>OWIW01000057.1_pt1 | contig 90173 bp, 81 predicted proteins | sample 2433821 | NCBI WGS metagenome assembly OWIW01 (sample SAMN05065751, study PRJEB22554) | human gut metagenome | biome: ENVO:2100002; feature: ENVO:00000062; material: ENVO:00002003 | host: Homo sapiens | place: USA | reverse complement strand
TAGCGAGTGTCTCGTGGGCTCGGAGATGTGTATAAGAGACAGCCGCTGACCGGGGGCAGGAAGGGGGCCACGTCGGTGAAATTCACGGTGGGGTAGTCGATGGGGGAGCTGACGGTGTCCGGGGAACTCTGGGCATCGGAGACGCCAAAGACCAGACCGGGCATCAGGGTCAGCAGCATGGTGACAGACAGCACCAGCGCCACAAGGGCTTTTCTCTTCATATGCCGCATTTTTTTCATGTGCCGCACCTCCTTAACCCTGCGTTGGCCAGCCCAGCGCCTCCAGAGCGGTGACGCCGTTGTTGGCAGTCTGGACAGCCTCGGCGGCCACATGGACTGTGGCGGTGGCGTTCTGATACTCGTTGCCCATACCGGCGTCAAAGGTGACGCAGGTGAACAGAGGGGCGGTGGTCTCGCCGGGGCGGATGGCCTTGTTGCAGTAGAGGTAGCCGTCGAGACCCAGCGTCCAGTCGGTGGTGTTGAGGTCAGGCTTTACCAGCGAGGGATCCGGCGTGCCGTCGCCGGTGAGGCGGATGTCGCCGGTGAGGCGGACACGGATCCATGCGTCGGCTTCGCCGGTGTTGCGGACCTCGGCAATTTTGGTGACGGTGGTGCCGGGCATGATGCCGGTAAGATCCTCAAAGGGCTGGGTCTTATCCGCATCCGCCCACTCCTCCACAGCAATGGAGACATTGCCGGTGGTGATGACATTGCGTGCCGTTCCGTCGGCGCTGAAATACGCCAGCGTTCCGGCTGCCAGCGTGGCCACGCAGATGGCCAGCACCGACAGTAATAACAGCTTTCGTTTCATGTGGTTGCTCCTTTCCTGTCTATGGTCAGCCTCCATAGGGAGGACAGAGAAGGTGGTTGACCGCAGCGGTCAAACCGGTGCAGCTGCCGGTAACAGCTGCCCTGGTTTGGCCGGGCCTCCGGAGAGGCCACGGCCACCGGTGTTCCCGCTGGTAACAGGTTCACCGGGGTGGCAGGGGGGGCACAGGGGACTCCCCGCCCCCGACACGGCCCGCTGGTAACGGGCGTGCCGGGATCAGCCGGGTCACAGGACCCGTGCCGCAAAAAAATAGGGAGGAGATAACGAAGTCAGGGAAGACGATCTGCTTCCTGTTGGGGAAATTACTGCCAGTTGGTGGCGTCGCCGCCCCAAGGATCGTAGTTGGCGCCGAAGGCGGCGTTCATAGCCTCGGCAGCGCTGTCAAAGCCCTCGGCCTGACAGGCTACGGCGAACACGGGGCAGGAGACGCTGCTCCAATCCCAGCCCTCGTCCAGAGTGACTTCCTTGCCAAAGGCGTAGCACTTGCCATCCTTGCCGAAATCGACGGACTTGTCGAGATACACGCCCTGAACGAGCTGCTCGGTGGTGGCACCGGCGGCAACGGCCTGATAGTAGTCGGCGAAGTAGACATTGTACTGGATGCCGTCCATGGTGGTCTCGAAGTAGTTCCACTTGTTGCCATGCGTCCAGATCCACTCAACGCCCTCAGTGGAGGTGATATTGCCGTCAACGACCTTGTTGCCGAAGTTGAAGTGCAGGACGTTCATGCCGGCGTTGAAGGTCTCATAGCCGTCGTCCAGAGCGGCGGGGATGGCGAAGTAGGCACGGATATAGGCCTTCTCGGAGCCGGTGTTCCGGACGGTGACCATCTTGTCCACGTAGTTCTTGGCGGTGGGCATACCCAGCTCATCCTTCTCGCCCTGTGCAGAGCCGACGATGGGGGACAGCTTCTTGCCCTGCGTGAAGGGCTGAAGGCCATTCTCGCCACGCTCCTGCTCGATCAGGTCGATCTTGACGTTGCCCACGGCAAAGGTGTTGGTTTCGTTGTCGGTGTCGGTGAAGTAGGCCAGAGAGGCACCGACGATGGCGATGGCGGCCAGCGCCACGCACAGGAACAGAGCAGTGATCTTCTTTTTCATGTAATTGCGCTCCTTTTTGTTTGTTTTTGGGTATCAGAATGTGCAAGGGATCACTTGGTTACTTGCTGACCTCGGCCCAAGCGGCATCAGCCGTGGCGAAGTGATCCTTCTGGATGGCGTAGGCCTTAAAGGTCAGGGTGGGGGCATCCGTCTTGGCGGTTTCGAGCATAGCCCTGGTAACATCGCTCTTCACGGTGACGGCATCGCCTGCCAGCACGGAGAAGGTCTGGTCGGCGGCAGAGGCGGGAACCTCACGGTAGTAAACGCCAGCTTCCAACTCCGTCCAGCCGGTGGCGATGGCATAGGTGATGAAATCATCGAGATTGGCGGACTCCGTGACCTTCACGAAGAGCCAGCAGGCTTCGGAATTGGCCTTGACGGTGACGGTGGGGTCCTTGGCGATGGTGTTGCCGGGAACCATCTTGTAGTCTGTGGTGGTCTCGGTGAGGCCGATGTTGATATCGCCCACGGTGAAGGTGTTCTTCACCTCGGCGGTCTGATCGGTCAGCCAAGCCAGCGTGCCGCCGACGACACCGGCCACCAACAGGGTCAGAGCCAGAACCAGCGCCAGAGTTTTCTTTTTCATACTTGCTTCTTCCTTTCTTACAAACTATAAGTTATTTCCACGGCGTGGGGCGCAGCCCATGTGCCGTCGAAACCGGGGGGAAATCAGCCATGGAAGGCGGCCCAAGCGGCGCCGGCATTGGCGAAGCCGTCGGCCTGAATGGCCTCGGCCACCACGGTGATCTGGAAATTCTCCAGGGTGGCCAGCTGGTCGCTGGTGACCCACTCGGGCAGGGTCACTTTGTCAAACAGGACAGGCAGGACCACATCACCGTCGGGGGCGGCAACGGTCTCGTTGTAATAGAAATAGTAGGTCAGAGTGTCAGTGGCCTTGTCGTAGACGAAGTACTTGGCATTGGCCAGCATTTCCTCGGTGTCCATCATGTTATCGGGGATGATGCCGTCCCACTTGGCGGCGTTGGCTTCCACGAAGTTCACCATGCGGATCAGGGGATAGGCGTTCTCCACACCGGTGGGGCCGTCCTCGGCAAACTCGGGGTCAGTACACAGGGCGATGATAGCCTTGGCGTTGTTGAAGGTGACCTTCATGCGGACGTAGCTCAGGTCGCTGCCCTCCTCAACGGTGACGGTGGGGTCCTTGGTGTAGGTGTGGCCGGGGAGCAGATGGTACTCGTTGGCCTTCACACGGTCAGCGCCCTCCACAGGTGTGCCGTCGGTGGTCACCTTGGCCTCGTCCAGCGTGATCTTTACGTTGCCGACGGTGAAGGTGTTGTTGACCGTGTCTGTGCCGGTGAGGTAGGCCAGCGTGCCGAACACACCGGCGGCTACCAGCAGCAGGGCGCAGCACAGGGTCAACAGGGGTTTGATGCGGTTCCTTGCTTTCATGGTTTTTCCTCCTGCATAAAATGATAACAAATGATATGGTGAGCCTTACGGCAGGACCGACGGATCTATGCCTTTTGACTGTCCTGACGGATGCGCTTGCCCTGCTCCTTGTCGGAGCCGCCGGAGAGCAGGTCCGGCAGGAAGGTCAGCAGCAGCAGGACGGCCCCGGCGGAGATGGCCACGTACAGGCCGGGGGGGTGCTGGATGTAATTGGCTGCGTAGCCCAGCTTGGGAATGGTAAACACCGGGGTGCCGATGACGTTTTTATAATGGACGAGGCTGCCGTCCTCGGCGTCGTTGGCGTCGCCCTTGGTGCGGAAGCGCAGAGTGGAGGGATCGTCCTCGTCGGGGACCACCTCCACCACCCGGTGGGTGGCCACGGTGTTCTCATCCAGCATGAAGGTGATGACCTGCCCCGGCCGGATGGCGGCGGAGTCCACCTTTTTTACGTAGATGAGGGAACCCACATGGTAAGTGGGCTCCATGGACCCGGACAGGACGGTGAAGGTGCGGATGCCGGCCAGTCGGACGCCGACCAGCGCCACGGCCAGAAGTACTACCAGCGCCACCAGAATGGTGCTGATGATCTGTAAGAGCTTTTTTGCGGTCATAGGGGGTTCCTCCCGGAGATAGCTTGGAGCACTTGGTGGGTGCAGGACTATTAAAGCATCTTTTGCTTGTGTAGAACGTCGAAACAGAGCAACTGTCCTGAAATTTCCAGTCATATTGCGTGGGGAATGTCAAACAATGACGGTGATGGGGCAGAGAGGATAAGTGGACAGGTGGAGACATATATGTCTATACACATTATAAACGACATATATGTCCAAAGTCAAGACGAACGTGCCATTATGCGTGTAAAATTCCCGACATGATTCGACAAAAATCGCCGATGGAGCATAGTAAGGAACCATAGGGAGGTCGCGCATGAAGCAATATCCAAACATTGATGCCATTATCGAGGACAGCGACACCAAGGTGCAGGATCTGGCGAAGGTCATCGGCGTCAGCACCAAGCAGATCCGGCGCTGGCGGGACGGCACCAGCGAAATGGGTATTGAGAAGCTGGAGAAGCTGTGCCGGTATTATCACGTCAGCGCCGACTACATTCTGGGGCTGCCCAGAAATCTGGACTGGCCCAGAGGGTGACGAGGATCCGGGACAGCTCTCCATCCTGTGAGGATGGGGGGTTCTCCCGCAGCCTTGGCGAGTAGGTGAGGCGTCAAAAAACAGGACAGGGTCCGGTTCCCTTGGGAACCGGACCCTGTCCTGTTTATAAAAGAGGGAAGAGAGAAGAGGTCAGGCTTTTTTCTGCTTCCGCAGGAGCACCACGACCACGGCGGCGGCTGTACCCAGCACCGCCACGGTACCCAGTGTGATATACAGGGCGGTGTGGCTGTCGGAGGTTGGGTGGGTGTCCGCTGTGTCGGCGGAGGTGTCGGGGGTGGTGACGGCGGCAGTACCGGTGCCGCCTGCGGTGGCGGTAGCCAGCTCCGTGCCGCCGGAGGTGAGGGTGTAGGTCTCGCCGGAGGTCATGGCCGCCGAGGAGAAGAACACGAACCGGGCGTCGTACACGGCTTCGCCGGTGTAGACGGCGGTACCGTCGGAGGACCGGATGGTGAAGGTGCTGCCCTTGGAAATGCTGATGCTGCTGCCGGACTGGCCATCCATCTGACCGGGCATCTGGCCGCTGGGCTGGCTGTCAGAGGAGCCGTCAGGGGCCGGCTGGCCGTCAGGGAGCTCCGGAGGTGTGGTCCCGTCACTGCCGTCGGGGGGCGTAGGCTGGCTGCCGTCGCTGCCGCTGGTAGGCGTGGGGCGGGAGTCACTGCTGCTGTCGGAGCCGCTGGGCAGCTGGGGAGGTGTGGTGCCGTCGTCGGTGCCGTCGGGCTTTTCCGGGGGTGTGGTGCCGTCGGAGGAGCCGCCGGGCTGACCGCCTATGCTGCCGGGCCGGCCGCCGCCCATGCCGCCCATGCCGGTGGAGCCGAACATGACGTAGGGCTGGGAGTCGCCGGAGAGGGTGATGCCCATGCCGGCGCTGCCGCCGGCGGCCAGCACGGTGCCGCCTGTGATGGAGAGGGTGCCGTCGGCGTCCAGCGGCTGGTTATCGGCGGTGCTGTTGGTCCAGACCACCACAGTGCCGCCGGAGATGGAGAGGGTGCCGTTGGAGTCGATGCCGTCGCCGGAGGTGGTGTCCATCACCAGCGTACCGCCGGAGATGGAGAGGGTGAAGGCGTAGCCGGTGAGGTCGGAGTTGGCGGCATTGAGGCAGTCGTCACCGGCGTGGATGGTGATATTGCCGCCGGCGATGCTGAGGTCTGCCGCCTCCAGTCCCTCGTTGCAGCTGTTGACGGTGATGGTGGGGCCGTCGGTGCCGGCGGCGCCTACGGTGAGGTAGTAGTCGCTGTGGACGGCGTCATCCCCGGCGTCCATGGTCAGGTCACCGCTGAGAATGGTCAGGGACGCCTCGGCGTTGATGGCGTCGTTGACGGGGGCGCTGATGGTGAGGGTCAGGTCACGGATCACCAGCCACGCCTCCCCCTCCTCATCGGTGGTGGCGCCGGACTTGATGCCGTTTTTGCCGTTGGCGTTCACCGTCAGGCTGCCACTGCCGCACAGGGTCACCTGAGAGCCGTCCTTGCACTTGATGACGGCGTTTTCGGCGTCGGTGTTATCGGGATAGCTGTCGTCGTTGTTGGTCTCGGTGTCGCTGAGGATATTGGCGGTGCCGTCCTGGGCCACGATGGTGACGCCGGAGGACTTATTGCAGGCGATGGCGGCGGTGCCGTCGGCGGTGAGGGTCAGGCCGCTGAGCACCAGCGTGACGCCGGTGACGCCCTTCTTCACGGTGATGGAGCCGCTTTGGCAGCTGCCGGATACGATATAGGTACCGGCGGCTTCAATGGTCAGGGCCGTGCCGTCGATGTCGTAGCCGGTGTAGTCGCCGTCCTTGGCGGTGATGGCGATGTCGGTGAAGGTGAAGGCGGTGGCCCCGTCGGTATCATATGCGGTACTCTCCGCCGCCCACACACGGGCAGGCAGCAGGGCCAGCAGCATCAGCGCCGCCATGGCGGCCGCCAACCAACGGGAGAGAGAATTTGCTTTGGTCATACAGAGCATCCTTTCTTCAAAAGCGTTCCCGCCGGTTCCCCCGGCGGATGAGCAGAGTATAGCCGCCGTGGCTAAAGCCCGGCTAAAGGAAAAGAGGAAATTTTCTTTAGGTAGGCTTTAGCGTCCTGCGCTATCATAGGGCCATCCAAACAAAAAGGAGGTGCCGGTATGGGGATCCAATATAGCTTCCGGCGGTATGAGAAGAAGTATGTCCTGTCGCCCCGCCAGCAGGAGCAGCTGCTGCAGCGCATCGCCCCCTACATGAAAGAGGATGTCTTCGGCAGCTATACCATATGCAACATCTATTATGACACGCCGGACTGGCGGCTGATCCGGGCCTCGCTGGAAAAGCCCGCCTATAAAGAGAAGCTCCGGGTCCGCAGCTACGGCGTTCCCACGGAGACGGATCGGGTGTTCGTGGAGCTGAAGAAGAAGTTCGATGGCGTGGTGTATAAGCGCCGCATCACCACGGAGATGCCGCAGGTGGAGCCGCTGCTGTGCGGATCGACGGAGGCCAAGTGCCAGATCGGCCGGGAGATCCAGTGGTTCCAGCGGCAGAACCGCACCCGCCCCCGTGTGTTCATCGGCTATGACCGGCTGGCCTTTGCCGGGCAGGAGGATCCGCAGCTGCGGCTGACCTTCGACACGAATCTCCGCTGGCGGGACACGCAGCTGGATCTGTGCATGGGGGACTGGGGCGCACCCATCCTGCAGGGGGAGGATATCCTCATGGAGCTGAAGCTGCCGGAGGCGTGCCCCCTGTGGCTGACCCACGCACTGACGGAGGTGGGGGCATTCCCCACGTCCTTCTCCAAATACGGGACCTGTTACAAAGAACATATTTTGAAAAAGGAGGCGCTTTTCAGTGCTTGATTCTATCCTCACTTCGGGCTTGACCCTTCCGACCTTCCTCATTTGTACGGCGGCTTCGCTGATTTTGGGCCTGCTGACGGCGCTGGTGTGTATGTACCGCCAGCGGTGCAGCCGGGGCTTTGCGGTGACGCTGGCCATCCTGCCGGCGATGGTGCAGATGGTGATCCTGCTGGTCAACGGCAACATCGGCGCCGGTGTGGCGGTGGCGGGAGCCTTCAGTCTGGTGCGGTTCCGCTCCGTTCCCGGCACGGCCCGTGAGATCGGGGCCATCTTCCTGGCCATGGCCATCGGCCTTGCCACAGGTATGGGCTATGTGGCGCTGGCGGCCATCTTCTTCGTCATCGTGGCGGCGGCGCTGCTGGCGCTGACGGCCATGAGCTTCGGGGATCGCAGTCCCCGTGAGCGGCTGCTGAAGATCACCATTCCGGAGAATCTGGACTACGACGGATTGTTTGACGACATCTTCCGGCAGTACACCTCCAGCCACACGCTGGAGCGGGTGAAAACCACCAATATGGGGACCCTCTATGAGCTGCAGTACCGCATCACCCTGAAGGAGGCGCAGGTACCCAAGGCGTTTCTGGATGCCCTGCGGTGCCGCAACGGGAACCTGAACATTCTTTGCTCCCGTGAAATGCAGAAGGAGACACTTTGACGGCGGGGCGCAGATATTGTATAATCAGGCTGGGTGATATATATGCGCTTATTGATCGCAGAGGACGGGCTGGATCTGGCGGAGGCCCTCACGGTATTTTTTGAAAAGAATCAGTTTTCCGTGGACACCGTTCACGACGGCTTTGCCGCCTATGACTACGCCTCCACGGGGGAATACGACGCTATTGTGCTGGACGTGATGATGCCCAAGATGGACGGCGTGCAGGTTTTGCAGCGGCTGCGGGAGGAGGGCGTGCGGACGCCGGTGATGATGCTGACGGCCAGGAGCGGCAAGGACGACCGCATCACCGGCTTCAACGCCGGGGCGGACGATTATCTGCCCAAGCCCTTTGAGCCGGATGAGCTCATCTGCCGGGTGCGGGCCATGCTCCGGCGGGGCGGGACGTACCAGCCCACAGTGCTGGCCTTCGGGGATGTGACGCTGGATCCCGGTTCGGGGGTGCTGTCCTGCTGCGGCCGATCCGTGCGGCTCAGCGGACGGGAGTTTCAGGTGATGGAGCTGTTCCTGCGCTCACCGCAGGTGGTGCTGTCGGCGGATCGCATCATGGAGCGGGTCTGGGGCTGGGACAGTGAGGCAGAGATCAACGTGGTGTGGGTCCACATCTCCAACCTGCGGAAGAAGCTGCGCTCCATCGGCTCCCATGTGACCATCCGGGCCAGCCGGGGGCTGGGGTATCTGCTGGAGGTAGAGGTATGATCCGGCGGCTGCGGGGCGAATTCATCCGCATCGCCATGCTGGCGGTGACGCTGGTGCTTCTGCTGCTGACGGTAAGCGTCAATGCGGTGAACTATATCTCCGTCAGCAGACAGCAGGACAGAACGCTGGAGATGATCGTCTCCCATCAGGGGACCATCCCGGCTATGCCCAAGGAGGCCAAGAGCGGCCCACGGCCGAACGGTCACTTCAGTCCGGAGACTCCCTATGACACCCGGTTTTTCGTCCTCCGCTATACCGACAGCGGGGACCTGACGCAGTCAGACCTGACCCACATCGCCTCCGTCACCGAGGCGGATACGGAGCCGTATTTGCAGGCGGCGCTCTCCCATGGGGAGGGGAGCGGCTGGCAGAGCGGCTATCGGTTCCGGGTGGTGCAGACCGGGGAGAACCGCTGGATGGCGGTGTTTCTGGACTGCCGGAAGGAGGTGCGCTCCCTGTACCGGCTGGCGGGGGTCAGCGTGGCGGCCATGGCGGTGTGCGTGGCGCTGGTGTATCTGATCGTGGTGCGGCTGAGCCGACGGGCCATGGAGCCGGTGGTGCAGTCCGTCCAGCGGCAGAAGCAGTTCATCACCGATGCCGGGCATGAGCTCAAGACCCCCATCACCGTCATTGCCACCAGCCTGCGGCTGCTGGAGATGGAGGTGGGGCAGCAGAAGTGGCTGGAGAAGGCACAGAACCAGACGGAACGGCTGAAGGAACTGGTAAATTCGCTGGTGACGCTCTCCCGCATGGACGAGGAGGAATCGCCGCTGAAGCTGTCGGACTTCGCCGTCAGCGAGGCGGTGGAGGAGACGGCGGAGTCCTTCCGGGATTTTGCCCGGTCTCAGGGCCATCTGCTGGAGCTTGCTATCGTGCCGGGGCTTACCTACTGCGGCGACGAGTACGCCGTGCGGCAGCTGGTGTCTATCCTGCTGGATAACGCCGTGAAGTATGCCCTGCCGGAGACACCCATCCGGTTTGTGCTGGAGAAGGGAAAACGGGGCGTCGTCCTGCGGTGCAGCAATGCCTGTACACCGCTGGCCGAGGGGGAGACAGAGAAACTCTTTGACCGGTTCTATCGGTCGGATCAGGCCCGCTCCGCCGACGGCAGCTTCGGTGTGGGGCTCTCCATCGCCCGGAGCATTGCCGAGGGACACCACGGATTCATCCGAGCCCAATGCCCTCAGCCGGGGGAGATCGTGTTCACGGCGCAGCTGCGGTAATGGCAGCGAAGTTCCCGGAAAAATAAGGGCCTTGCGGCGAGGAGCAAGGCCCTTTTGTCGTGCCGGGGAGTGGGATACAGAAAATTCCAGAAAAAATGATAGTTTTTGACAAAAAGGGACTTGCATTGTGTCCATATAAGTGGTAATATGCCTGCGTAAAAGTGCGCACCGGGACGCCCATGGGCGTCTATCGTTTCAGAGAAACGATAGGGAGGGGTCAAAGAAGGTGTCATTCTGAGGAGGGGCGCAGCCCCGATGTGGCGATCCGTATTCCCCTTTGCGGCAGTTTCCGCAAAAGCCCAACGGCCAAGACCCGCACACGCAAAAAATAGGAGGCAGATATTATGACAAACCGCAAGAGCACCAAACGGGCCTTGCTGGGCAGCGTCGTGGCCATGGTTCTGTGCCTGGCTATGCTGGTAGGCGCTACCTTTGCATGGTTCACCGACACCGCAAGCACGGGTGTCAACAAAATTCAGGCCGGTAACCTGGATGTTCAACTGGTTGATGAAAACGGCAATAGCTTGGAGGGCAAGACGCTGGAGTTCAAGAAGGCTGCCAACGCTGCCGAGGGCGAGGCTGTCCTGTGGGAGCCGGGCTGCACCTATGAGCTGCCTGCCGTGTACGTGAAGAACAACGGCAAGCTGGCCCTGAAGTACAAGGTGGCCATCACCGGCATCAACGGCAGCGCCAAGCTGAATGATGTCATCGACTGGACCATCAATGATGCGGATATCAACCTGACCGAGATGCAGCTGAAGGCCGGGGAAGAGGGCGCCGCCTTCACCATCAAGGGTCATATGCAGGAGTCCGCCGGCAACGACTACATGAACGAGTCTATTGACGGCATCGCCATCACCGTGGTGGCCACCCAGAACACCGTGGAGAGCGACAGCTTCAACAACACCTACGATGCCAACGCCACCTATCCCGTGGTGGCTGTGGGCGATGTGAATACCGACGGCGACACGGTGATCCAGGACCGTGAGAAGGACCCCACCGTAATCGCTACCATTCCCGCAGGCAGCACCGATGCTGGAAAGCTGACGCTGGTCAAGACAGAAGGGCAGACTCCGGCCAACATTGAGATCGTCACCGGCACCAACGCCGTTACCACCGAGGTCCGTCTGGAGGATCAGAACGGCAACAAGGTCACGGCAGCGGACGGCAAGTTCTTTACCATTGCCCTGCAGCTGGAGAAGAAGCTGAACGTGATCGGGTTCTATCACTCCGAGACACCGCTGACCAAGGCGGAGAGCGCTGAGGCAGTCAAGGCGGCCAACGACACCTACTATTATGATGCTGCCACCGGCCTGCTGACCTTCAGCACCGATGATTTCTCTCCCTTCACTGTGGTGACCTCCAGCAGTGTTTTCAACGGCGGCAAAGGCACCAAGGCGAACCCCTATCTGGTGGCTACCGGTGAGCAGGCGTTGAAGATGGAAAATGCCAAGGGCTACTTCAAGCTGGTGGATGATATCGTGGTCACCGACGAGATCTATCTGTCCGGCAAGACCGTGGTGATGGACCTGAACGGCCACTCCATCCGGCTGGAGTATGCAGCGGGCGTAAAGCCTAATAACGGCAGCGTGTTTTATATCGGCGGCAAGAAGGGCAACCTGACTATCAATGACAGCAGCGAGGGCCAGACCGGTGCGGTATACGGCTCGGATAAGACCTACACCAACAAGGTGACCTCTGCGGTTCGTGCGGGCAACTATGGCAGGCTGACCATCAACGGCGGCCATTTCTATGGTACCAGCGAAGGGACCTCCTGTATCTTCGTCTACACCAGCATGAGCAGTACAAGCAAGGCTGCGGTGACCATCAACGGCGGTAAGTTCGAGACGGCCACCCCCAGCAATGGGACGTATTATGTGCTGAACCACCAGGATAATGCTACCGCCGGCTGCACCATTACGGTAAACGGCGGCAGCTTCAAAAACTATAATCCCGGCGTGACAACGGTAGACCCGGTCAATGCCAGAACCGGCAAGATCACTCTGGGTGCCGGCTGCACCACGACCTCCACTGTTGACGGCAGCGACACTTGGTACACGGTGAGCAAGTAAGCGCTCTCCCGAAAGTATCTGAGAAGAACAAGGGCCTCCGGCATTGCCGGAGGCCCTTGTTTGCGGTACTGGAAAGGCCCCTGTGTGGGTACCCGCAGACAGCGGTAAATGACCTGTAAAACCGACAGATTTTGCAGAAAGAGCTTGCGTTCTGTCAAGCACGGTGCTATGATAAGGTCATCAAGTGCGCCGAACCGCCCATGGGCGGTTATCGTTTCAAATGAAACGATAAGAGGTGTTCAAAGAGGAGCATCATTTGAACGGCTTGTCATTCTGAGGAGGGGCGCAGCCCCGACGTGAGAATCCGCACTCGTATTCTTGGGAGGACGGATCACCACGAACGGTCTGCGAACTGGTCTTCCAATGACACTTCTTTTGACGGCCCCCCTGCGAACGCCCCACCGGCCCACACAAAAAATAGGAGGAAGATATTATGACAAACCGCAAGAGCACCAAACGGGCCTTGCTGGGCAGCGTCGTGGCCATGGTTCTGTGCCTGGCTATGCTGGTAGGCGCTACCTTTGCATGGTTCACCGACACCGCAAGCACCGGTGTCAATAAGATCCAGGCGGGGAATCTGGATGTCAAGCTCATGTACAGCACCGATATGCAGACATGGAAGGAAGCCACCGATCAGACCAAGCTCTTTGACGACAATGCCCTGTGGGAGCCGGGTTACACACAGGTGGTCTATCTGAAGATTGTAAACGCCGGCAATCTGGCTCTGAAATATGAGGCCGGCTTCTCCAAAAACTACACCTCCAACAGAGGGAAAAATGTTAACGGCGATTGGTACCGTGTGGACAATTATCTGAAGATTGGCACTGCCGAGACCGCGACCAAGTTTGCAAACCGCGAGGATGTTTGGTCTGCCATTGCCGCCACCGAAAAGACTTTGGCGAAGGATGTTATGCTCACCGACGGATGGATTACTCTGAAAGCAGGAGAAGAGTCCGAACCCTTTGCCGTAGCAATCTATATGCCCACCTCAGTCGGCAACGAAGCCAATGCTTCAAGGCACAGACCTTCCTCTGTCTCCGGCCTCGGCATTGAGGTGCGCGCTACTCAGGCGACTGTGGAAAGCGACAGCTTTGATAACAATTACGATGCAAATGCGGCTACTGTGCTCAATCGCGTGGAATATACTGACGGCGAACATACAGTGACCGGCAACATTCAGGCAAACGGCACAGCCGGTGCAATTCACGGAACGGGTACTGCAAAGATTACCGTAGATGCTACAACGGTTTACGGCACTTATGTCAGCAACTATGCGATGGCCGTCTGCGCCTCCAGTAGATCCGAGATTATCATCAAGGGCGGCGAATTTGCAAATCAGGCTCCTGCGGGTTCCGCGCTGTCCCTGATTTATGCAGAGGACAATGCGAAGATCACCATCGAAGGCGGCACCTTTAAGTGTGTCAACCCGGCTTGGACGCTGAACTGCAATGACAACGATGCTGCCACTATCACCGTTAAAGGCGGCTCGTTCTATCAGTTTGACCCGTCCAATGTCACTGTCGGCGAAGGTGAAATCTTCATTGCTGACGGCTACCATGTCGTGCAGAACGGCGATTGGTACACCGTAGTCAAGAACTAAACGCTGATACTTTCGTATAAAAGGGGATGCTCTAAGGGATGCTCTTCCAGAGGGGAGCATCCCCTTTTTTCGATCTTCCGGGCGACATGGAAAGAGGATATCCACAAATATTTCGCCTAAGGAAACTTAATTTCCGTAAAGTTTCCTGCAAGTTTGTGAAAACTGTATAAAATGCGGGGCTGCGGGGCAGTAAATTCGACATACCCCCCATTGACTTTTGCATATAAAACCGGTAAACTATGCAACATCAAGCGGCCCGCCCGTGGGGGCCAGCCTTTGGAAAGGAGACAGACGTCATGAAGTACACTTCCACCTGTAACCGTACTCATGCTGCCGATGCGTGCTGCGCACCGGCCACTCAGTCTGCCTCCCGCACCGCCTCCTATCTGTTTGCTCTGGACACTGCCATTCTGGCGGTGTCCATTTTGCTGTCCGTTCTGCTGGGGGTACTGGTGGCTCTGGCGATCCTGCTGGTTCTGATCGTACTGGTACGAATTATTCCGCATCCCGCAGTAAGGCGCAGCGTCGAGTGGTTTCCGGCAGAATAGTCCGGGACAGAAACTTGGCTGACGGCTTTGCTGCAAGAGCAAGGCCGTTTTTCTTTTGTATTTTTAAGCCCACCGGCTGAAAATAAAACCTACAAGAATCGAGGAAAGAAACATGAAAAAGGGAATGAAACTTGTATGTATGGTATTGACGCTGGCCATGCTGCTGGGCCTGCTGGCCGGATGCGGCGGCAAGGGCGGCGATGACAGCAACGGCGGAAGCGACCAGACTCTGCTGCTGGGTCTCATCGGCCCCATGACCGGTGACTATGCCCACTATGGTACCTCCACCCGTGACGGCGCTCAGGTGGCTGTGGAGGAGATCAATGCCGCCGGCGGCGTCAACGGCTGGCAGTTCAAGCTGCAGACCGAGGACTCTCAGGGCGATCCCGACTCCGCCGTCTCTGCCTTTGGTAAGCTGATGGACGACAAGATGAACGTCTCTCTGGGCTGTGTGTTGTCCGGCGAGGCCCAGTCCGTCATCACCGCCGCCAAGAACGACGACGTACTCGTCGTCACCTGTACCTCCTCTGCCGAGAAGTGCATTCAGGGCAACGACAAGGCCTTCCGTGTCTGCTTCAACGACCCGGCACAGGGTACTGCCTCCGCCAACTACATCGCTGACAACAAGCTGGGCAGCAAGATCGCCGTGTTCTATCAGTCCGATATCGACTACTCTGCCGGTCTGGTGGAGACCTTCACCACTCAGGCGGCCCAGCGGGGTCTGACCATCGTCACCCAGCAGGCCTTCACCGAGGGCACCAAGACGGATTTCTCCACCCAGATCAACGCCATCCGTGATTCCGGCTGCGATTTGGTGTTCCTGCCCATCTATGCCGCTGAGGCCTCCGTGTTCCTGACCCAGGCTCAGGGTAAGCTGGACGGCATCAAGGTCTTTGGCTGCGACGGTCTGGACGGCCTGCAGACCAAGGTCTCCGACATGGCCATGCTGGAGGGTGTTATGATGCTGACCCCCTTTGCCGTGGACGCTCCCGACACCAAGACCCAGACCTTCGTGGACAAGTTCACCAAGCTCCACGGCTCCGCTCCTGACCAGTTCGCCGCCGACGCCTACGACGCCGTGTACGCCGTGAAGGCGGCCATGGAGGCCTGCGGCAAGACCCCTGCTGACGCCGACTTCACCTCCGCCATGGTGGATGCCATGTATACCATCACCGTGGACGGCCTCACCGGCACCATGAAGTGGGACGCCACCCGTGAGCCCGACAAGAACGCCAAGGCCATGGTGTTCGCCGCCGACGGCACCACCAGCCTGCTTGGCTAAGTGACCGGGCGCTCTCCGGGGCTTCGGCCCCGGAGAGCACCCAGTCTACCGAACGGCAGAACAGTGCCTGCCGGTGTATCTCCGGCACGGCAGTATTGTGCCGCCCGGCCCGCCCTCCGGACAGGGAGGGATATCCGGAAGAAAGAGAGGAAACTGATTTATGACCCGATTGATCGAGACCCTTATCAGCGGTCTGAGCCTCGGCAGCATCTATGCGCTGATGGCTCTGGGCTATACCATGGTCTACGGCATCGCCAAGATGCTGAACTTCGCCCACGGCGATATCATCATGGTGGGAGCCTATGCCGTTGTCACCTCCGTGCTGACGCTGGGGATGCCGCCGCTGGTGGCTATCCTCATCAGCATCGCCATCTGCGCCCTGCTGGGCATCACCGTTGAATTTCTGGCCTACCGGCCCCTGCGGCAGGCCCCGCCGTTGGCGGTCCTGATCACCGCCATCGGTGTCAGCTATCTGCTGCAGAATCTGGCGCTGCTGATCTATGGCTCGGAGCAGAAGGCCTTTCCGGTGCTGTTCACCATCCCCAGCGTGGAGCTGGGCGGCGTGTACATCGACGGCATTACCATCGCCACCATGGCGGTGACGGCCATTATCATGGTGGGGCTGTCCCTGTTTATCAACCGTACCCGGATGGGCAAGGCCATGCGGGCGGTGTCGGAGGATAAGGAGGCGGCAGAGTTGATGGGCATCAGCGTCAACCGCACCATCACCGTCACCTTTGCCATCGGCTCGGCGCTGGCGGGCGTGGCCGCCATCTTCTACGGAGCGGCCTACACCTACATCCGGCCCACCACCGGCGCCATGCCCGGCATCAAGGCCTTTACCGCAGCCGTGTTTGGCGGCATCGGGTCTATTCCCGGCGCTATGCTGGGCGGTGTGCTGCTGGGCGTTATCGAGCAGCTCTCCAAGACGTATATTTCCACCCTGTGGGCCGACGCCATCGTGTTCGGCGTGCTGGTGGCGGTGCTGGTGGTGAAGCCCACCGGCCTGCTGGGCAAGCGTATCAGTGAGAAGGTGTAAGCTATGGGAAAGAATATGACCTCCGGCGCACGGCGCCTCAGCGGCAACGCCGTGACGCTGCTCATCACCGCCCTGCTCTGCGGCGGCTCCGCTGCCCTCATTTACTCCGGAGCTGCCAGCCGGCAGATCTCCAATATGCTCATCTCCATGGCCTGCTACATCGTCATGGCGGTGTCCCTGAATCTGGTGGTGGGCCTGCTGGGTGAGCTGTCGCTGGGCCATGCGGGCTTCATGTCCGTGGGCCTGTTCACCGGCTGCCTGCTCTCCATTCAGCTGGCGCAGAGCGTCCCCATCGGAGTGCGGATGCCTCTGTCCATGCTGCTGGGCGGCGTGGCGGCGGCGGTGGTGGGCCTGCTGGTGGGCCTGCCTGCCCTGCGGCTCAAGGGCGACTATCTGGCCATCGTGACGCTGGCCTGCGGCGAGATCATCAAGACCATCATCAACAATCTCTCCGTTACCGGCGGCGCCAAGGGGTTGGATACCAGCGCCATCTACGCCGATACCCGGACACTGCTGCCCTTTGCCATCGTGCTGATTTTTCTGGTGGTGCTGGTGATGATGAATCTGAAAAACTCCCGCCATGGCCGGGCCATCATGGCCATCCGGGATAACCGCATCGCCGCCGAGTCCAACGGCGTCAACGTGACGTATTACAAGCTGATGGTGTTCGTGCTGGCGGCTTTCTTCGCCGGAATGGCCGGTGTGCTGTACGGTCATACGCTGGCCAACATCAAGCCCGCCATGTTTGACTATAATATGTCTATCGAAATTCTGGTGATCGTGGTGCTGGGCGGCATGGGCTCCATCCGGGGCTCCATCATCGCCACCATCATCCTGCGGGCTCTGCCGGAGGTACTGCGTCAGGTGGCAGACTACCGGATGCTGGCCTACTCCGTATTGCTGATCGTCATTATGCTGCTGAACTCCTCCCCGCAGTTTGCGGAGTGGAAGGGCCGGTGGTCCCTGAAAGCCCTGCTGAGCCTTGGAAAGACCCGGAAGGAGAAAACGAAAAAGGAGGCGGCGAAGAAATGAAAGAGTTGAAAACTGCCGGTGTGCGGCTGCCGGATTCGCCGCTGGTTCCGTACCCCAGCCGCTCGCTGGTGCCGGAGCGTGATGTCCGCTACACCCCCGTGCTGGAGGCCAGCCGACTGGGCATCGATTTCGGCGGCCTGACCGCCGTGGATGACTTCACTCTCACCATCGGCCGCACGGAGATCGCCGGACTGATCGGCCCCAACGGAGCCGGGAAGACCACGGTCTTTAACCTCCTCACCAGCGTCTATCAGCCCACCCGGGGCAGCATCCTCATCAATGGGATGCCAACGGCGGGCAAGTCCACCCATCAGGTCAGCCGCATGGGCATCGCCCGTACCTTCCAGAATATCCGGCTGTACAACGATATGAGCGTCATCGACAATGTGAAGGTGGGGATGCACAATAGCGTCCGGGAGAACCTGCTGGCCGCCGTGACCCACGGCTTCGGCTACCGCAAGGCGGAGCGTCAGGCGGAGGCCACGGCGCTGGAGATGTTGGACTTCTTCGGCATGGCGGATCTGGCTCATGCGCAGGCGGGGAGCCTGCCCTACGGCGCACAGCGCCGTCTGGAGATCGTCCGGGCGCTGGCCTCCGGGCCATTGCTGCTGCTGTTGGACGAGCCGGCGGCGGGCATGAACCCTTCCGAGACGGCGGAGCTGATGGAGAACATCCGCCGCATCCGGGATACCTTCCAGATCGCCATTCTGCTCATCGAGCACGACATGAATCTGGTCATGGGTATCTGCGAGGGCATCTGCGTGCTGAACTACGGCAAGGTCATCGCCAAGGGCAGCCCTGCCGACATCAAAGCCAATCCCACCGTCATCGAGGCGTATCTGGGGAAGAAAGGAGCCAAGGACGATGCTGAAGGTTAAGGATATCAACGTCTACTACGGCAAGATCCATGCACTGAAGAACGTCTCCTTCGAGGTGCGCCCCGGCGAGGTGGTGGCCCTGATCGGCGCCAACGGCGCCGGAAAATCCACCACCCTGAAAACCGTCTCCGGCATGATGCACTCCCGTACCGGCAGCATCGAGTTTCTGGGGGAGGACATCACCCACACCCCCAGCCACAATCTGGTATATAAGGGGCTGGCCCACGTGCCGGAGGGCCGCCGTATCTTCCAGCAGATGACGGTGCTGGAGAATCTGGAGATGGGGGCCTACCTCCACAAAAAGCCCACCCGTGAGGAGCTGAAGGATATCTTCACCCGCTTCCCCCGCCTGCAAGAGCGGCGGGATCAGGTGGCGGGGACGCTCTCCGGCGGCGAGCAGCAGATGCTGGCTATGGGCCGGGCGCTGATCAGCCACCCCAAGCTGCTGATGCTGGACGAGCCCTCCATGGGCCTTGCCCCCATTCTGGTGGGACAGATCTTCGCTATCATCCGGGAGCTGCACCAGTCCGGCACCACCATCCTGCTGGTGGAACAGAACGCCGAAATGGCCTTGCAGGTGGCGGACCGGGCCTATGTGCTGGAATCCGGAAAGATCGCACTCTCCGGCACCGGCCGTGAGCTGGCGGAGTCCGACTCCATCAAGAAGGCATATCTGGGCGGCTGAGCCGCCGCCCCCGCCGATGGGGCGCTGAATTTGCTACTCTTTCCCTCTTCCTTTATTTGCCATCAACGCCGCACCCCGGTTCGGGATGCGGCGTTGATGGCGTTTGAGGGCCTTGGGGAGATGCGGTGAAGGAGAGCGTTTGTGCAAAAAGCCGACCCGGCGGTACGATTCATTCCGAACGTTCCGCCGGAAAAACGGGGCTGGGGGATACCGTGAAAGCGCCGGAGGGAGCTTTTGATCCGGCTTCTTGATGCCGACCGCAGTCGGAAGGGGAAAAGCCTCCAAATTTGCGGAGAAAATCCCCAGTAGCCTTGTGAGAGTGAACAAAAAGGCAATTTGTGCTGTTTGCCCTCTGCAAGACAGGGGAGGTCTATGGTATAATATGTGCAAACAAATGTCCACGAGACAGAAAGGGGCGATGGGTCATGCAGACCAAAGAAATCCAAAAGGTGCTGGTGGCCAACCGTGGCGAAATTGCCATCCGCATTTTCCGTGCCTGCCACGATCTGGGCATCCACACGGTGGCCATCTACTCCAATGAGGACACCTATTCGCTGTTCCGCACCAAGGCGGACGAGGCGTATCTGGTGGGGGAGAAGAAATCCCCGCTGGGGGCGTATCTGGACATCCCCGGCATCATCGGACTGGCCAAGCGCCGGGGCGTCACCGCCATCCATCCCGGCTACGGCTTCCTGTCGGAGAACGCAGACTTTGCCAGAGCCTGCGAGGAAAACGGCATCCTGTTCATCGGCCCCTCTGCCAAGGTGCTGGGGCAGATGGGCGACAAGCTCAGCGCCAAGGAGATCGCTCTGGCCTGTGGTGTTCCCATCATCCCCGGCTGCACGGAGCCTCTGCGGGACGCAGAGGACGCTGTGGAGAAGGCGGTGTCCTTCGGCTTCCCGGTGATTTTGAAGGCGGCGGCCGGCGGTGGCGGTCGTGGGATGCGCCGCTGCGACAGCCCGGAGGAGGTCCGCACCGCCTATGAGCTGGTCCACAGCGAGGCGGAGAAGGCCTTCGGCTGCGGCGATATTTTCATGGAGAAATATCTGGTGGAGCCCAAGCACATCGAGGTGCAGATCCTGGCGGACCAGCACGGCAACGTCTATCATCTGGGCGAGCGGGACTGCTCCCTCCAGCGGCGGTATCAGAAGGTGGTGGAGTTCGCCCCGGCATGGTCCGTCCCGCAGGAGACGGTGGAGGCGCTGCGCCGGGATGCCGTGAAAATTGCCCGCTCGGTGGGGTACGTCAGCGCCGGTACGGTGGAGTTTCTGGTGGATAAGAACGGCGGCTACTACTTCATCGAGATGAACCCCCGCATTCAGGTGGAGCATACGGTGACGGAGATGGTCACCGGCGTGGATATCGTTCGAAGTCAGATCCTCATTGCCGCCGGGTATCCCCTGAGTCACCCGGAGATCGGCCTGAACCGGCAGGAGGACGTCCACGTCGACGGCTACGCCATCCAGTGCCGTGTGACCACCGAGGACCCCGCCAACAACTTTGCCCCGGACAACGGCAAGATCACGGCCTACTCCTCCTCCGGTGGCTTCGGCGTCCGGCTGGACGGCGGCAACGCCGACGTGGGCACCGTCATCTCCCCCTACTACGACTCGCTGCTGGTGAAGGTCACCAGTTGGGATCATAATTTCCCCGCCGCCTGCCGCAAGGCAGCCCGTGCCATCAACGAGGTACGGGTGCGGGGCGTCAAGACCAACATCCCCTTTGTCACCAACATTCTGGCCCATCCGGATTTCGTGGCGGGCCGCTGCCACACCAAGTTCATCGACGAGACGCCGGAGCTGTTTGACATCGTGGACTCCCGTGACCGGGCCACCCGTGTCCTGCGGTACATCGCGGAGATCCAGGTGGCCAATCCGAATGCCGAGCGCCATCAGTACGACACCCCCCGCTTCCCTCAGCCTCAGGCCCCGCTGGGCCCCGGCCTGAAGCAGCTGCTGGATGAAAAGGGCCCCAAGGCCGTGAGCCAGTGGGTGCTGGAGCAGAAGAAGCTGCTGCTCACCGACACCACCATGCGGGACGCCCACCAGAGCCTGCTGGCCACCCGGATGCGCACCCGTGACATGGTGAAGGGCGCCGACGGTGTGGCGGATATCCTGCGGGACTGCTTCTCGCTGGAGATGTGGGGCGGCGCCACCTTCGACGTGGCCTACCGCTTCCTCCATGAGTCCCCGTGGGAGCGGCTGCGGCTGCTGCGGGAGAAGATCCCCAACATCCCTTTCCAGATGCTGCTGCGTGGCTCCAATCTGGTGGGCTATGCCAACTATCCCGACAATCTGGTCCGCAGCTTTATCAAGGAGGCGGCGGAGCGGGGCATCGACGTGTTCCGTGTGTTCGACTCTCTGAACTGGATCCCCAGCATGGAGGTGGCCATGGACGAGGTGCTGAACCAGAACAAGCTGCTGGAGGCCACCATGTGCTACACCGGCGACATTCTGGATCCCAGCAAGGATAAGTACACCCTGAAATACTATGTGGACCTTGCCAAGGAGCTGGAGCGCCGTGGCGCCCATATGCTGGCCATTAAGGATATGTCCGGCCTGCTGAAGCCCTACGCCGCCAAGAAGCTGGTGTCCACCCTGAAGCAGGAGATCGGCATCCCCATCCACCTGCATACCCACGACACCACCGGCAATCAGGTGGCGGCCCTGCTGATGGCCGCCGAGGCCGGTGTGGATGTGGTGGATGCCGCCTGCGCCCCGCTGGCGGGTCTTACCAGCCAGCCTTCGTTGGATGCGCTGGTGGCCGCCCTGCAGGGAACGGAGCGGGACACCGGGCTGGACCTGCGGCGGGTGCAGGAGCTGTCCAACTACTGGGCGGATGTGCGCCTGCGGTATGAGAGCTTCGACCACGGCCTGAAAACCTCTACCACCGACATCTACCGCTACGAGATCCCCGGCGGTCAGTACACCAACCTGCGGCCCCAGGTGGAGTCGCTGGGTCTGGGCGACCGCTTTGAGGAGGTCAAGGAGATGTATAAGACCGTCAACGATATGCTGGGCGACCCGGTGAAGGTGACGCCCTCCTCCAAGGTGGTGGGCGATCTGGCCATCTTCATGGTGCAGAACGACCTGACCCCGGAGAATATCGTGGAGCGGGGCAAGGCACTGGCTTTCCCGGATTCCGTGGTGTCCTACTTCAAGGGCATGATGGGCCAGCCCGCATGGGGCTTCCCGGAGGATCTGCAGAAGGTGGTCCTGAAGGGCGAGGAGCCCATCACCTGCCGTCCCGGCAAGCTGCTGCCGCCGGTGGACTTTGACCGGCTGGAGCAGGAGGTGCGGAAGTTCCGGGACGACCCGGAGCGCAAGGACCTGATCTCCTACGCCATGTATCCCAAGGTATATGAGGACTTCTGCCGCCACCGCAAGGAGTACGGCTATATCACCCGCATGGGCAGCCATGTGTTCTTCAATGGCATGGCGCTGGGCGAGACCAACAAGATCAACATCGAGGACGGCAAGACACTGGTCATCAAGTATCTGGGGCTGGGTGACCACAACGATGACGGCACCATCAATGTCCAGTTCGAGCTGAACGGAATGCGCCGTGAGGTGGCGGTCCGTGACCCCAATGCCTCGGAAAAGACCCGTCAGGTGGTGCAGGCCGACGAGAGCGACCCCCGTCAGGTGGGGGCCTCCATCCCCGGCATGGTGTCCAAGATCCATGTGCAGCCCGGCGACACCGTGGAGGAGAATCAGGTACTCATGACCATCGAGGCTATGAAGATGGAGACGGCCGTTACCGCCCGCACCGCCGGCAAGGTCCGGGAGATCCGGGTGAAGGAGGGGCAGGCCGTCAAGGCCAAGGAGCTGTTGATGCTGCTGGATTGATTCCCTCACCCTGCAAATCATACGCCTAACAGAAAACCATCCCCTCAATCAAACAAGGACTGCGGACAATGTCCGCAGTCCTTGTTTCTTGGTATATGGGGCTTGGCACTTAATTCTTGCCGTGCCGACGTTTCCACTCCGCCGGCAGGCGGAACAGGGTGGACACCAGCAGGATCCCCACCGCCAGACACCCGGCGATGCCCGCCGTTTCCAGGCCCTTGGCCAGCGCCGCATGGAAGTCTCCCGCCAGCCCCAGGCTCATGGTATAGTAAATGCCTGCCCCCGGCAGCAGCGGGAAGGTGGACACCACCAGATACGACGTCACCGGATACTTCCGGATGCGGGCCATGGTCTCGGCATAGAGGGCTGCCACCAGCGTGGCGAAGAAGTTCATGCTGTAAACACCATAACCCAGCTGCTGCGCCAGCAGGTATACCATCCACGTGGCCACGCCGCCCAGCGTACACAGCCACATTCCGCCGCCGTGTACGTTGAAGAGGATGGCGAAGCCCACGCAGCCCACCAGCACCGCCAGACCCTGCACCCAGAAGGGATGCACCACACCGGTGCTTACCGGCAGGCCGTACAGCCCGGAGGTGATGCGCCACGCCGCCGCTGTACCCAGTGCAATGGCGAAGGCCGACAGCAGCACCTGCACGATGCGGTTGATACCGGAGTTGGTATCGCCGTAGATGATATCCCGCATGGAGTTGGTGATGAGCAGCCCCGGCACCAGGATCATCAGTGCGCCGATGATAGAAGAGTCCACGGAATCCATCCACCCCAGACTGGCCGCCAGATATGCCGGAGCCGCCATGAAGAAGGAGGCGGCGATGGTGCGAAAGAAGGGGTTCACCTCCAGCCGGTTCAAAAACCCGTTGACAAGACCGATGATCAGCCCCAACAGCCCCGCCCACAGGCTGTCCCGCAGGGTGCCGCCAAAGACAAAGCAGAAGCCGAAGGCCCCCAGATAGTGGCCCAGATAGTACACCGGCAGGGAGTACCTCCGGCAGGCGGCCTGCGTCTCCTCCAGCCACTGCACCGCTACCTCCACCTCCGGGGTCTCCCGGCAGATGCGGCGGCTCAGAGCATTGAACTGCTCCACCGCATCCAGATCGTTGCCGTGGAAGCCGATGCGCTTCATGATGGTCAGGGGCTTGCCGTTGGCGGCCTCGAAGCTGATGGTCAGGCAGTTGGGGATGGCGAACACCTCACACTCGATGCCGTAGGCACGAAGAATACGCCGTATGGTATCCTCCACCCGAAAGGTCTCTGCGCCGCTGATGGCGAGACCGTGTCCCACCTGTGCAGCCAGATCCGTCAGAAGATAATAATCCATACGGCGTATTCCCTCCTAATTGGGGATAGCTCGCCTTACACCACTGCGAAGAACTTCACAATGAACAGGGCGGCAATGACATAGGTCAGGACGGACACGTCCTTGGCCTTGCCGGAGAACACCTTGATGATGGTGTAGGAGATCATGGCCAGACCGATGCCGTGGCCGATAGAGCCGGAGATGGGCATGGCGATGAGCATGATGAACACGGGGACGATCTGATCCAGATCGTTGAAGTCCACATTCTTCAGGCCCTGCAGCATCAGGATGCCCACATAGATCAGAGCGGAGGAGGTGGCCGCAGCGGGGATGATGGCGGCGATGGGGGCGATGAAGATGCAGGCCAGGAACATCACGGCGGTGGTGAGAGCCGTCAGACCGGTGCGGCCGCCGGCCTCCACGCCGGAGGCGGACTCCACAAAGGTAGTGACGGTGGAGGTACCGCAGCAGGCACCGGCCACGGTGCCGATGGCGTCAGAGGTCAGGGCCTCCTTCATGTTGGGCATATTGCCGTCCTTGTCGGTCATACCGGCACGGGAGGCGGTACCCACCAGTGTGCCGATGGTGTCGAACATATCGATCATGCAGAAGGTAATGACCAGGGTGATGGCGGTAAACCAGCCGATGCGGAAGAAGTCGGTGAAGTCGAACTTAAACAGGGTGGTGGCAGCCATGTCGTGGAAGGGAGGCACAAAGGAGGCACCCTGCAGGGAGGCGAAGGGGTTCACGTGCAGGAAGATGGCCTCACCGGCCCAGTAGATCACGGAGGAAGCCAGCATACCCACCAGCACGGCGGCCTTGACGCCCTTCTTGGCCAGCAGGATGATGACGAACAGACCCACGAACATGGTGATGACGGTCAGGACCATGGTGCTGTACTCGGCGCCCATGTGATCCTTGATGACGCTGGGGGTCATGGCGCCGAAGAAGTCACGCATGACATAGAAGGGATCGGTGTAGCCGTTCCCCTCGGCGTAAACGCCCACGTTGGAGCCAACGCCGATATTCATCAGCATCAGGCCGATGGCGGGGCCGATGCCCAGCCGCACGCCCAGAGGGATGGCGTGAACGATCTTATCACGGATGTTGAACACGCTCAGCAGCAGGAACACGATGCCCTCCACCAGGATGATGCACAGTACCGCCTGGAAGGCGCTGGTGTAGTCGGTGTTCAGCATAGCGGCCACGTTGCCCGCCACCACGGCGAAGAAGCTGTTCAGGCCCATGCCGGGGGCCATAACAAAGGGCTTGTTGGCCAGGAAGGCCATGCACACCGTGCCAATGGCGGAGGCGATGCAGGTGGCGAGGAATACGCCGTTCCACAGGGGCGTTCCGGTCTGGAAGCCGGTGAGCAGATTGGGGTTCAGGGCGATGATGTAGGCCATCGTCATGAACGTGGTGAGACCGGCCAGGATCTCTGTTTTCACAGTCGTGCCGTTCTCCTTCAGGTGGAAGATACGTTCCATTGTTTTCTCTCCTCTTTTTGTTATTTTGTCCGGCCGATTCCCGGACATTCTCCATGATACAGCATCCGCAAAAAGTCTGCAAGGGGGTAGACGTGTTTTTTTCCACATATGAGACATAAATCCTGCTTTTCCGTCGAGCTTCCCCGCCTGCTGTCCCGACGCCCTCCACCGGGTAAGATTTTACATGGATTTTACAAAACTCCGCTTTTGGATTTTATCTGCCGCCGGTAAAGTACTGATTAGATAGAATATTTGGGAAAAACTGTGTAAAAAAAGGTGCCGCCCGGTGGCGGCGGAGAGGAAAACGCTTATGAGTATTTTTGATGTATTGACCATGCTGGGAGGGCTGTGTCTGTTCCTGTTCGGCATGACGCTGATGGGACAGGCGTTGGAACGCCGGGCCGGGGGCCGCCTGCGTTCCCTGCTGGGCAAGATGACCACCGGCCGTCTGGCGGGATTTTTCACGGGCCTTGGCGTCACGGCGGTGATCCAGAGCTCCTCGGCCACCACGGTGATGGTGGTGGGCTTCGTCAACTCCGGTCTCATGACCCTGCGGCAGGCCATCAACGTCATCATGGGGGCCAACGTCGGCACCACGGTGACGGCATGGCTGCTGAGTCTGGGCGGCATCAGCGGCGACAGCATATGGGTGCGGCTCCTGAAGCCCACCTCCTTTACGCCGGTGCTGGCGCTGGCGGGTATCATCTTCTTCATGTTCTGCAAGGACAATAAGAAAAAGGACACCGGCACGGTGCTGCTGGGCTTTGCCACGCTGATGTTCGGCATGGAAACCATGTCCTCCGCCGTGGGTGGTCTGGCGGACGTGCCGGCCTTCCGACAGCTGTTCATCGCCTTTCAGAACCCGGTGCTGGGCCTGCTGGCCGGTGCGGTGCTGACGGCCGTCATCCAGTCCAGCTCCGCCTCCGTGGGGATCCTGCAGGCGCTGGCCGTCACCGGTCAGGTGAGTTATGGCGCCGCCATTCCCATCATCATGGGCCAGAACATCGGCACCTGCGTCACGGCGCTGCTGTCCTCTGTGGGGACCAATAAGAACGCCAAGCGTGCCGCATTCGTCCACCTGTCCTTCAATGTGATCGGCTCTGCGGTGCTGCTGGCGGCTTATTCCATCGTCCGGGCGATTTTGGCCCCGGCCATTCTGGGGGAGGCGGCCACCCTGCCGGGCATCGCCGTGATCCACACCGCCTTTAACCTGTTGTGCGTGGCCATTCTCATGCCCATGGCCCCGCTGCTGGAGAAGCTGGCTCTGCGGGTCATCCACGACGCCCCGGCTCCGGAGCACAAGACGGAGCTGGATGAGCGCCTGCTGGCCTCCCCGGCTCTGGCGCTGGGTCAGTGCCGTGAGGTGACCATGAAGATGGCGGACTGCGCCGTGCAGGCCCTGCGCGGCAGTCTGCTGTCGGTGACGGACTATACCCCGGCGCTGGCGGAGCAGGTGCGGGCCGACGAGGAGGTCACGGATCACTATGAGGACATTCTGGGAACCTATCTGGTGAAGCTCAGCAGCCAGACCCTGACGGCGGCGGACAGTGAGAACGCCACAGAGCTGCTGAAGGCCATCGGGGACTTTGAGCGCATTGCCGACCACGCTGTGAACATCGTGGAATCTGCCGAGGAGCTGCAAAGCAAGGGGCTGACCCTCAGCGAGGCCGCTCAGGCGGATCTGAAGGTGCTGGAGGCTGCCGTGGAGGAGATTTTGGACCGTTCGGCGGATGCCTTCCGCCGGGGGGATGCACAGGCGGCAGCCGCCGTGGAGCCGCTGGAACAGGTGGTGGATCTGCTGAAGGAGCAGCTGCGTACCCGTCACATCCTGCGGATGCGGGAAGGCAAGTGCAGCATCGAGGCGGGCTTTGTGTGGGCAGACCTGCTGACGGATCTGGAGCGCACCTCCGACCACTGTTCCAACATCGCCGGCAGCGTCATCGATATGTCCCAGCACAATCTGAACATCCACGAGACGCTGCGCAGCGGCAAGCTGAACAACGAGGAATACGACCGCCGCTTCCGGGAATACGCCAGAAAATACGCCGTGGAGTAAGGCGGTAATATGAAACGAAACAGGCCCTGTGTCCATAGGACGCAGGGCCTGTTTCGTTTCATATCTTGAAGAAAAAATGCAGGATAATGCATGAAATGCCGGTTTGCCGGGTCGCCGCAGCAGGGTGGATGGCACAGACACAGGGAGCCGCTCTTGAAGGACAGCTGCCAATCGGTCTGCATCTCCGGTGCTGCTCTCGATATTACTACACCGCCGATACTAAATCGCCAATACTGAATCAGCGGGCCGCCGCCCTGTTCCTGAACCGCCGAGGGGTGCGGGAAAATATCCGCCGGATAAAGCGGCATCACATCCCGGTCATCGGAAGCAGCGTGGCGGGCAAATCCACGCCATGCAGAGCCGCATGACACACCACCATCAGTAGGAGCGGGGGATGCTGAGCATCTGCCGAGACAGGACGGCACGATTCGGCGGGAGCCCAATGGCGATGCACCGACCGGATGGGGATGCACCGCCAGGTCAAACGGGGGGAAGAAGGTTATTGACTGGCGGAATTACAGAAGCACAGATGACTGACCGGTCACTGGGCCAGCAGCACCTCCAGCCGCTGACGGATGAGGGAGAGCAGGCGGTCGTTGTCCGGCATCTCCTTCAGGTCGGCGGGGTCGCAGAGGGCAGCCAGATCCTCAGACAGATACCCCTCCTCAAACACGTCCAGTCCGGCCTGCTTCAGACAGTCAGAATAGTCCACTAAGCGCTGGTTTTTGTCCCATTCGCCCCGTTTGCGGAGGGCGCCGGCCCAAGCCGCCATGGTGGCCAGCGGATTGGTGGAGACCTTCTCCCCCCGCCGCCAGCGGTAGAAGTGATCGGTGACGGTGCCGTGGGCGGCCTCATATTCAAAGTTGCCGTCCGGGGAGACCAGTACACTGGTCATCATGGGCAGAGAGCCGGAGGCGGCGGCGATGAGGTCGCTCATTACGTCGCCGTCGTAATTCTTGCAGGCCCAGATGATGCCGCCGGGGGAGCGGATGACCTTGGCCGCCACGTCGTCGATGAGGGCGTAGCGATAGGTGAGACCCGCCTTTTCAAAGGCCGTCCGGTACTCCTCGTCGTACACCTTCTGAAACAGCAGCTTGAAGGTCTGGTCGTAGTCCTTGGAGATGGTATCCTTGCTGGAAAACCACACGTCCTGTCCCACGGAGAGCCCGTAGGAGAAGCAGCACCGGGCAAAGGAGAGAATGGAATCGTCCCGGTTGTGCATGGCCTGCACCACGCCGGGGCCGCTGAACTGATACACCGTCTGGCGGGAGGTCTCCACGCCGTTTTCATCGGTGAAGACCAGCTCCGCCTTTCCCTTGCCGGGGACCCGGTATTCCACGGCCTTATACAGATCACCGTAGGCGTGGCGGGCGATGGTGACGGGCTTTTTCCAGCTGGTCACCACGGGCTTGACCCGTGAAATGAGGATGGGAGCCCGGAACACCGTGCCGTCCAGCGCCGCCCGGATGGTGGCGTTGGGGGACTTCCACAGTTGGCTCAGGCCGTACTCCTCTTGTCGCTGGAGGTTGGGGGTGATGGTGGCGCACTTGACGCCGATGTGCAGGCGGCGGATGGCCTCCGCCGCATCCCGTGTCACCTGATCCGCCGTCCGCTCCCGGTTGGGCAGGCCCAAGTCGTAGTACTCCGTATTCAGCTCCACAAAGGGCAGGATCAGCTGCTCTTTGATCTTCCCCCAAAGCACATGGGTCATTTCGTCGCCGTCCAGCTCCGCAATGGGGTGGGGCATTTTGATTTTTTCCATGGGGTTCACCTCCGGTTTTCGGCGGCATTTTGGGCCGCATAGTGGTTTATGAGACAGCCGGTGAGCAGCAGCTCCCGCTCCTCGGCGGTGGTATTTTTCAGATAAAGCGTCAGGGCGTGGATGCCGCTGTCCGTCAGCAGCAGGGCGGGGAACTCCTCATCGCCACGGGCCACCTTTTCCCGCACCTGCGGCACATAGAGGAAGTCGCCGGGGCGGCCGGGGAAATCCGTTCCTTCCGCCAGCGTAAAGGGCAGCATCCCCCAGTTGACGCAGTTGGAGCGGTAGCGCTTGGTGGCAAACTCGTAGCAGAGGTTGGCGCAGCCCCCCAGCACCCGCTGGCAGGAGGCGGCCTGCTCCCGTGCCGAGCCGTCGCCGGGCTTGTTGGCAAACAGCACCGAGCCGATCTGCACCCGGCCCATGTCGGGGATGGAGAGGACCTTTTGCACGCTTTGCAGCTCCGGGGGCATGGCGCCGCTGCGGCGGGCCTCCTCCAGCGCCTGAGTGGCTCTGGCACGGGGAACATAGTCCGGGTCCCGGCGGGACAGGGCGAAGGACGCCAGCTTCAGGGGATCGGAGCGGTAGGAGGAGGTCTCGCCGGAGGGGATCAGCTCATCGGTGGTGGTGACGGGATCCCGCAGTACGGAGGCCACCTGCAGCAGCAGCTCCTCTCCCAGCGGCGGGATGGCGGGCCACTCGGCAATGTTGGGGCCGTAGTGGAGGGGGGCCTCCGGTCGGGCCTTGCCATAGCCGAAGTACACCCGGCGGCCATAGACCCCGCCGTCGAAGGTGCGGCGCACCGGGGCCGGGGCGGGATAGTCCACCTCGGCGGCGGAGGTGACCACGCCGTGGTTCCGGGCTGTGGCGGCGATGGAGCGGGCGTCCATCAGCAGCACGCCGGACAGCTGGCCGTCGCCGGGCTTGGAACCCTCCCGGTTGGGGAAGTTGCGGGTGGTGTGGCGTACGGAGAGGGCGTTGTTGGCGGGGACATCCCCGGCTCCGAAGCAGGGGCCGCAGAAGCAGGGCTTGAAGAGGACCCCGGCCTCCAGCAGCGCCTGCTGCACGCCGTTTTGCATCAGCTCCAGATTCACCGGGATAGAGGGGGGGTACACCGACAGGGAGAAGGGGCCGCAGCCCACATCACCGCCGGAGAGAATGGCGGCGGCCTCAGCAATGTTGTCATACATTCCGCCGGCGCACCCGGCGATGATCCCCTGCTGCACCACCAGCTTGCCGTCCACCAGTTGGTCGGTGAGGGAGAGGGTGGCCTTGCCGCCGAACTGCTCCGCCGCCCGCTGCTCCACCTGACGCAGATAATCGCCGGGATCGTGGAGCAGCTCCCGCAGCGTCACCGCTTCGGAGGGGTGGAAGGGGAGGGCGGCCATGGGCTCCAGCCGGGAGAGGTCTATGGAGATCATGGCGTCGTAGCAGGCGCCCTCCTCCGGGGCCAGCCGGGTATAGGCCTCCGGCCGTCCGTGGATGGTCAGGTACTCCGCCACGGCATCGTCCGTCTGCCAGATGGAGGACAGGCACGCTGTCTCCGTGGTCATTACGTCGATGCCGATGCGGTAATCCATGGGCAGGTGGGCCACGCCGGGGCCGGCAAATTCCAGAATTCTGTTTTTGGCGAAGCCGTTTCCATACACGGCCCCGCACAGGGCGATGGCCACGTCGTGGGGACCCACGCCGTGGGGCGGCGTGCCGGTGAGCCACACCAGCACCACCTGCGGGGCGGCGATGTCATAGGTGTTTTTCAGCAGCTGCTTCACGATCTCCGGGCCGCCCTCGCCCACGCCCATGGTACCCAGAGCACCGTAACGGGTGTGGCTGTCGGAGCCGAGGATCATGCGGCCGCAGCCGGCCATCATCTCCCGCGCATACTGGTGGATCACCGCCTGATTGGCGGGGACGTAGTTTCCGCCGTACTTCACGGCGGCAGACAGGCCGAAGGCGTGGTCGTCCTCGTTGATGGTGCCGCCCACGGCGCAGAGACTGTTGTGACAGTTGGTGAGAACGTAAGGCACCGGGAAATCCCGCAGGCCGCTGGCCTTGGCGGTCTGAATGATGCCCACATAGGTGATGTCGTGGGAGATGAGACTATCGAAGGTCAGGTGAAGCTGCCCCTCCCACGGCCCCCGGTGGTGACGGCGGAGGATCTGATAGGCCATGGTCTTATCCCGGCCGCTGCCGGCGGCGGGGATCGGTGTGGGTACGCCGCCCTGCAGCATGATGCTGCCGCTGTGCAGTTGGATCATCGGTAAGCACCCCTTTTCGGATGATGGTTTTGTTGGATACAGTATAACACAAAAAAGCCAGGATGCAAGAGAAAATGAATGAATAAAATGAAATTCTTGCAAATTTTCCGTGAGCAGACCGGAGATAATCTAAAATAAATGGGTTATGCATGGATATTTTGAAAGTTACAGAAATTTTTCTTGCAAAATGGAGGAAAATGAGATACAATACGGGAAAATCACAGCCGCCGGGGAAGCAGGCCACCGGGGAAGGGAGCAGGAAATGAAGGAAAACGGTGTCATTCAGGAGTACACCGGGTCGCTGAGCCGTCAGATCCGGGAGGAATATCACATCAGTGAGGAATATTACCACGGCGAGATCAAACGGGGTCTGCGCAATAGCGACGGCACCGGCGTTATGGTGGGCGTCACCAAGGTGGGCAGCGTGCAGGGCTATCTGCTGCAGGACGGCCAGCGCATCCCCATCCCCGGAAGGCTTTACTACCGGGGCATCGAGCTCAACGACATTGTGGAGGCCCACCGGGCGGAGGGAACCTTCGGGTTCGAGGAGGTGGCGTATCTGCTGCTGATGGGATATCTGCCCTCGCAGGGGGAGCTGCGGCACTTCAATGAGATCATGAACCGGGCCAGAAAACTGCCGGAGGGCTTCACCGAGGGGATGATCATGCGGCGCACCAGCGGCAACATCATGAATGAACTGGGCCGCAGCATCCTGTCGCTGTACTCCTACGACCCGGATCCGGACGATCTGTCGGTGGACAATCTGCTGCGCCAGTCGGTGGAGCTCATCGGGTATTTTCCCTCCATCGTGGCCAATGCCTACGCCGTCAAGCGCCACCATTTCGGCGGCGAGTCCCTGCACATCCACTACCCGGAGGAGGGACTCAGCACGGCGGAGAACTTCCTGCGGATGATCCGTCCGGATAAAAGCTACACCGAGGAGGAGGCCCATCTGCTGGATATGATGCTGATGCTCCATGCCGAGCACGGCGGCGGCAACAACTCCACCTTCGTGTGCCGGGCGCTGTCCTCCAGCGGTACGGATACTTACAGCGCCATCGCCGGAGCGGTGGGCTCCCTGAAGGGGCCGCTCCACGGCGGCGCCAACGCCAAGGTCATGGAGATGTTCCACTACATTCAGGAGAATGTGGATCCCCACGACGACGGATCCATCCGGGACTATCTGGTGCGTCTGCTGGACGGGGAGGCCGGGGATCGCTCCGGCAAGCTCTACGGCTTGGGCCACGCCGTTTACACCCTGTCGGATCCCCGTGCGGTGCTGCTGAAGAAGTATGCCCGGCACATGGCACAGATCAAGGGGTACGAGGAGGAGTTCGACCTACTGCAGAAGGTGGAGGAGCTGGGCATCCCGCTGGTGCAGGAGCGGCGTCACAGCGACACCCCCATGTGCGCCAATGTGGATATGTACTCCGGGCTGGTGTATACCATGCTGGACATCCCGGAGGACGTGTTCACGCCGCTGTTCGCCTCCGCCCGTATTGCAGGCTGGTGTGCCAACCGCATGGAGGAGGTCATCACCGGCCACCGCATCATGCGTCCGGCCTACCGGGCCGTCACCATTCGGGGCCACTACGTCCCCATGGAGGAGCGCACCTCCCGCATCAAGGAATTTGACCTGTAAGTGAAAGCTCCCCCTCCTGCATCGGCAGGAGGGGGAGCTTTATGAGAAAAACGATAACAAATGGTAGAATTGTGGCGGAAATATACGATCTGTTTACGCCAGGAAGCCCTTGAGGATGGTCTCCTCCGCTTCCTCCGGGGAAAGACCCAGTGTCTCCAGCTTCAGCAGCTGATCCCCGGCGATCTTGCCGATGGCGGCCTCGTGGATCAGCTGGGCGTCCGGACAGTTGGCGGTGATGGCGGGGATGGACTCGATGTGGGCCTGCCCCATGATGATGGAGTCGCACTGCACATGGCCGAAGCACTGGCTGTTGCCCACCATCACCGGGTGGAACACCTGACGGGAGGTGTCCTGCGCCACGGAGCGGGAGATGACACGGCCCTTGGCCCCCTCGCCGTTGAGCTGGATGGTCATGTCGCTCTCGGCGGTCTGGGCCCCGTGGGTCAGCAGGCGCTCCGTCACCACCACCTCGCTGCCGGCCTCGCAGTAGAACTGGGTGTCCCGCAGGGTGGAGTCGATGCCCCGGATCTGGATGGTGTCCATCTGCATGGTGGAGTTCTCCCCCAGATAGACAATGGTCTGGGGGTTCATGATGTTCTTGCCGGTCTCGCCCTTGGCGTCCTCGCCGTAGTGCTTCTCCGTGTAGCGCACGCGGCAGTTCTTGCCGATGTGGAAGGTGTGGATGCCGTCGTGGCGGCTCTCGTCGCAGCCGGAGTTGTGGATACCGCAGCCCGCCACGATGGTGACGTCGCAGTCGTCGGCTACATAAAAGTCGTTATACACCATGTCGCTCATGCCCGTCTGGCTGATGATGACGGGGATGTGGCAGGTCTCTCCCTTGGTACCCTCTTTGAAGTGGATGTCGATACCGGGCTTGCCGTCGGCACGGGGGTCGATGGCGATATGCTCCGTGGACTGACGGGCCTCGCAGCCCATGTCCTTGCGGATGTTGAAGGCCCCCACGGGCTTGCCGGTGAGGTCTGCGATCTTTTCCAGCAGGCTGGCGTCGATCTCGGTGATCATAGCTGCACCTCCTTGTGCTCCAGTACGGGACAGCCGCCCAGGGTGTCCGCCAAAATCAGGGGGAAGATCTCCTCCGTATTGCCCCGGTGGGCGATCTGCCCGCCGGAGATGACCACGATCTCGTCCGCCAGACGGATGATGCGCTCCTGATGGGAGATGATGATCATGGTGGCCCGGTGCTGCTGATGGATCTGCTCGAAGGTCTCCGTCAGGCGGGCGAAGCTCCACAGGTCGATGCCGGCCTCCGGCTCGTCGAAAATCATGAGGCTGCCCTGCCGGGCCAGAATGGTGGCGATCTCGATGCGCTTGACCTCGCCGCCGGAGAGGGACACATCCACCTCACGCTCCAGATAGTCGTTGGCGCACAGGCCCACACGGGTCAGGTACTGGCAGCACTGGTCCTTGGTGAGCTTTTCCTTGCCCGCCGCCAGAAGCAGCAGGTCATGGACGGTGATGCCCTTGAAGCGGGGGGGCTGCTGGAAGCCGTAGCTGATGCCCAGTCTGGCACGCTCCGTGATGGAGAGGTGGGTGATATCCTGCCCATTATACAGGATCTGGCCCGATGTGGGCTCCGCCAGACCCATGATGACCTTGGCCATGGTGGTCTTGCCGCCGCCGTTGGGGCCGGTAAAGACCACCAGCTTCTCATCGGGAATGGTGATGCTGATGTCCTTGAGGATGTCCTGCTCCCCGTCGGGGGTGGACACCCGGTAACTGATGTGTTTCAGTTCCAGCATGGAACGATTCCTCCTTTGGAGTATATTGGACCCCGTCGAAAGGGACGGGATAGGACACAAAAAGCCTTACAAATCATACATTTTAGCAGAGTTTTCGGGAAAAAGCAATGGACAGGGACGTTTTTTCCCGCCGGAGCATAGAATAATGCGAGAAAAAGGGGGGCTGCATATGGAGAAGAGGGAGCACATGGACCCGCAGCGCTGCGACCGCATCTGGCAGCGGGTATCGCCGGAGCTGGACCCGTACCCGGAGGTGCGGGCCGCCTGTCGGGAGCCATCGAGAGAACAGGGGGCAGAGAATATTCCGGAGAGGACGGGGGCTGCGGCGGTGCCTGCTGCACCGGAGATACCGGCGGAGCCGGCGGAGAGCGGGTGCTGCCTTACAGGCAGGGCCATGGGCAGCATCCGGCTCATTCAGGACTTCATCGAGGATGAGCTGGCGGACCGGAGGACCTATCTGGCCTATGCCGCCTGCGCCCCTAATGTGGCTGCCCGCCGCCTGCTGCGGCAGCTGGCAGGGGAGGAGGGGAGCCACGCCCGCCGTCTCATGGGGGTGTACTATCTGGTGACGGGCTGCTGCTATCAGCCCCGCTTGCAGGGGGGACGGGTGGAGAGTCTGCCGTGGCGAGAGGTGCTGCGGACCCGGTATCACGCCGAGACCTGCGGCGGTCTGCGCTATGCACAGGCGGCAGAGGCCACGGAGGACGTGTGTCTGCGGGAGATATGGGAGGAGCTGTCGGCGGCGGAATATCGCCATGCCCGGCAGCTGCTGAGCCTGTTGGAGCAGATGGTGCTTGCATAGTCCGGCGGATGGTGCTATCCTATGGAAAACATCAGCAACAAAGGAGGATCTCCCATGAGAGAGCACATCAGCCGGGAGGCGGCGTGGGCCGCCCTGCGGAGGTATAATCAGGAGCCGTTCCACCTGCAGCACGCCCTGACGGTGGAGGGGGTCATGCAGTGGTATGCCAAGGAGTTGGGCTACGGCGACGATGCCGAATTCTGGGGCATTGTGGGCTTGCTCCACGACATTGACTTTGAACGCTGGCCGGAGGAGCACTGCCAAAAGGCACCGGAGCTGCTGCGGGAGGCAGGCTGCGGCGAGGACATCATCCACGCCGTGTGCAGCCACGGCTATGGCTTGTGCTGCGACGTGGCTCCGGAGCATGAGATGGAGAAGGTGCTGTTTGCAGCAGATGAGCTGACGGGCCTGATCGGGGCAGCGGCGTTGATGCGGCCCAGCCACAGCTGTCAGGATATGGAGCTGAAGAGCCTGAAAAAGAAGTACAAGGACAAGAAGTTCGCCGCCGGGTGCTCCCGTGACGTCATCGCCCAAGGGGCGGAGCGTCTGGGCTGGGAGCTGGATATGCTGCTGGAGCGGACGCTGGAGGCCATGCGCTCCTGTGAGGGGCAGGTGGCCCGCACCATGGAGCAGCTGTGAGAAAATGTGCGGGGCATCAGCCCCGCACATTTTTCGTTAAAAAGCTTACGCCTGCACCAGCTTCAGCACGTCCTCTCGGGAGATAAGACCCACGGAGCGGTTCACCAGCTGACCATTGCGGAACACCAGCAGCGTGGGGATGCTGGCCACGGCGTATTGCAGCGCCAGCGCCCGGTTTTCATCCACATCCACCTTCACGATCTTGCAGGGAGCCACGCCGTCCAGCTCCTCCAGAATGGGGGCCAGCATCTTGCAGGGACCGCACCAGGCGGCCCAAAAATCCACCAGCACCGTTTCGCTGGACTGAAGCACTTCCTGCGGGAAGGTCTGTGCGTTTGCGTGTACGATGGCCATAGTTAAGATCTCCTTTTCTATTTCTATTTGCCGGTAGTATACCACACCTGCTGCCAAATAACCGTGATATTTGCAACAGTGACGGAAGAATTTCCCGGAAATAGGGGGAAATGCGGCGAAGGAGAAATTTTCGGGAGGGACGGCGCAGCCGTCCCTCCCGATTTTTACGGTCAGTCCTTGTTGTTGAGCTTGCCCAGATAGCGGTAGATGCTGGCCTCGGAGCTGTGAAGCTCCCGTGCCACATGGCTCACGGAGCCCTTCAGCAGGAACACGCCCTTGCGGTTCAGCGCATCCATGATCTCCATCTTCTCGTCCTGCGTCAGACGGTCCACCGGCACGGGATAGTCCGCAATGACGGAGGAGACGATGCTGGCAGTGGCGCCGGCGATGGAGGAGGGATAGGTGTGCTCGTCGTTTTCCACGATGAGGTGGGTGCCGCTGGGAGCACCGGGGGTCAGCAGGCTGCCGCACAGGTCCATGACACGGGCGGACAGCTCCCGGTAGCGGCTGCTGTCAAAGTTGATGCACAGCAGGCCCACCAGACGGCCGTGGGGATCCTTGATGAACAGGGAGTTGGAGCACAGCTTCTTTCCGGTGACGGAGGTGCTTTCAAATCGCAGCACGTAGTCCTGCGTCTCATAGAGGCGGCTGGTCAGGAATTCCAGCATCTTGTTGCTGAGGGGGGAGCCTAAATGCCGCCCCGTCAGTTCGCCGTTGGCGATGGCAATGATCTCATTGGAGTCATCCAGCAGCTCATGCAGGGCCACCTCGTAGTCCGGCCCTAAAATTTTACCCAAAAAGTCTACCAGTAGGGTGTAATGGCGTTTCATCTCTCTGTCCATAGGAACCTCCTGCGCTCCCCGCCATGGGAGCGACTATTCTTTGATGTCGTTGTTCTGGCCGTCATGAGGGGCGTCGGCCTTCTGAGCCTGCTTGGCGGGTTCGGGCTTGGCCGTGGGGTGAGCGGGCTTCTTAGGGGCGGGTTTTTTGGCCGCAGGCTTCTTGGCGGCACTGAGCTTCTCAGCCTTCTCCGCCTCGGCCCGCTTGGCATCCTCCTCGGCACGCTTAGCGTCCTCTACGGCCTTCTGAGCCTGCTTGGCGTTCTCTTCCTCCTCCAGCACACGGTAGGCCACCTTGCCCACCAGTGTCTTGGGCAGCTCCTCGCGGAACTCGATGTCGGAGGGCATGGCGTACTTGGCGATGTGCTTGCGGCAGTAGTCCAGCAGCTCCTTCTTGCAGGCCTCCGTGGGCTGATAGCCGGGCTTGAGCACCACGAATGCCTTGACCCGCTGCATCTTGATGGGGTCCTTGACGCCGATGACGCAGCTGAGGTGGACGTAGTCGTGGCCATCCAGAATATTCTCCAACTGGGAGGGATAGACGTTGTAGCCGTTGGTGACGATCATGCGCTTGATGCGCTGACGGAAGTAGATGAAGCCATCCTCGTCCATCATGCCAAGGTCGCCGGTGTGGATCCAGGCGAGGCCATCGGCGTGGGTCTGCTTGGTCTGGGCCGTCTCCTCCGGATGGTTGACGTACTCCAGCATCACGGTGGGGCCGGACAGGCAGATCTCACCCTCCTCACCGTAGGGGACCTCCTCCTGAGTGCCGGGCTTGACGATCTTGTAATAGGTGTCCGGGAAGGGGATGCCGATGGAGCCCTCCTTCTGCTTGTGGATGGGGGTCAGGCAGCTGGCGGTGACGCACTCGGTGGTGCCGTAGCCCTCCCGGACGCTGACGGTGGCGCCGTGGTCGTGGAGGAACTTGTCAAAGCGCTTCTTCAGCTCAATGGACAGACTGTCACCGCCGGAGAACACACCCTTCAGGCAGCTGAGGTCGGCGCCTTCGATCTCCTTGACCCGCAGCAGCGCCTCGAACAGGGAGGGGACGCCGGCGATGAGATTGGGCTTGTGCTTTTTGATGAGCTCGGCGTAGCTCTGAGGGGTGAAGCGGGGGATCAGGATGCAGTGGCCGCCGTTGGCCACCATGGAGTGGATGGACACGCCCAGTCCGAAGCCGTGGAACATGGGCATGATGGCCAGCATCTTGTGACCCGGATGGAAGAAGGGGTTGGTGGCCACGATCTGGGCGGCCAGAGCGTTAAAGTTGCGGTTGGAGAGCAGGATGCCCTTGGTGACGCCGGTGGTGCCGCCGGAGTAGAGGATAGCGGCGGGATCGGTGTCCTTGCGCTTGATGCGGTAGATCTCCACGTGCTCGCCACGCTTCAGGAAATCCTTCCACAGCACCACGCCGGGGCCACGGGGAACCTTGGGGTTCTTGCGGCCCTCGGTGAGCTGATAGCCCACCCGCAGCAGGGGCTTGAGCTCATCGGCCACGGAGGTGACGATAAGGCAGGGCAGATCCACCGTCTTGCGGACGCTTTCAAACTTGGGGTAGAACTGATCCAGCGTGATGGCCGCCACGGAGTTGGAGTCCCGCAGATAGAAGGAGATCTCGCTCTCGGCGGACAGAGGGTGGACCATGTTGGCGATGGCACCCACCATGTTCACGGCGTAAAACATACACAGGGTCTGAGGGGCGTTGGGCATACAGATGGTGACCTTGTCACCCTCCCGGATACCGATGGCCTTCAGGCTCTTGGCGCAGGCGTTGATCTTCTGCCACATCTCGGCGTAGGTGGTGGTTTTGCCCATGAACTCATAGGCAGTGTAATTGGGGTACTGACGTACCATCTCCTCGACCCGGCCGCACATGGACAGGGTGGAGTAGTTCAGGGTAGAGGGGACCTCGGGGTCCTTGGATGCCAGCCACGGGGCCTTGATCTGTACCGTCTCACTCATAGATAACTTCCTCCTTCATAGGTTTCTCCAGCTCCTCCGGGTGCTCCAGCAGATGCTTCAGCAGCCGGACGGACTTGGAATAGTAATAGCCGTCCGCCAAACGCTCGTCAATGGTGAGACCCAGATCCAGCGTCTCCTTCATGGTCATGGTGCCGTCCGGGGCGTAGATGGGCCGCACGGCCTTCTCCCCGATGATGCAGAACAGGGAGCAGGTACCCCAGTTGGTCAGGTGGTGATAGCCGCACTTGAGCTTGATGGAGCCCAGATTGGAGATGACCACGGAGCTGTAATAGGGGTCCGTGGCGATGATGTCCGCCGGCACCCAACCGTGCTTATCCAGCCACATGAGGAAGTGGATGGCGGCCTTGCTGACGAAGCGGGGGATCCTGTTGAGGATATCCATGGCCCCAGTGGAGGGGTCTACCTTGTCCGACCGGCACTCCGTCACCTGACGGCGGATGTAGTCGTGGATGTCGGAGAGTGTGTACTCGTCCTTGCAGTGCAGGAAGGCCAGCGCCTCGGCACCCTTATCGGAGAACTGCTTCTTCACCACGAAGGAGGCGGATACCTCGTTGCGCTGATAGAAGTTGCTGTTGACGATGAAGCGGTTCAGCTTGGGGCGCAGGGTGATGGTTTTCATCAGGGCTGCCAGCACCAGGTGGAACATGGTATAGGGAAACTCCGTCTCCGTCTCATTCTTCTTGGCGATATAGGCGTTCATGTTGGTCAGGTCGATGCGCTGGGAGATGTAGGCCTCATTGTCGCATCGGTTGGGGTAGAGGATGCCGGTGACGTAGTGCAGGGAGTCCAGCTCCCGCATCAGGCGGCCGTCCTTGCGGTCGCCCCGGCGCTTTTTCTGTGTTTCCATTGACTTCTCCTATTATGAAATATCTGTTTTTACAAGTTTATGTTGTGCTGCATATTAGATGCGGCCAGTAACAATTTGACCCCATAATAAGCTATTATAACAGACTGCCCAGAGAAATGCCACTTTTTTTTGCATTTTTCGCAGACGGGGGAGAGGGGGGCCGCCGAGAAGAGAGAAATGTGTACAATTTTGCAATACAAAGTGTCTTCCTGCTGAAATATCAGTTGCCATATGCCGGAAGGGCCAAATAGCGCCTATGATGTGGGAAGGGGACTTTCACAGGCTTTTACCTCCGGCGGCCCACTGTTCCCAGTAGCTTTTTCTTTTATTGCCTCCGGCGGCATACTTTTTGTCAACAGCGACAAAAAGTATGCAAAAAGCGCCGCCAGAGACCAATGGTCTCTGGACTCCCTTTACCTTCAAGAACTACCGTTCGTTATGGGCCGTAGCGGGAACTGACTCAGCAACAGACCCGCTGCCGCTCCCACTCAGGCGAAGGAGCGTGTGGGTCTATGGTTTTGAGTACGGATTCCCACGCCGGGTCTACGCCCCGGCTCGGAATGACAGAATTATCTTATGAGAGAACTTCCAGCGGCCCCAATTACCTTCTACTTTCTTGATGTGGCAATCCGTGCCCCACGATAGAATAGCAAGCTTCTTCAACCTCCCAATGCAGCGGCAGCGTGAGTAGAAGCAGACCAATTCCCTGCTTCGGCAAATTTTAGGTAGCAACTCTTGCAAATGACGAAGGAAGTGCAGAAACCATGGGTTTCTGCTGGCGTTCTTTGGTGACTTTCTGCTGCTATTGGCAGAAAGTCACCCGTCGGAGACAAGACAAAAAAGAAAAACTGCTGGGAAGAGTGATCCATTGGAGTCAAAAGAAAAAAGGGGCGCCGGCTTGCGCCAGCGCCCTCGATGCAGCTATTTTATTGGAACGGCAGAAGCTTTGTATTGCTGTCAAAGCCCGGAAGTGCATCAGAACTCCGCATTGCCCACGGTGCGGGGATGCAGCTCCACGTCCCGGATGTTGCTGACACCTGTCAGGTACATCACCATCCGCTCGAAGCCCAGACCGAAGCCTGCGTGCTTGCAGGAGCCGTAGCGCCGCAGATCGCAGTACCACCAGTAGTCCTCCGGGTTCATGCCCAGCTGGCGGATGCGCTCCTCCAGTACCTCCAGTCGCTCCTCGCGCTGGCTGCCGCCGATGATCTCGCCAATGCCGGGGACCAGACAGTCCGCCGCCGCCACCGTCTTGCCGTCATCGTTCATCCGCATATAGAAGGCCTTGATCTCGGCGGGATAGTCGGTGACGAACACCGGGCGCTTGAACACCTGCTCCGTCAGGAACCGCTCGTGCTCCGTCTGGAGGTCGGTGCCCCAGTCTACCTTGAAGTCGAACTGGTCATTGTGCTGCTTCAGGATCTCCACCGCCTCGGTATAGCTGACCCGGCCGAAATCGGAGGTCATCACATGGGTCAGGCGCTCCTTGAGCCCCTTATCCACGAAGCTGTTGAAGAAGTTGATCTCGTCGGGGCAGCGCTCCAGCACCCGGCGGATGATGTGCTTGATCATGGCCTCGGCCACATCCATATCCCCCGCCAGATCGGTAAAGGCCATCTCCGGCTCGATCATCCAGAACTCGGCGGCGTGGCGCTGGGTGTTGGAATTCTCCGCCCGGAAGGTGGGACCGAAGGTATACACGTCACCAAAGGCCATGGCGAAGTTCTCGGCATTCAGCTGGCCGGACACGGTGAGGCTGGTCTTTTTGCCGAAGAAGTCCTTGCTGTAATCCACCTGCCCGTCTTCGGTCCGGGGAACGTCGTTGAGATCCAGCGTCGTCACCTGAAACATCTCGCCGGCGCCTTCGCAGTCGGAGCCGGTGATGATGGGAGTGTGGACATATACGAAGCCACGGCTCTGGAAGAATTCGTGGATGGCGTAGGCTGCTACGCTGCGGACCCGGAAGGTGGCGGAGAACAGGTTGGTGCGGGGCCGCAGATGCTGGATGGTCCGCAGGAACTCCACGCTGTGGCGCTTTTTCTGCAGAGGATAGTCCGGGGTGGACTTGCCCTCCACCTCGACGGAGGAGGCCTTTACCTCCAGAGGCTGCTTGGCCTCCGGCGTCAGCACCACGGCGCCACGGACGATGAGAGCGGCGCCCACGTTCTGCCCGGCGATCTCCTTATAATTATTCAGCTCATCAGCGGACATGACCACCTGCAAATTCTTGAAGCAGGAGCCGTCATTGAGCTCGATGAACCCAAAGGTTTTCATATCCCGGATGGTGCGGGCCCAGCCGCACACGGTGACTTCCTTGCCGTCCAGCTGTTCCTGGTCGGCAAAAAGGGCAGCGATCTTCATTCGCTCCATCGTGCGTTCCTCCTTGCACTAAAATCGGTATAACGTAGATTATAACCGCCCGTCGCCACTTTTGCAAGAGCCCGTCCCATCGGGAGCAAAAAAAGTTTTTCCGCCTATGGAAAAGGACTTGACACGGCGGGAACGCATGGTATAATAAGCATATGATTAGAAAGTAAAGTTTTGCTTATGGAGGTGCGGCATGACCCAACGGGAACGGCAGATACTCAACTGGATCGAAGCGGATCCCATGATCTCCCAGCAGGAGCTGGCGGAGCGGGCGGGCATCACACGGTCCAGCGTGGCGGTGCATATTTCCAACCTGATGAAAAAGGGCTGCATCGCCGGAAAGGGCTACATCGTGACCCGCAGCCCCTACGTCACGGTGGTGGGCGGTATGAACATGGACATCGGCGGCTGGCCCGGTGAGGAACTGGTGGCACAGGATTCCAACCCCGGCCGGGTGCGGATGAGCCCCGGCGGCGTAGGCCGGAACATCGCCCACAACATGAGCCTGATGGGGCTGGATGTGCGGCTGCTGACAGCCTTCGGCGACGATGTGTACGCCCAGAAGCTGGCGGCGGTGTGCGGCGAGCTGGGCATCGACATCTCCCAGTCCCCGGTGATCCCCGGCGGTCACACCTCCACCTATCTTTTCATCAACGACCAGCAGGGGGATATGCAGCTGGCGGTGTCGGATATGGACATCTATCGGAATCTGACGCCCCGTGTGCTGGCGGGGCGCAAGCAGCTGCTGGAGGGCAGTCAGGTGGTGGTCATCGACACCAACCTCCCGGCGGAGAGCATCGCATGGCTGGCGGATAACTGCCACGCCCCTATTTTTGCCGACCCCGTGTCCACGGTGAAGGCCGAGAAGCTGCGGCCGGTGCTGGGAAAGCTCCACACCCTGAAGCCAAACCGGCTGGAGGCGGAGCTGCTGTCCGGCGTGCCTATCACGGATACCGACAGCCTCCACCGTGCGGCCCGGACCCTGCTGGAGACGGGACTGCATCGGGTGTTCATCTCACTGGGAGCCGACGGCGTCTATGCCGCCGATCAGAGCGGCAGCGTGACCCTGCCCGCCCCCAAGGCGGAGATGGTCAGTACCACCGGCTGCGGCGATTCCTTTATGGCGGCTCTGACGTGGGCCTACCTGCAGGGCAGCGATCTGGAGAGGTCGGCCCGTGCGGGTCTGGCGGCCTCCTCCCTGACCATGGAGAGCGCCGAGACCATCCACCCCTCCATGAGCGAGGCGGAGCTGCTGCGGCGCATGGCCCTGTAAGTCATTCCTTATCGTTTCTATACATTTCAATCCGAACCCAATCGAATTTATCAACAGGAGGAACTGAATCATGCTGAATCGTTATCTGGACATTTCCACTGAGGTCAAAGAGGCTCTGGAGCAGGGCAAGCCCGTGGTGGCACTGGAGAGCACCATCATCTCCCACGGTATGCCCTATCCCCAGAATGTGGAGACCGCTATGAACGTGGAGAAGCTCATCCGTGAAAACGGCGCTGTGCCTGCCACCATCGCCATCATCAAGGGCCGCCTGAAGGCTGGTCTGACCGCCGAGGAGATCGACTATCTGGGCCGTGCCGGTCACGCTGTGCCAAAGGCCAGCCGCCGTGATCTGCCGGTGCTGGTGGCCAAGGGCAGCGACGGCGCCTGCACCGTGACCACCACCATGATGATCGCCCACATGGCCGGGATCCAGGTCTTTGCCACCGGCGGCATCGGCGGCGTACACCGTGGCGCCGAGACCACCATGGACATCTCCGCTGATCTGGAGGAGCTGGGTCAGACCCCTGTGATGGTGGTGTGCGCCGGTGCCAAGTCCATTCTGGATCTGGGTCTGACGCTGGAGTATCTGGAGACCAAGGGCGTGCCTGTCATCGGCTACGGCACCAACGAACTGCCCGCCTTCTACACCCGCAAGTCCGGCTTCGGCGTGGACTACGAGCTGGATACCCCGGAGGAGCTGGCCGCTGCCTTCCACGCCGAGCGTGAGTTGGGCATGAAGAACGGTATGCTGGTCACCAACCCCATCCCGGAGAAGTACTCCATGGATCACAAGGTCATCGACAAGGCCATCGAGCAGGCTCTGGCCGAGGCCAAGGCGCAGGGCATCCACGGTAAGGAGACCACGCCCTTCCTGCTGGCCAAGGTGAAGGATCTCACCGGCGGCGACAGCCTGGAGAGCAACATCCAGCTGGTGTACAACAACGCCGTTCTGGGCGCCAAGACCGCCTGCGCTCTGGCCGCTCTGAAGGGCTGATGCAGGAGCTGCTGGCGGCCCTGTCGGACTGGCTGGGCGTCTATCTGCTGATCGTCAACGTGGCCACCATTGCCGTGTACGGAGCCGATAAGCGGCGGGCCAAGCAGAGACGCTGGCGTGTGCCGGAAAAGACATTGTTTCTGCTGGCCATCGTGGGCGGCAGCGTGGGGGCCTTGCTGGGGATGTGGACCTTTCACCACAAGACCCGACACTGGTACTTCCGCTATGGCATCCCGGCTATTCTGGTGGTGCAGCTGGCGCTGGCGGGCTGGCTGTGGCTGCGCTGAACGAGCATCCGAAGAGCAATAAAAGATCCGCACTGTGAAGTGTCACAGTGCGGATCTTTCTATGCTATCTTGAGGGTTTTGGTGATTTTGGCTTACTCCGCCTGATAGACCACCTTGCCGTCCACGATGGTGCAGTAGGCCTCGGCCCCGATGGTGGTCAGGGGATCCGCCGTCCACAGCACCAGATCGGCGTCCTTGCCGGGTTCCAGACTGCCCACACGGCTGTCGATGCCCAAGCTGCGGGCGGGGTTGATGGTGATGGCCCGCCACGCCTCTTCCATGGGGAGACCTGCGTTTGCGGCGAGACCGGCGCACATGGGCAGCTTCTCCAGCGGGATCACCGGGGCGTCGGTGATGATGCTGACGGTGAGCCCGGCGTGGTACAGGGCGCCGGGGGTGGTGAAGCTCTTGTGGCGCAGCTCGGCCTTGCTTTTGCTGCCCAGCGTGGGACCTACGAACACCGGCAGGCCCTCCTTGGCCAGCTCGTCGGAGATAAGCTCGCCGTCGGTACAGTGGTCCAGCGTGGCCTTGACGCCGAACTCCTTGGCGATACGGACGGCGGTGAGGATGTCGTCGGCCCGGTGGGCGTGGCACTTCAGGGGGATCTCGCCGTTGATGACCGGCAGCATGGCCTCCAGCTTCATGTCGAAGGGGGGGTTCTTCCCGGCCAGCTTGTCATCCCGGTAACGCCGGGTCTTGAACAGCAGCTCCCGCAGCAGCGCCGCCACCGCCATCCGGGTCATGGGGCTCTTCTTCAGGCCCTGTCCGTAGCAGCCCTTGGGGTTTTCGCCGAAGGCGCATTTCATGGCGGCAGGCTCCTTCAGCAGCATATTGTCTACCCGTTTACCGGCCAGCTTCAGCACCGTGAAGGTGCCGCCCACCACGTTGGCGCTGCCGGGGCCGGTGCAGGCGGTGGTGACACCGCCCCGCAGGGCGTTGGGGAAGGCACCGTCCTGAGGATTGATGGAGTCGATGGCCCGCAGCTGCGGCGTCAGGGGGTCCACGATCTCATTGTAGTCCATGCCCTCCCAGCGCAGACACTCATTGTCCAGACCGATGTGACAGTGGGCCTCCACGCAGCCGGGGGTCAGCAGACGGCCGCCTGCGTCGATGACGGTGCAGCCCTCCGGGGCGTCGATGTGGGGGGCGACGGCGGTGATGCGGCCATCCTCCGCCAGCAGGCAGCCGTTGGGCAGCTCCGGCCCGACGATGGGCTTGATGTGGGCGTTCTGAATGAGGATCATGGCGATCCCTCCTGTTTTCATAGGCTCGGATGATATCCGGCGATTCTTAATATATATTAGGATACCACGTCGAGGCGGGAAAGTACAGGGGAAAATCCGCTCCGGCGGGCTTTGTGTATTTCCCAGAAAAACACGGCAGAAATTCAGCCAAACGCACAAATTTTTGCTGGAAATCTACTTGACGCTGGGACGGGTTTATGCTATAATCCTGAATTGCGTGGGCTTGGAGCCTGCGAATTTTGCCATGCAGGGCGATATTTCAACGAGGAGGCTCTCCATGCTGGAAGAATTGTCTTGCGAAAACCGGGTGGTGGGCCTGAAGCAGACACGCCGCCTGTTGGCTGCCGGTCATGCCGGACGGGTCTTTCTGGCAAAGGATGCCGACCCGGCACTGGTGGAGCCGCTGCTGGCGGCCTGCCGTGCAGTGGGAGTGCCTGCCGTGACGGAGTTTACCATGTCACAGCTGGGCCGGGCCGCCGGCATCGCCGTGGGGACCGCCGCAGCCGCCGTCCCCAGCCGTTAAAACGGTTTTTCCGGAATAAAATTTCTTATTCCGTGGAAAATAAAGGGAGTCATCCCAACAAATCTTTAGAAAGGAGTTCATTGCATGCCTACTTTTAATCAGCTGGTCAAGCAGGGCCGGAAACAGGCTACCTACAAGTCCAATTCCCCCGCTATGCAGAAGGGCCTGAATACGCTGAAGAACAAGGAGACCAACCTGTCCTCCCCTCAGAAGCGTGGCGTCTGCACCGCCGTGAGAACTGCGACCCCCAAGAAGCCTAACTCCGCACTGCGCAAGATCGCCCGTGTCCGTCTGACCAACGGCTATGAGGTCACCGCCTACATTCCCGGTGTTGGTCACTCTCTGCAGGAGCACTCTGTGGTCATGATCCGTGGCGGCCGTGTCAAGGACCTGCCCGGCGTCCGTTACCACATCATCCGTGGTACGCTGGATACCCAGGGCGTCAACGGCCGTATGCAGGGCCGTTCCAAGTACGGTGCCAAGCGGCCCAAGAGCAAGTAATTCCCGCATGAAATGAGCTTTGCCGAAAAGGTTTTTATATAACTACCTCTTTGGCAGGCCGAACAACAGCCGCCGGGCTGTTGAGTACCTATGAAATCATATTTTTATGAAGGAGGGAAGCATAGTGCCCAGAAGAGGTAATGTTCCCAAGAGAGAGATCTTGCCCGATCCTATGTACAACTCCGTGCTGGTGACGAAGCTCGTCAACAGCATCATGTTGGACGGTAAAAAGGGCGTTGCCCAGAAGGTTGTCTACGGTGCCTTTGATATCATCAAGGAAAAGACCGAGAAGGAGCCTCTGGAAGTGTTCACCCAGGCTATGGAGAATATCATGCCCAGTCTGGAAGTCAAGGCCCGCCGTGTCGGCGGCGCCACCTATCAGGTCCCCATGGAGGTGCGTCCTGCCCGTCGTCAGACCCTGGGTCTGCGCTGGCTGACCGCATACTCCCGTGCTCGCAGCGAGCGCACCATGGCGGAGCGCCTGGCAGGCGAGATCATGGATGCTGCCAACAACACCGGCAGCGCTGTGAAGAAGCGTGAGGATACCCACAAGATGGCCGAATCCAACAAGGCATTCGCCCACTTCCGTTGGTAATCCCCGCAAAGAGAGAAAAAGGAGAACGGTATGCCGAGAAAGGTTACACTGGAAAATACAAGGAATATCGGCATCATGGCCCACATTGATGCAGGAAAGACCACCACGACCGAGCGTATTCTGTACTACACCGGCGTCAACTACAAGATCGGTGAAACGCACGAGGGTACGGCTACCATGGACTGGATGGAGCAGGAGCAGGAGCGTGGTATCACCATCACCTCCGCCGCTACCACCTGCTACTGGAAGGGTTCCAAGAACCAGTTTCCTCAGACCCGTATCAACATCATCGACACCCCCGGTCACGTGGACTTCACTGTGGAAGTGGAGCGTTCTCTGCGTGTGCTGGACGGCTCTGTCACCGTGATGTGCGCCAAAGGCGGTGTGGAGCCCCAGTCTGAGACGGTGTGGCGTCAGGCCGACCACTATCATGTTCCCCGGATGGTGTACGTCAATAAGATGGACATCACCGGCGCCGATTTCTATCACGTGCTGGACATGATCCATGATCGTCTGAAGTGCAACGCCGTGCCCATCCAGCTGCCCATCGGGAAGGAGGATACCTTCAAGGGTATCATCGATCTGGTGGAGATGGATGCTGATATCTACTACGATCAGCTGGGCAAGGATATGCGTGTGGAGCCCATCCCTGAGGACATGGTGGACTTGGCCAACGAGTATCGTGAGAAGCTGCTGGACGCCGTTTCCATGTTCGATGATGAGATCATGGAGATGTATCTGGAGGGTCAGGAGATCCCCGCTTCCAAGATCCGTGCCGCCATCCGTAAGGCCACGCTGGCTGTGGAAATGGTGCCTGTCACCTGCGGTTCTTCCTACCGCAACAAAGGCGTCCAGAAGCTGCTGGATGCCGTGGTGGACTATATGCCCGCTCCCACCGATATCGAGGCCATCAGGGGTGTCAACCCCAAGACCGAGGAGGAGGAGGACCGTCACGCTTCCGACGACGAGCCCTTCGCCGCACTGGCCTTCAAGATCATGACCGACCCCTATGTGGGCCGTCTGAGCTTCTTCCGTGTGTACTCCGGTACGCTGAACACAGGTTCTGCGGTGCTCAATGCCACCAAGAACAAGCGTGAGCGTGTGGGTCGTCTGCTGCAGATGCACGCCAATCACCGTGAGGATCTGGAGACCGTCTATGCCGGCGACATCGCCGCCATGGTGGGCCTGAAGAACACCACCACGGGTGATACCCTGTGCGACGAGAAGAACCCCATCGTTCTGGAGTCCATGGAATTCCCCGAGCCTGTGATCCGCGTGGCCATCGAGCCCAAGACCAAGGCCGGTCAGGAGAAGATGGGCATCGCTCTGGCCAAGCTGGCCGAGGAGGATCCCACCTTCCGGGCCTACACCGACGAGGAGACGGGTCAGACCATCATCGCCGGTATGGGTGAGCTGCATCTGGAGATCATCGTGGACCGTCTGCTGCGTGAGTTCAAGGTAGAGGCCAATGTGGGCGCTCCTCAAGTGGCTTACAAGGAGACCGTCCGCAAGAAGGTCAACCACGAGACCAAGTACAAGCGCCAGAGCGGTGGCTCCGGCCAGTACGGTCACGTGAAGATCACGCTGGAGCCCAACGAGTCCGGCAAGGGCTACGAGTTTGTCAATGCCGTCGTGGGCGGCGCCATTCCCAAGGAGTATATCCCCGCCATCGACGCCGGTATTCAGGGCGCCATGCAGGCGGGCGTGCTGGCCGGCTATCCCGTGGTGGATGTGAAGGTCACGCTGTACGATGGTTCTTACCACGAGGTGGACTCCTCCGAAATGGCCTTTAAGATCGCCGGCTCCATGGCCTTTAAAGAGGCTATGCGTGAGGCGGATCCCGTCCTGCTGGAGCCCATCATGAAGGTGTGCGTTATCGTACCCGACGAGTATATGGGCGACGTCATCGGTGATCTGAATGCCCGCCGTGGCCAGATCCAGGGCTACGAGATGCGCTCCGGCGCCCAGCAGATCGATGCCTTTGTCCCCCTGTCCGAGATGTTCGGCTATGCTACCAACCTGCGCTCCCGCACCCAGGGCCGTGGTCAGTACACCATGGAACCCAGCCACTATGTGGAGCTGCCCAAGAGTCTGCAGGAGAAGCTGGTCAGCAAGCGCAGCGGCCATGAGGCGTAAATCCTAAATTTTAGGTTGCTTTTCTGCCGCAGATACTGTAAAATAGCAATGTCGAGCAAAACATTGCACTTTAAGAATTTGCAAAACTGTTAAGGAGGATCATTTCAAATGGCCAAGCAGAAATTTGAGAGAACCAAGCCCCATGTTAACATCGGCACCATCGGTCACATCGACCATGGTAAGACCACTCTGACCGCTGCCATCACCAAGTACCTGGCGATGCAGGGCGGTGCTGAGTACACCGACTACTCTTCCATCGATAAGGCTCCCGAGGAGCGTGAGCGTGGTATCACCATCAACACCGCCCACGTCGAGTATGAGACCGCTAAGCGTCACTATGCTCACGTGGACTGCCCGGGCCACGCCGACTATATCAAGAACATGATCACTGGTGCTGCCCAGATGGACGGCGCTATCCTGGTCATCGCTGCCACCGACGGCCCCATGGCTCAGACTCGTGAGCATCTGCTGCTGGCCCGTCAGGTGAACGTGCCCTCTGTGCTGGTGTTCCTGAACAAGTGCGACCAGGTCGACGACGAGGAGCTGCTGGAGCTGGTGGAGATGGAGGTCCGTGAGCTGCTGGACTTCTACGGCTTCCCCGGCGATGACACCCCCATCATCCGTGGTTCTGCTCTGAACGCCCTGATCTCCGAGTCCACCGATCCCAACGCTCCTGAGTATGCCTGCATCAAGGAGCTGATGGACGCTGTTGACACTTGGATCCCCACCCCCGACCGCAAGGAGGATATGCCCTTCCTGATGCCCGTCGAGGACGTGTTCACCATCTCCGGCCGTGGTACCGTTGCTACCGGTCGTGTGGAGCGTGGCGTGCTGAACCTGAACGAGAAGGTCGAGATCGTTGGTCTGTCCGACGAGAAGCGTGAGACCACCGTTACCGGTATCGAGATGTTCCACAAGCTGCTGGACTACGCTGAGGCTGGCGACAACATCGGCGCTCTGCTGCGTGGCGTGGCTAAGACCGAGATCGAGCGTGGTCAGGTTCTGTCCAAGCCCGGTTCCATTCATCCCCACACCAAGTTCGTTGGTCAGGTGTACGTTCTGACCAAGGACGAGGGTGGCCGTCACACCCCCTTCTTCAACAACTATCGTCCCCAGTTCTACTTCCGTACCACCGACGTGACCGGCATCATCTCCCTGCCCGAGGGCACTGAGATGTGCATGCCCGGCGATAACGTCGACATGAACGTGGAGCTGATCACCCCCATCGCTATCGAGACCGGTCTGCGTTTCGCTATCCGTGAGGGCGGCCGTACCGTCGGTTCCGGTGTTGTCATCGCCATCAACCAGGACTAATTGAACGAAGAACTGTGACCCCAACGGCACACCATCGGTGCAGCCAGAGGTGAAATAGTACGAGATAAGGCGCAAGCGGAAACCGCTTGCGCCTTATTTTTGTGCCTTGCATTATTTTTGCACCGCTTAGGGAGATGCTTTCCAATCGGAGGCGGCATCTTCTTACAAAGCGAAGAACTGAGCCATGCGACGTGGGGGAGAGCGGGGTCGGGGTAGGAGAAAGTGCAGCAAGGGGTTCTAATAGGGACGAGATTCTATGGAGCGTGAAGGAGAGGAGTGTATTCTTTTAGGCCAGTGAGAAAAGGGCGGGCCGGTTGGGGGAAAGCATAAAGTGCGGAGGGCAGAGTTCGGTGTATGGTGTTTAGGATAAGATGCGTTTATCGTTCTGCATAATAGAACGATAAACGGAAGAGGACGAGAGCAATGATACCACTTTTGTATGCAAAAGTGTATGCCCACAGGAACTTTCTCTGAAATATACAAAACAAGAAAAGAAATATGTAAATAACGACAAAATGCGGCGGAGGATATTGACAAATGACTCATTTGGGAATAAAATACGGGCATCGACATTGTAGAACGGCGAACGGAAATATCCGCTTACCGATGCGGCGCAAGGGAGAAGGTGTCGCATGAGTAAGCGGGCAGAGAGCCTGCTGCAAGTCAGAGAGAAAATCTGAAAAGGAGAAAACACTATGTCTGCTGGAGTATTCATTCTGATTCTGGTAGTGGCGATCGCAGCTCTGGTGCTGATGATCGTCAAAGCAAAGATGCATCCCGTGCTGGCGCTGTTTATTGCTGCGCTGGGTACCGGTATCGCCCTGGGTTACGGCGTCACCGGTTCCGTGGATTACATCAGCAACGGTTTTGGCGGCACGTTGGGCAGCGTGGGCATCACCATCATCCTTGGCGCCATCATTTCCATGGCCATCGAGGATACCGGTGCCGCCAAGGTCATTGCAAACTTCTTTATCAAGCTGTTCCGTGGTAAGCGTATGGAGCTGGCTCCGGCCCTGACGGCCTTCATTATGTCTATCCCTGTTTTCGGGGATATCACCATGGTGCTGACGGCCCCCATCGCCTCTATGCTCTCCAAGCGTAAGCACATCTCCATGTCCACCATGGCTTCCTTCACCGGTCTGGGTCTGTTCCTGACCCACGGTCTGGTGCCTCCCACCCCCGGCATCCTGGCCATCGCTCTGATGTTCGGCAGCGATCTGGGTATGACCATCGTCTGGGGTCTGGTCATCAGCTTCGTGGGCTTCTTCGGTACCTACTTCCTGCTGCGGAAGTGGACGGAGAAGGAGTGGATCGAGCCCAATCCCGAGTTCGTTCGTGGCATGGAGGAGACCGATTCCGACAGCGTGGATGACATCCTCATCAAGGATCCCGGCCTGCCCCACACCGGTGAGGGTTTCCTGCCCCTGCTGCTGCCTGTGCTGCTGATCTCCGTGTCCTCCTTTGCTCAGATGTATGCCGCCGAGGGCAGCGCTATCTACACCATCTGCACCACCATCGGCAACAAGGTCATCGCTCTGTCCATCGGCCTGCTGTACTCCTTCTATCTGGGCTACAAGCAGCGCAAGATGGTGCTGGGCGTGTACGCCGACACCTACAATGAGCCCAAGGCAAAGCTGGGCGAGGTCATGCTCAACAAGTGGGTGGCCCGTGGCTTGGTGGTTTGCCTGTCTCCCCTGCTGATCACCGCTATGGGCGGCGCCTTCGGCAACGTGCTGAAGAACTCCCCCGCTCTGGAGCCCCTGTCCAAGCTCATCGCTGACAGCCCCATCCCCGCCATTCTGGTGCCTTGGGCCATCGCCGCTATCATGATGACCTCCGTGGGCTCCATGACCACCGCCGGTATGACCGCAGCCGCCATCGTGCTGCCCATGATGCCCGACCTGGGCCTGTCTTCTCTGGCCGCCGTGCTGGCCATCGGCAGTGGCACACTGATGGGCAACCACTACAACAACTCCGGCTTCTGGGTCATGGGTCAGTTCTTCCACCTGAATACCAAGCAGTCCGTGAAGTACGTCACGGTACCCTGCGCCGTGGCTTCCGTGATCTGCCTGATCGCCGTGGTCATCCTTAACGCCGTAGGCGTCTTTGGCTGATCTCTGCGTAACTGAATCAAACGTGCATTCCCAGCCGGGGACGCTCCGTTCACCGGGGCGTCCCCGGCCGCTTTTTTCCGGGGGACCGGAACCATAGAAAGGAGAATCCTGTCATGAGCATGAACATCCGTTTTGACAACAAGGTGGCCGTCGTCACCGGCGGTACCGCCGGCATCGGCTTGGCCTGCGCCCAGCTGTTCGGCCAGTTGGGGGCCAAGGTGGCCATCTGCGGCACCAATCCCACGAAGCTGGCTGCAGCGCTGGAGGAGCTGAAGGTGCAGGGCATCACCGCCTTCGGCGAGACCTGCGACGTGTCCGACGACGAGTCCCTGAAGGGCTTTGCCCGCCACGCCGAGGAAGCACTGGGCGGGCTGGACATCTGGGTCAGCAACGCCGGTGTCTATCCCCAGTACAGCATCATCGACACCCCGGAGAACGTCTGGGACAAGACGGTGGACACCAACATGAAGTCGGTGTATCTGGGCGCACGCATTGCGTATGAGGCCATGAAGGATAAGGGCGGCGTCATGCTGCTGGCCTCCTCCTTTGCGGCGGTGTTCCCCTCTGTGGGCAGCGGTGTGTATGCCGCCACCAAGTCCGCCGTAAAGTCCATGGTGAACACGCTGGCAGCGGAGTTGGCCCCCTACGGCATCCGAGTCAACGGGTATATCCCCGGCGTCATCGATACGGACATGACCCACGCACTTACCGTCAGCAACGGCGAGGCCATGAAGAGCGCCATCGCCATGCAGACCTTCGGTGAGCCCATGGATGTGGCGTGGGCGCTGGCGTTTCTGGCATCGGACTATGCCCGCTATATCACCGGCACCACGCTGGAGATCAGCGGCGGCAAGATGGGCGTGCAGAACCCCGCCAAGGCGTGGAAGGATAAGGAAACCAGAGCGTAACGCATGAAAGGGAGGAATTTAACATGAACGTACAGAATAAGGTCATCGTTATCACCGGCGGTGCAGGCGGCATCGGCTCGGCACAGGCGAAGCTGCTGGCCCGGAATGGGGCCGAGGTCTGGATCCTGGATCTGGTGCAGGAGAAGATCGACCAGCTGGTGGAGGAGCTGAAGCGTCAGGGCGGCAAGGCCCACGGCGCCGTGGCGGATGTCACCAGCGAGGAGGAGTGGAAGACCATCGTAGAGCGCATCGTCTCCGAGAGCGGACGGCTGGATGTGGTGGTGAACAACGCCGGCATCAACATCCGCAAGCCCATCGAGGAAATGGTGAAGGACGAGTGGATGAAGATGATGGAGGTCAATACCGCCAGCGTCTTTCTGGCCACCAAGTATGTTCTGCCGGTGATGCGGAAGCAGGGGGGCGGCGCCATCATCAACACCTCCTCCATCTGCGGCCTCATCGGCCACATGAACACTCCGGAGGCCTACACGGCCACCAAGGGCGCTATCACCCTGCTGACCAAGTCTGTGGCCGCCCGGTATGGCAAGGACAACATCCGCTGCAACTCCATCCATCCCGCCACCGTGGACACCCCCTTTGTGGCGGCTCTGATGGCGGACCCGGTGAAGAAGCAGGCCCGGCTCAACGAGATCCCGCTGGGACGCCTGACCTCCGTGGAGGATGTGGCCAATGCGGTGCTGTATCTGGCCAGCGACGAGGCGTCCTTCCTCAACGGCGTGAACCTGCCCATCGACGGCGGCGTGACGTGCTATTAAAAAATTGCGGAAGGAGTGAATGGATCCTTCCGTGAGAGATTTGCCGTCTGCTGTGCGGCACTGAGGCAAAAGAAAGCGGAGGGGGAAACTATGTTTCCCCTCCGCTTTGTGAGACGATCGGTATACAGTTGGATCGCAGGACCCGTTACAGGAGGTCATCGGCGGGCTGATAGCCGTAAAGACTGCGGGAGATGTCGGCGGAGGCCTGCCTCAGATCGTCCAGCAGTCCACCCCGCAGGGCGGTGCGGACACGGGGGGTCATGCCGGAGATGCTGATGGAGCAGGAGACTTGCCCCGGTGCGGAGAACACCGGCACTGCCACGCAGGACAGACCCACCTCCACCTCCTCGTTGTCCATGGCGTAGCCGTCGGCCCGGATGTGCCGCAGCTCCGCCTGAAGCTGACGGGGGTCCACAATGGTGTTGAAGGTCAGTGCCTTCAGCGGTCCGGCGAGGATGTGCTGCTGCTCATCCTCCGGCATATAGGCCAGAATACACTTGCCCACGCCGGTGCAGTGGAGGTAGTTCTTGGTGCCGATCTGGGTGTTGATAGACAGCGACCGGCTGGACTCCACCTTGTCCACATAGATGACGCTGTCCCCTTGAGCCACGCCGCAGTGGGCGATCTCGCCGTATTTCAGGCTGATCTGCTCCAGATAGGGGTGGACGGTGCGGATGATGCTGTTCTGGACCTTGATGGTGTTGGAGAAGCTCAGCAGCTTCAGGCTCAGCACATACTTCTGGTTATCTGCGTTCTGCTGCAGGTAGCCCAGCGTGGTCAGGGTGTTGATGAGGCCGAAGGCGGTGCTCTTGTTCAGCTCCAGTGCATCAGCGATCTCCTTGACGCTGCGCTCTCCGCCGCCGCACTGTTGAAGGTATTCCAGAATGGAGAAGGCCCGCTCCACCGACTGGATGGTTTTTGTGGTTGCCATATCTTTTCCTTCCTTGTTCGTTCTGTATCATAGAACATTGCGAACCAATCTAATCCAGACCATTATAGACCTTCTCACAGATAAAGTCAACTAATACCGGAAAACAGTCAAGTTTTTTAGAAAAGCAGAAGATATCCTATTGACAAAAGGCACCATGGATTTTATAATATTTTCAGAACGGTAAACGGTATTATAGAATAATCGTCAAACCAAGCCGCAGCCTGCGGCCAGTAACATAAGAAAAAGAGATATGTCATATTTGAAGGAGGAAACACAATGGAAAACCGTAGTAAGGCGATCCTTGGCATGGAGGACAGCGCATTTGCCCGCTCCCTGTTCAAGTCCATGGGCTACACGGACAGCGAACTGAAGGAGGGCAAGCCCCTGATCGGCATTGCCAACACCTGGAACACGCTGGTTCCCGGCCACTACAATCTGGACAAAGTGGCTGAGTATGTGAAAAACGGCATCTATGCCGCCGGCGGCACCGCTGTGGAGTTCGGCACCATCGCTGCCTGCGATGGCGTGGCACAGGGCCATGAGGGTATGCACTACATTCTGCCCTCCCGTGAGATCATCTGCGACTCCGTGGAGATCATGGCGCAGGCCCACCGGCTGGACGGTCTGGTACTGCTGGCCTCCTGCGATAAGATCGTGCCTGCCATGCTGATGGCGGCGGCTCGTCTGGATATCCCCTGCATTGTCTGCGTGGGCGGTCCCATGCTGGGCGGCATCGAGTTCGACGGCCGTAAGTCCGACCTGACCTCCATCTCCGAGGCCCTGGGTATGCTGAAGGCCGGTAAGATCACCGAGTGTGAGTACAACTCTCTGGAGAACACCGCCTGTCCCGGCTGCGGCTCCTGTTCCTTCCTTGGCACCGCCAACACCATGTGCTGCGTGTCCGAGGCACTGGGCATGACCCTGCCCGGCGGCGCTCTGATCCCCGCTGCTTACGCCGGCCGTCTGCGCCACTCCTTCGAGTCCGGCCGTGCCATTGTGGAGCTGTGCAAGAAGGGCATCACCGCCCGCCAGATCCTCACCAAGGAGGCCATCCGCAACGCCATCAAGGTGACCATGGCCATCTGCGGCTCCACCAACGCCGTGCTGCATCTGCCCGCCATTGCCAACGAGGCGGAACTGGATATGAACGTGCTGGAGGAGTTCGAGGCCCTCACCAAGACCACACCCCAGATCGCCAAGGTCAATCCCGCTGCCAAGCCGGAGATGGAGGCCTTCTACCGGGCCGGTGGTATCCCCCGTGTCATGCAGCATCTGGGCGACCTGCTGGATACCTCCGTCATGACCGTCAGCGGCAAGACGCTGGCCGAGAATCTGGACGACTACGTCTACGAGTATCCGGAGGATCCCACCATCATCAAGACGGTGGAGGAGCCTTTCTCCAAGACCGGCGGCGTGGCTGTGCTGCATGGCAACCTCTGCCCCCGTACCGCCGTTTCCAAGCCCGGTGCCATCGATCCCTCCATGCACCACTTTGTTGGTAAGGCCAAGTGCTACAACAGCGAGGAGGAGGCCGAGGAGGCTATTCTGGGCGGCAAGATCCAGGCCGGCGACGTGGTGGTCATCCGCTACGAGGGTCCCAAGGGCGGCCCCGGTATGCGTGAGATGTTCAAGGCCATGAAGTATATGTACGGTGTGGGCCTGAGCAAGTCCGCTGCCCTGATCACCGACGGCCGGTTCTCCGGCACCAACAACGGCTGCTTCGTGGGCCATATCTCCCCGGAGGCTGCCGAGGGCGGTCCTCTGGCCATCGTTCACGACGGCGACGAGATCCTCATCGACGTGGATGAGGGCGTTCTGGAGCTGCACGTCTCCGACGAGGAGATTGCTGAGCGCTACAAGACACTGGAACTGCCCAAGAAGAACATCCCCAACGGCTATCTGCGGCTGTATGCCAAGGTGGCTGCCTCTGCCGACGAGGGCGCTATCATCAAGGCGTAACTCAGCATCCGACAGATAGAAAAATGCCGCACCGGCTGCTGCCGGGCGACGGATACGTTAGGAGGCAATGTAATGTCCGATAAGAAAGTCATGAAAACTATGGACGGTAACGAGGCCTGTGCCACCGTTGCCTACCATTTCACCGATGTAGCTGGTATCTACCCCATCACTCCCTCCTCTCCCATGAGCGAGAAGGTGGATGAGTGGTCTGCCGCCGGTAAGAAGAATATGTTCGGCCAGCCTGTGCGGCTGGTGGAGATGCAGTCCGAGGCGGGCGCTGCCGGCGCCCTCCACGGCGTGGCGGAGGCCGGTGCGCTGGCCACCACCTTCACCTCCTCTCAGGGTCTGCTGCTGATGATCCCCAACCTGTACATCATGGCCGGTCACCGGATGCCCGCCGTGTTCCACGTGGCTGCCCGTTCCGTGGCCCAGCACGCCAACAACATCTTCGGTGACCATCAGGATGTCATGAGCTGCCGTACCACCGGCGTCACCATGATGTCCACCGGCAGCGTGCAGGAGGTCATGGATCTGGCCGCCGTGGCCCACCTGACTACCATCAAGACCCGTGTACCCTTCATCCACTTCCACGACGGCTTCCGCACCAGCCACGAGATCCAGAAGATCGAGGTCATCGATCTGGACAAGGTGGAGAAGCTGCTGGACCGTCAGGCGCTGGAGGACTATCATGCCATCGCCATGAACCCGGAGCATCCGGTGATGCGTACCACCGTGCAGGGCCCCGACGTCTACTACCAGTCTCAGGAGGCCAACAACGGCGCCTATGACAGCATCCCCGCTGTGGTGGAGGGGTATATGCAGGGCATCAACGAGATCACCGGTCGGGACTACCACATTTTCAATTACTACGGCGCCAAGGATGCCGACCGTGTCATGGTGATGATGGGCTCCGCCTGCGAGTGCGCCCGTGAGGTGGTGGACTATCTGTGTGCCAAGGGCGAGAAGGTGGGCCTGATGCAGATCCATCTGTTCCGCCCCTTCGACATGGAGTACTTCCTGAACGCCCTGCCCAGAACGGTGAAGAAGATCACCGCCATGGACCGCTCCAAGGAGCCCGGCGCCATTGCCGGCGCTGTGTATCTGGATGTGTGCGCCGCCTTTGCCAACCGCAGCGACGCCCCGGAGATCTACGGCGGCCGCTATGGTCTGGCCTCCAAGGACGTGACACCCGCCCAGCTGAAGGCCGTGTTCGACAACATGAAGGATGAAAGCGGCAAGCACCTGTTCACCGTCGGCGTCAACGACGATGTGACTCATCTGTCTCTGGATGTCCATGAGCCTCTCATCACCGAGTCCGCCGACACCGTGTCCTGCAAGTTCTGGGGTCTGGGCTCCGACGGTACGGTGGGTGCCAACAAGAACTCCGCCAAGATCATCGGTGACTACGCCGGTATGTATACGCAGGCCTACTTCGAGTACGACTCCAAGAAGTCCTACGGCATCACCAAGAGCCACCTGCGGTTCAGCAAGAGTCCCATCCGCTCCACCTACCTCATCAAGGCGGCGGATTTTCTGGCCTGTCACTCCCAGTCCTACATCACCCGCTATGACATGATCCACGAGATCAAGGACGGCGGCACCTTCCTGCTGAACACCTCCTGGACCGAGGAGGAGCTGACGGAGAAGCTGCCCGGCGACGTCAAGCAGTACATCGCCCGCCACAACGTGCAGTTCTATATCGTGGACGCCAACCGTCTGGCCCGTGAGCTGGGCTTGGGCAACCACGCCAACATGATCCTGCAGGCCGCCTTCTTCAAGCTCTCCGGTGTGATGCCGGTGGAGGACGCCGTGCGCCACATGAAGGAGGCTGTGCAAAAGACCTACGCCAAGAAGGGCGAAAAGGTGGTCAACATGAACATGGCCGCCGTGGACGCCGGTATCAACAGCCCTGTGAAGGTCAACGTTCCCGCTGACTGGGCCAATGCCGCCGACGACCGCACCGTGGACGAGAGCCTGCCAGATGTGGTGAAGAACATCGTGGTCCCCTGCAACCGTCAGCGTGGCGACGATCTGCCCGTGTCCGCCTTCCTGCCCTATCAGGACGGCACCTATCCGCTGGGTACCTCCAAGTACGACAAGCGTGGCATTGCCGCCTTCCTGCCCCAGTGGGACAGCAACAAGTGCCTGCAGTGCAACCAGTGTACCTTTGTCTGCCCCCATGCCGCCATCCGGGCCTATCTGGTGGACGAGGAGGAGGCCGCTGCGGCTCCCGCCGCCTTCACCACCGTTCCCGCTAAGGGAGCCAAGGGCTTGCAGTACCGCCTGCAGGTCAGCACGCTGGATTGCACCGGCTGCGGCAGCTGCGCCGCTTCCTGTCTCGCCAAGGATAAGGCCTTGACGATGCAGCCTGTGGATGATACTATGTATGACGAGACCAATTGGAACTATGCCCTGTCCCTGAAGGACAAGCCCGGTGTGTTCGACCGCAAGACCCTCAAGGGCAGCCAGTTCAGCCAGCCGCTGGTGGAGTTCTCCGGCGCCTGCGCCGGCTGCGGCGAGACCCCCTATGCCAAGCTCATCACCCAGCTGTACGGCGAAAAGACCTACTGGGTCAACGGCGTGGGCTGCTCTCTGGCATGGGCCGGTGCATTCCCGTCCCTGCCCTATACCAAGAACAAGGAGGGCCGTGGCCCTGCCTTCTACGGTACCCTGTTCGAGGATCAGGCCGAGAACGGTCTGGGCGTGGTGCTGGCTACTAAGCAGCGCCGGGCCTACGTCAAGCAGGTGGCTCAGCAGCTGCTGCCGCTGGTCCCCGGCACGGAGCTGGAGACGGCCATCAACGCTTGGCTGTCCTCCTTCGACGATCTGGATGCCAACGATGCCGATGCCCGCAAGCTGACGGCGGCTCTGGAGTCTGCCTCCCTCACCGGTGAGGCTGCCGAGCTGGCCGAGAAGCTGCTGAAGAACAAGGATCAGCTGGGCAAGAAGGTGGTATGGCTTTTCGGCGGCGACGGCTGGGCCTACGACATCGGCTATGGCGGACTGGATCACGTCATGGCCTCCGGCGAGGACATCAACGTCTTTGTGGTGGATACCGAGGTGTACTCCAACACCGGCGGCCAGTCCTCCAAGGCCACGCCTGTGGGCGCCTCCGCCAAGTTCGCTGACGGCGGCAAAAAGACTGCCAAGAAGGATCTGGGCCGTCTGATGATGACCTATCCCAACGTGTATGTGGCCTCCGTGGCCATGGGCGCCAATCCCGCTCAGCTGATGAAGGCCGTCACCGAGGCTGTGGCCCACAAGGGCCCCTCCATCGTCATCGCCTACGCCCCCTGCATCAACCACGGCATCAAGGCCGGCATGAACAACGTGCAGGCCGAGATGAAGAAGGCTGTGGACTGCGGCCTGTGGCCCCTGTACCGCTACGATCCCAACAAGACCGAAAAGCCCTTCTCTCTGGACTATAAGAAGCCCTCTGTGCCTGTGGAGGAGTTCTTCAACGGCGAGGTCCGCTATGCCGGCCTGAAGATCAAGTATCCGGAGACGGCGGCCAAGCTCTTTGCCGAGGCTCAGGTGGAGGCAGATGCCCGCTATGAGACCTATGTGGCGCTGGCGCACAGCTACAACAAGGACTAAAATACAGATAGAAAAAATCACAGCGTGACCCACCGGGACAGACGGCGCAAGCCGTCTGTCCCGGCTGTGTGTGTACGCAGCCCCCTGCGGGCGGGAAGGAATCCGGTATGATCGAATCATTTCTCTCGGTAGGCACACAGGTGCTGATCCTGTTCCTCATGATCGGCACGGGCTTCGTGCTGGGGAAGCTGCACCTCATCACCCACAAGGGTGCGGTGTCCATGTCCAACCTGCTGATGTATGTGGTGTCCCCATGTATCCTCATCGTGGTGTTCCAGCGGCCGCTGGAGACGGAGACCTTCCACAATTTTTGGGTAGCGCTGCTGGCGGCGCTGGTGATCCACGGCATCAATATTCTGGTCAGTGAACTGGTCATCCGGGACCGGGATCCCATGCGAAAGAGCTTCTTCCGATTTTCCGCCATTTTCTCCAACTGCGGCTTTATGGCGGTGCCGCTGCAGACGGCCATTCTGGGTTCGCTGGGTGTGTTCTACGGCTCGGCCTATCTGCTGGTGTTCACCGTCCTGACCTGGACGCTGGGCATCCAGCTGGTGAAGGGCGGCAAGATGGCGTTCTCATGGCGCACGCTGCTGATGAATCCCGGCGTGATCGGCGTGGCTATCGCCATGGTGCTGTACCTGCTGCAGATCACCCTGCCGGAGATCATTCTATCCCCCATTACATATCTCTCCGACATGAATACGCCCCTGCCCATGGTGGTCATCGGCTACCAGCTGTCTCAGGCGGATTTCCGCCGGGCGCTGCACGGGGCCAGCTTCTGGGTGTCGGCGGCACTGCGGCTGGTGATTTTGCCGCTGCTGGCGCTGGGGGTGTGTATGCTGATGCGGCTGGACTCCGGCGTGACGCTGGCGGTGGTCATTGCGGCCAGCACGCCTCCGGCGGCGCTGCTGGGGATGTTCGCCGCCAAGTTCGACAGGGATGTGTCTCTGGCTCCATCGCTGGTGGCGGTGCAGACACTGCTGTCCATGATTACCATGCCGATGGTGCTGGGACTGGCGAAGTTCCTGGTTTGAGCTTCTTCTGTATTATAGAATTAAAGTCCGGAAACCAGTCGTTTCCGGACTTTATTTTTACCCTCGGCGGCGATCATGGCAAGACCGTCTCTCACCGTATCAGCACGCCGCAGACCAGCGCCATATACTCCGGCAGGCATCCCTTCCGGCTCCACAGAAGCGGCCAGCCCAGCAGCTGCTCCGCCGCAGCGGACACGTCGCAGCCCAAAGACTCCAGCGTATAGCCGATGCCCTCCGGATACCGGCAGGGCCGGCCCTCCGGCCGGGTGCAGTGCTCGCACAGATGGCACCCGCCCACGGTGAGGATATCCGACCGGGGATACTCCTCCCGCAGCCGGAGGATCATCTGCCGGGCCGTCCGGGAGAACAGCTGCCGTAGTCGCTCCGCCAGATCCTCCGGATCATAGCTGCGGGCCTGCTCCTCCGGGGAGAACCGGAGCTGCACACCCCGCAGGCACACCTCCCGGAATCCGCTCCAGTAGCCGGAGACGGAGAAATCATAGGGGGGACATACCCACACCTGCCCGTAGTTATCACACCCCCGGCACCCGGCGTCATAGTGGTCGGTATCCACATACCGCTCCACGAATTGAGCCACCGGCAGGGTGGGGGAGGTATATTCCCGAATGTCCATAGCGGCACCTCCATAGGGGAGAATTTTTCTGTATCCATGGTATGGATTAGCTTACCACGCTGGCAGCAGGGCCGTCAAGAGGGGGTATTCAGGTTGTAATGATTATTTATTATTTTAATAATAAAACGGAATCCTCTATTGCCAAGAATAGAGGACATCTGCTATAATATGCGTGAAAAGTGCCGGGTTGTCGGCAGAGCATGATGCATTTGGAACTTAACGGGAACTTAGCGAGGGAACACATGAGAAATTTGTACTGCAACGTGGAGGCGCTGCGTAAGCAGGTCTTTGCCGCTGTGGCAAAGCTGGCCTATGAGGGTGGGGACTACTGCTCCCGCATGGAGAAGCTGCCCTATGAGATCATCCCCGGTGAGGTGGGGACCTATCGGGAATCCATTTTTCTGGAGCGGGCCATCGTTGGTGAGCGCATCCGGCTGGCCATGGGTCTGCCGCTGCGGGACGTGACGGAGGAGAACATGATCTCCGACGGCGTGGAGGCTAGCGCCATCTCCGAAAAATACTACGATCCACCGCTGATCAACATCATCAAGTACGCCTGTCACGCCTGCCCGGACACCCACTACGAGGTGACGCAGGCCTGTCAGGGGTGCTTGGCCAAGCACTGCTATCAGTCCTGCCCCAAGGGCGCCATCGAGCTGGAGCATGGCCGGGCCCGCATCGATCAGACCAAATGCATCAAGTGCGGCCGGTGCAAGGAGGCCTGCTCCTATCAGGCCATCATCAAGTTCCTGCGGCCCTGTCAGGAGGCCTGCGGCATGAACGCCATCGGCAAGGACCAGTATGGCCGGGCGGACATCGACTACGATAAGTGCGTCAACTGCGGCCAGTGTCTGGTGAACTGCCCCTTTGGCGCCATTGTCGACAAGGGCCAGATCTTCCAGCTGATCCACGCCATCAAGAAGGGGGAGAAGGTCATCGCCATCATCGCCCCGGCCTTCTGGGGCCAGTTTGGTGAAAAGGTCACTCCCGGACAGATCCTCACCGCCATGAAGCGGCTGGGCTTCGAAGGACTGGAGGAGGTGGCGGTGGGCGCCGACCTCTGCGCCGTGGAGGAGGCGGAGGAGTTCATGGAGCACGTCCCCGCCAGACAGCCCTTTATGGCAACCTCCTGCTGCCCGGCATGGTCCGTCATGGCCAAGAAGGAGTTCCCCGGCTTTGCGCCGTATATCTCCATGACCATGACCCCCATGGTGCTGACGGCCCGACTCCAGAAGCGGAAGCACCCCGACTGCAAGATCGCCTTTATTGGCCCCTGCGCCGCCAAGAAGCTGGAGGCCAGCCGCCGCAGCGTCCGCAGCGAAGTGGACTTCGTGCTGACCTTTGAGGAGCTGCGGGGAATGTTCGCCGCCAAGGATATCGACTTCTCCCAAATCCCTGATACGGAGGCTAACTATAAGGCGTCGGCTCCCGGCGTGGGCTTTGCTGCCTCCGGCGGCGTGGCTAAGGCCGTGGAGAAGGTGATTCAGACCAAGAATCCGGATCGGGAGGTCAAGACGGTGTACGCCGCGGGCTTGCGGGCCTGCCGCCAGATGCTGCGGGTGGCCCGGTCCGGCAAATACGACGGCTATCTGCTGGAGGGCATGGCCTGCCCTGGCGGCTGCATCGCCGGCGCCGGTACGGTTCAGCCGCCGGAGAAGTCCCGGCGGATGCTGGAGCAGTACAAGGCTCGGGCGGCGCTGGACAACCCAATGGATTCGGAGTATATGGAGGACATTGAGCTGCTGTACGAGGATCCGGAGAACTGGGACCGTGTGTCCCGGCACTGATAGGCGGAATATTGGATAGAAGATCTCGGTGGAAGGGACAAAAGAGGGACACGCTGGCGGGCGTGTCCCTCTTTTGCTGCGGAGAGGCTGTTTTGTTCAGAAGATTTTTCCCTTGTCTCCGATAGCCCACTTTTCCGGCTGCTGGGAAAAGCGGGTCGCCGGAGGTACGTTCCCATCGAAGTTACCCGCAGGAGACAACAAAAGCGAAAAGCATCATAGGCTGCTGAAGGCTATCAACATAAATATAGCACTGTCATTCCCACGACCAGTCCGCAGATCGACCGTGGGAATCCGTAATACTTTTGCATGAGTTGCCGTACTGTAAAAACAAACCGTATAATTCGATGCATATATTTCAAATTGTTATCATACTTCCCGCCTTGCTGAACAGAAGCACCCAACGAAAAGACCCCTGATGGGAGCAAGAGTTGTACCATCCGGAAGACCCTCTGCATCCCGGCATATCCCCGAAAAATCTGCGAACAGACGTCGGTTATTCCGAACGGCAGAGCATATGACGGAATTTGAATAATTTCATTCAGCGAAACGAAATAACGTGTCAGGAAAACCAAGGTAGTCAAAAAGTACCATATTTCGGGGAAAACAGTGATTTCTGAGTTTTCGGTATCGTTACCGGCAATAAGCAAAGTGTGAATTTTCTGTGAAAATTGCAAAAAAATTTTGTGATGATTTTGTCGATTCTGATTGTTGACTTTTTTCACAAAAGAGATATGATAATGTCGTATGGCGGAGGCGGAAACGTTTTCTGTCAGTAATGGCCGTTATATTTGTGCGAAAAATGTACCTGCGGAGCGGGAGTTCCCCCGTGCCGCACCCGGACTGCAGCCGGGGAAACCTTTTGTGTCATTGTGTAAGGAGGAGACAATATGATTAGTTTTCTGATCTGTCTTGCTTTGCTGATCGGCGGCTACTTCCTGTACGGCAAGGTCGTAGAGAACACCTTCGGCCCCGACGACCGTGAAACGCCTGCCGTAAAGATCAACGACGGCGTGGACTATGTGGTCCTGCCCCAGTGGAAGCTGTTCATGATCCAGCTGCTGAACATTGCGGGCCTCGGTCCCATCTTCGGCGCTTTGCAGGGTGCTCTGTGGGGCCCCATCGTGTTCCTGTGGATCACCTTCGGCACCATCTTCGCTGGCGGCGTCCACGACTATTTCTCCGGTATGATGAGCGAGCGCAACAACGGCGCCTCCATCTCCGAGATCTCCGGCATCTATCTGGGCGGCTTTATGAAGAACGTCATGCGTGTGTTCAGCGTGGTGCTGCTGATTATGGTGGGTACGGTGTTTGCTGTTGGCCCTGCCGGCCTGATCGTCACCCTGTTCAAGAACGGCGGCTCCAACGGTATCGTCACCACCACGCTGTTCTGGCTGATTATCGTGCTGGTCTATTACTTCATCGCTACCTTCCTGTCCATCGACAAGATCATCGGCAAGATTTATCCCGTGTTTGGTATCTGCCTGATCGTTATGGCGGCGGGCGTGATCATCGGTATCTTTGTCAAGCCTGAGTACACCATTCCCGAGCTGTGGGACAACTTCCGCTCCATGCATCCCAGCGGAACCCCCGTGTGGAGCTTCATGTTCATCACCGTGGCCTGCGGTGCTATCTCCGGCTTCCATTCCACGCAGAGCCCCCTGATGGCTCGCTGCATGAAGAGCGAGAAGCAGGGTCACTTCGTGTTCTACGGCGCCATGGTTTCCGAGGGTATCATTGCGCTGGTGTGGGCCGCTGCCGGATGCGCCCTGTATGAGGTCACCGGTGGCCTGAATACCGGACTGGCCGAGATTCTGGCCAACGGTCAGTCTGCCGCCATTTACGATGTGTGCATCAAGACCATGGGTAAGGTCGGCGTGGCTCTGGCCATGCTGGGCGTGATCGCCTGCCCCATCACCTCCGGCGATACGGCCTTCCGCAGCGCCCGTCTGGTGCTGGCCGACTGGTTCAAGCTGGACCAGAAGAAGTGGAAGAACCGTCTGCTGCTGTGTGTGCCCGTGCTGGGTGTCGGCGCTATTTTGGGTGTGGGTAATGCTCTGGGCGCCATCAACTATACCATCATCTGGCGTTACTTCAGCTGGACCAACCAGACGCTGGCGATGATCGTGCTGTGGGCTGCCTCCATGTATCTGTTCTACGATAAGAAGAACTACTGGCTGACGGCTGTTCCCGCCACCTTCATGAGCGCCGTGTCTGCCACCTACTTCCTGCTGGGCAACGAGTGTCTGGGTCAACTCATCAACCACAAGGCCGCTGACGGCACCATCATCTACAACACCGCCGTGGCGTATCCCATCGGTATCGCTGTGGCAGCGCTGTTCTTGGGTATCTTCCTGTATACCATCAAAAAGCGCCATACGCAGCCTCACTATGAGACGCTGGGCAAGTAACTTTTCATGCAAAGCAGTGGGGGGGCACGCTCTCCCACTGCTTTTCGCACTTTGGAGGGACACACGATGTTTACACCTGTGAAACTGGGCAACACCACTCTGCCGCCGGAGGTGCTGAAGGCAGACAAGAAGTCCTGCAAGCGCTACGGCCCCTGCGGCGTGGGGGAGCAGGCGCTGTATCTCAACAGCTTCTTCATCGACCGGCGGTACTATGTGGCACTGGAGTCCGTGCGCCGTGTCTTTAAGCGGGTGGCCATGAGCAAGGGCGGCTTCACCGGCAAGGGGGCCTTTGGCTCCATCCCCTATCTGGTGGTGGAGCTGGACGACGGCAGCCAGAAGCAGTGCAACTTCAAGCACGAGGAGGACGTGGACCTTCTGCTGGCCCACATGGCACGGGTCTGCCCGGATATCCCCCGCCACAGTGTGGAGGCGGAGCGCCGCCTGCGGGAGAAGGCCGAGCGGGAGGCCAAGCGCTATCTCAAGCAGCTGACGCCGCAGGCGCAGGCCGCCCGGGAGACACTGGAGCAGGCCCAGCAGCTGCTGGAGAAGTACCCGGAGCAGACGGCGAAGCTGTCCACGGCGGCTAAGGCCAAGCGGGTCAATGACCGCAGCAATCCCGCCTATCGCTGGGTGGCGCTGGCTATTATTGTAGCGGGCATCGCCGCCGTGGTGTATGGCATTATGGCCCTGATCCGTGGCGAGAATGTGGGCGTGTACTTCGCCCTGTTCGGCCTGGCGGCCATCTTCTTCTTTTCCGGCGCCCATGTGCTGCCTACCGCCAAGAACAACAAGAAAGCCATCGCCCAGGAGTGGGAGCGCTCCATCTCCGACGTGGCTGCCCTGCTGCCGGAGGACTTCCCGGTGCCGGCCCGGTACGCCCACCCTGTGGTGCTGCAGCGGATGATCCGGGTGCTGCGGGAGGGCCGTGCCCAGAGCGTGGGGGAGGCCCTGAACGTCATGAAAAAGGATCTGAAGGCCCTGAACGCCTCCGTGCAGGTAGAGCAGGAGGAGTACGACGAGGTAGTGGCCATCAAGCCCATGTTCCTGCTGTGGGACTACGAATAAAAGACGAAAAAAGGCGGCGTATGCGGCCTTTTTTTCATGGCCGGAGCTGCCACCGCAACATGGAGTGAAATTTTGGGTTCTCCTTGCAATCCATGGAAATACGTGGTATCATGAGTAAAAATGCAATGAGTGTCATTTTAGGCGGAGGCTTATGCTATTTTTCTGCGTAAGTCTCCCTTTTTTTCAAAGGGGTGGCGTTGTGCCGATGGAGGTTGACAGAGCATGGAGGGGCAGACTACACTTTCCAAGCAAGCAAGCAAGCAAGCAAGCAAGCAAGCAAGCAAGCAAGCAAGCAAGCAAGCGGAACTATGAGGGCGGCATTATGACGAAGAAATTCCGGCAGCTGGGGGCCACCATGGGCCTCCTGCTCCTGATGGTCCTGCTGCTGATCTCAGTGTATACCCATGTGCTGTACCAGAATTTCAGCCGCAATATGCTGGAGGCGGTGCTGACCCGTGATACCACCTGCGCCGACGCCATCCACCGGCTGGCGTCCGACGAGTTCACACGGGAGGATTTTGATGACCCCACCATCTGGAGCGACATGACCTCGCCTCGCTATCTGGAACTGCAAAAGACCCTCAATCAGCTGCGGGCCCTGAACTCCACCCGGTATCTCTACACCGCCAAGCTGGGGGAGGACGGGCAGCCTGTCTACCTCATCGACGGTCTGGATCTGGGGGCGGAGGACTTTGCCTATCCCGGCACCCGCATCGAGGAGGAGATGGTTCCCTATCTCCAGACGGCGCTGTCCGGAGAGGCCGTGTATTCTCGTGATGTAGTGGATACCACGTGGGGCCCCATTTTCACGGCCTGCTACCCGGTGAAGGATGAAAATGGTCAGGTCATGGGTGCTCTGTGCGTGGAGATCGGCATGGACACCACCTATCAATTTTTGAAGAGAAGTAGTCAGACCACCGTAAGTGTGGCTCTGACCGGCGGTATGGTGGCAGTGTTGCTGAGCATGAGCATCTACCTGTACCTGCGGTGGCAGCGGATGGCGGAGGCCCGGCAGCAGGTGCTTTTGCGGGACGCCGTGGTAGCCGCCGATGCCGCGAATCAGGCTAAGAGTACCTTCCTCTTCAATATGTCCCACGATATCCGCACCCCCATGAACGCCATCATCGGCTATGCCGATCTGGCGGAGAAGCACCGGCAGGAGCCGGAGCGGCTGCAGGGCTACCTGAAGAACATTCAGGTCAGCGGCGAGAAAATGCTCTCCATCATTGACAACGTGCTGGAGCTCTCCCGCATCGAGAGCGGCAAGGTGACGCTGGAGGAGACGGCGGTGGAGGCCGGCAGCATCTTTGAGTCCTGTGTCGTCATGGTGCAGCCGGAGCTGGAGCGCAAGCACCAGACCATGACAGTGGAGAAGCATACGCCCAATCCCTATCTGTATATGGATACCTCCCGCATTTTGGAGGTGACCCTGAATCTGGTGAGCAACGCCATCAAATATACCGGCGATGGCGGACATATCCGCTGTGCCATCCGCCAGCTGCCCAGCGACCGAGAGGGCTGGTGCGTGCAGGAACTATCCGTGGCGGACAACGGCATCGGCATGAGTGAAGAGTTTCAGCAGCATATTTTTGAAGCCTTTGCCAGAGAGCGCTCCAGCACCGTCAGCGGCGTGGAGGGCTCCGGCTTGGGCATGGGCATCGTGAAGAAGCTGGTGGATCTGATGGACGGCAGCATCGATATCCAGAGCAAGCTGGGGGAGGGCTCCACCTTCACCGTCCACATCCCCTGCCGTCTGGCCCGACAGGAGGATGCCGTGCCCAAGTGTGCCGCAGGGCGGGTGGATAAGACCGGCCTTGCCGGGCGGCGTATCCTGCTGGCAGAGGACAACGACCTTAACGCCGAGATCGCCACTGAGCTCATGGGCGAGGAGGGTCTGCTGGTGGATCGGGCGGAAAACGGTGCCCGCTGTCTGGAAATGCTGGAGAAGGCTCCGGCGGGGATGTATGACGCCATCCTCATGGATGTGCAGATGCCGGTGTTGGACGGCTACGAGGCCACCCGGAAGATCCGGCGGTTGGAAGACCCGTGGCGGGCCAATATCCCCATCATCGCCATCACGGCCAACGCCTTTGCCGAGGACCGTCAACGGGCGCTGGAGGTAGGCATGGACGATCATGTGGCAAAGCCCATTGATATGGCCAAGCTGATCCCGGTGCTGCAAAAGCAGCTACACAAGCACGATGGGGAAGCGGAAGAAAAGCGTTTCTCTCAAAGTGCCCCTTAAAGACGTGTAGTGAGAAGCCCTGAAGAAGTAAAATAATAAAAGAGCCGCACCCGCACGGAAGTGACCCCCAAAAGTTAGACAAAAACAAGAATTAAGCGGCCTGAACGGTCTGAATCCTGTACTGCACAGGACTCAGGCCGTTTAGTTTTAATTTGATTCTGTGGTATTCCCTTTGGCATATAAACACACCCCATTTGTTGGACAGTATACCATACTGTCCAACAAATGGGGTGCAGTTCATAGGTGACGCACCGCTCTTTTTGATTCCTCGAATCAGCCGTCTCTTTCCCCAGGGAGCAGCGCTCTGCGCCGGAGGAAGTAGTAGCCGTATCCCACGGCGTCCGCCAGAACCCAGCCGATAGGGATAGCGGCCCAGATGCCGTTGACGCCCACCGGCCCCGCCAGCGCATAGGCCGGCGCCACACGGGTCCCCCGCTGCCATGGGCAGGGCAAACAGCAGCAGCCCCCGTGTGATGCTGCCACGGGTCATATCACGATACATAGCTTCCTCACAGAAACATATATGATACGACGCATTATACTCCCGCCGCCGGAAAAAGACAAGTCATCCTTCTGCTTGCGCCGGGAGTGGGAGTGTGGTATACTTTATCCTGTACCATTATACGGGCAGGAGGGAAGCTATGGCCGGAAAGAACGAATATACGGTTTTCGACTATCTCCAGTGGAGAGGAGATCTGACGTTGCAGCAGGACCCCTTCAATGAGGTGGACAATCTGGTGCTGTGCATCATCGCCTACATCAACCTTCGGAAGATCGACCGCCTGTGGAGCAAGAACCCCAAGGACGCCATGCCCATCGGGGACGTATGCGCCCGGCTGACGGCGGCGGATGAACAGCTGGGCTTGTCGTCGCTGGACTATATCCCGGTGATGCGGGCGGCGGCGGAGACGGAGCGGTTCCGGGATACCCGGTTGTTCGCCTTTGAGAGCCGCAATGACGAGGCGAAGCAGATGCAGTTTGCCGCCGTGTCCTTCCTGCTGCCGGACGGCAGCGTGTTCATCGCCTATCGGGGGACGGATACCAGTCTGGTGGGCTGGAAGGAGAACTTCAACATGAGCTATCTGGAGACGGTGCCGGCACAGGCCCGTGCCACGGAGTACGCTCAGGAGGTGATCCGGGCCTGCAAGCACCGTCCCTACCGCATCGGTGGCCACTCCAAGGGCGGGAATCTGGCGGCGTGGGCGGCGGTCCATCTGCCGGAGAAGCTTCAGGGCAAGCGCCTGCTGGCGGCCTATAACAACGACGGGCCGGGCTTCCACGCCGACCTGCTGGATACCCCCGCCTACCGGCGGGTGGAGGATCGGCTCCACACTTATATCCCGGAATCCTCCATCGTGGGGGTGCTGCTGGTTCACGCCGAGGACTACGACGTCATTGACAGCACCAGCCACGCCGCCATGCAGCATGAGGCACTGTCGTGGCAGGTGATGGGGAACCGATTTGTGCATCTGGGCCAGCGCTCCCAGCTGGGGCAGATGTCCGACGACGTGCTGCGGGAGTGGCTGGACTCCGTGTCTCAGGAGGACCGGGAAGCCTTCTGCGACGCCCTGTACAGCATCCTCTCCATGGGTGGCCGTGCCAAGACCTTCGAGGACCTGCGCAAGGGCGGGCTCTCCGGCTGGGCGGCCCTGTGGAAGGAGTATGCCGGAGCCGACGAAAGAAAGAAGCAGATCCTGACAGAGGTATTCGGGCGGCTGGCCATCGACGTGAAGGATGAGCTGATGAAGGCGGCGGGGCAGAGCCTGCGGTCCGCCGGACACGGCATCCGGACGGTGGGACAGAACCTCATGGGCCGCCGTGAACCGGATAAAACACAGACAAAATAGAGCAAGATAGAACGACCCGTCGGAGGAGACACAAAACCGGGCTTCGGCCCGCAAGAAAGGACAAGAAAGGAACAACGCCATGAAACTGAGTTTTTACGGAGCAGATCAATGTGTCACCGGCAGCTGCCATTGTCTGGAGGTGGGCGGCAAGCACATCCTCATTGACTGCGGCCTGCAGCAGGGCCGGGACGAGATCGATAACGCCAGCCTGCCTTTCCATCCGGGCCAGATCGACTATGTGCTGGTGACGCACGCCCATATCGACCACTCCGGCCGTATCCCCCTGCTGATCAAGCAGGGCTTTCAGGGCCGTATCCTCACCACTCGCCTGACGGCGGATCTGCTGGATATCATGTTGCAGGACTCCGCCCATATTCAGGAGAGCGACGCCGAGTATAAAAACCGTAAGAACCAGCGGGCGGGCCGCCCCATGGAGGAGCCGCTGTACACGGTGGAGGATGCCATGCGGGTGCGGGAATTCATGGATACCTGCGAGTACGGCCAGCAGATCCACATCTGTGACGGCGTAGACGCCGTGTTCATCGACGCCGGCCACCTGCTGGGCTCTGCCAGCATCCGCCTGACCCTCACCGAGGGCGGCGAGACGAGGACCATCGTCTTTTCCGGCGATATCGGCAACGTGGATCAGCCCATCATCCGGAACCCCCAGTTCTTCACCGGGGCAGACTATGTGGTGATGGAGAGCACCTACGGCGACCGCAACCACACGGAGGTGTGGAGCTATACCGACGAGCTGGCCCAGATCATCGACGAGACACTGGGCCGGGGCGGCAACGTGGTGATCCCCGCCTTCGCCGTGGGCCGCACCCAGGAGCTGCTGTACTTTATCCGGGAGATCAAGGATAAGAATCTGGTGAAGTCCGTGAAGGACTTCCCGGTGTATGTGGACAGTCCTCTGGCCAAGCGGGCCACCACCATCTTCTGCGGCGACCTGCGGGGCTATCTGGACGAGGAGGCGCTGGCGCTGGTGCAGGACGGCACCCATATGTTCAACTTCCCCGGCCTGCACTTGACGGAGACGGTGGAGGAGTCCAAGCTGCTGAATATGGACCGCACCCCCAAGGTGATCCTGTCCGCCTCCGGTATGTGCGACGCAGGCCGCATCCGGCACCACCTGAAGTATAACCTGTGGCGGCCGGAGAGCAGCATCGTGTTCGTGGGCTTCCAGTCTCCCGGTACGCTGGGCCGTACCCTGCTGGACGGCGCTCCCAGTGTGAAGCTGTTCGGTGAGGAGGTAGCCGTCCGGGCCAAGGTGGTGAATTTCCAGGGCCTCAGCTCCCATGCCGACCACGACCATCTGGTGAATTGGATCAGCCAGTTCAAGGAGCCCAAGCCCCAGCACGTTTTCGTGGTCCACGGCGACCGGGAGGTGGCGCCGGTGTTTGCTCAGACGGTGACGCAGTTGGGCTTTGCCGCCCACGCCCCCCAGTATACGGAGTCCTATGACCTGCTGACCTGCCGCCAGCTGGAGGCAGGCTACCTGCCGGAGCGGAAGAAGCCCGCTTTCGAGGGCGCACCCCGCACCACGGCGGCCTATCAGCGGCTGGTGCAGCTGGGCGATGCCCTGCTGGGGCTCATTCGCCGCAGCAAGGGCCGGGACAACAAGACGCTGGCGTCCTTTGCCGAGTCGCTGCGTAAGCTGATCGAGAAGTTCGAGTTTTAACGGCCCGCCGATGGCCGGATAGGAGGCGGCGTCCATGCAGATGGAGAGCTTGTCATGGTGCTTGGGCCAACTGGGGCCGGTGCGCCCGCTGGGCAGCACCCTGCGCTTTCCCGACGGGGAGGAGTGGTACGCCTTCGGCCTTACCACCAACCGCTGGTACCGCCAGTTGTCCCTCCTGATCGCCATGTTGCAGGATTCCCAACGCTGGAGGATGTGCGGCGATGCCGTGCTTCGGCTGGGGCCGCAGGCGTATCAGGTGGCCTGGTGAGCACCTTCTCCCCGCTGTATACCGATTTGGGCGGAACGCATCTGGACGGCGATAGGCTGCTGCAGCTGTGCCTTCTGCTCCACGGGGAGCATACGCTGCAGAGCTGGATGAAGGAGCTGGAGCCGGGGCAGCTGAACCTGCTGGAAATTCGGCTGCAGCCCATGCCGCAGGTGGTGCTGCCGGATGGCCGCCGCTGGGATCTGACCGTCCCGCTGACGGGCCTCTGCTGAGCCGCATGGCCCCTGCACCACGGTATTCTTCTCTGAATGCATGATTCCCACGGCCGGTTCACAAGCTGGCCGTGGGAATCCGTAATGCCCCTGGGTAGTCAATCGCGCAAGGAGTCGCCAAGTCACCCGTCGGAAATAAGAAGAAAATCCCCATATCAAAGGAGGGCCGCTATGCCCGCATTGGAGAAAAATCATATATACCGCAGTACCATCGAGGGCTACTCCAGCGAGGGGCTGGGCGTGGCCCGCATCGACGGGCAGGTGGTGTTCGTCCACGACGCCGTCCGGGGCGAGGACTGCGACATTCTGGTGATGAAGGTGCTGAAAAACGTGGCCTTCGGCAAGCCGGTCCTGCGCTATAGCACCTCCCCCCACCGGCAGGAGCCGGACTGTCCCTACTATGGCCGCTGCGGCGGCTGCGACTTCCGCCATCTGGACTACGCCGAGGAGCTGTGGGCCAAGCACCAGCGGGTTCAGGATGCCCTGACCCGATTGGGCGGCAGCGACGTGACCGTGGAGGAAATCTTGGGCGCCGCACAGCCCCTGCGCTACCGCAATAAGAGCCAGTACCCGGTGTCCGCCGACGGCAGGGTGGGCTTTTATCGGGCCCGCAGCCATCAGGTGGTGGAGGTGGAGCACTGCCTCCTCCAGAAGCCGCAGGCGGATGCACTGGCGGCGGCCCTGCGGCAGTATCTGGCGCAGTATCATGTGCCGGGATACGACGAGACCACCGGCCGGGGGCTGGTGCGGCACCTGTATGTGCGGAGCAACTGTAAAGGCGAGAGCCTTGTGTGCCTGCTGGTGAACGGCGAAAGCCTCCCCTACGAGACGGAACTGGTGGCCCTGCTGCGTCAGGCGGCACCACAGACCGTGGGCGTGGTGCTGGGGGTCAATACCCGCCCCGGCAACGCCATTCTGGGGGATCGCTACCGCACTCTTTGGGGGGAGGACGCCCTGACGGACGTGCTGTGCGGTCGGACGGTCCGGCTGTCGGTGCCGTCGTTTTATCAGGTGAACCACCCCCAGGCGGAGGTGCTGTACGGCAAGGCGCTGGAGTTCGCCGGTCTCACCGGTACGGAGCTGGCGGTGGATCTGTACTGCGGCGCAGGCACCATCACGCAGGTGCTGGCCCGGCAGGCCCGCCATGTCATCGGCGGCGAGATCGTGCCGGAGGCCATCCGGGATGCACGGGCCAGCGCCCGGCGCAACGGCGTGGAGAACGTGGAGTTTCTGGGGGGGGACGCCGCCGACGTGGCGGCGGAGTTGACCCTGCGGCAGCTGCGGCCGGATGTCATCTGCGTGGACCCGCCCCGGAAGGGACTGGCCCCGGAGGTCATCGCCTCCATCGCCGCCATGGCTCCCCGGCGGGTGGTGTATGTCTCCTGCGACCCCGGCACACTGGGCCGGGATGTGAAGCGCTTTGCCGAGATGGGCTACCTCGCCCGCCGTGCCGTGGCCGTGGACCTCTTCCCCCGCACTCGCCATGTGGAGACGGTATGCTTGTTGTCCAAACTTCAAAGCAAGGAACATATCGAGATTGAAGTGAAGATGGACGAGTTAGATTTGACCGCTGCGGAGAAAAAGGCAACCTATGAGGAAATCCGAGAATATGTTTTCGAGCATACCGGACTGAAAGTCAGCCACCTCTATATCGCACAGGTGAAGCAGAAATACGGCATCATTGAGCGTGAGAACTACAATAAACCGAAATCCGAGGATACCAGGCAGCCGAAATGCCCGCCCGAAAAGGAAACGGCAATTACTGAGGCATTGAAGTATTTTGGAATGATTTAGCAAAAATTTGAGAATTGATTAATCCTTAATGAACGGCGGCTGCGAGTCAAATCTCTGCCGCCGTTTCGCTGTTCGCAAACCTGATAGTTGCAAAGGTTTTAACAATCATCCAAGTGCATAGTTTCGTATAGTCGTGCGAAACTATGTTGTTGTTTGTAGAAAGTTGTGATATAATATGCGAAACAGTGAGTTTTGGTTCTTAAGGAGGATGTTAATTTGACTATTTCATATAACCGGCTTCGGAAACTATTAGTTGACAGGAAAATGAGTAAAGCGGACTTGAGAAAAATCGCAGGTATTGCTCCAAATACAATGACCAAACTTCGTCGCGATCAAGAGGTAACACTTACTGTATTGGGACGAATATGTGATGTGCTTAATGTAAACATTGGTGATATTATGGAATTTTTGCCGGAAATTTCTCAAAATGATACTTCCGGCAATTACGATGCAGAAAAATAAACTTAGAAGGAGCTGTTAAAATGGGAATTTACATCGGAATAATTGAGAAAAAAGGTTATGATCCAACTGTTTTCTTTAATTTTAAGCCAATAGCGGAAATTCAAAGTACACAAGTAATTCAGCTCACTGCTCAAGAACAAGAGGCATTGTTGCCAGAATCAGAAAAACGAAATATTTGTTTTACTTACAGTTGGAATGTTGATAATGAGCGCCGCCGAATGGACGCTAATTTCTCTGAAAAATCACTCGTTCTCTTTGAGTTCACCTTGGAGGATTTGCAGCCCAACTTTAAGGCCAATGGAGACAGAAACCAAACCGGATACAAGGTTTCTGCCATGGAAATGTTAGATGAAGGTAAAATCCGCCCGGTTGGAAATTTTGGCGTATACTTTGCTGTACGCAAGAACGAAGTGGTTTCTGATTTTACCAATGACACAATTGTGGAAATTGAATCACCGTGTGTGCTGGCAGGTAATCAGGTTTTTATTGAAATGGATGATTTCTGGGCCGGCCCTTATGAGGTTGGATATCGGGAATACACCTCGTCCTATTATGTAAAACCTCAAATTAAAGAACACAAATATACCGTTAGCGGTTATAGCAGTGATCAGATAAAGCAATATAGTTTGAGTTATTCTGAAGGCTATTGGGGCGCTCCTGAGACACAGTGGCTGGTTTTGTGTCCGAAGCAGGATGCTACGCCTGAGCAGTTAGATGTTATTTCGGATTCTGTGTTGGTTGAAAGCTTTAAGGATGCATTGAAAGTGGAATTATTGCCAATGGCCTTGTAAAAATAGACGATGTTCCAGCACTGCTGAAACATTATGAAGAGTCTGAAATTATGGGCGCTATTTTGACAGATGAGACACGGCGCTCCAGACTAAATCGATTGGTTAATATCATGTCATCCGAAGAAGATGTGGATGACACTCTCCGTACGATTACAGATTTTATTTGTGATTTGCTTGTAAAATATCAGGACAGTCCTAACGTTGATGAGTGGTTGCAAGCGTTGGTTGAAAAACATCCGCAGTTACTCGATCAGCTTCAAAGTTCTCAAGCCATTTCCAAACACATTACAGAACTTGAAGATAAACTTGAAACCTTGACTACTCAGCGAGGTGAATTGGAGAAGGAAATCGAAGAAACTCGTCAGCGTGCAGTTTCTATAGATCAACAGGCGATTGAGGCAAAGAAGCAGGAAATGCTGGAGAGAGAGGAGGAATATGAAGCTCTTTCTGCTCGTATTGAAGCAAGCCAAAAATTACTTGGTGTTGTTGGTGACATTGATGATCTCCAGAAAAAATATGAGAATCTCAGCAAAGAGGTAGACTATCTTGGTATTCATAAGAGTCATCTAACCAGCGAAACAAATAGTTTGGAATTACAGTTTCAGCAGCTCATTATCAGTTTGGACAACGAACAGCATGTTGAGACGGTAGTTCTTTCGTCCCACAAAAAAGCCGACAGTTATATCCACATTGATGTGGAGTTTGGAGAGGGCGAGGGCAAGATTCCGGTAGATAGTATTGCTAAAAGAGCCGAAGCGTACAAGCCCAAAGAAAAAGTGACCTACAAAATGATTAAGGAGTACATAGAAGCGAAATACGGCTTCAAGGTACATACCGCATATATCGCAGAGGTAAAGCGAAATTTGGGATTGCCGATGTATGATGCTCCTAATGCGGTAGAAGAATTGAAACAGCCGAGGAAACATCCGACACCAGAAAAGGTAGAAGCAATCAAAGATGCACTTCGTTATTTTGCAGTGATATAAAACTTTACTTACAATCGAATATTTCTTACATAGCCGTTTATTCATTTATTTGAGTAAGCGGCTTTTTTCATCCCTATTTTTCGGAATAGGGATATTTTTTGTAGAAGGAGGAGGTTTATTTGAACACGAAAATCATTGCCATTGCCAACCAGAAAGGCGGCGTTGGCAAGACAACGACCTGTGCCAACTTGGGAATCGGGCTGGCGCAAGCCGGAAAAAAAGTCCTGCTGATCGACGGAGACCCGCAAGGCAGCCTGACGATCAGCTTGGGCAATCCCCAGCCGGACAAGTTGCCCTTTACGCTGTCGGACGCTATGGGGCATATCCTGATGGATGAGCCGATTCATTCCGGCGAGGGTATCCTGCACCACCTGGAGGGAGTAGACTTGATGCCCGCCGACATTCAACTTTCCGGTATGGAAGTATCCTTGGTAAATGCTATGAGTCGTGAGACTATCTTGCGGCAATATCTGGACACACTGAAGGGGCAATACTCCCATATCCTCATCGACTGCCAGCCCTCCCTTGGTATGCTCACAGTCAATACGCTGGCCGCTGCGAATAGGATCATCATTCCCGTTCAGGCAGAGTATCGCAGAATCATCAAGGCCGTGATCTACCGCAGAAAGAGAAAAGGTCGCAGCCTCCATAACAGAGGTTGCGACCGATCCCTCATAAGAAAATACTTCCTTATGAACGGAAACGGTTGATGCGCCTGGCTTTTCGCCAGACGCATCAACCGTTTCGTTCATATGCGAAAGAGCGACTAAACGGTATATAAGTGGGGGTAAAAACGACCAAAAGTAGTGTAGTTGCGCTGTTCGACAAATTGGAATTTGTCTATCTATCCAATAAATGGTTTTAAAGAACCATTACCATAGTTCCCATTCCAATAAGTATGCAACCTATCAACGATTTCGTTGTAAATTGCTCATGTAGGAATACAAATGCCAAAACCAATGTAATTACAACACTTAATTTGTCAATTGGAACAACTTTTGAAGCATCACCTAACTGTAATGCTCTGTAATAGCATAACCATGAGGCACCCGTTGCCAAACCCGACAGAATTATAAACAACCAGCTTCGTTTGCTTATTTCAGCAATTCCGTTTTGTGAATTCGTGAGGAACACCATTCCCCAAGCCATAACAACTACAACAACGGTTCTTATTGCTGTTGCAAGATTTGAGTTGACGCCTTCTATGCCGACCTTTGCCAGTATAGAAGTAAGTGCTGCAAATATTGCAGATAGTAATGCAAGCACAAACCACATACAATATTACCTCCGTAAAATTCTTATTTATCGAACTGATTATACCACAAAACTATGATTTTTTCAATAGAACACAAAAACCTCTCTTGTCTTGGTAGACAAAAGAGGTTTCTTTGTTGTCATAACTCAACACTATAGATTTTTATTTCTATGGGTTATTTCCTGTTGCTAAGCCCTTCAAGCTCAGGAGGAGTATCCATGTATAACTTATCGCTCCCAATGCTATTCAAAAAGTCTTTAATGATTGTTTCAATATCATATTTTAGCTTTTCAAAGAGTTTTCTTCGCTCCTCCTTATCTGCAAAATACTCGCTATAGTAAAGAGGTAAACTATCCATAAGCTCATATAAATGAATGCAAAGGTACCTATCAACATAGTATCCATTTTTACTTATTACTGCATGCTGATAATTAAGCTCAAGTCTACACATGCCCTTCTCGTCACTTTTTCGATAAATATTCCAGCTTGTCTGATTCGGAGAACAGTGGCTATACTTGTTTAGTCCATGTCTGATATTTTTTCTGTAGTCTCCAAGCGGAATGGATTGATCAACCACCTTATCTGCTGTCCACGTTCTTGCTGCTTGGCTTGCCTTGAGTTCGTCATTAAGCCATTTGTTTGCATTTACGTCACTTTGAACTACTGCGAACAAGCAGTCTAAGGCGTCTTCTATTGATCTCATGAGAGTTACAGCAGCAGAGTGGTAACCAGCAGCATTGATCATTCCAATACTATTCATGGTTCCAAGCAGATGTAATACTATTTGTTCAGCGGCTGACTGCGATGCAATCGATTTATTATTGGGTAATGGATGATTCGCAAAGATTTCCCATATCAATTTAATTGCTTTTTGGACAGGACTGCTTTCTCCGACGATATCAGAAAAAGGAGGTTGCAAGCTATTCATGTTCTCACCTCAATGGCCCGCTTTTTATTATATCACATCTCATAACGGATAGATTTTCGAACCCCGACCTGAAAATCACGATGTGCGAAACGACTCTTCAATCTTTATTGCGGTTTCTCTGTATCATCAGCCGATTCAAGCTGCAGCAATCTGTGGTCCTCCGTCAGCACCTTCATCTGACTAATAGCAATGGCGTTGAGTTTCGCCAGCCGTTCCGACTGCGATATTCCTTCATTGATGAACACGGCATTCAAGTTTTCCAAGTTTGACAGGCACACGAGCTGCGATACATTCGCATAGTCCCGGATGTTCCCCTTGAGATCCGGATGGGAATCCCGCCACTGCTTGGCCGTCATGCCGAACAGAGCCATGTTCAGAACATCAGCCTCGTTGGCATAGACCAAGGATATCTGACGGGCAGACAGTTCAGGCGGAATCAAATTCTCTTTGATGGCATCCGTATGAATGCGATAAAGAACTGCGCCAGTGTGATTCCGCAAGCGTCACAAATCGCATTTACCGTTGGTAGGGACGGTTGGTTATTTCTCTTGAAGATATTGCTGATCGTTGTCTGCGACAGGCCAGATTCCTGCGCTAATCGATAAATAGTCCATCCACGCTCGGCCATCAGCTGCCGGATTCGGTTTTGTGCATTGAACATATATACCACCTACTATGTTATTAGTTTACACCTCATTTGATTATCCTTGTAGAACTCATCAGTATGGTATATGGCAATCAAATGATGTGTACTTTGTGGTGATATACTATGCAATTCCGGCGTATTACCCGGAGTTAGAACTGCAAATTGTTTTTCTCTCAGGCTTCAATGCAAATCACCTCTATAAAGCAAAATCCCGCAAGGCATGGATTATACACCGATGCCTTGCGGTTTCTCTGTACTTACAAATGTGTTATTTCAGGGAATGGTCACTCACGGGTCAGCCGACGAATATTGCCGATGATGAGCATTAAGTCATCGTCATTCAGCTTTCGCAATTCTTCAATGGCCGTTTGCAGGAGTGCGGGATTTTCTTCGGATTCATCGAAGAATTGGCTTGGTGTAATATCAAAATAGTTACAGATTTGAAGAAATTCTGCCATAGGTGGCAACGATTTGCCAGAGGATATGTTATAAACATAGCTTCTGCTATGCCCGAGATCATAACTCATTTGATATTCAGAGACACCCTTTTTTAGTCTCAGCTGAGTAATTCGATCACGCACGAATTGTGTGTCCATATGATATTCACCACCTATCTTATGATTATTTTAGGTGATGACCGAAGAAAAATAACCCACGATTTTACGCCGTTTGCCTTGAAAGCATACAAGAGTTTATGCTATAATACAGAGAATTATGTTTTTTGCTCTGCGATTCAAGTCATTTATCGAATTGTGCTTGTTTATAGCGTATCAAAAATGTTTTAACCCGCATTGCATTGCAACAAAAAAACGAGTGCCACGGGCACTCGTTCAGGCGTCGCTTCTTTTCGTGAAGTATCTAACTTGAGGATAGCTCACTTGTTGCATTCAACTCCGACTATCAGCCAGCATCTATATGAGGGCAGAAATCGCAGCGGCTTTTGAAAAGAATATTGCTTTTTCCTTTCCAAAGTGCTATAATCGGTATATACCGAAAACAAAGGGGGGCGCGTCCATGCCAAGACCGCCACGGTGCCGTCGGATTTGTGGCGCACCGCAAGTTGATACCTTCTGCCCCAACGGGTGCGAGGATGCCGAGCCGATCCTGCTGACGCTGGACGAGTACGAGGTCATTCGGCTGGTTGACCTGGAGCAGCAAACCCACGAGCGGTGTGCCGCACAAATGGACATTTCCCGCTCCACCGTGCAGGAGATTTACGAAAGCGCACGGCGCAAGATCGCAGCGTGCCTTGTCCACGGGAAACCGCTGCACATCACCGGGGGAAACTACCGTATCTGCGGAGGACAGGAGGCAGCCCACTGCGGCCGCTGCTGCCGGACGCAGAGAGCCAACACGGAAAAAACAGGTAAAAATTGTAAAGGAGATTCCATTATGAAAATTGCAGTTACCTATGAAAACGGTCAAATTTTTCAGCATTTCGGCCACACCGAGCAGTTCAAGCTTTATGAAGCTGCGGACGGCAAAGTCATCCATGCGGAAGTCGTTGACACCAATGGCAGTGGTCACGGTGCACTGGCAGGCTTCCTGATGCAGCACGGTGTAGACACTTTGATCTGCGGAGGCATCGGCGGCGGTGCGCAGGCAGCTCTGGCCGAGGCGGGCATCAAGCTCTACGGCGGTGTCAGCGGGGACGCTGACGCAGCGGTGAGCGCATTGCTCAGCGGAAATCTGGGCTACGATCCCAATGTTCACTGTGACCACCATGACCACGGGCACGGCGAAGCTGGTCACACCTGCGGTGACCACGGCTGCGGTAAGCATAGCTGCCATTGATATGGAACGCACACTGACACAGCTTCCGTTCTGGCCATCTTTGACCGAGCAGGAGCAAGAAACGCTGCACCGAAGTGCCTTTGTCCGTCATTATGAAAAGGGCGCGTTCGTACACAGCAGCGACAACGAATGCCTTGGAATGCTGTTCGTCCTTTCTGGCGAGATCCGCACCTATCTTCTCTCCGAGGAAGGGCGAGAAGTCACATTGTTCCGGCTGTATCCGGGTGAGCTATGCGTGCTTTCTGCCTCCTGTGTGATCAGTCAGATCACCTTTGATACGCAAATGACCGCAGGAATGGATACGGAAGTTCTGATTATCCCTGCAAATGTCATTGCTGCGCTCAAGGAGAAAAATCTTCATGTCCGCTGCTTCCTCTATGAGTTGGCAACGAAACGGTTTTCTGATGTGATGTGGGCGATGCAGCAGATCATGTTCAAGGGACTGGATCGGCGGCTGGCAGAATTTCTCCTGGCCGAAGCGGAGCGTACCGGCTCCGACACGATACGTATGACCCATGAGCAGATCGCCCAGCACATCAGCTCGGCGCGGGAGGCGGTGGCGCGGATGCTCAAAGGCTTCTCGGAGGACGGGCTGGTGGAGCTGAAGCGCGGTGCGATCACGCTGCGGGATACAGGCGGATTGAATCACTTAAAATGAAAATATTGTTTTTAACACGAATCCGTGTTATAATATGAGCAGAAAAGCTGAAAGGAGCATCGACCATGAAAGAAACGAAATACGCAGGTACTCAAACCGAAAAAAACCTGATGACTGCCTTTGCCGGTGAGTCTGAGGCACGCAACAAGTACACCTATTTCGCATCCAAGGCCAAGAAGGAAGGCTACGAGCAGATCGCGGCGCTGTTCCTTAAAACCGCCGATAACGAGAAGGAACATGCCAAGCTGTGGTTCAAAGAACTGAACGGCATCGGCGACACCGCCGAAAATCTTCTCTCCGCCGCTGAGGGCGAGAACTACGAGTGGACGGATATGTACGACGGCTTCGCCAAAACCGCCGACGAGGAGGGCTTCCATGAGCTGGCCCAGCGTTTCCGCCTGGTAGCCGCCATTGAAAAGCACCACGAGGAGCGCTACCGTGCCCTGCTGCACAATGTGGAAATGGCGGAAGTCTTTGCCAAGAGCGAGGTCAAGGTGTGGGAGTGCCGCAACTGCGGGCATATCGTGATCGGTGAGAAAGCACCGGAGGTCTGCCCGACCTGCAACCATCCCCAGAGCTACTTTGAAATTCACGCAGAAAACTATTAAAGAGAAAAGGAGAACGAATCATGGAGCAGAAGTTTTACATTTGCAAGCATTGCGGCAACATCATTGCCAAGGTCAAGGACACGGGCGTTCCCGTCATCTGTTGCGGTGAGCCGATGAGCGAGATCATCCCCGGTACCACCGACGCCGCCGTGGAGAAGCACGTCCCTGTCTGGACTGTGGAAAACGGCATCGTTCATGTCAAGGTCGGCTCCGTAGAGCATCCCATGCTGCCGGAGCACTACATCGAGTGGGTGTCCCTCCACACCAAACAAGGCAATCAGCGTAAGGAACTGCACCCGGGCGAAAAGCCGGAGGTCTGCTTTGCGCTCTGCGAGGGCGACGAAGTCGAGGCGGTCTACGCCTACTGCAACCTCCATAGTCTGTGGAAAGCGTGATCGTTCCGCGCATGGTATCTTAGTACCAACATAGAGAACTGAATGTCATGTATTGCAGGCAGGAGGCAAACAAGTCATGAAAGCACATAAATATTGGTCAATCGGAGCGGTAATTACCATGTTTGGAACTTTTTGCACTGGATATAAAGGCTCAAAAACAGCGCATAAGTACCTTGCGCTTAGTTCCTTGATCTGCATGGTTATGGCAGTATATACGGGTCATAAAATGATTTCAGGGAATAAGAAAACAAAGAGAGTAAAACAAGCGGAAGCTGTGGATATTCTTTGAGTAAGATAGGAATCGTTATTGTTTCTGATGACGATAAAGTCGGGCTAATGTTGTGTGCGAAATAAAAACATCAAAGGAGAATTTCATTATGAAATATGTATGTGATGTGTGTGGTTGGGAATACGATGAAGAAAAGGGCTATCCGGAAGGCGGCATTGCACCGGGTACAAAATGGGAAGATGTTCCGGATGATTTTGAATGCCCCTTATGTTCAGTTGGCAAAGATCAGTTTTCTGCGGCTGAGTAAGGAAGCACAACAAAACCTATAAACAAAGAGCCGTGAAGCAGTATGTAAGATCCCGCTTCACGGCTCTTTCTCGCTTATATAAAAATTTGCCGTAACGTGACCTCGTCACAGAAAAATGCTTTGCCATGCGGTATGATAAAGCCACAATCAAGAAAGAGGTGGCGAACATGAAAATCAAGCTCAATCCCGATCAGGAGATTGTCAATACCATCCGGGAAGGACTCAAGCGCACCGGCGGGTACTGTCCCTGCCGCAGGGAACGCACAGAGGCGACCAAATGTATGTGCCAGGAGTTTAAGGATCAAATTGCAGATCCGCTCTTCGAGGGATTCTGCCACTGTATGCTCTATTACAAATCCTTGGAGGATTAAGGGAGGAACGCTATGCTGTCAAAAAAACTGGCCGCCGTAGATAGGACGCGGTGTGTCGCCTGCGGTGTGTGTGAAAATACCTGTCCACTGGGGGCCGTCAAGGTGCGCCGTGGCTGCTACGCCGCCGTGGAGGCGGAACGCTGCGTAGGCTGCGGCAAGTGCGCAAAGCTCTGCCCCGTCGGCTGCATTGAGGTGAAAGTGAGGGCTGACGCATGAAAGCGAAGCATTGGTACGATTACCTGTGGGTGTATGCCATCATCTATTTTGCACTGGGCTTTTTCAATATCCTGTTCGCGTGGCTGGGCATGATCGATTTTCTTCTGCCGCTGCTTTTAGCCATCTTTGGCGGGAACAAATTCTTCTGCAACCACCTCTGCGGACGGGGACAGCTGTTCAGCAAGCTGGGGACTGACCTGAAATGCTCCCGCTGTAAGCCCACGCCCCGCTGGATGTCCTCCAAGTGGTTCCGTTATGGCTTTTTGCTCTTTTTCCTGACGATGTTCGGCAACATGGTGTTCCAGACCTATCTGGTCGCTGCTGGTGCTGCGTCCCTACGGGAGGCCATTAAGCTGTTCTGGACATTCCGTGTGCCTTGGGGCTGGACTTATACAGCCGGTACAGTCGCTGATTGGGTGGCGCAGTTCAGCTTCGGCTTTTATAGCCTCATGCTGACCTCTCTGCTGCTGGGTCTGATCGTTATGGTGCTCTACAAGCCCCGCACATGGTGTGCGTTTTGTCCGATGGGAACCATGACGCAGGGTATTTGCAAGCTGAAAAACAAAGAATAAAATAAAGATAACAGAAAGGAGCCTTACTCATGGCTGAACTGAAAATTACTGCTGCGAATTTTGAAAACGAGGTACTGCGTTCCGACAAACCCGTTTTGCTGGATTTCTACGCGGACTGGTGCGGACCGTGCAAAATGCTCTCTCCCATACTGCATGAGCTTGCCGAAGAAAAAAGCGGTACGCTCAAGGTGGGCAAGGTCAATGTGGACGAGCAAATGGAGCTGGCAATGCGTTTTCAGGTATCCAGCATCCCGATGCTGGTTGTATTCAAGGACGGGAAAGCCGTCGCCAAGTCGGTGGGCTATCGGTCTAAGTCGGAGATCGCCGCAATGGTGGAGGGCGCAAGATGAAAGTTGTGATCGTAGGCGGTGTGGCGGGCGGTGCTTCTGCCGCCGCCCGCATCCGCCGTTTGGATGAACACGCCCAGATCATCATGATCGAACGCAGCGGCTATGTGTCCTATGCCAACTGCGGCCTGCCGTATTATGTGGGCGGTGTGATCAAAGAGCAGGAAGAACTGACGCTGCAAACTCCGGAGAGCTTCTGGGATCGTTTTCGCATTGATGTGCGGGTACGGCAGGAAGTAACTGCGATCAATCCCACAGAGAAAACCGTCACCGTTCACGCATTGGATAGTGGAAAGGTCTACACGGAAACCTATGACAAACTGCTTCTTGCCCCCGGCGCAAAGCCGACGGTTCCTGCGCTTTCCGGCGTCAGCAGCGAGCGTGTTTTCACGCTGCGCACCGTGGAAGACACCCTCCGCATTCGGCGCTTTGTAGAGGATCAGAAGCCGAAAACCGCTGTTTTGGCTGGCGGCGGCTTTATCGGTCTGGAAATGGCGGAAAACCTTGCAGAAATGGGTGTTTCCGTCACCATCGTCCAGCGTCCCAAGCAGCTATTAGCACCACTGGATGCGGATATGGCGAGCTTTGTCCATGCGGAAATGCGCAGACACGGCGTTGCTCTGCGGTTGGGTGAAACCGTCACCGGATTCCGACAGGACGGAGATTCCGTGCTGACTCTATTGGATGGAAGCGAGCCGCTGCATTCGGATATGGTGCTGCTGGCCATCGGTGTTACCCCGGATACGCATTTGGCAAAAGATGCTGGACTCAGGCTTGGCATTCGTGGCAGCATCGCTGTCAACGAGCGGATGGAAACCTCCGCGCCGGACATCTACGCTGTGGGCGATGCCGTAGAGGTCACCCATTTCGTGACCGGGTAGAAAGCGTTGATCTCACTGGCAGGGCCTGCCAACAAGCAGGGACGCATTGCTGCTGACAATATCTGCGGCGGAAACAGCCGCTTTCACGGCTCTCAGGGCTCGTCTGTTCTGAAGCTGTTTGGCTTGACAGCAGCCTCCACGGGAATCAATGAAAAGGCAGCGCAGGCAGCAGGGATCACTTACGACAAAGTTGTATTGTTCCCAGCATCCCACGCCACCTATTATCCCGGCGCACAGTCTATGGCAATGAAGGTACTGTATGAAAAAGAAAGCCTGCGGCTGCTGGGTGCACAGATCGTTGGCGGCGACGGTGTGGACAAGCGCATTGATGTACTGGCAACGGCCATTCGCGCAAAAATGACCGCTTTGGAACTGACGGAGCTTGACCTTTCCTATGCGCCGCCCTATTCCTCCGCCAAGGATCCGGTAAACATTGCCGGTTTTATGATCGAGGATTTGGAGAGCGAGAAAGTGCGGCAGTTCCATTGGAATGAGGTTGAGGACTTGCCTTGCGATGGCAGTGCGACGCTGCTGGACGTCCGCACGGCGTGGGAGTATCAGCGGGGCCATCTGGATGGCTTTCGGAATATTCCCTTGGACGATCTGCGGGAGCACTTGGACGAGTTAGACCGTGGTAAGCCTGTTTATGTGAATTGCCAGACAGGGCTTCGCAGTTATCTGGCCTGCCGGCTTTTGACGCAGTATGGTTTTATCTGTGCCCATCTCTCCGGCGGATACAGCTTTTATCGGGTCGTAACAAAAGAGCAGCAGACAGCGCGGAGCGCCTATCCCTGCGGAATGGAGAAGCTATGAGTGAAAATCTATTTGGTTTGACGGTTGCAGCAGATAAAGGCTTGGATGATTTGCAGTGCCAGCGCCTTTTAAGTGAAAATCGCAGGTATCAGGAAGTCATGCTGCAATACCGCTGCGCACTGAAAGCACTTGAAAGTCGGTTGGAAATTCTGAATGAGGAATTTTCATTGCAGCATGACCGCAATCCGATAGAAAGTATGAAAAGCCGCTTGAAGTCGCCGTCCAGCATTATGAACAAGATGCAGAAGCGCGGACTTCCTCTGGATTTTCCGACCATGCAGGCAAATATCATGGATGTTGCCGGTGTGCGTGTGATCTGCTCTTTCGAGGAAGATGTGTTCTTTTTGGCAAAGTGCCTAAAAGAACAGTCTGACATTGAAATTATCACAGAGAAAGATTATATTTCACACCCTAAGCCAAATGGCTATCGCAGTCTGCACCTAACGATCCGGTTGCCGGTATTCTTTGCAGAAAAAGAGATCCATGTACCGGTGGAGATACAACTCCGTACAATCGCTATGGACTTCTGGGCAAGCCTTGAGCATACCATCCGCTATAAGAAGAACTTGCCGATAAATACTGAAATCGAAACTGAGCTGAAAGAGTGCGCCGATTCCAGCAGAGAATGGGACGGCAAAATGGAGCATCTACTGCACATCTTAACATAATGCGTCGGATATAAAATGAAAAGCACGCACTTATGGGGCGCACTTCTGTTCATCAGCGGCGGTGCTGTTATCGGCACAACGGTTGTAAGCCG
>OWIW01000042.1_pt1 | contig 108929 bp, 75 predicted proteins | sample 2433821 | NCBI WGS metagenome assembly OWIW01 (sample SAMN05065751, study PRJEB22554) | human gut metagenome | biome: ENVO:2100002; feature: ENVO:00000062; material: ENVO:00002003 | host: Homo sapiens | place: USA | reverse complement strand
GGCCCGTGGGTTATACCCTAAGAGCAAACCACCCTTTTTAAGGGTGGTTCTGATTTGTCCTATGGTGTAGCGGCTAGGAGCGCGTTTCCATCTTGGCGTGGCACTTGGGGCAGGTGACGCGAATCTTGCCCTTGCCCTTGGGGACAGACAGCATCTGACCGCAGTTGGGGCACTTGAGGTACACCGTGGTCTTGCGGCCCTTCCACATCTTCTTGGCCGTTCGCTTGGCGCGCTCAAAGTCTTCCTTGCTGGTGCCGGCCGCGCGCGAGGCGTTGGCAGCTGCGGCGCCGCCACCCAAGCTCGCTACGAACTTGCCCAGGCCGGGGACGTTTGCGGTCGCCGTGACAAAGGCCTCGTTCTCCTTGCGGCGCGCGTCGATATTTTTGGACAGGCCGCGCAGCACGCCGAGCACGATTACGGCGATGGCGATCCAGCTGAGCCACTGGATACGGGCCATCGATCCGATCATCGCGATGACGATTCCGGCAAAGCCCATCACGATGGTGAGCTCATCGGCGCCGTTGCGACCCTTCATAAAGTCATTCATGCAGAACTGCCTTTCATTCGATATGCTGCACGCCTTTATACCCGATTTAGAGCAAAGGGGACAGGTTAATCTGCACCAATGTGGTGCAAACATACCTGTCCCCGGAACACCAAGACGGTGCAAAGAAGTTTGTCCCCAATGCCCCAATTACTTGGAGAGCTTGTCGACGACGCGTTCGATCTCGGCGAGCTTGGCGGCTTTGAGGTCTTCGTCGCCCGATTCGATTGCCGAAGTCACGCAGCCCTCGATATGTGCCTTGAGCACGTCGGCGTTAATGCGCGCGAGGAGCGCCTGTGTGGCCATGAGCTGCGTGGAAATATCGACGCAGTAGCGGTCCTCATCGACCATCCGCAGGATGCCGTCGATCTGACCGCGTGCCGTCTTGAGCATGCGGGTCACCGATTTGTGGTCTGCCATCATGGCGGGTCCTCGTTTCTGGTCGATGGGGTCGAATGCTTCTGGTAGCTGCTACGCGGCGGTCACGGACAGGGCGTGGAACTTCTCGCCCGCGCCCTCGACGGCGGCGGCGAGCTGCTCGGCGGTCACGGTGTCGGCGCACTCCACCTGGACGGTCTGGGTCTCGTGGTCGGCATCGGCATCGGTCACGCCGGCAACGTTGAGCAGTGCCGTCTCGACAGTAGCGTCGCAGTGGCCGCACATGAGGCCGGAAGTCTTGATTGTGTAACGCATGGGTATTCCTCTCTGTTGTGTCGGCTTTCCCAGGCACCCGACCTTGACCTTCAAGCCGTCGCTCGCGTACCAAAGTACGCGTCGCTCCTCTTTCAGGTCAATCTCGGGCACCTGGAAAACCCGTTCTAAATGGACGTAATGGTGAGCCTATTTTGCCACTTTCGGCTTAAAGGTTCGCAGGCGCAGAGCGTTGGACACGACGCACACGCTCGACAGGCTCATGGCCGCGGCGCCAAACATCGGTGAGAGCTGCCACCCGGTGAGCGGGAAGAACACGCCCGCCGCCAGCGGAATGCCGATGCCGTTGTAGAACAGCGCCCAGAACAGGTCCTGCTTGATGTTGCGGATCGTGGCGCGTGAAAGCTCGATGGCGCGGGCGACGTCCATGAGGTCGCTGCGCATGAGTACCGCGTCGGCGCCCTCCTTGGCGATGTCGGCGCCGGTGCCGATAGCGAGGCCCACGTCGGCGCGCGCCAGGGCGGGTGAGTCGTTGATGCCGTCGCCCACCATGGCGACCTTGCCGCCCGCATCCTGCAGTTCGCGCACGTGGCGTTCTTTGTCGGCGGGGAGGACGTCGGCGATGACCTGTTCGCTGCTCAGCCCCACGCGGCGGGCGATGGCCTCGGCCGTCACGCGGTTGTCGCCGGTGAGCATGCGCACGTCGACGCCGAGCTTGCGGAGTGCGGCGATGGCCTCGGCACTCGTTTCTTTGACCTCGTCAGCCACGGCGATGGTACCGACGAGTTCGCCGTTCTTGGCAAAGAACAGCGGTGTTTTGCCCTCGGCGGCGAACTGTTCGGCAAGGTCGGCGGGCACCTTCGCGCCCAGCTCGTCCATCAGACGCACGTTGCCGGCGGCGATGACATTCTGCCCCTCGCGTGCCGTAACGCCTCGCCCGGGCACGGCGGCAAAGTCCTCGACCATGCGTGCGACAATCCCGCGTGTCTCACACTCGGTCATAATCGCCTCGGCCAGCGGGTGCTCGCTTGAGCGCTCCAACGCGGCAGCAAGCTTGAGCAGCGCTTTTTCGCTCATGGTAGGCGTGCCGTCGGCGCGCGTGGCCACCACAATGTCGGTCACAGCCGGTTTGCCGCGGGTGACGGTGCCGGTCTTATCGAGCACTACGGTGCCCACGCTGCGCAGGTTCTCCAGCGCCTCGGCGCTCTTGAACAGAATGCCCATCTCGGCGCCCTTGCCGGTGCCAACCATAATGGCGACAGGCGTAGCCAGGCCGAGCGCGCACGGGCAGCTGATCACCAACACGGCCACGGCGGAGGTGAGCGCCTCGTTCACGCTGCCGGTCAGCGCCATCCACGCCACAAAGGTCACGGCCGAGATCATGAACACCACGGGCACGAACACGCCGGCGACCTTATCGGCCATGCGGGCGATGGGCGCCTTGGTGGCGTTGGCGTCCTCGACGAGCTGGATGATTTTGGCGAGCGACGTGTCGGCGCCCACGCGCGTGGCACGGAAGGTAAACGATCCGGTGCGGTTGACCGTGGCGGCGTTGACGGTGTCGCCGGTGGTCTTTTCCACGGGGATGGACTCGCCGGTGAGCGCACTCTCGTCCACGGCCGAGCTGCCCTCGAGCACCACGCCATCGACGGGGATGGACTCGCCGGGGCGCAAGCGCAGGACCTGGCCGGGAAGGATGCTGTCGACGTCGACGGTGGTTTCGGTACCGTCGTCGGCAACGACGGTCGCGGTCTTGGGCGCCAGGTCGATGAGCGCCTCGATAGCGCCGCCGGTCTTGGACTTGCTGCGCGTCTCGAGGTATTTGCCCACGGTAACGAGCGACAGGATGGTGCCGGCGCTCTCAAAATACAGGTTGTCCATGCCCGTCATCATGGCCTCATGGACCTGCCCGGCGGCCAGCTGGTCGGCCATGATAAACATGGCGTAGAGCGACCAGGCAATGGAAGCGGTGGCACCGACGGCGATGAGGGCGTCCATGGTGGGCGCGCCGTGCACGAGCGACTTGAAGCCGTTGATAAAGTACGCGTCGTTGACGTAGACGATGGGGATGAGCAGGACGAGCTCGGTGAGCGCCAGCGTCATGCTATGGGTGTGGTCGGTGAAGACGCTGGGCAGCGGCCAGCCGAGCATGTGTCCCATGCCTGTGTAGAACAGCGGAATGAGGAAGATGATTGAGATGACGAGACGGGTGCGCATGGCGGAGGCGGTGGCCTCCAGCTTTTTGGTCGGCGACTCCATATGGGCGGCGCCGGACCTGGCTTGCGCGTTGCCACTTGAGTTGGCGGCATCGGTGCCCATGCTGACGGGCGAGGCCGAATAGCCCGCGCGGTCGACGGCGGTGCAGATGTCATCGGGGCTGACCTGCGCGGGGTCGTAGTCGACCATCATGGAGCCAGCGAGCAGGTTGACGGCGACGCTTTGGATGCCGTCGAGCTTGCTCACGGCACGGTCCACATGCGCCTGGCAGGCGGCGCACGTCATGCCGCCCACGTCAAACTTATCTTGAGCCATGGCTTCTCCTTTCTGTAGTTCGGTGGTGGAATTGTTAACCTGCCGATACTATACACCCATACCCCCTGGGGGTGTCTAGTACAGAAAGAAATGTATGACATTTCGATACAGATGAGGGTGGCTGCTCAATCGCTGGCAGCCCCTGTCAAACATCTCAACCTGTAACATCTAACAGGGAAAATGACCTCTAACTGTTACAAATCGAGATTTTGTTTTGCGTGGCTGAGTTCTGTCTTGATCTGTAACGGTTCGGCCGGTTTTTGCTGAGCAGCTGTTGCAGATTGAGACAATCGGCCCAGACCCGCCCCGTCCGCCCCGTCATCTGTGGTTTACGTGGGGGCATGCGAAGCGCGGGTATACTAACCGGCGGCGAATCTGCTCCATCGCTTAGAGCTGCTGCGTCTGGACGGCGCGTGATAGGGCTGCCAAAGCGATCGCCAGCGTGCTGAGCAACGTCCTCTCTGTGCGCACCCGTTTTTGTATGTATTAGCGCACTACCAAGCACGCTCGCGCGGCCGCATGCCGTGCCCATAACGCGTGCAGATAAGGAACAACAACATATGCGTAATTCTGTATCCGACGTCACGGACGCCGAGATTCTGGACGAGACCCGTGAGGCCATGACCCAGGCTGCCTTCGATGCTGCCGACGAGGCCAGCGCCGCCGAGACCGTCGAGTCCGCGACCGAGAACCTGCCCGCCTTTGACGAGCTGGGACTTTCGGACGAGATACTTCGTGCCATCGAGAACCTGGGCTACACGGCGCCCACGCCTGTCCAGGCTGGCTCGATCCCCGTGGTGCTCGAGGGCCGCGACCTGCTTGCCGCCGCTCAGACCGGCACCGGCAAGACGGCCGCCTTCTTGCTGCCGACCATGAACAACCTGGAGCACATTGCTCCGCCCAAGCCCGTGCGCGAGCGTGGCGGCCGTAACCGCCGTCGCGGCGCCAAGAAGCCCGAGGGCAACGGCCGCGGCCCCGTGATGCTCGTCATCACCCCCACGCGCGAGCTTGCCCAGCAGATCGACGAGGTCGCGAGCAAGATTGCCGACGTCACCGGCCATGTTGCCGTGACCGTCGTGGGCGGCGTGAGCTACAAGCCGCAGACCGCGGCCCTCAAGTACGGCTGCGACATCCTGGTCGCCACGCCGGGCCGCCTGGTCGACCTGATCGAGCAGGGCGCCTGCCACCTGGACGAGGTCAAGGTGCTGGTGCTCGACGAGGCCGACCGCATGCTCGACATGGGCTTTTTGCCCGCCGTTCGCCGTATTGTGCGCGAGACGCCGGCCGAGCGCCAGACGCTGCTGTTCTCGGCCACGCTCGACGAGGAGGCCGTGGGCGAGATCACCGACCTGGTGAGCGACCCCGCCCGCGTGGAGATCGCGCCCGCCACGTCGACCGCCGACACCGTCGACCAGTTTGTGTTCCCGGTGTCCATCGAGGCCAAGAACAACCTGCTGCCCGAGTTCCTCAAAAAGGAGGGCCCGGAGCGCACTATCGTCTTTATGCGCACCAAGCACCGCGCCGACAGCTGCTGCCGTCGTCTGGAGCGCAAGGGCATCAAGGCCGCCGCGATCCACGGCAACCGCAGCCAGGCCCAGCGCGAGCGCGCGCTTTCGGCCTTCCGCGACGGCACCGTCGACGTGCTGGTGGCGACCGATGTCCTCGCCCGCGGCATCGACATCAGCGACGTGCGCTACGTCGTGAACTTTGACGTGCCGGCCGAGCCGACCGACTACATCCACCGCATCGGCCGCACGGGCCGCGCCGGCGAGCTGGGCTGGGCCATCACGTTTGTGACCGAGCAGGACGTCGATGAGTTCTACGAGATCGAGAAGCTCATGGACAAGACGGCCGACATTTATGACGCCGGCGACCTGCATGTGGGCCCCAATCCGCCCGCGGTTGACCCCGAGCGCGATCCTGCGGCCTTTAAGGTGAAGAAGAAGACCAAGCGCGGCAAGTCCAAGAGCAAGAAGAAGCTCGAGCAGGCACGTCGCGACGGCAAGCGCAACGGCGACGATTACGGCGATGTGGCCGGTCGTTCCAACCGCGGTCGCGACGAGCGCCGCAGCGACGGCGAGCGCCCGAGTCGTCCCAAGCGTGGCGGCAAGACCCGCGTGCGCGAGGGCGTTCAGGCTCGCGTGGACGAGGCCGTTGAGAGCGTGGCTCGCGAGGTGGCTGCCGAGGAGCGCGGCGGTGCTGTTGAGCAGGGCCCGCGCGGCAACCGTGCCGAGCGTCGCGCCAAGCAGTTCCAGGGCGAGGCACACCGCCGCCGTCGTGAGGACGAGGACCGTGGCGGTCGTCGTCGTGTTGAGCGCGAGGACGAAGGCCGTGGTTCGCGCGGCGGCAAGCGCGGCTCGGGTGACCGTCGTCGCTCCGGTCGCGATGGCGAGCGCGGCGGGCGCGATGAGCGCCGTGGCGGCGAAGGCCGTGGTTCGCGTGACGAGCGTGGTACCCGCGGCGGCAAGCGCTTTGACGAGCGCGGAGGTCACGATGGCGGCCGCGGTGGTGAGCGTCGCGAGGGCGCTCGTGGCAACGGTGGCCGCGGCGGCGCTGGTCGTTCTAACGAGTCGCGCGATCGTCGCGACCCGCGTGCCAGCCGCGATCGTCGCGATGACTGGCGCAACTACGACGACACCCGCGAGGAGCGCCGTGGCGGCTATCGCGGCGGGCGTGGCGGCAACCAGGCCGGCTCCCGCGGCGGTCGTGCCGGCGGTCGCGATAACCGTGGCAGCTATGGCAACAATCGTGGCGGCAAGCGCGGCGGTAGCTCCCGTCGCCCCGGTGACGGCGGCGGCAAGCGCAAGTAACATACGCGTCGCGCTCTAAGTCGAGGCGACCAGAGGGCTCCGGGCATGTTTTTGCTCGGAGCCCTTTTTGGTGCAAGGGGACAGATTGGTTTGCACCAACGTCTTGAAGTTGCGGTGGAATACGGACTGTTTTGGCCTTTTGAGCGGCTTTTCAGTCCCTATTTCACCGCAACTCATGATTGGTGCAAAGTAATCTGTCCCCAATGCACCAAACAAGGAGTGTCCCTGGGTGCCGGCAGAAATGGAACGTCCCTAAGTGCCGCCTAAATACCGTTTATCGAAGAAAAAATACCGTTCATCGGTCATAATGGTTGCTCCGGCTTTGGACTTGTCTACAATAGCTCCCGTCAAAAGAAATGCGGAAGGTTACCGAGTCCCTCGGACGTGGGCCTAACCAAAGTCTTTGAACGGGTGTGTCTCTATGGATGCATTCGCTTGATTTTGGTTGGGCTATATTTATGAAGGGACATGCCACCATGGGTTTCTTTTCTCGCCTGATGGGCGGTTCGGATGAGCAGAAGACTGCAACTTCCGAGTTCGAAATCCTCGCTCCCGTTTCTGGCGAGCTTGTTCATCTAGAAAATACCAATGACCCCGCTTTTAGCAGCCGTGCCGTGGGCGATGGCGTTGCCGTGGTTCCCCAAGAGGGAACGGTGTGCGCTCCTGTTTCCGGCACCGTCGCGGCGCTGTTTCCGACTGAGCACGCGCTGGGCATCATGTCCGACGACAGCTCTGCTCAGGTGATGCTGCATATCGGAATCGACACTGTTAAGCTTGAGGGCAAGGGCTTCCATGCGCTTGTTGCTCAGGGTGACCATGTCGACGCGGGCCAGCCCCTCGTCGAGGTCGATTTCGACGCGGTCCGCGCCGCCGGCTTCGATCCCACGGTCTTCGTTATCGTGTGCGAGCGCTCGGAGAACTCGACTCTTCGTGAGCATGCTTCCGGCCCTGTTGCTGTTAAAGAGCCTGTCGTCTGGCTTTCCGAGTAAATTCTTGTGGTGGGTACCGTGGTTATCAAGCGAGTTTTTAACAACAACGTCGCAATGGTCACTTCGGACGATGGCTCCGAGCTCATCGTCATCGGTCGAGGCCTCTGCTTTGGCCGTCATGCCGGCGATGCCATCGACGAGGCGTCGATCGAAAAGACCTACGCGTTGCAGGAGGGAACTTCTCAGGATTCGCGTACGATTGACCGCTTGGCACATCTTTTGGAGTCCATCCCCACCGTCAACCTCGTGATTGCCGAGGACATTGTTCAGATGCTCCGTCGAGAGCTCAATGTTGATATCAACGACAAGATTCTCATTGCTCTCGCAGACCATATCAGCCTTGCTTTGGAGCGCGAGCGCAAGGGCGTCTCCTGTGAGAATCCGTTGCTGCAAGGGCGTCTCCTGTGAGAATCCGTTGCTGCTCGAGATCCAGCAGTTCTATCGCAAGGAGTATGCACTTGCGGGCCGTGCGCTGCAGATTATCAAGGAGTATATGGGCATCCAGATGAGCGAAGAAGAGCAGGGTTTTATTACGCTGCATATCGTCAACGCCACCATGCCGCAGCGCTCCGACCGTTTGATTGTTTCGGTCCAGCTTGTTCGCGACGTGCTCGCGATTGTTTCCAAGCGCTATGCTACGACCCTCGATGACACCTCGCTGCCTTACGAACGTTTCGTTCGTCACCTGCAGTTTTTCGCACAGCGAGCGCTCGATCCTACGGCAGGGCAAATCAACGGAGACGCGCTGTTCCGAATCGATGAAACGGCGTATCCCTGTGCATTCTCGTGCGCGGACGCCATAGCCGCCCACTTGTCGTCTACCTATAACGTTGTCGTTACCGATGCTGAGAAGAGTTATCTCGCATATCACATTGTTAACCTGCTTGGAGAACCTGGTCTCTAGGCATAACGTGCCCACACATCGATTGATATAAGGCAAGGCTCACGGTCTTGTCCAGGGCACATCTGTCTTAATTTGCGGAAAAGGAAGGGGAGTACCGCTATGACCGCAAAAAAGAAGTTCAATTTCAAAGCGCCGTTGGAGGTGTTCGCGAAGTCGATCGTTCAGCCGATGATGTATCTCTCGGTTGCCGGCATCCTGCTCATCGTGGGCATCATTCTGACCAACAAGACCATTTGCGCTTTGGTCCCCGTACTGGGCTCCGGTCCGTTCCAGCTTGTGGGCGCCGTTGTCTATCAGTCGCTGATGTTTATCATCAACAACCTCTCGATTCTGTTCTGCGTGGGCATCGCCGGCGCCATGGCAAAGAAGAACAAGGGCCATGCTTCGCTGATTGCCCTGATGTCGTTCTTCCTGTTCCTGCAGGCTAACAACATCGTGCTCAACGCCACCGGCTCTCTTGCCGATGCGAGCGGCATGCTCGGTCTTACCGGAACCGGCCAGGCCACCGTTATGGGCATTCAGGTGCTCGATACCGGCGTGTTCGGCGGCATTATTCTCGGTTGCATCACCGGTGCCGTGTTTAACAAGTACTCGAACAAGCAGTTCCCCATTGCCCTTTCGATGTTCTCGGGCGTTCGCTTTCCGTTCCTGATCATGATCATCATTTCCTGGATCATGGGCGCTGGCTTCTGCATCGTTTGGCCTCCGGTTCAGGGCGCCATCTCCTCCGTTGCCGGCATCATTAAGGAGTCGGGCAACATCGGTCTGTTTATCTACGGTATGCTCAACAAGCTGCTCGTTCCCACCGGTCTGCACCACCTCATCTACACCCCGTTCCAGTTCTCCGATGTGGGTGGCACCCTGACGCTGGGCGATCAGGTTATCGCCGGCGCCTACCCCATCCGTGTCGCCGAGATGGCAATGACGGGCCAGCCCTTCTCCGATAGCACCTACTTCAACAGCTACACCTTCAACAACCTGTGGCCCTACATCGGTATCGGTCTCGCCTTTATCGTCACCGCTTACAAGGGGAACAAGGATAAGACCAAGGCCGTTATCATCCCGCTGATCATCACCGCCGTGCTCTCCTGTGTCACCGAGCCTATGGACTTCCTCTTTGTCTTTGCCGCTCCCGTGCTCTTTGTCGTTCACTCGGTTCTTTCCGGCATCTTCCTGGTCCTGCTCAAGGTCCTCTCCGTGCCCGCTTCGACTGCGGGCGGCATCATCAACATCGTGGTTTCCAACCTGGTCCTCGGTGTCGACAAGACCAACTGGCCGGTTATGCTGGTGCTTGGAGTCGTCAACGCCGCTCTGTACTTCTTCCTCTTCACCTTCCTCATCAAGAAGCTCAACCTCCACACGCCTGGTCGCGAGGAGGAGTCCGAGCTCGCCGAGTCCGTTGCCGAGGGCGAGGCCGCCGCGTCTGTCGCGGTGAAGCAGGGCGCTGTTGCCGCAGCTCCCGCAGAGGGCGTCGATGCGGGCATTGCCGACCTGGTTGCAGGTCTTGGTGGCAAGGACAACATCGAGGAGCTCGAGAACTGCTTTACGCGTCTCCGCGTGAACGTTAAGAACCCGGACCTCATCAATGAGGACCTCATCAACCACGTGCCCAACAGCGGCATCAACCGCAACGGCAATAATATCCAGATCATCTTTGGCATGAAGGTCGCCGAGATGCGCGACAAGGTCGAAAACGCAATTGAGAAGGAGCAGTAAACAATGATCATTACTCTGTGTGGTGGCGGATCCACCTTTACCCCCGGCATCGTCAAGTCCATCGCCCTGCGCAAGGACGAGCTCGACGTTGACGAGATTCGTCTGTACGACATCAACGAGGAGCGCCAGCGCAAGATCGGCGTGCTCGTGGACTGGATTTTGCACGAGGACCTCGGCCTGGACATCAAGCTCACGGTGACCACCGACAAAAAGACGGCTTTTACCGACGCGAGCTTCGTGTTTGCCCAGATGCGCGTGGGCGGCTACGCCATGCGCGAGCAGGACGAGAAGATTCCGCTGCGTCACGGCTGCGTGGGTCAGGAGACTTGCGGTTGCGGCGGCCTTGCCTACGGCATGCGCACCATCTTCCCCATGGTCGAGCTGATCGATGACGTTGAGAAGTACGCCAAGAAGGACTACTGGATTCTCAACTACTCCAACCCTGCCGCCATCGTCTCCGAGGGCTGCCGCGTGCTGCGTCCCAACGCTCGTATCATCAACATCTGCGACATGCCGATCGCGATCATCGACGTGGTTTGCGCCGCGCTCGATATCGACAAGAAGGATGTCGAGTACGATTACTTTGGCCTCAACCACTTTGGTTGGTTCACCTCGATCCGCCACAAGGGCGAGGAGGTTCTGCCGCAGCTGCGCGAGTACATCAAGGAGCATGAGATTCTGCTGCCCGACTCTTACCTCAAGGGCATGGGCTCGCTCATGGCAAAGAAGCCCGAGGAGGCCGTCGACGAGCACCCCGAGCAGAACCGCCACACCAAGGGCAGCTGGTACTACGTCTGGAAGGGCGAGTACGAGATCATGGAGTGCTTCCCGGAGTACCTGCCCAACACGTATCTGAACTACTACCTGCAGCAGAAGGAGTTCGTCGAGCACTCCAACCCCGAGCGCACCCGTGCTAACGAGGTTGAGGAGACGCGTGAGAAGAACCTCTTTGATGGTATCGACCATTACGAGAAGACGGGCGAGATCGACGAGAGCACGTTCTATGCGGGCAGCCACGGCGACTGGATTGCCGATCTGGCTATCGCTCTGAAGAACGACACCAAGCAGCGCTTCCTGGTCATTTGCGAGAACAAGGGCGCCATCCCCAACATGCCCTACGACGCTATGGTCGAGCTGCCTGCCTACATTGGCAAGAACGGCCCCGAGGTCATCAGCCGCGACAACATTCCGCTGTTCCAGCAGGGCCTCATGATGCAGCAGCTGAACTCCGAGAAGCTCATTGTCGAGGCTACGATCGAGGGTTCGTACGAGAAGGCGCTTAAGGCCTTTACGCTCAACAAGACCGTGCCTTCGATGAAGGTCGCCAAGGAGGTTCTCGACGACATGATCGAGGCCAACAAGGGTTACTGGCCCGAGCTTAAGTAAAAGCAACAGGGTCGCTGGCCGCATGCCTGAAGCAATGCCCCGCCCACGTGATTGTGTGGGCGGGGCATTGTCATTTGGTAACGCGTTTTATCAAATATGGCATTTATCTGCGGTAATGTTCTATTTCACCGCCGAGGGTGACATTTCATACCGCCTGCCGAACCATGTGGAGACCTAACAACTTTTTAGGTCAGTGTTGTGCGTGTAGCAATTTCGCCCGGCCTCGCCTCCGGGCTGCCATGCGAGAGGGGATCTTATGGCACGACTGCATGTAATGGAACGCAGCCACGCTCAGGCCGTCATGGACGACCTGCACGATGCGCTCGGACGTCGTCTGGCGGTGAGCTCGCTCGCCCCGTGCCCCGTCGAGTTTACGGCGGCGCTCGTCAACCTGTGCTCCACCCAGAGCTGCGGCAAATGCACGCCCTGCCGCGTGGGCCTGAGCGCGCTGAGCGACCTGCTCGCCGATGTGCTCGAGGGCCGCGCCGACGAGTCCACGCTCAACTTGATTGAGCGCACTGCCCGCACCATCTATCTTTCGAGCGACTGCGCCATCGGTTACGAGGCCGGTGCCATGGCGCTTACGGCTATCCGCGGTTTTCGCGACGATTTTGAACACCACATCCGCGAGCACTCCTGTGGCTTTGACCGCGAGGCCCGCGTCCCGTGCGTCTCGGGCTGCCCGGCGCACGTCGACATTCCCGGTTACATTTCGCTCGTCGAGGCCGGCCGCTATGCCGATGCCGTCAAGGTCATCCGCAAGAACAACCCGCTGCCGCTCGTCTGCGGGTTGGTGTGCGAGCATCCCTGCGAGATGCACTGCCGTCGCGGCATGGTCGACGATCCCATGAACATCCTCGCCCTCAAGCGTTTTGCCGTTGAGCACAGCGACCTCAACGATTACAAGCCCAGCGTGGTCGACAACACCGGCAAGCGCATCGCCGTGATTGGCGGCGGTCCGGCCGGCCTTTCCTGCGCCTACTACCTGGCCGTGATGGGCCATAAGGTGACGATCTTTGAGCAGCGTCATCACTTGGGCGGCATGTTGCGCTACGGCATCCCCAGCTACCGCCTGCCGCGCGAGCGCCTGCAGGCCGAGATCGACTGGATCTTGAGCGCCGGCATCGACGCGGAACTCGACCACTCCGTCAACGGCGAGGAGCTTGCCCGCCTGCGCGACGAGTTCGATGCCGTCTACCTGGCCATTGGCGCCCACAGCGATAAGAAGCTCGGCCTTCCGGGCGAAGAGGCGCCCGGCATGGAGTCGGCCGTCAAGATGCTGCGTGCCATCGGCGACGACGAGCTGCCCGACCTGAGCGGCCAGCGCGTGTGCGTCATCGGCGGCGGCAACGTGGCCATGGACGTGGCTCGCTCTGCCGTGCGTTGCGGCGCCGAAAAAGTAAGCATCGTCTACCGCCGTCGCATCTGCGACATGACGGCGCAGGATGCCGAGATTGCCGGCGCCCAGGCCGAGGGCTGCGAGGTTCTTGAGCTCACCGCACCGCTCGCTATCGAGATGGGCGAGGAAGGTCGCGTGAGCGGTCTGCGCGTGCAGCCGCAGATTATCGGCGAGCCCCGTCGTGGGCGTCCGGCCCCGCGTGCCGCCGCCACACCCGAGCGCGTCATTCCCTGCGAGCGCGTGTTTGTGGCCATCGGCCAGGACATCGACTCCAAGCCGTTTGAGGACATGGGCGTCGCCTGCAGGTGGGGCTGCGTGGTCACCGATTCGGACGGCGCCGTGCCCAATTTCGACGGCCTCTTTAGCGGCGGCGATTGCCAGACCGGCCCCGCTACCGTCATCCGCGCCATCAACGCCGGCCGCGTGGCTTCGGCAAATATCGATCGCTACCTGGGCTTCGACCACAAGATCAAGCTCGATGTTGAGCTGCCGACCGTGCAGTTTAAGGGCAAGCACGAGTGCGGCCGCTGCGAGCTGGGCGAGCGCGAGGCCGGCGAGCGCATCCACGATTGGAATCTGGTCGAGCAGGGCCTTACCGAGGAAGAGGCACGCCAGGAGGCGAGCCGCTGCCTGCGTTGCGACCACTTTGGCTTTGGCGCGTTCCGCGGAGGGAGGAACCTGGAATGGTAGAGCTCAACAACCCCACTGTCAGCGACAACACCGAAAGCGGAGCACTCAACATGGTCAAGCTCACTATCGATAATTGCGAGGTCGTGGTGCCCGAGCACACCACGATCCTGGACGCGGCCAAGTCCGTCGGTATCCAGATTCCCACCCTGTGCTACCTGCGCGATCTAAACGAGATCGGCGGCTGCCGCGTGTGCGTGGTCGAGGTTGAGGGCTGCGACCAGCTTGTTGCCGCCTGCAACAACTACGTGCTCGACGGCATGGTGGTTCACACCAATAGCCCCAAGGCGCGCGAGGCCCGCCGCACCAACGTGCAGCTGCTGCTATCCCAGCACGATGCGCAGTGCGCGAGCTGCGTGCGCAGCGGCAACTGCAACCTGCAGACCATCGCCAACGACCTGGGCATTTTTTACCTGCCGTATCAAAAGCATCTGGCGGGCGAGGGTTGGGACTACGATTTCCCCATCATCCGCGACAACGACAAGTGCATTAAATGCATGCGCTGCATCAAGGTATGCGAGAGCGTCCAGGGGCTGGGCATTTGGGACCTGACCAACCGCGCCACGCATACTGCCGTGGGCACCCGCGGGCGCGCACCGATCGGCAAGACCGATTGCGTCGCGTGCGGTCAGTGCATTACGTATTGCCCCACGGGCGCGCTGCGCGAGCGCGACGACACCGAGACCGTGTTCGATGCGCTCGCTAATCCCGACAAGATCGTGCTGGTGCAGATTGCGCCCGCCGTGCGTAGTGCTTGGGGCGAGGAGCTCGGCATTCCGCGCGAGGAAGCCACCGTCGAGCGCCTGGCCTGCGCGCTGCGCCGCGTAGGCTTTGAGTACGTGTTCGATACCGATTTCTCGGCCGACCTCACCATTATGGAGGAGGGCTCCGAGCTGCTCGAGCGCCTGGGTGCCGCCGCCAAGGGTGAGGGCGATAGCCGCGGCTGGCCCATGTTTACGAGCTGCTGCCCGGGCTGGGTGCGCTTTGTGAAGGCGCGCTATCCGGAGTTTGTCGACAGCCTGTCCACGTCCAAGTCGCCGCAGCAGATGTTTGGCGCTATTGCCAAGACGTACTACGCCAAGGTGCTGGGTGTTGAGCCCGAGCGCCTGTTTGTGGTGTCCGTGATGCCGTGCACGGCTAAGAAAGCCGAGCGCGCGCTGCCGAGCATGGTGGGCGAGGACGGCTCGCCCGATGTGGACGTTGCGCTGACGGTGCGCGAGATGGTACGCATGATTCGCGCAAGTCACGTGAGCGTCGAGACGCTGGTCGATGAGCCACTCGACACGCCGCTGGGCTTTGGCACGGGCGCGGGCGTGATCTTTGGCGCCACGGGTGGCGTGATGGAAGCTGCCGTGCGCTCGGCCTACTACTTGGTGACGGGCAAGAACCCCGATGCTGATTTCTTTACCGAGGTGCGCGGACTCGACGGCTGGAAGGAGGCCGTGGCCGATATCGACGGCACCAAGGTGCGCGTCGCCGTGGCGCACGGATTGGGCAACGCCGCCCGCCTGCTCGATGCGATTCGCGACGGGCGTGTGAGCTATGACTTCGTCGAGGTCATGGCGTGTCCGGGCGGTTGCGTCGGCGGTGGCGGGCAGCCTATTCACGATGGCTGCGAACTGGCGGCAGAGCGCGGACAGGTGCTGTGGGGCCTCGATGCGGCGGCGGATATTCGTTTCTCGCACGAGAACCCCGATGTTCAGGCGTGCTATCGTGACTTTTTGGGTGCGCCGCTCTCGCCGCTGGCCGAGGAGCTGCTGCACACCGATCATCATGCCTGGACGATGCCCAACGAGGGGACGTGCTAACGATGCGTACGTTTGATTTTGAGATGTCGCGCCGGGGGTTTGCCTCGGCGCTCGCCGCGGGCGCCCTGTCACTTGTGCTCGCGGGCTGTGGCGGCGGGGCTGCCGGTGCCGGGTCCGCCGCGGGCTCGGCTACCGGGTCTGCCGCTGACGGTGCCGCTGCCGAGCCGGTCGAGGTGCACGTCGCCTCGCTCAAGGGGCCGACCTCGATTGGCCTGGTGCAGTTTATGGACCAGGCTGCCGACGGTGCCACGGACAACGATTTCGACTTTGCGATCAGCGCCGCCGCCGACGAGATTGTGCCCAAGGTCATTCAGGGCGATATCGATATCGCCCTGGTGCCCGCCAACGTGGCGAGCGTTCTCTACAACAAGACCGAGGGCGCGGTGCAGGTCATCGACATCAACACGCTGGGCGTGCTGAATGTGGTGACGGGCGACGCGGGCGTGACCTCGTTTGGCGATCTGGCGGGTCGCACCGTCTATATGACGGGTAAAGGCACCACGCCGGAGTACGTCGTGAACTACCTGCTGGAGCGCGCGGGCTTGGCCGGTCAGGTGACGCTCGAGTTTAAGAGCGAGCCTACCGAGGTGCTCTCGGCTCTGCTTGCCGACCCGACTGCCGTGGGCGTGCTGCCCGAGCCGTTCAAGACCGCTGCTATCGCAAAGAGCGAAGGCAAGCTGTCGGCTCCGGTAAGTCTGACCGATGTGTGGGATGAGCTGGCAGGTGACACGGGTTCGCGCCTGCTGACAGGCGTGACCGTGGTGCGCCGTGCCTTTGTCGAGGAGCATCCCGAGGCCGTGGCGGAATTCCTGAGCTGCCATGCTGCGAGCGTTGAGGCCGTGAACGCGGCGCCGGCGGACTGGGCGCAGGCCGTGGTCGATGCGGGCATCGTGGATAACGCCAAGATCGCCGAGAAGGCGATTTCCGGGTGCATGCTTGTCTGCCAGACAGGGAAGGATATGAAGGCGGCGCTCGGTGGGTACCTGAAGGTGCTGGCCGATGCGGACGCGAGCGCCGTGGGCGGCAAGCTCCCGGCCGATGATTTCTACTACATGGAGTAGCCCGTGCGTGCGTTTGCTCGACACATGACAGAGCGTATGAAGGCGGTGGCGGCAGCAGGTGCCGTCGCCGCCTTTTGGCTTGCCGTGTGGGTTTTCGCGGCGGCGCTGGTGGCGCAGCCGTTGATTTTGCCGGGGCCGTGCGCTGTCGTGGTGGCGTTGCTGCGGCTAGTGTGCGATGCCAGCACGTGGGCGATTCTGGCGGGCTCGGGTGCGCGGATACTGGGCGGGCTGGCGCTTGCCGCGGTGTGCGGCGGCGTGCTGGCGGGAGTCTCGGTGCGGTCGCGGACGTTCTCCCGCCTGGTGGCGCCGGCGCTGTCGTTTGTAAAGGCGACGCCGGTCGCCTGCGTGGTGGTCCTGCTGCTCATTTGGCTGGGGTCGGCGCGCGTGAGTATCGCCGCAGTCTTTTTGATGGCACTGCCGGGCGTGTATTTCTCACTGGTCGAGGGCTTGGCGCAAGCGGATAAGCCACTGGAGCAGATGTTTCGCCTGCATGGCGTGCGGGGCTGGCGACTGTTTTGTGCCCACACCTGGCGCGAAGTCCTGCCGTTTGTGCTTTCGTGCGCCCGCGCCGTGATTGGCATGAGCTGGAAGGCCGGCGTGGCGGCGGAGCTCATCGGCATGGCGACGGGCACCGTGGGCGAGCGCATCTATCAGGCGAAGCTGCTCATCGAGACGGCTGACCTGCTGGCGTGGACCGTGTTGGTCGTGGCGGCATCGTGGGCGTGCGAGCGCGTGCTGGTGTGGCTGCTGCGGGCTTCGGGGCCCGCATCATGGCGTGCTGCTGTGCGGGCGCATGGGCGTGCGGGCGGCTCTGCTGGCGGCGGGGCTCCTGCGGAGCTTGCGTTCGCCGTGGGCGATCGCGCTCCCTGGGCGCCGGCGCTCGACGGACTGGTACTTCGCGTGCCCGCCGGTGGGCGTACCTGCGTGATGGGCGCCTCGGGTGCGGGCAAGTCGACGCTCCTTGCCCTTGCGGCGGGGGAGTGCGCGCCGTGCTCCATGGTGTTTCAGGATGTGCGCCTGGTCGAGGACGTTTCTGCCCTGGATAACGTACTGGTGTGTGCCGACGCGCGCGTGGATGCCTCGAGTGCCACAGCCCTGCTGCGCCTGCTAGTGCCGGGGGTCGATGTGCATGCCCGCGTAGCCGAGCTCTCGGGCGGGCAGCGCCGTCGCGTCGAGATCGCCCGAGCCCTGCTGTGTCCGGGCGACGCGGTGATTCTGGACGAGCCCTTTACCGGTCTAGATGCCGCTGCGCGCGATGCGACGGCTGTGGCTGTGCTCGACCTGCTCGACGGTCGTATGCTGCTGCTTGCCACGCACGATGCCGCTGACGCTCAGGCCCTCGATATCTCGGACATCATCACGCTCTAAATACTTACTCAGCAACAAAATGATCCTTTTTTCTCCGTCCCCATGGGGCTGGTGTGGTATTCTATCTACCGGGTAATACTTAGGATTACCAAGTAATACCAACGCCGCAGAAACAAACTCCAGATGCGGGCCAATCGGGTTGCCTTCACAGCCCGTCGCCCAGCCGCGCGGCCCGCATCTATCCGCACTACCGTCGTTTCAAAAAGGAAGCGCCATGGCAGAACATATGACCCCGGTTGTCGCGAAGGTCTTGCCCGAGGAAAAGGCGGCCTTCGCGGCGGCAACCCAGCTCGTGGGCACCACGCCGTCCAACGCCATTCGCATGTTTATCGCCGCGTTCAATCGTTGCGGCACCTTTCCGTTCGACATTTCGCCCAGCGGGGCCTTTGGCACTGCGCCCGATTCTCATCAATAAGTGATCCGTTTTCCTCCGTCCCCATGGGATCAGCTCTCTGCCGAGTTGTGGTAGAACTTGGGAACGGTTTTGAGGAGGTTAGCATGCTCAATGCGATGGCGTGGGCGCTTGCCTGTTTTGGCGTTGTCGCCGCCGATATAGCCCTGAGCGTGGTTTTGTTTTCAGTTCTCGATGCCGTATCGGTGCTGACGGGCTATCCGATCGACAATCTCGATATCCAATGGTTTCAGGCTGCCGCTCAGACGGCGTCGTTTTTGATGGCGCTGCTGTGGTGGCGCTATCTGTGGCCGCGCTCGTTTATGGCGCGCTGGCAGGGCGTGCGCCCGCTTGGCGGGGGAGCAAATGCTGCATGGAAGCGCATCGTATGCGTTGTCGTGATCGGCCTATCCATGCAGGTGGTCATTAGCTACCTATGCGACGGCGTGCTGTCACTGCTGCCCGAGGTTGCGGCAGACTATAGCGAACTTGTCGAGGAAACAGGCATGGGCGACACGAGCTATCTGGCCGTTCTGACCACGGTGATTGGCGCGCCATTTTGCGAAGAGCTCCTGGTGCGCGGCATCATCTTTGAGTTCTCACTGCGTGCGTTTAATCCACAGTGCCGTCCGCTCTGGAAGCGCCGGCGTCACGTGCGACCGCAAGATGGCGCCATGGTGCCCTGGGCGGCCCCGAGTGCCTGGGGCGTCGCCGCGGCGATTGTGCTGCAGGCGGCGGTCTTCGGCTTTATGCATATGAACTGGGTGCAGGGCTGCTACGCCGGCGCCGCCGGCCTCATTTTTGGTTGGGTGCTCGTGACGACCGGAAAGCTCCGCTACACGATTCTGCTGCACTTTGCCTTTAATGCCGGGTCGTATCTCATGACGTTGCTCTGGTTTGTGAACACGCCGTTCGACGTGGCAATTACGGTCGCTATCGCCGGCGTCATCCTCGTTGAGGCAATGCGCTCGCTGCGACATGCGTGTGGGATGGACGCAGCGAGCGCACCGCTGCCCTAGTTGCGGCGTCCGCCTCCGTTGGCACCCTGACGTCCCTGAGCTGCACGGTTGCGCCCGGCAGTGTTCTGCGCGCGCGACATGCCGCTGTGCCCCTTGCTACCCTTGGGCCCCTTGCCGGCGCCACCGTGCGGCTTGCCGCCCTTCTTGCCGGTTCCATGCCCGCCGTTGGCAGATGTCTCGCCCGGGCGCGGCGGCACGGGACGAATCAGGCAATGCTTGGTGTAGCCAATCAGATCGCGGCGGCCAGCCTTTTCCAGCGCCTCGCGCACGAGCTTGTAGTTCTCGGGCTTGCGATACTGGATGAGCGCGCGCTGCATGGCCTTCTCGTGCGGGTCGCGTGCCACGTAGATCGGTTGCATGGTGCGTGGGTCCACACCGGTGTAGTACATGCAGGTCGACATGGTGGACGGGGTGGGGTAGAAGTCCTGCACCTGCTCGGGCATGTAGCCCATGTCGCGCACGGCCTCGGCAAGGTCCACGGCTTCCTTCATCGTCGAGCCGGGATGGCTCGAGATGAGATACGGCACCACGTACTGCTTGAGTCCGTACTCGCGGTTCAGGCGCTCAAATTTTCGGCAGAACGCGTCATAGACGGCGCGGCTCGGCTTGCCCATTACGGACAGCACCGCGTCGCTCACGTGCTCGGGCGCCACGCGCAGCTGGCCCGAGACATGGTGCTCGAGCAGCTCGCGCAAAAACTCGTCCGAGGCATCGGCCATGGTGTAGTCAAAGCGGATGCCGCTGCGCACGAAGACCTTCTTGACGCCCGGCAGCTGGCGCAGGTCGCGCAGCAGCTGCGTGTAGCCGCTCTCGTCGACCACCATGTTCTTGCACACGCTCGGCCACAGGCAGCGCTTGTTCTTGCACACGCCGTGCTTGAGCTGCTTGTCGCAGGCCGGACGGCTAAAGTTTGCTGTCGGTCCGCCCACGTCGTTGATGTAGCCCTTAAACTCCGGGTCGTGCGTGAGCAGCTCGGCCTCGCGCATGATCGAGTCGTGGCTGCGCATCTGCAGCACGCGGCCCTGGTGGAAGGTGAGCGCACAAAACGAGCACTCGCCAAAGCAGCCTCGGTTGGAGCTGATGGAAAACTTGATCTCGGCAAAGGCCGGCACGCCGCCCGCGGCATCGTAGTCGGGATGCCAGTCGCGCGCGTAGGGGAGCTCGGCGACCTCGTCCATCTCGTCGGTGGTGAGCGTTGCCGACGGCGGGTTCTGCACAACGTAGACGTTGTTGGGATAGGGCTCCACCAGGCGATGCCCGGTAATGGGGTCCATGTTTTGCTGCTGCACGTTAAAGCTGCGTGCGTAGTTGAGCTTGTCGGACGAAAGGTCGTCCCAGCTGGGCAGCAGGTCGTAGTCGTAGACTTCGTCGAGCGAGCTGGTACGGTAGACGGTGCCGTTGATGTAGGTGATCTGGTCGATGGGCAGCCCGGCGTCGAGCGCGTCGGCGATCTCGACGATCGCGTGCTCGCCCATGCCGTAGATGAGGATATCCGCACCCGAGTCGAGCAGCACCGAACGCTTGAGCTTGTCCTGCCAGTAGTCATAGTGTGCCAGACGACGCAGGCTCGCCTCGATGCCGCCGATGATGATGGGGGCGTCCTTGAACGTTTGGCGGATGAGGTTGCCGTAGACCGTGACGGCGCGGTTGGGGCGGTGGCCCTCCTCGCCGCCGGGGGTGTAGGCATCGGTGTGGCGGCGATGCCTGGTCACCGAATAGTGGTTGACCATGGAGTCCATGTTGCCGGCACTGACGAGAAAGCCCAGGCGCGGCTCGCCCAGCACGGTGATGCTGGCGGGGTCGGTCCAGTCGGGCTGGCAGATGATGCCCACCTTGTAGCCGTGCGCATCGAGCACGCGGCTGACGATAGCCATGCCAAAGCTGGGATGATCCACGTAGGCGTCGCCGCAGATGTAGACAAAGTCGCACTGGTCCCAGCCGCGCGCATCCATGTCGGCGCGGCTGACGGGGAGGAACTTATCGCGGCCCGGACGCCAGGGACGGGCGGGCGCAGCCGGCGTGTGCGCGACCCGGGTGGCGGGGGAGGCCGTGGCCTGTGCCTTACCGCCGCGCTTTTGCTGCTGGCCGCGCTGGGCATGCTTGCCGTGCTGGTTGTGCTGAGCGTCTTGGGGCTTTTTTGCCACGATCCCTCCCGTTGTTAGTATGCTGTACGTAATTGTAACCAGTCTTTTTGGGACGGCGCTAAAAAGACTGGTGGAGTACATGGGCTGGCGGATCGGCGCGTCGATGCGTGTGTCGTTTGTTTCCAGACTGTGTATCTGCGCGTTGGGGAACCCGTCTCGCGCGCACGCCATGTTGTCAATGGGTTACAGTATGAACGGCGGCTATGTCTCCGCCAACGCACGAGAGAGTCGTCAACAAGGAGGACGCACGACGATGCAGCGTGCCAAACAGATATCGGAGTCTATTGAGCTGGGCATCATCTTGGCGCTCGCCGGTGGCTTTATGGATGTGTATTCGTACATTGGGCGCGACCATGTTTTCGCCAACGCGCAGACGGGCAATATCTTGCTGGTGGGCGTGAGCATCTCGGAGGGCAACTGGGCGCTGGCGGGGCGCTACTTCTTCCCCGTGGTGTCATTTGCCGTGGGTATTATGCTTGCCGACCTGGTTCACGAGCGGTTTGGCAGCGTGATTCACTGGCGCCAAGTGACGGTGTTCTTTGAAGCCGTCATCTTGCTGGGCGTGAGCTTTATCCCCGGTGGCGGTTACAACCTACTCGCCAACTGCCTCACCTCGTTTGCCTGCGGCATGCAGGTCGAGAGCTTCCGCAAGATACATGGTCACGGCATCGCCACGACCATGTGCATCGGTAACCTGCGCAATGCGCTGCAAAACGTGGACGACTACATCATCACCCACAAGCGCGGCTTTTTGGAAAACGGCGTGCTGTACTTTGGCGTGATCTTTACCTTTGTGTTTGGCGCCGTGCTGGGCAACTGGTGTATTGAGCGCATGGGGTTGCACTCCATTGCGGTGGCGAGTGTGCTGCTGTTTATCGCGTTTGCCATCATGTTTATCGACCGCGAGCGTGACTTGCGCTCTCGCTGGAAGCGCGCCTGCGAAGATTGGAAAGACGCCTGCCAAAAATAGCGGCAGGATGTGACAGGGGGGCAGTCCCTTTGTCAGATAGATCGATAATGGGGAGGGGACGGCCATCTCGGCCGCCCCTTTTTGTTTAGTGGTCTGGTGGTGACGATACCAGTTGTTGAAACGCTTTAACACTTTTGATGTTCTCGCGTGTTTTTTGTTTCAAAAGCGTTAGGATGGGACTTATAGTGCGGGGCGTAACGGGTGCCCCGTGCACGATAGGAGGCTATCAATGGCTAATCGTTTCGTTCTCAACACCATTTCTTACCATGGTTCCGGCGCCATCAAGGAGATCCCCGGCGAGCTCCAGCGTCGTGGCTACAAGAAGATCTTCGTCTGCTCCGACCCCGATCTGGTCAAGTTTGGCGTTACCGCTAAGGTGACCGACGAGCTCGACGCTGCCGGCATTGCTTGGAGCCTCTACTCCGAGATCAAGCCCAACCCCACTATCCAGAACGTCAAGGACGGCGTCGAGGCCTTTAAGGCCGCCGAGGCTGACGCTATCGTGACCATCGGTGGCGGTTCCTCCATGGACACCGCTAAGGCCATCGGCATTATCATCAACAACCCCGAGTTCGCCGATGTCCGCAGCCTCGAGGGCGTTGCTCCCACTAAGAACCACGCCGTGTTCACCATCGCTGTGCCGACGACCGCCGGTACCGCCGCCGAGGTGACCATCAACTACGTCATCACCGACCCCGAGAAGGTCCGCAAGTTCGTGTGCGTCGACACCAACGACGCTCCCGAGGTCGCCGTCGTCGACCCCGATATGATGGCCTCCATGCCCGCCGGCCTGACCGCCTCTACCGGCATGGACGCTCTGACCCACGCCATCGAGGGCTACACCACCAAGGGCGCTTGGGAGCTCTCCGACATGTTCCACTTTGAGGCTATTAAGCTGATCAGCGAGAACCTGCGCGACTCTGTCGCCGAGGCCAAGTCCGGTCAGCCCGGCTCCGGCCGCGAGGGTATGGCTCTTGGCCAGTATGTCGCCGGCATGGGCTTCTCCAACGTCGGCCTGGGCATCGACCACGCCATGGCTCACACCCTGTCCGCTCACTACGATACCCCGCACGGTGTCGCCTGCGCCATGCTGCTGCCGATCGCCATGGAGTTCAACAAGCCGGTTTGCGCCGAGCGCCTGGCCAAGGTCGCCGTTGCCATGGGCGTTGACACCACGGGCATGAGCACCGACGAGGCCGCCGACGCCGCTATCGCCGCCGTCAAGCAGCTTTCCGCCGACGTGAACATCCCGCACGTCTGCGAGGCCATGAAGGCTGACGAGATCGAGGTTCTGGCCAAGGACGCCATGGCCGACGCCTGCTTCCCGGGTAACCCGCGCGAGGCGACGCTCGACGACGTCATCGAGCTCTTCAAGAAGATTTGCCCGTCTGAGTAAATTACTCCCGTCGGCGGTCCCGGGCTTCCCTCCGGGCGCGTCCTCGGACATGTAAAAGGCCCCGCTGCGCGCGTTGCGCGGCGGGGTCTTTTACGTCCTGCGGAATGCGCCCGGAGGGAAGCCCGGGACCGCCTGCGTTCTTTTCTCAGATGCCGGGGTGCCGGAAAGGCGGGATGTGAGGGGCGCATTGTTGGATGGCGCCTTGTATCTGCTTATCGTGGCGGGCGCAGTCCTGGCGAGCTCGATGGGTCATCTCGCTAGGTAAAAAGATAGTTCGCGGTGGTATTGTTGCAGTGGGTTTAATTCGATATGAAAGGGTGACTTTGGTGTCCCAGATGGATTCTACGCTCTCTTATATAACTGACCAGTTGAAGGCGCTTACCTCGATTGCTTCTCCTACGGGGTTTACTCGTGCGGCGACCGATTATCTGATGGAGACGCTTCGCGATATGGGGTTTGGGCCTGAGCGTTCTAATAAGGGCAATGTGCTGGTGGAGCTTGGTGGCGAGGGTGAGCCGCTTGTGTTGGCGAGCCATGTTGATACCCTGGGCGCCATGGTGCGCTCCATTAAGGACAATGGTCGCTTGCGTCCCACGACGCTTGGTGGGCATCAGTGGTCTACGGCCGATGGCGAGAACTGCACTGTCTACACGCGCGACGGCAATGTCTATACGGGTGTGGTCCTCAACACCGAGCCTTCGGCGCATGTGGCCGACGAACCGGTCAAGACCGTCGAGAAGAACATGGAGATCCTGCTCGATGAGAACGTCGACAGCAAGGACGACGTGCTCGAACTGGGTATTCAGACCGGCGACATTATCGCCATGGATCCGCGCACCACGGTGACGGAGAGCGGCTACATTAAGAGCCGCTTCCTGGACGACAAGCTGTCGGCTTCCATTTTGCTGGGGTTGGCACGTGCCGTCGCCGATGGTGAGGTGACGCTTTCGCGCAAGGTTTCGCTGCTCTTTACCGTGTATGAGGAGGTCGGCCACGGCGGCGCTTTTGTACCGGCCGATACGCGCGAGATGATTAGCGTGGACATGGGCTGTGTGGGCGACGATCTGGGCTGCACCGAGCGCATGGTGTCGATCTGCGCCAAGGATTCGGGCGGTCCGTACAACTACGACCTGGTAACCACGCTGTCCAACATCGCGCGCGAGCTGGAGCTCGATTACGCCATCGATGTGTACCCGCATTACGGTTCCGACGTCGAGGCCACGCTTTCGGCCGGTTACGACATTCGCCACGGCCTGATCGGCCCCGGCGTGTACGCGAGCCACAACTACGAGCGCAGCCACATTGACGGCGTGCGCAACACCTACGAGCTCGTCCGCGCCTACGTCCAGCGCTAACGATACAGCGGCCTCGGCTGGCACAGCAGTACCGACCGAGGCCGCCCTCTGTAAGTTGCGGTGAAATAGGGACTGTTTAAGCGTTTTAAATGCGAAAACAGTCCCTATTTCACCGCAACTTAGGAGGCAGCGCTGTTATCTCCGCACGTGTCGTAGTACCTCAACGGCGGCGCTTACCTCTATCGTGCGGCGCTCGAGACCGCGGCGGATGGCCTTGAGGCGATTGTCAGCCGTTGCCCATGCACTTTGTGAGAGGATTTCGACCGCCTCGTCGACGAACCCATCGAGGTGCGATGCATCGAACCAATCGAGCGAGTCGGCAAATGCCAGCTGAGTGGAAGGGTCCGGCCCAAACGGTTTGGCGGCAAACCCAAACTCCCCGGTAGCGAGCATGGCGGTTGGCACGTTGTACCACAAGCAATTGCCGCTATCGAACAGCGGTGCAGGCCGTATTTCCAGCGTGTCGACGTTGCGGATGATGCCAAAGTTTCGCCAGTGGCGGTCGCTGTTGGCCAGGAGGGCATCACAGACGATCATCTGCGACATGGATCTTCTCACGGCAGCTTCGTCAGCCCCGTGTCTGCCGAGATAGCGACAGTATCTATCGTATGTCGAGCTTCCTCGCTGGCCACCGAGTGCGTCCCTGATATAAACGGCCGGCACGTATTCCTCGCGGCCATTAAGAAAGTCATCGCATAGGCATACGGGCCCGTCGAACATGCGCTCGACCGTATAGGGGACAAACTCACCTTTGGATAGCAGACGCCGATGTAGAGCTGTTGCAACCGTCTCGTTAAACGGTCGCTGATCGTCCATTCCACATCCTTTGACCAGGATACGGACGCCATTGCGGATCATCCAGGATTTGGGGAGCTCGCCCTCGGACGTATTGTCAGGATTTTTGAGTCCGATGCCCTCAAGCCAACCTGAACGCTGCTCGGGTGCCGACCGTTCAAAATCGTTCTCGAAATAATTGAGGTGCCGCCAATTGAGCTCATCGCAGTCGACCGGTCTCAGCCAGTAGCAATCAGAAAGCGAAAAACCCAGGCATCGGACGGGCACTTCAATACCGCTGTTAATTCCTAGTTCGCGATAGCGCGAGATGAGTCCGGGGCGGACATCGGGCACCGACCGGTGACTCCACCACGTGTTAAGTGCTCGTTTATTCACCGTTGGAGAAGAACTCGAGCACGTGCCAAACGGCATCCTTCGTGCATCGAGAATCTCGGCAATTTCAAAGCTAAACTCGCGCGTTGGATCAAACGAGACATGCGCGACCTCGTGGTCGGCTGACATCAACGTGAACTTGCGCCCCACGTCAGCTGCGGGACGGCGCCCGCGCTTACGGACCTTTTGATAGCCAATCGCGGAATCGTACTCAACCATTTTCCGCCCACCGACGATATCGCACGCGAGCGTTCCCGATGCAGCCAGTTGCGATATGCGGGCCTTCGTAACGTCCAACAGACGCGCGGCGTCACCCATGGATATGTAGTTGGAAGGACTCATCAGCTGCATCACCTCGTTAAGTATTCTAATTGTTAAATACTGCAAGCACAAACATCATAATACTTAACGAAGTTGCGGTGAAATAGGGACTGTTTGGCGGTTTTAAACGTTTAAACAGTCCCTATTTCACCGCAACTTATGAAGGGGATGGGACTACTTGATGGCGGCAGTCACGGTGCCGCCGCCGAGGACGATGTCGCCGTGGTAGACTACAACGGCCTGGCCGGGGGCGATGGCTCGCTGCGGCTCGTCAAAAGTCAGCAGCATTTGCCCGTCTTCGCCGCGCGTAAGGGTCGCTGCTTGGTCTTTCTGACGGTAACGGTACTTGGCGCCCACGCGAATGCCGCCGGCATCGAGTTCTGCCTCCATGCGGTCGGCAGGGGCGCTCCAGATCCAGTCGTCGGCCGTGAGTGCTGTGGCCGTTAGGTCCTCGGCCTCGCCCAGATGCACGGTGTTGTTGGCGGCATCGACGCCCGTCACATACACGGGATGCGCCATCGCGACGCCCAAGCCCTTGCGCTGGCCGATGGTATAGCGCAACGCGCCGTTATGGCGTCCGACCACGCTGCCGTCGCGCCACACAATGTCGCCCGGTGCAGCGGGATGTCCGCAGCGGCGCTCGATATAGCCCGCGTAGTCACCGTCTGGAATAAAGCAGATGTCCTCGCTTTCGGCCTTCTGGGCGTTGGTAAAGCCTTGCTCGGCGGCTATGCGGCGCACGTCGTGCTCTTTGTCTAGGCCTGCCAGCGGAAAGATCGTGTGCGCCAGGCGCTCCTGCGTAAGCGAATATAAAAAGTAGCTCTGGTCCTTTTTGGGATCTTCGCCGCGATGCAGCTGCCAGGTGCCGTCTACTGTCTGGCTTGTTTTGGCGTAATGACCCGTTGCGATGTAGTCGCAGCCCATGTCCAGCGCCGCACCGAGCAACGCGCCAAACTTTATGTGGCGGTTGCAGATGATGCAAGGGTTGGGCGTCAGCCCCTCCTGGTAGGCGTTCACAAAGCGCTCGATAACGCTGTGGTCGAAGGTCTGCTGCAAGTCGAGCACATGGTGGGGTATCCCCAGACGCTCGGCGACGGCCTTTGCATCGGCGATGTCGCGGTCGACTTTGCTCATACCCGTTGTAGGATCGGGCGCGGGGCAGGTGAGGCGCATGGTGGCGCCGACGCATTCGTAGCCCTGGCTTTTGAGCAGGTACGCGGTCACGCTGGAATCGACGCCGCCGCTCATGGCGACGAGCACGCGCTTGTTGTGCATGGGGAGGTTCTCCTTGGTGGCATGTGGCCAAAAAAGAAAAGCGGCGCGGGAGGCTGGTTCCGCGCCGCAGACATTGTAGCAAGTTCGGGCGTCTCGTGGGACACCCTGATTGGATGGGCTCAGACTGCCGGGAGAGAGGAGACCGGCTCGTCCGTGGGCTCAACCTATGGGCGACAGGCCCTAGTCCTGGAAGAGCGCCGTGGACAGGTAGCGCTCGCCGGTGTCGGCAAGCAGGGCCACGATGGTCTTGCCCTCGTTCTCGGGGCGCTTGGCCAGCTGCAGCGCGGCCCACACGGCGGCGCCGGACGAAATGCCCACGAGCACGCCCTCCTTGTGGCCCACGGCGCGGCCGGTCGCAAAGGCGTCGTCGTTCTCGACGGGGATGATCTCGTCATAGACCTGGGTGTCGAGGACGTCGGGCACAAAACCGGCGCCGATACCCTGGATCTTGTGCGGGCCGGCTTGGCCCTTGGAGAGCACCGGGGAAGTGGCGGGCTCGACGGCGACGACCTTGATTTCGGGGTTCTGCTCCTTAAGGAACTCACCCACGCCGGTCACGGTGCCGCCGGTTCCAACGCCGGCGACGAAGATGTCGACCTCGCCGTCGGTGTCATCCCAGATCTCGGGGCCGGTCGTGGCCTTGTGGATGGCGGGGTTGGCGGGGTTCACAAACTGGCCGGCGATGATGCTGTTTGGCGTCTCCTTCTGCAGTTCCTCGGCCTTGGCGATGGCGCCCTTCATGCCCTTGGAACCGTCGGTGAGCACGAGCTGTGCGCCATATGCCTGCATAAGCTTGCGGCGTTCGACGGACATAGTCTCGGGCATGGTGATGATCACCTTGTAGCCGCGAGCCGCCGCCACCGAGGCGATGCCGACGCCGGTGTTGCCACTCGTGGGCTCGATGATGGTGTAGTCGCCGCCGCGCACGAGCTTGCCGGCCTTCTCGGCCTCGTCGATCATGTTCTTGGCGACGCGGTCTTTGACGGAGCCGGCGGGGTTGAAGTATTCCAGCTTGACGAGCACGCGGGCCTTGAGGTCCTCATCGGCCTCAAAGTGAGTGAGCTCCAGAAGCGGAGTGTGGCCGATAAGCTGATCGATGGACGTGTAAACATTGCTCATGGTGAACCTCCAAAGTGTTCAAATGACTGGATACCGTGTGGTTTTACGGTGTGTGTAGCAGCGAAACCCACAAACCTTATGGGTTGTTCGTTTTGCTGTTGGCAAGCATAGTAGACAGTAAAGCCTAGTAACGCAATAGGAAATAGAAGATTATTACGAGTCGATTAACCATCTTGACCGGAACGGGTATTTTCAAAACCAATATTTCGGCTAGAATTTCTACGGACTAAATGACCGAAAGGCAGCACTATACATGTTGGTTTCTACTAAGGGCAGATATGCCCTGCGCGTTATGGTCGATCTGGCCGAGCACCAGGCAGCCGGTCGCATCCCGCTCAAAGAGATCGCGGCGCGACAGGGGATTTCCGAGAAATATCTCGAGAACATTTTGGCTACGCTCGTGCGCGCCAACATGCTCTCGGGCATGCGCGGCAAGGGCGGCGGCTATGTGCTCACGCGCCCGCCCGAGCAATACACGGTGGGCGAGATCTTGCGCCTGACCGAGGGCAGTCTGGCGCCGGTCGCCTGCCTGGATGGCGACTGCAAGGGCTGCTCGCGTTCGGATGAGTGCCCCACGCTCGACGTGTGGAAGAACCTGGACAAGCTCATCAACGACTACCTCGACGGTGTGACGCTCGATCAACTTGTCGCTCCCAACCATGGCTACGACTACGTCATCTAACCCACACCTGCATTTGGGGACGGGGTGGAAATGGTAGATTTTCTCGCCCTTTGAGACTTGGCAAATAAGAAGGCCGCCCATTTTTGCGATGGGCGGCCTTCGTTTTGGGCTGTTGAGACGGACACGGCCGGAATGGCCATTTTAGTTCTCGGCGATGCTGTCGAGGATGCTGCGCGTGATGGACACCAGGATGCTGCCCATAAAGGCCGATCCAAAGCTGGCGATGGAGATGCCGACGCCCAGCAGGTTGACCGACAGGTAACTCGCGAGCTCAAGCATAAAGCTGTTGACGACAAGCTGGAAAATGCCCAGCGTAATGATCGTGAGCGGCAGCGAGATGACCGTGAGGAACGGTTTGACGAACGAATCGACAATGTTCAGGAACAGTCCCACAAAGGCAAAGCAGACCCAGGTCTCGGCAAAGCCGAAGGGTTGGATACCGGGGACGAGGAACGTGGCGATCGCGATGGCGATCGAGGTGAAGAGCCAGTTAAGCATAAAGCGCATGGCGTGAATCCTTTCTTGCGCCGGGATTGCTGGCGTCGCGTGAAGCGGCTTACGGCGGCGACCTGGATGGTTGCGCGGGCGCGCCGCGGTGTTTGGGCGCCCATTGTCTCAAATATTCGTGGAGCTTACGTGCGCATATGGTTTCTAAACGGCGTTCGTCCTGAAAAACGCGCCGCTGGCAGAGAGTCTTGTCGCTTTAGTTTGGTGGTGTGCTACACTGCTACGGGCAAAAGCCACAGGCGTTGCCCTATTGCATAGAACGGGTGAACGATGCCCGATGTCAGTATCAACTTCGATGCCTTTTGGCGGGTTTGGCGGTGATCGATGAATATCGAGAACATGTTTGACAAGCCTGATGTCAAGCAGCTGGTCCACGCATTTAGCCTTTTGGACGACGAGAAGGATATCCAAGCGTTTTTGACCGATATCTGCACGCCGCGCGAGATTTGCGACCTTTCTCAGCGTTTGCAGGTTGCGCGCTATTTGGACGAGGGCGAGCCTTATGTTGAGGTTCAGGCCCGTACCGGCGCTTCGTCCACCACGGTGAGCCGCGTTTCAAAGGCGCTGAACGGCGAGTACGGTGGCTACCGCAAGATCCTCATTAAGTTGGAGGATGGCGAGTAGGCCAGCGACAACATTGAATTACGAAGAACCGTCCCTCCGGGGGCGGTTTTTATATGCCTGCAATCGGCTGGTGCGTTGGGTTCAGGTTGCTTTGTACCAAAAGATGGAACTGCGGTGGCAATGTGTCCGCTTGGGCGGGTAGGATGGATGCATTGATTATTGCGAACGGTTTGAGCGGAGGACCATGCCTGTTCGAATCTATACCACCAATGCCGGCACGGATTTGAGCGATGCCGAGTCGGCGCTGCTTGCCGACCTTATTGCCCGTCACGGGCGTGCCGTGTTGCTGGCACCAACGTTTGCCGAGCTCGATCTGTGCCGTCATGATGCGGCGGAAGCCGGCATTTCGCTGGGTATCGACTACAAGACACCCGCATCGTGGCTTCGCTCGCTTTGGGAGCTTTTGGGCGACGGGCGCGGTTTCGTCGACAACCTGCAACGTCAGATGCTGTTTTCGGATATGATTGCCCGCCGCGACGATGCCGACCTGCAGCCGCTTTCGCGTAGCCAGGGCACGGTGCGCATGCTCGCGCGCATGGCCCGCGATGTGCTGCCGGGTGTGGCGGGGACGACGGCCGAGCGATGCGGTGGCAACAATTGCCAGCCTGAGCCAAAAAGCGATGCCGAGGCTCGTGTGTTTGAGCTTTTGCGTGCCTACGCGGGCGGTTTGGACCGTCGAGATATGGTCGAGCCCTGCGAGGCAGCCGACATTATGGCCGGTGCCCTGGCCGATAGCCTGCCGGCGTGCGCCCGCGCCGTATGCGTGCGCGGTACCACGTCGTTTACGCACGGTCTACTCGAGCTGCTGTCTGCCGTGGCGAACAATGGGGGAGAGGTCGTCGTGCTGCTTGCCCGCGAGCAGGCGGCGATGCGCGAGGAGCTTGCCACGGCATTTGATGCCCGCGGTGTGCTGTTTGAGATCGCGCCGCTGGGGGAGGACGCCGTCGCGTCTGATGTCGCTTGCGGGGCCGCCGCTCAGCCTGCCTTTATTGAGGTCGCCGGCCCCCATGCCCGTGCTCATGTCTATGCGGACGCCATCGATAAGTTGGTGAAAGCGCACAAGGAGTCCAAGGCCGATAAAGCTACTGCAACGCCCGCCGACCCCGTGCGCGTGCTCGTCGTTTCTGCCCGGGCACCCCAGCTGTTCGGCGAGCTCGCCGCCCGTTTGGCGGCGCGTCACATTGCGGCCGAGACGACTGAGTTCACGGCGTTTTCCCAGTCCATCGCGGGCAGGCAGTTTACGGCGCTCGCCAACCTGATCGAGCGTATGAAAGCCGCCGACGAGGGCACCGCTTCCAAGACTGAGTGGTGGCCCGCGCCGGAGCTTACCGACTGGATCTACAGTCCGCTTTCGGGCGCTGATGCCGTCAATGCCCGTACCTTCGATAAGAATATGCGTCTCTCGCGCAGCAAGACTACCGCGGGCGTCAAGAGCCTGCTGCAGAGCGTTCAGGGCCAGGTGAGGGGCGCGCGCAAGGCGACGAGCGACGATAACTGGTTTAAGAACGTACCGTGTGTGGTCTCGGACGTGTTCCAGGCGCTGTGGCGTGACAAGCCCGTGACGGCGCTTAAGGCCATGCTTGCCGTTGCCGAGGCGTTGTCCGATCGCGCTCTAGGCGGCCTTGACGGCCAGGCCCGTCGCCAGGCAGAGACGGCTTTGCTGCGCCATGCCATCGACATCCTTATGAACGATGCTCGCGCGCTCGACGTGTCGCAGGCCGCGACCGTGCCGGTTCTCGACGGCGTTCGAACCAAGGTGGACAAGCGCAGTACCGCCTACGATTACGAGACCTATGAGGTCGATCGCACACCACGAGCACAAGTGCGCTTCGCGTCGCTTGCCGATGCGTCGGTTCTTCGCCCTGGCAGCTACGATGCCGTGCTTTTTGCCGATGTCGACCTGGACAGCTATCCGCTTTCGCACGAAGAGGGCCCGCTTGCCACGTTGACAGCCGAGCTGCGCCGCGACGGCGTGTCTTTGGAGCCCGCTGCCCTGCTGCGCGTGCGCTTTGGCCGTGCGATGCAGGCGGCGAGCGGTCCGGTCGCGCTCGCCCGTGTGACGCACGATCGCCAGGCACGCGAGTGCTACCCGGCAGCCGTATGGACCGAGCTGTGGGCACATGCCGAGGCCGCTGGCGCTGCCAAGCCCATGCGCGTGGGCGAGGGCGATATCATCGCCGACTTTGATCCCGCGGCAGGTGAAGGCCTCAAGCGCGAGCGCGTGACCTGTGAAGCCCCTCAGCATCTGAGTGCCGAGGCCGTGCCGTATTTGGTCCTGCGCCGTCGCGATGGCGAGGGTGAGGACGCGCCGCTCGTGCCGCGTCTGACGTCCGCCTCGCAGATCGAGGCCTATTCGACCTGCCCGCTATGCTGGTTCGTCTCGTACCGCGTGAAGCCCCAGTCGATCGACGCGGGCTTTGGCAACATGGAAAAGGGCAACTTTGTCCACGACGTGCTGGAGCATCTGCATGCCCGTCTGCCCCAAGAGGGCATGGAGCGCGTGACGCCCGAGAATCTGCCGCGCGCACAGGAGCTGCTGCACGAGGTCTTTGACGAGACGTTGGCCGAGCACGCCGGCAAGCGCGGCACGGAGGGCCCGCTGGTGCCGCTCTCTGCGGTGGAGGAACGCCAGGTGGCCGAGATCTTGCCGCAGCTGGAGGGTGTGCTTGCCTACGAGTCCGAGGCACTTGCCCCCTTTGCCCCGCGCTACCTGGAGTTCGCCTTCAACGAGCTCAAGGTCGAGTATGCCGGTTGGCCGCTTGGCGGGCGCATCGACCGCGTGGACGTGGACGCCGAGAATCGTGCCGTGGTGATCGACTACAAGCATCGCACGGGCGTTGAGGAGTTTAAGCTCGCCGACCCCACGGTGCGCGACGAGGAATCGGGCACGGCGCCCATCGACGATCCGCGCTGGTTGCCACCACATACCCAAACGCTCATCTACGCCCAGGCCATGCGCCGGGCGCTGGATTTGGACACCCGCGCGGCGCTCTACTTTTCGACCAAGGGCGGCAAGCCGGCGTTGCGCGGTGCCGCGAGCGCCGAGCTGCTCGAGGAAGAGCGCGGCGACGGTCGCATCCCGGGCCTTAAGAAAGGTTTCCCCGGCGAGGGTGGCAGCATGGACTTCGACGCCCTGCTCGATCGCGTTGAGGCCGGCATCGCCGAGCGCCTGCGCGAGCTCGAGGCAGGCAACGTTGCCGCCGTCGACCCGACGTCGACGCAGGCCGCGCATGCCCGCTGCTCGTATAACCACGAAGGTACGTTTGTAAGGAGGGACGTGTAGACCATGGATCTTTCGACCTTGATGCCGCAACAGCTGCAGATCGTCAAGACGCTCGACCGTCCGCTGTTTGTCTCGGCGGGCGCCGGTTCGGGCAAGACCTTTACCCTCACGCGCCGCATCGTCTACGCGCTCTCGCCCGAATCCGGTCCGTTCGCCGAGCATCTGGACCAGGTGCTCGCCATCACCTTTACCAAGGACGCCGCGGCCGAGATCCGTGACCGCGTGCGCCGCGCGCTCATCGACGAGGGCATGGACGAGGAGGCCCTGACCGTCGACGATGCGTGGATCTCGACCATTCACGGCATGTGCTCGCGTATCCTGCGCGCGCACGCGCTGGAGCTGGGCATCGATCCCGAGTTCACGGTGCTCACCGATACCGACGAGCTTATGGACCAGGCTGTTGAACACGTGCTGGGGCGCGCGACGGCGCCCGATGCCGCGCCCGAGCTCGCGGCATCGCTCAAAGCCCTCTACGCCTGGTATCCCATGGCGGGCGAGGGCGGTTCCTTTGGCGCCGGTACGACCATCAAGGGTCTGGTGCGCGACCTGCTGGAGCTGTCGAGCCAGCTGCCGGGCGGTATGGACGACGTGCGCGTGGCGCGCGGCCAGGCCGATACCTCGGCACTCGCCGATGCCTATCGCGCGGCGCTGGGCGCAAGCAAGGCCGCGACCGAGAAGGCGCAGGCGGCGCTCGATGCCATCGACGCGTTCAAGGCGAGCGACAAGACCATGGTCGATGCGGCGCGACTCATGATGTCGTGCACCATGCCGCGCGCGAGCAAAGCATTCCCTAAGGAGCAGGTCGAGCTGCTCAAGGCCGAGGCCGCCGATGCGTTTGTCAATATCGTGCTTGCCTGCGGTGGCCCGGCGCTCGATGCGCTGGTGGGCCTGGCCCGTTCCGTCGAGGCCGAGTATCGCGCGCTGAAGGCTGCCCAGTCCGCCCTCGATAATAACGACCTGCTGCGCATGGCTTACGAGGCCCTGCGCGATTACCCTGCCATCCGTGCTGCGTACGAGGGCCGCTTTAAGATGGTCATGATCGATGAGTTTCAGGATACCGACCAGATGCAGGTCGATCTGATTCGTTACCTGACGGGTGCGGGGGAGCGCGCGCTGTGCACCGTGGGCGATGCACAACAGTCGATCTACCGCTTCCGTGGCGCCGAGGTCGAGGTGTTCCGTCGCCAGGAGCGCAAGGTGGGCTCGTCTGCCGCGCCCGAGGCGACTGTAGTGGCCGACGCACCTGCTGGCGAACTCGTCAAACTTGTGCGCAACTTCCGCAGCCATGACGAGGTGCTGCGTTATGTGGCACGCGTTTTCGACGGCGATGACGGCGGCCTGATGCAGGGCTTTTTGGATCTTGAGGCGAGCGACGGCCGCAAGGATACGCTGGTGGCAGACGCCTCGCGTCGTCAGGCGCTCTTTGTTGCCGGCGGCAGTGCGCAGGAGCGCACACAGGCCAAGGCCCGTGCGATCGCCGAGCGCTTCCGCACGCTTGCCGATGCCGGCCAGCCTCAGGGCGGCATGGTGCTGCTACTGGGCCGCATGACCAACGCCGACGTCTACGCCCAGGCCTTCCGCGACCAGGGGCTCGACTGCGTCATCGCGGGCGGCTCGGTCTTTGCCCAAGCAGCCGAGGTGCAGACGGTGCGCGCCCTGGTATGTGCGCTCGCCAATCCGGCCGATACGGCGCAGGGCCTTATGCCGCTGCTGGCCTCGCCGATGTTTGCGCTCGGCGCCCAGGAGTTCCTGGCGCTGGCGACCAAGCTCGATAGCGAGACGGGGGAGACCTCGCGCCGGAATATCGACGTGGGCATCATGAGTGATTTCGACGTGTCGGGTTTGCAAAACCTGCCACTCGTGACGCGCGCCCGCGAGGTGCTGCGGTATGCGCTTCGTCGCGTGGGCCGCGATTCGTTCGCCGCCATCGCGCGCGACGTGGTCAATGCCTCCGGCTGGTTTGTGCGTCTGGCACAGCGCGGTCCCGAGGGCAAGGCCATTGCCGCCAACGTGCTCAAGGCGCTCGACGCCGTGGCCGAGGCGGAGGCCGAGTTCGGCAACTCGCCGCGTTCCATCGCGCTGGCCTTCGACCGCTTCTTGGCGGGCAAGGAAGCCCCGGGTGCCCTCAACGAGGAGGGCGACGGCGCGGTGCGCATCATGACGGTGCACGCCTCCAAGGGTCTGGAATATCCGGTCGTGGCGGTCGCCGAGTGCTTTGGCGTGCGTAAGTCCTCGGGCGCGGCACAGATGGGTCGCGTTGAGGGCGGAGCGCAGGTCGTGGCACTGCCGGCACGCTTCGACGGCGTTAAGCTCGCCGACGGGACTTTTGTGAAGGGCGACGACGTTAAAAAGCAGTTTGAGCATGCGTTTAAGGGCAAGGGCACGTCGCTGTGGCTGCCGCCGGAGCTTATGGAGGACGTCTGTGCGACGGGCTCTCCCGCCGAGGCATTTGCCCGCCTGCGCAACGACGACCTCCAGCTTTCGCTCGAGGAGCGGGCCCGCCTGCTCTATGTCGCCATGACGCGAGCGCGCGAGCTGGTCATTCTGGCGATGGATGCCGGCGTGAGCCGCGGCAAGGTGACGGCGCCGACCTTCGACGCCGAGACGGATCTGACCTACGACGTGCTGCGCCGCATCCTGCCGACCGACGCTCTGGACATGCCGCAGCTCGATGCCGACCGCCTGGTGTTCGACAACTCCCAGCCGGGCGACTACGAGCTCATTTCGCTTTCGGACTTTACCTTTGGCGAGCAGGCGTTTGAGGCCAATGCTTCGCTGGATGCCGAGGGCAGGCTCGTTCGTGGCGATACCGATGTCGCCGATAATGCTGTGCACTCAACTGTGCCTGGTCCTGCCGATCCCAAGCTCGATTCGTTTGAACTCGTATTTCCCCAGGCGGTGGGCGTGCGCATGGGCACCTGCCCGTATCCGGCGCGCGATTCGTACAGCTACTCGTCAATTGCCGCGGCGCTGCATGTCGAGGCCGAGGACCGTGCCGCCGAGGCGCACGTGCCCATGGACGAGGCTGGCGATGATACGGAGTCGGATGGTTCCGAGATGACGGATGCAGACGTGGCAGCCGTTGAGCCCGCCGGCAACCCCATGGCGCTGGGCTCGGCCTTCCACGCTGCCTGTCAGTGGCTCATCGAGATGGGTGCCGATGCACTGCCCGCTGAGCGTGCCGACGCCCTGGCGCGTCTGTGGCGCCTGACGCCGGAGCAGCGCGGGCGCTTCGATGTCGCCCTGGCCCGCTGGCTCAAGTCGGCTGTTCGTGCCGAGCTGCTCGCGTGGCCGTGCATCCGTGCCGAGGTGCCGTTCTTCTCGCTGGGTTGCGAAGACGAGGACATTGCCCGCTACGGTGCATATGCCGAGGGCGCCATCGATGCGCTAGCGACCGACCCGGCCGATCCGTCGCGCGCGCTGGTCATCGACTACAAGACGGGCGGCACACCGGACGAGACGCCTGCGCAGCTGCAAGAGAAGCATGCCCTGCAGGCGCGTGTCTATTCGGACGTTCTGCACAAGGCGGGCTTTGAGACCGTGACGGTCAAGTTCGTCCGCGTGGAACAGCCCGACCCCGCAATCTTCGTAGAACCCCCCGAGCCCCAGGTAGTCACTTACAACCTCTAACTCAAAAGTAGCTCATTTGGGACGGGGCTTTTTTAGCTGCTCCAGCTGATAGTGCAATTGGCTTGTTCAATTGTCGGCCGGGGCAGCTAAGAATCGGAGATGGCATGCCGGTCAATTCGCTTGTGCAGGACGGTCGCGTTGGACGTGGTGGAGCGCTACAACCTGCGGGCGCCACGGGTGGCCGCGAGCTTCTTGACCCGGTGCATCTCCTCGTCTGCACGCGAGTTTTCGGTCAACAAGGTCTCAAACGAGTTCAAGAGCAGGGGCGTGTCGACATCGCGCGAGACTCTCTCGAATCTGCTCAGGTATTACGAAGAGGTCGAGCGACGATTCGAACGCAATGTGAAGTTGGTCAATGAGCACCGCGATTGCCGGAGGTAGGTTTATACACGCCCTGATTGGTAACGCCCCGTTTGTGTTGGTAAGTCGCTCGGCAAATTCAACTCTATGCAAAACATGCCTCTTCAACAGCCATTCGGGGACACTTTCGGAAAAGCGGGGTGTGCCGGGGTGCATCGCTATCGTCCCGTTCATCCTGAAACGAAAATAGTTGCGTTTCACAGTATATGAAACGAAAGCATCTTTCGTTTCATCCAAGTTGAGACGAAAACTCTTTCGTCTTACAATGAATGAAACGGAAGGAGAGTTATGGAACGCGAGTCTCGCAACCTTGAATACAAAGAATCTGTAACGAGGTCATTTCTCAAGACGGTGAGCGCCTATGCAAATCACGGAGGCGGCCGCATCTTGTTTGGCATCTCCGATGAAGGCGATGTCGTGGGAATCGGTGACGTCAACCAGGCCTGCCTTGATGTTGAGAACATGGTGAACGATTCCATCGAGCCCCTGCCCACGTATTCTATTGAACCTGATATGACTACAGGTGTCATCACGCTTTCTGTTGAGGAAGGTCCGAGCAAACCTTACTGCTTCAAGAGGGTTGCGTACCGTAGAAGTGACACGGCCACCCTTCCGGTCGATCGGCTCGAAATGCAACGGCTGATTCTTGCGGGCAGCAATTTGGATTTTGATGAGATTGCATCCCCGGAACAAAGTCTCACGTTTTCATACCTAGGGAAGAAGGCGTCCTCTGTCCTGGGGATTGAAAAAATGTCCGATGATTCACTCAAGTCTTTTGGATTGATGTCACATGATGGGGTGTATTCAAATGCTGCGGCGTTGCTCGCCGACGTGAATAGTTTCCCAGGGGTTGACGTTGTTCGGTTTGGAGACACCATCAACGATATCCATGAGCGCCACGATATGAGCGGGGTTTCGGTTCTGCGCCAGGTTGACGAGACTCTGGAGATGCTCGACCGATTCTACTCTCTCGACCGTATTGAGCATGGGAAGCGCGGGCGTGTGGAAACGATACCCGCCGATGCTTTGCGCGAAGCTCTTGCCAATGCCGTGGTGCACCGCCAGTGGGACGATCGCGCGAGGATCACTGTTGCCATGCATCCGGATCGGGTCGTTGTGACGTCGCCGGGTGGCCTGCCAGAAACTCTGAGCGTGGACAGCTACCTTAACGGGATGATCTCGCGGCCGCGCAATCCGTTGCTCGCGTACGTATTCTTGAGGTTGGGGTATATCGAGCAGCTTGGAACCGGGATCGCTCGAATAAAAAGCTGTTACGAGGGAAAGCCCGCAAAACCGCAGTTTGACGTGCGGGAAGATGCGATTTCCGTAACGCTTCCCGTTGCCGAGATGGTGCGGTTGACTATGGAGGAGCAGCAGGTTGCTGATGCTTTGGGAACTGCCCTCGTTCTTCCGCGTGCTCAAATTGAGCAATTGTCCGGCCTGAGCAAGGGCGTTGTTCTTCGAACCCTTCAATCTCTTGAGGCAAAGGGCGTTGTGCAACGAACAGGTAGCGGCCGCTCGACCAAATATCGAAAAAGATAGGAAGAAGAGGGTATGTCCCGGGGCGGCCGGCAACGAGCCCTAAGCACGGCAAGCCCTGTTGCAGAATTGCGTCACATTGCGGTTCTGCCAAAGATGCGGGGCGCTAATGGCTAATTGCCCTACAGCGCCAGCAACCCTTGGTCGAAGGCGTTGGGGAACATAAACTTGCGCTGCTTGGGCTTGCCGTGCTTGTCCACGCCGAGGATGACGTCGATGAATCCGCCCTCGCGGTCGATGTCAACAACCTCACCGTAGCCGAATGCCTTGTGGAACACCGTGTCGCCCACCTCGAGAGCGGCGAGCTGGGCATCCGTCGGCGCGGGCGCGGCGGTTGCAGGCTCTTCTGTCTCCTCAGGGTAGCCTGAGATCCGCCAGCCAGGGTTGCCGACCGTGGCCTTGTTGCCGCGGAAGGTGAACTCGAAGCTCGCTCCACGCTTGGCGAGCTGCTTCATGACGTTGTCCAGCTCGCCACCGCCGATGACCCAGAGGTTGCCCTCGCTCGTTTCGCGCAGATCGACGAACTTGAGTCCCTGCGCTTCGATGGCGTTGACGATCCAGTCGCGCTTGGCGGGAGTCGTCTGCGCGGCAGTTGGTGCGGTGGCGTTGGCTGTGCCGGCCACGGGTGCCGGCGTGGTGCCGTCCGTGCGGGCGGCACCAGCTTCCTTCTTCTCCCACATGCGAGTAACCGCCCCCGGCTTGGGCGGATCGACATGCTCCACCGTGCTCGTCCCACGCACCATGCGCCCGGTCTCGTCCAGCAGCGTCTCCTGGCGCGCCATCTCCTCGAAGTCCGCCATGGTGAGAGACGTGTCGAACAGGCCCACACGTGCGTCGTAGCTGTGTTTCTCAATGCCCGTGTAGGAGAGGCTCGCGTCCTCGTAGCGCCGGAACTTGTACACGGCGTCGTTCATCACGGAGTCACGGAACACGCCAAGAGAGACGAGCAGCTCGAAGTCCTTCACAGAAAGGCCCGTGACCTTCTTGAACAGGCCGGGTTCCAGCTGCGTGATGACTTCCTTCAGGCTCTGCTCGCGATAGTCCGTAAGGTACATGAACACAGGGATGCGCGTGGCGAACTTGATCAGCTTTTCCTGGATCTGCTTGCGCTTGGTCTTGAATTCCTTCTCTTCCTCGGAGAGCTCCTTCTTCTCCTTTTTAGTAAGCTCGCCGCCTTCTTTCTTGGCTTTCTTCACGTGCTCGGACTTGTTGATAATCGTCTCGATATCGTCGTTGAGGCTGCGGAAGCCCTCGATGTTGCTCAGGGCTTCCATAGCCTCGACGTTCTCCAGCAGTCGGCGCAGCGTGTCGTTGTCTACGTTCACCAACAGTGCGCTTTCCCAGCGGCGTGCGAGCAGCGTGGCCGACGTACCGGCCATGGCGATATCCAGGATGTCGGCAGCATCCACCTCGCGCATGGCGCTGCCGTCGTAGGCGAGCACGGGAAGGAACTTGATAAAGTCCGCTACCTTCTTCTCCGGATTGGGCTCGTCGACGGACAGCTGGCAGCTGTAGTCGGACACCATGGCGAGCGCGCGGTCGAGTGCGAAGTCGAACACGTAGCACTCCTGCTTGATAACCTGCGTATGGCCGTCCTCGTCCTTTGCAGTCCAAGGACTCTGTACACGGAACGCGGTTTGGAAGTACGTCTCGGGAGTCTTAAGGTTTCGCAGCATAAACACGCCGGTCCACGGGCGGATGGTCACGCCCGTAGTGAGCTTACCGCACGAAAGCGTGATGGTCTTGGTTGCCAACGGGTTGCCCATGGCATGGCGCACGGGCTCGACGGCAGCCAAGCCTATACCCGCTTTGGTGCCCGCGGCCACCAGCACCTTGTAGTCGTGGTAGAACACGTTCTGGCGTTCGGCCAGCAGATTGGCCATGGCGTAACACGACGCCACGTTAGGCAAGAACCACAGTGTGTGGGTGAGGTTTGCCAACAGGTCAGCATGGCTAAAGGGGAGCACTGGCTTCTGCGCGCCCATCTTGAGCTCATCGGTCGTGGTCTCGGCCAACGCACCGCGAATAAGGTCGAGCCACTTCTGCACGTAATCCTTGTACTTGAACTGTGCGTTCTCACCCTCGCCCACGGCGGAGAAGAAAACGTTGAGATCGAACTCGTCGAACTCGCCTTGACGTGCAACCTTGGTTATCGCATCGGGCACTTTATAGGTCATCAGCACCATGCGGGGCAGGGCCTCGTACGGGTTCTGCGTGAACGGATGCGACTGCGCCCAGCCCTGCTTGGCCTGCTGTTCGTCGGAGTAGGTCCAGTTGAAGATCTGGTCCTCGATAAACTCGCCAGAAGTCAGCGCACGGAACGGCGTACCGGAGAGGTACAGGTATCGATCTGCCTGGATGGGCAGCCACGTCTCGTCGATGTTGTTACCTTTGAGGCCTCATCGGCTTCCTTCTCCTCAGCCTCAACGGCCTTGTCTTCATCTTGACTGGCAAAGAGGCCCTTTGCGCTGTCTCGCCACGCGCCGAAGTGATACTCGTCAAAGGCCACGAGGTCCCACTGCTCGAGGTGCACCCATTCGTTGCGCGGTTTGATGGCGCCGCTGTTGCGATCCACGCCGAGGAAGTCCTGGAACGAGCCGAAGCACACGATGGGGCGGGAGGGATCGCACTCGTCGTAGGACCTGACATCACGGGCGACAAACTGCCAACCCTCAAAGTCGATGTGGCTCTCAAGATCCTCGCGCCAGGCATCCTCCACGGCAGGCTTGAAGGTAAGCACCAATACGCGCTTCATATTCATACGGCGGGCAAGCTGGTAGGTGGCAAAGGTCTTGCCAAAGCGCATCTTGGCATTCCACAGGAACTTGGGTATGTTGCGGTTACCGGGTTGCTCGCACATGCGGAAATACGCCTCGGTCTTGTTGACCGCTGCAATCTGTTCGGGACGCATTGCGAAGTCCTCGGTACGCTCGCGTTCGTAGCTAGTCCGGTCTCGAACCTCGAGCCATGCGCTACGCACATCATCAGGCGTGCATCGGAACCACTCGCCACCGACGTTCTCAAATCCCTTGGCCTCAAGGCGCTTGTGAACCGCGTGGTCCATAAACGACGAACCATCGGTGCGCATCGAACTCTCGGCAAACACGATCTCGTACGGCTTGCCCTCACCCGGCTGGATCACAGGGAACTGCTGGGCAACACGCTTCTCGACATCGATCTCGGTATAGCCGACCTTGAGGAATTCTGCGTGGTCTGGGTTCTTGTCACGGTAAGCATATATCGATGGCCGTACTCCCGGCCGCTGCGGAAAGAAGGTGTTACTCATGTTCGACCTCTACCTTATTTCCGATGATGCTCTCAATGAAACTGACGTCTTCGTCTGTGAACTCATACCGTTCAATCAGAAGACTGTCAGTCCATTCTCTATCGAAGGGAACAAGCGGAATGTAATCGAACACCGACTGATTTACCTGCATTGTTCCCTTGCCAAAATAAAGAAGAAATCTAAATATGTTCGTTTCCATGAAGGACTTGCAGCGAAGCATCTCATCCTCCGAATTGAATGGGCCAATTTGGAGGAACGTTTCGGTACATACTTCACCGGGCAATCCCACAATTGTTTCGGGGGGAATTACGGCATTTGTGGAGTAGGATGTTGTGAAAAATAGCTTGTATTTATCAATATTCTCTTTTCCTGCTGTTACCGTCTCGCGAGTGATGTGACCAGAAACCCTGCGGGCCCCTCCTTTAATACCCTTTACTCCATATATTTTCACCGACCCAGGGAAGGCAGTGTCGGAAAGGTTGGAATTTGGGTAGCGGGAGGGCTCATTAAAAAGAAACTTTCTTATCCCAAAGGGTTTGGTCTTTGAGACGATTTTAGAAAAGCGCTCCAAACCATCTAGCTTTTCCAAAACTGAAAACAGCCTACTGTCTCTCACAATATACTTTGTGCCACTATCCAGAAATCGCAGGCATGTTGTTGCTTGGCCGCTGGCTGGCTTATATTCGTACTTCAGCTTGCCTTTGTGTCTTCTATCCCATAGGAAGAAGCAAACGCCTCCGTCGATATGAAGACCGGGAAAACACTCGGCGGCATTCTCGAAATCGTGTATTTCTGCGAGGCATTGATCTGTGCGCATTTCTTCGCGAAATGAATTGAGCGTCGACCTGCCGCCGACCATCCATCGAGAGGGAATAATCATTGAGAGGTAACAAGGGCTTAACTTCATCGCTTGTTTGACAAAGTTCTGGTAGATTGGGGCAGCAGCGTCAGTGCTTGCTCCGCTTCCGTCACTCAGCTGATACGGCGGATTGCCGACTATCACGTCGAACTTCATATTCAAAATCCTCTCGGGATCGTCGGTGTGAATGAATTCATATGCGTGAGTTTCGAGTGCCGCGTCACGGTCATATTCGGCATTCGATGCGCCACAGTACTTGCATCGACCGTTGGCCCATGTGTGCTGGATGCTTCGGTGCCTAATGCGTCCCTCAGAGCTATCGAACTCGACAACCGAGAATTTGCCGTTGGGGAACTTGCTGCAGTAGAGGCTGCGGCGGGAGAGCAGGCTCGTGAGCTCGGTGATCGCGATGCCGAAGAGCTGCTCGTGCATGATGTGGTCGACACGTTCTTGCAAATCTGGGTACTCGCGCTCGAGACCCTTGATAAAACGCTTGGCAGCCTCGCGAAGGAAGACACCAGACTTACAGCACGGGTCCAAGATCTTGATGGTGGGGTCGCTCCAGATTTCAGCCGGCAGCATGTCCAGGACATCATTGGCGAGATCCGGTGGCGTAAAGACCTCGTCGTTGCTTAGGTTAGCCAGACAAGTCAATACGTCGGGGTTGTGCACGGTCTCAAGCAGGTTAGCCATGGCACTGGACCTCCCAGTAATTGGTGAGGGGATATTCTTTTATTGCGGAAGGGATATAGGCGTCGAGCTCGGCGTCGTACTCCCAGTCGGTATGCGCTCGGACATCGCCGCCTAAGTCGTCGAAGGTGAAAAGAGGGAGCGTTTCTCCCTTGTCGGCGTTGCCATCGAGAAGCTCGCTCAGCAAGAAATCTCGGCGCTTCACCTTGTCGCCCGTTACGAGTGACCATTCGGCAAAGGTGATGGGATTGTCGTTGGCCTCTTTGAGCGTGAGAGCATCGCCGCACAGGATGTTCTTGTCGAGCACGTAGCGGATTGACTCGAGGAAGATCGCGTCCGGCTTTTTGATTGCTTTCTTAGCTTCTGCCTCGACGATTCCGTATAGACGATCACGGCATTCTTGGGCGTTGTCTTCGAGAAGCTCGACGCCGTAAAGGCTACTTACAGCGACGAACGCATTGCGTTGGTAATCGTCGGGATTCTTCTTGTAACGCTGGCTTACAACGGCGAGCTTGCGGCGCAGTACCTCGGCCAGGAAATTGCCATTGCCGCACGCCGGCTCCAGAAAACGGGATTCGATGCGCTCAGTCTCCTGTTTGACCATATCGAGCATGGCGTTGACTTCGCGCTCGTTCGTAAAGACCTCTCCGTGCTCCTGCACTCTCTTGCGAGATTTAACCTGCTGAGCCATGGAAATCGATCCCCCGTTGCTGTTGTGGAATATAGTCCACAACAGTCTAACCTCGATCTCGATATTGTGGAATATAAACCTCAGCGAACGGTGCGTTCGTCAATACGATTGCAGCCATGAAAAGCGATGGCATCAACATATCTATCCGCAAGGTCGTGGGCGTTAACGCCGGTCGTATTCGCGTGCAAAGGGGCTACAGTCAGACCTTTGCCGCCGAGCGATCGGGCATCGACCGTTCTGCCCTGAACAAGTTTGAGGTTGGGAAGTTCAACCCCTCGCTCGAGTGGCTCTGCAAACTTGCGGACGGTTTGGATGTTCCGGTTGTCGAGTTCTTCTCCGGCCTGGAGGATGCACGCCCCAGCGAGTGCGCTGCTGTCCTCATGACAGACGCAGGGGAGTAGATGTTCCTTAGGAATCTGCCAGATGTGCTCAGCGCTAACCTGTCAAAAGTACCTGGCACCAATGTTGTGCTTCTTCGGTAATTTCGTGCCTCGATGGTGTGGGTTTTGAACTTCATCGAGCGAATTCGAAATCCGACACCATCATTTACCTGCGGTTTCTCCAACATAGAGAAGTTGCTCTCGCGAAAACCCACACCAAACGGCTTGGGGCGGCGATAAAACCCACACCAAACGGGCTCGAGAGCGGGCGAACCTACAAAAAGCCTCGTCCCAAATTAGCTACTTTCGGTGGGCGTCCGTGCCGTGGGGTAAAATCGTTCAGTCAGAACACGAACCCGCATCGGAGCTCATTACATGGCATTCGTCCATCTGCACAACCACACTGTCTTCTCCATGCTCGACGGCGCAACCCGTATCCAGGATATGGTCAACCGCGCCGTTGAGCTGGGCATGCCCGCCGTCGCCATTACCGACCACGGCTACATGTATGGCGTGCCCGATCTGGCGCTGGCCTGCGACGCCGTCAACCACAACACGCCCGAGTACAAAACCTGGAGTCACGACAAGGCCTTCTTGGAAAAGGACCGTCGCGACGAGCTGGTGGAGCCCGATCCCGAGGCAAACCCGCGCGAGCATGCCCAGTACGTGAAGGACATGGCCATGTGGGACGAGAAGGGCAACATCGACGAGCTCAAGCCGCCCCTGGTCATCAAACCCATCTTTGGCTGCGAGGTCTACTTTACGCCGGACGAGACGCTCGCCCGCGACCACAAGCCCGAGCTCTACCACATGATCCTTCTGGCCAAGGACCAGGAGGGCTACGTCAACCTGATGCAGACGGTTTCCGAGGCCGCCGTGCAGGGCTTTTACTACAAGCCGCGCGTGACGCTCGACAATCTGCGCCGCCATGCCAAGGGCATGATCTGCACGAGCGCCTGCATCGCGGGCATCATTCCCAAGTACATCGACCGCGGTGACATGGAGGGCGCCATCAAATGGGCCGAGACCTTCCGTGACACCTTCGACCCCGGCGATTTTTACATCGAGATTCAGGAACACGGCATTACCACCGATAACGGCCTGACCGACGAGCAGATGGACCGCACGCTCATCGATATCGCCAAACAGGTGGGCGTCAAGGTCATCGCCACCAACGACTTCCACTACCTGCGCCGCGAGGACGCCCCCGTGCAGGACGTCATCATGTGCATTGGCATGAACGCCAAGGTCGACGACCCTAACCGTATGCGCATGACCGGCTCGGAGTTTTACATGAAGACCGAGGAGGAGATGCGGGCGATGTTCCCGTATTGCCCCGAGGCCTGCGACAACACGCTCGAGATCGCCGACAAGTGCTACGTCGAGCTCGACTGGGACTCCATCATCCTGCCGCGCTTCCCGTTGCTCGATCCCGGCGAGACGCACGAGAGCCAGTTCCGCCGCGAGTGCGAGAAGGGCCTGCGCCAGCACTATGGTGACGACTGGGCCACACGCGAGATCGGTGGCGTCAACATCAAAGAGCGCTTTGAGTACGAATACAAGGTCATCTGCGACAAGGGCTTTGCCGCCTACTTCTTGATCGTTGCCGAGTACGTGCAATGGGCCAAGGACAACGGCATCGGCGTCGGCCCCGGCCGTGGTTCTGCCGCCGGCGCTATCGTCGCCTACGCCATGAACATCACCGCGTTCGACCCGCTCGAGAACGGCCTGATGTTCGAGAGGTTCCTGTCTCCGCAGCGTACCGAGATGCCCGATATCGATATGGACTTCGACGATGAGCGGCGCCTCGAGGTCGTGGAGCACGTTCGCCAGCTCTATGGTCCCGAGAAGGTCACCCACGTCATCACCTACTCGACCATTAAGGCCAAGCAGGCCATCAACGACGCCGCGCGCGTTCTGGACTACCCGGTCTACATGGGCCAGCGCCTGTCCAAGATGGTCTCGAGCGACCCCAAGGTCAAGCTCAAGCAGGTGCTCGAAAAGCAACCCGGCAAAGAGGATCTGTTTAACCCCGATTTTGCCGAGGCATATAAAAAGGACGACGACGCCCGCCGCATCATCGACACGGCGCTCTCGATCGAGGGCCTCACCCGTGGCGAGGGCGTGCACGCGTGCGCCGTTCTGATCTGCCGTGACCCCGTCAACGAGCACGTGCCCACCAAGCTCGACACCAAGGGCGGCGTCGAGATCACCCAGTACGAGGGCCATACCGTCGCCGACATGGGCCTGCTCAAGATGGACTTCCTGGGCCTGCGCACGCTGACGGTTATCTCCAAGGCCAAGGCAAACATCAAAAAGAACTTCGGCATCGACATCAAAGAGGAAGAGATTCCCTTTGACGACCCCGAGATCTTTAAGCTCATGGGCTCCGGTCACACCGCCGGCGTCTTCCAGGTCGAGTCCGCCGGCATGACGGCCACGATCAAGAACATGAAGCCCACCGAGTACAAGCACGTCGTAGCATTGATCGCTCTGTACCGCCCGGGCCCGCTGGGCGCCGGCATGGTCTCGTCCTACATCAACCGTATGAACGGCAAGGAGCCGGCCGTCTCCTACGACGACCGTCTGGACGACATCCTGGGCGAAACCTACGGCACCATGGTCTACCAGGAGCAGGTTATGCTCATCTCCGTCGAGATGTGCGGCTTCTCCAAGGGCGAATCGGACTCGCGTATCCGTAAGCCCGTGGCTAAGAAAAAGATCAAGCTGCTCACGTCGACGGTGCTCCACTGGGAGGATGGCTCGGACGAGACCACTTACGACCACTGGATGAATGGCGCTATCAAGAACAACTACACGCGCGAGGTCGCCCAGAAGATTTGGGATGATGTTCTCGAGTTTGCATCTTACGCCTTTAACAAGTCGCACTCCGCTGGCTACGCCATCCTGGTTATGCAGACGGCGTGGCTCAAGGCACACTATCCACACGAGTACATGGCGGCCGTTCTGACGTCCTATACGGGTAAGACCGACAAGATCGTGCACTACGTCTCGGCGTGCCGTCACGACGGCATCCCCGTGCTGTCGCCAGATGTCAACGAGTCCGGTACCGAGTTCACGGCTACCAAGGAAGGCGTGCGCTTTGGTCTGGCCGGTATCCGCGGCGTGGGCACCGGCGTGGCGCAGGCGATTATCGCCGAGCGCGAGGCGGGCGGCCCGTTTAAGACGCTGCACGACTTTGTCGAGCGCGTGGACTCGAGCCAGGCCAATCGTCGCGTGATCGAATCGCTCATCAAGGCAGGCGCCTTCGACTCCACGGGGTATCCACGTCGCCAGATGATGCACTTTGTGGACAAGAACAACCCCGAGAACATCATCGATGCCGCGGTAAAGCGCCAGAAAGATCGCGCGAGCGGCCAGACGTCGTTCTTCGATATGTTTGGCGACGTTGAGGGCTCGGGCTTTGAGGTGAGCGTGCCCGATCCGGATGGCCAGGAATGGGACCGCCACCTTAAGCTGAGCCAGGAGAAGGAGGTTCTGGGCATCTACGTCTCGGACCACCCGCTGCGTCCGTTTGAGTATGCACTAGCCAAGGCGCGCGACTTCTCGTTCTCGCAGATCGATACCGGCTACGAAGTTCAGAACCCCACGGGCGGCACCATCAACCAGGAGATTCCCGAGGGCAAGGCGCTGTGGTGGGCCGGCATGGTCTCGAGCGTGTCCAAGCGCGTGACCAAAAACGGCGATCCCATGGGTATCGTGCAGCTCGAGGACATGGAGGGCGAGGCCACGGTCGTGGTGTTCCCCAAGACCTACAAGGAGGCCGAGGGGTACCTGTACGGCGAGGTCGATCCCGAGACCGGCGCGCAGCTGTCCGATGCCTTTGTGCGCATTAAGGGCAAGCTCGAGCGCTCGGACCGCGGCGACCAGATCATCGCGCAGGAGATCGTGCCGCTCGAGCTCAACGAGGAGAACAACAAGCCCAAGGTGTTTGAGGTCATGGTGCCCAACAGCCGCTTTAGCCAGGGCAATATGGCGCGTCTTGCCACGGTGCTTACCGCCAACCCGGGCGGCGACCGCGTGGAGATCTTTATCGAGCAGGTGGACGGGCGCGTACTGCGTGCCGAAGTACCGGCCAAGGTCAACGCGCGCTCGATCCCGCTGCTGGCAGAGGCCAAGGCGATTGTGGGTAATCAGGGACGCGTGACGGTTATCTAAGCTACCCCGGGTGAGATTGGAGGAAGTGATGGCGCAGGGGACGTTTGTGCAGGCGCTTCGCAAAGAGGCGGCGTTGAGCGGCACCTTTATGAAGGGCCGCTCGCTCATGCTCAACGGCGCCGTGCTGTCGATTGAGGACAGCGGCTCGCGCTTCTCCAAAAACGTGACGGTTGAGGGCTCAGTGCGCGGCTCGCGCGGCGACCTGTACAAGACGCACGTGGCGCTCGACATGGACGAGCACGAGGTTATCGACTACGACTGCGACTGCCCCGCCGCATACCGCTATCCCGGTATGTGCAAGCACGCCATCGCCACAGCGCTGGCGTACCTGGACACCAGCGGCATTGAGCCTGTTGAGGGGCTGCGCACGCCGGTTCGCACGTTTACGGCGCGGTCGAAACAGCCCGCGCGCACCGCACCCAAAGCGCCGGCCGTCAACCCCAACTTTCCCTTTCCGGCGCCCGTCCCCACGAGCCCGAGCCTTGTGGCGGCGCTCTCCGATCTTTCGGACGCGCGCATGGATGAGCTGGCGAGTATGCGCCGCAAGCTTGCCGGTGCCGTTGATCCCGACGCCCCCAAAGCGGCGTTGGAGCCCTCGTTGGTGCCGTACTACAATCCGCTGTTCGCTGACCGCTTTAGCTGGGCGCTCGAGTTCCGCATCCGCTGTGGATCGGTCTCCTACGTGGTCAAGGACATCGACGGCATGGCCGATGCCTACGTGCGCGGTGGCACGTTCTCCTATGGCAAGAAGCTCACGTTTGTCCATTCACCTGAGGCCTTCGAAGACGTGTCGACAAAGCTGCTCAACCTTGTTGTGACGACAGTCGCCTATCTCGATGACATCACAAGCTCGCGTTCGGCGTCGTACGACTTTGCCCGCAGCGGTTTTGTTGCCGAGCGTCAGCTGCCGCTGTCCGTGCATAGCATCGTATATGTGCTGGACCTGCTGCGCGGCCAGACCATCTCCTTTGAGCCCGCCTGGTCGCGGGGGACGACGACGCATCGCACCTATGACGTGGCGGTTGAGATGCCTCCGGAAGGGGAGGACGAGGTGCCGTCTAAGCGCCCACCGCTCCTTGCCGCCAAGATCGCGCCGGCGGCCGGTGGCAGCTACGACCTGCGCCTGCCGGCCGATGCATACTGCTTTGTTTCGGGCGACGTTGCCTATCTGGTCGACACCCGCCGCGCGCGCCGCACCGATGTGGCGTTTGCCCGGCATGCGGCGCCGTTCCTATCGCGCTTGCTGCCCTGTCGCACGCCGGTTCACATCGCTGCCGACCAGGTGGGGGAGTTCTGTCGTATGGCGCTGCCCATTTTGCGCGACTACACCGACCTTACCGCGCCTGCCGCGCTCGATACCGTGGCGCCCGAGCCGAGCTTTGCCATGGCGATCGGCGTCGACGATGGGCTCGTGATCTGCAAAATTACGGTTACCTACGGCGACTGGTCGGCAGACCTCTTTAGCCTGGGCGCTCCGGGCAGCCCCTTCGAAGAGCAGCGCCCGGGCGTGCCTCCGCGCGACGAGGTGGCAGAGTTTCGCGTTATGGACACGGCGGCCCTGTATTTCGACTTTTACGAGGGCGGCCTGGCGTTTGAGGAACGCGACGACGAGAGTTTGTTCTGCCTGCTCACCGAGGGTCTGTCTGTGCTGTCCGAGCTGGGTGAGGTCATGCTCAGCGACCGTCTGCGCCAGATCTCGGTGCGTCCCGCGCCCAAGCTTTCGGTGCGCGCGTCCGTCAAGAGCAACCTGCTCGACGTCGAGCTGGGCGCGAGCGGGCTTTCGGCCGCGGATCTTGCCATCTATCTCGACTCGTACAAACGCCACCAGACGTTTGCGCGCCTGACATCCGGCGATATCGTGCGCCTGGACGAGGGAGCGCGCGCCGCGTTTGGCCTTGCCGATGATCTGGGGGTCGATGCTGTCGACCTGCTCGACGGCGTGTCGCTTCCCGCGTCGAGTACCCTGTTCGTCGATAGCATGCTTGCGCGCACGCCCGCGCTCGAAGCCGATCGCGACGCTGCATTCCGTCGCACCGTCGAGCGTTTGGATACGCTCGGCAAGATGGACTTTACGGTGCCGGTCTCGCTCAAGGCTACACTGCGCGGCTATCAGGTCGACGGCTACCAGTGGCTCGGCTCGCTCGAGCACCTGGGCCTCGGCGGCATCTTGGCCGACGATATGGGCCTGGGCAAAACGCTGCAGATGATCGCGCATATCCTGGCGCGCGTGGAGGCGGGGGACGCTAAGCCCACGCTTGTGGTGTGCCCTGCGTCGCTTGTGTACAACTGGACCGCCGAGCTGGAGCGCTTTGCCCCGTCGCTCGATGTGTGCGCCATTGTGGGCGCCAAGGCCCAGCGTCGCGTGCAAATCGCCGGCGTGGCCGAGCATAACGTGGTTGTAACGTCGTATGACCTTATGCGGCGCGATATCGACGAGTACGTCGAGCAGGACTTTGCCCGTGTGGTGCTCGACGAGGCCCAGTACATTAAAAACCCGCTCACGCAGGTGGCGCGCGCCGCAAAGCGCCTGCCTGCCGGCGTGCGCTTTGCCCTGACGGGCACGCCCATCGAAAACCGCCTATCCGAGCTCTGGAGCATCTTCGACTTTTTAATGCCGGGCCTGCTCGGCACGCGCGAGTCGTTTGCCAAGCGCTTCGAAAGCCCGGTCGAGCATGCCGAGGGCGACAGTGCCGCTCGCCTGCAGGCGCTCGTGTCGCCGTTTGTGCTGCGCCGTGTCAAGGAGGACGTGGTGGCCGACCTGCCCGAGAAGATCGAGGATACGGTCATGGCGCAGCTCACCGGCGAGCAGCGCAAGCTCTACCTGGCCAACCAGGACCGCATCGCCCAGCAGGTGCAGCACCGCGAGTCATCCGAGTTTAAGAAAGACAAGCTCAAGGTGCTCGCTGAGCTCACCAAGCTGCGCCAGATCTGCTGCGACCCGCGTCTACACTACGAGGATTACAAGGCGGGGAGCGCCAAACTCGATACGTGCATGGAGCTCGTGCACGGCGCACTCGACGGCGGACATCGCATCCTGTTGTTCAGCCAGTTTACGGGTATGCTCGATATCATCGGCAAGCGCTTGGCCAAGGAGGACATCGCCTTCCTTAAACTCACGGGCGCTTCGTCTAAGGAGAGCCGCGCCAAGATGGTCGCGCAGTTCCAAGCGGGCGAGGTTCCAGTCTTTTTGATTTCGCTCAAGGCGGGCGGCGTGGGCCTGAACCTGACGGCGGCCGAAGTGGTCATCCACTACGACCCGTGGTGGAACGTGGCGGCGCAGGACCAAGCGACCGACCGTGCGCATCGTATTGGCCAGCAACATACCGTGACCGTGTACAAGCTCATCGCCAAGGACACGATTGAGGAACGCATTATGCAGATGCAGGAGTCCAAGCGCGACCTGGTCAACAGTGTGCTCGGCGGCGACGGCATCTCGTCGGCGCTGTTCACGCGCGAGGATGTTCTGGCGCTGCTCGGCGGCGACGGGCGCTAACCCGCTCGGGTGGGGCCGCCAGGGCGGATGGCACACGCTGCCCCATCGTCCCCGCCCGTTATGTGTTCATTTGCAATTCCGTGGATGGTTTGTCTGCCTTTGGGCATAAGAACCATCAAGAACATTGGCACATCAGCAAAGGAGAACATCATGGCGAAATTCTTTAAGGACCCTGACGGCAAGCTCATCGCCGCCCTTGGCGACGACGTTGCGACCCCTGCCGGCTGCACGGAACTGACCGCAAACACTGAGGACGCGGCGCACGAGAAGCACGTGCCGGTCGTCGAGAGCGAGCGTGACGGTCACGTGATCCGCGCACGCGTGGGCTCGGTCGAGCACCCCAGCCTGCCCGAGCACTATATTGAGTGGATTGCCCTTGAGGCCGAGGGCCGTCTGGAGGTCCATTACCTTGAGCCCGGCATGAAGCCCGCGACGTTTTTCGCGGGCGGCTCCAAGACCGGTACCGTCTATGCCTACTGCAACCTGCACGGGCTGTGGTCCGCTACATTCTAGGAGCGCGCCCCCGCTCGGGGTATCATAGCTAGCATATGCACATGCAAGCGCCGACTGCATTATGCGGCCGGCGCTTTTACTACGATTTCGATGGTTTACGACGGAAAGGGCTGAGCCATGAAGCTCGCGCTTGCACAGATCGATATGCGCCTGGGTGATATTGAGGGCATTTGCGGCCGCATCGAGGACCAGGCTCGTCTGGCCCGCGAGCGCGGGGCGCGCGTGCTGTGCGTTCCGGCTCCGCTCTTTATGGGCGCCATGCCCGGTGGCCTGGTGGACGCTGCCGACTTTGAGCACGACATGCTTGCCGGCTTGACTGGTGTCGCCGAGCGTATCCAGGAGCTTGACATGATCTGCATCGTGCCCGCGGCGGTTTCGTTTGAGGGCCAGCCGCTGCTCGACTACATGATGCTCAAGGACGGTCATGTGGTGCCGGCGCGTTCGAGCATTGCCCTGCAGCGCGGCGAGAACAACGACACACGTTGGGCGCCGCCGGTGTTCGACGTGGACGGCGTGCGCATCGCCGTGATTTTTGACTTGGACCGCGAACTCGAGATGCTGCCGACCGGCGTCGACCTCATCGCGTATTTTCAATTCAACGCGTTTGACATGACCGACCGCGAGACTGCTGCCATTGCCGCCGTTCGCAGCGGCGCCTACCGCAAGATCGCATCCAAGCGCAGCGTGTGGTTTGCCTGCATGGCGCCGGTCGGTGCCTATGACGAGTCGGTGTATACCGGCGGTTCGTTTGTGCTCGACGACTGCGGTCGCGTGGTGGCCCAGGCGCCGTGTTTTGAGGAGAGCCTGCTGGTTCAGGAGATTCAGCGCGGCGTGATGCTTGATGCCCTGGAAGATCACGAACTGCCCGAGTTCCGTTCCGAGGAGTGGCTTTGGCAGGCGCTGGTGCTCGCCGTGCGCGACAACGCCCGAGCCCACGGTGCGTCGCGTGCTGTGGTGGCACTCGAGGGCGACTTGCCGTCGTCCCTGCTGGCGGCGCTGGCCGTCGACGCTCTGGGCCCGCGTAATGTGATTGGCCTGGTGCTGGGGCGCAACCGTATCTTTACGCCGGCGCAGGAAGAGGCCGAGGCTGCCCGCTGTGCCGCCGTCCGCGCCATCGCCGAGCGTCTGCACATTCGCACCGTCGAGCGCGATGCGCCGGATGCGGCGCGTGTGCTCGATCGCGACGTGTCGGCGGGCGATGCCGAGCGTCTGCGCTCGCGTACGCTGGGCCTCATGCTGGAGGACACGGCGCTCGAGTTGGGTGCGATGGCGCTGAGCCCGCTGTCCAAAACTGAGTACGCGCTGGCGGCGCCGGCGCTTTGCGGCGGCTACCAGGGCGATTATGCGCCCTTTGGCGATGTGTACCTGTCGACGCTTGAGTTTGTGGCGCGCGTGCGCAACCGCACGTCTGCCGTGGTGCCCCAAGAGCTCGTGACGCTCAACGCGGTGGAAGATTGTATGGAGCGCGTGCTGGCGCAGGCGCTCTCGACGCTCGACGGTCCGGTCGATATGCTCGACCGCGCGGCACAGCTGCTCGGCGGGCTTGAGCCGGGTGAGGTCGATGGCGCGCTCGAGGCACACGTGGACCGCAATCGATCTTTCGACGATATCCCGATGGCCACCGGCAAGCCCGAGGCCTGCTCGCTGCTGCTGATGCTCGTTCGACAGGGTGAGGCTGCCCGCCGTATGTTGCCGACGGCGCCGATCGTTTCGTCCCGTTCGTTTGCCGAGCGCTCCTGGCCGTACATGCTCGCGTGGTCCGACCTGGGGCTTAACGGCAAGGAGCGTATGACGGTCGATTCGCTGGCGCGCGCCGAGGTGCGCCGTTTTGCTGACGAGGATACGAGCGAGCGCATGCGAAACGAGATGATGGGCGTGCTGGGCGAGCTACTGGGTATTTCGCCCGAGCAGATGGAGGAGCTGCGCTCCGAGGACGGTCAGCGTCGTTTGCACGAGGGAATGAAGAAGTTTGAGGGCGAGGTTCAGGACGCCATCGATAAGATGATGGGCGGTCAGGGCGGCCCGCAGGGTGGGCCCCAGGGTGGCCCGATGCCGCATCCGCCGGTGGACCCCCGTCAATTCCCGTTCTTTTCTCAAAATTAACTATGGGATGGGATTCGCTCCCAACCCCGACACTTCAACTAAGCATCTTGGTCCCGTTGTGTTATTCTAGAACAGACGTTCGTGAATGATGCGCGGGGCCTTGTCTTGCGCTTGGCAAAAGGCGAGGGGAGGCTGGCTTGGTTATCTTGGGTATCGACCCCGGTTTGGCCCATACGGGTTGGGGGATTATCGAGGAGCGGCGAGGCGAGGTTCGCTGCCGTGCCTACGGTTGTATCGAGACCAGCGCGGGCAGTCCGCTCGCGGTGCGTCTGTCGCATATCGCCCGCGACCTCAAGGGCGTCGTGGAGCGTTATCGACCCGATACCGCTGCTATCGAGAGCATCTACTTTGGTGCTAATGTCCGCTCGGCCATCCCCACGGCGCATGCCCGCGGTGCTGCACTCGTGGCGCTTTCGGAATGCGCGCTCGAGATTGGCGAGTACACGCCTATGCAGATCAAGCAGGCTGTGGTGGGCACCGGCGCTGCAGATAAGCGACAGGTTGCCTACATGGTGCGCACGCTCACGCAGCTCGACCACGACCCACATCCCGACCATGCCGCCGATGCCCTGGCTTGCGCCATCTGCCACGTAAACCTCAGCCGCACCCGTGCCCTCACCGGTGGCGAGTTCTATCAACAGAGAGGAACCGGATACTGATGATTTCCCAGCTCCATGGAACGCTCGTCGAGGCCACGATGAGCTCGGCCGTCGTCGATGTGTCGGGCGTGGGCTTTGAGCTCGGCATCTCGGGCAGCACCGCCGCTACGCTGCCTACGCCCGGCGGCGAGGTTCGCCTCTACACGCGCATGCAGGTGCGTGAGGACGCCATGACGCTCTTTGGTTTTGCCTCCAAGGACGAGCGCACGATGTTCGATCGGCTCGTGTCCGTCTCGGGCGTCGGTCCGCGCCTGGCGCTCGCCGTGCTCTCCACCTATACCGTGGGGCAACTGTATTCCCTGGTAATGGCCGAGGATGACAAGGGCATGGCCAAGGTGCCCGGTGTGGGCAAAAAGACAGCGCAGCGCCTCATCTTGGAACTCAAGTGCACCTTTGCCAAGGACAAGGGCTTTGTGCCGGTCGACGTGATTCCCGGACAGGTTGCGATGTCTGTGCCCACTGCCGCCCCCTCGGCCATCGACGATGCCCGCGCGGCGCTCCTTTCCATGGGCTTTAGCCCGCAGGAGACCGATGTTGCCCTGAGCGGGTATGATGGGCAGGATATGCGTGTCGAGGATCTGCTCGGCGCGGCGCTTAAGCGACTTGGAATGGATGCGTGATGTGGGAAGCCGATGATTCTCAGGACCTGTGGTCGACGCCCGGAAACTCGCCGGCGGCATCCATGGCGCATGGCGAGCGCATGGTGGGCTCGGAGCTGACGCCCGAGGACCTCGATGTCGACCGCACCCTGCGCCCTCAGCGCCTGGATGACTACTGCGGCCAGGAACACATCAAGCAGAGCCTTCGCGTGCTCATCGAGGCGGCGCAAAGCCGCGGCGAGACGCTCGACCACGTGATCTTCTCGGGCCCTCCGGGTCTGGGCAAGACCACGCTGGCTACGGTTATCGCCAACGAGCTGGGCGCTCAGATTAAGACGACGAGCGGTCCGGCCATCGCGCGCACCGGCGACCTGGCTGCCATCCTGACTAACTTGCAACCGGGCGACGTGCTGTTTATCGACGAGATCCACCGCCTCAACCGCTCGGTCGAGGAGGTCCTGTATCCTGCGATGGAGGACTTTGCCCTCGATATCGTGATCGGAAAGGGTCCGGCTGCACGCTCGATTCGCCTGGATACCCCCAAGTTCACGCTGGTGGCGGCAACGACTCGCTCGGGCATGTTGACCGGCCCGCTACGCGACCGTTTTGGCATTTCGTATCGTCTGGATTACTACACCGTCGAGGAACTCGCCCAGATTGTGACACGCTCGGCGACCATCCTGGGCGTGACGATTGACCATCCCAGCGCGCTCGAGATCGGCTCGCGTTCGCGCGGCACGCCGCGTCTTGCCAACCGTCTGCTCAAGCGCGTGCGCGACTATGCGCAGGTGCGCGGCAACGGTCCCATCGAGCTCGATATCTGCCGTCAGGCACTCGAGTTCTTTGAGATCGATGAGCTCGGCTTGGACTGGATGGATATTCGCATTTTGGAGACGCTTGCCAAGACGTTCTCCGGACGTGCCGTCGGCCTGACGACGCTTGCCAGTGCGGTGGGCGAGGACCCGGGTACGCTCGAGGATGTCTACGAGCCCTATCTGCTGCAGTGCGGCTTGATGATTCGCACACCGCAGGGTCGCCAGGCAACCTTGCGCACATTCGAGCATTTGGGTATTGAACCGACCCTGTAGGAATGGGCTTGTTGTAGCGCATCTGTAGGTTATCGCTGGGCATCGGGTAAACATATCGCCGTTCGTCGGTTACGGGCGTTTTACTATTGCGCGCGCGTGCTATGCTGGATTGGTCTTTTTCTCATCCGGTAACGAAAGGACCGCCCATGCCTACTGACATCGAAATCGCACGTTCTGTTACGCCGCTGCCTATTACCGAGGTGGCCAAGAACGCCGGCGTCGACGTTAAGCATCTGATTCCGTACGGCTTCGACAAGGCTAAGGTCGATTATTCCCTGCTCAACGAACCGACCGACCACCAGGCCAAGCTTGTCCTCGTGACCGCTATCAATCCCACGCCCGCAGGCGAGGGCAAGACCACCACGACCATCGGCCTGGCCGACGGTCTGCGTCGTCGCGGCGTCAAGAGCGCCGTGGCCCTGCGCGAGCCTTCGCTCGGCCCCGTGTTTGGCGTGAAGGGCGGTGCCGCCGGTGGCGGTTGGGCCCAGGTCATCCCCATGGAGGATATCAACCTGCACTTCACCGGCGACTTTCATGCCATCGGTGCCGCCAACAACCTGCTGGCAGCCATGCTCGACAACCATATTCAGCAGGGCAACCAGCTCGGCATCGACGTTAAGCGCATTACCTGGAAGCGCGTTGTCGACATGAACGACCGTCAGCTGCGCCATGTTATCGACGGCATTGGCGGCAAGGCCCAAGGAGTGCCGCGCGAGGATGGCTTCGACATCACTGTTGCCTCCGAGGTCATGGCAATCCTGTGCCTGTCCACGAGCATCAACGATCTTAAGGAGCGCTTGGGTGAGATCGTTGTCGGCTACAGCTATGCCGGCGAACCCGTCCGCGCACGCGACCTTAAGGCCCAGGGAGCTATGGCCGCACTGCTCAAGGACGCGCTCAAACCCAACCTGGTTCAGACACTCGAGGGCACGCCTGCGTTTGTCCACGGCGGTCCCTTCGCCAATATTGCCCACGGCTGCAACTCCATCATGGCCACCCGCATGGCCATGCGCTTTGGCGACGTTGCGATTACCGAGGCCGGCTTTGGCGCCGACCTGGGTGCTGAGAAGTTCCTCGACATCAAGTGCCGCATGACGGGCGTTCGCCCCAGCGCTGTCGTGGTCGTCGCCACTGCCCGCGCGCTTAAGTACAACGGCGGTGTTGCCAAGGCCGACCTCAACGAGGAGAACCTCGAGGCTCTCAAGGCCGGCATGCCCAACCTGTTGCGCCACGTCGACAACATCCAGAACGTCTACGGTCTGCCCTGCGTGGTCGCCATCAACCGCTTCCCGACGGACACCGAGGCCGAACTCGAGCTCATCGAGTCCGAGTGCCAGAAGCTCGGTGTCAACGTTAAGCTGTCCGAGGTTTGGGCTAAGGGCGGCGAGGGCGCGCTCGACCTGGCCGATGAGGTCATGCGTCTAATTGAGCAGCCAAGCGAGCTCAAGTTTGCCTATGAGGACGGTGCCGATGTGGCCGACGCCCTCGAGGCCGTTGCCACTAAGGTCTACCGCGCCGACGGCGTCGACTTTACGCCGGCTGCCAAGCGCCAGCTCGCCGAGCTGCGCGAGAACGGCTTTGGCAACCTGCCGGTGTGCGTGGCCAAGACGCAGTACAGCTTTAGTGACAACGCCAAGGCGCTGGGCGCTCCCGAGGGCTTCCGCATCACCGTGCGCGAGCTCAAGGTTTCCGCCGGTGCCCACTTTGTGGTCGCGCTGACCGGCAGCGTTCTGACCATGCCGGGCCTGCCCAAGGTTCCCGCGGCCGAGAACATCGACGTCGACAACGACGGCAACATCACCGGCCTGTTCTAAGGTTGCTACTCATAGCCGCTTGCACGCCCCGTCGCGCCTACCAAGGCCCGGCGGGGCTTTTTGATCCCAAGGGGACGGAAAGATTACGGATCATTTTGTGGCTGTTGGGTCAATGAGGCTATCCGTATGGGGTCGTTCGTCCAAAACTATGCCGGTTTACTACGATGAATCGGTACACCTCGACCATATCTGGATTTTCCGATAATGACCGATTCGTCTACCTGCGGTTTTGTTTTCTTGTAAAGTAGCGTGCTCAGGTTCGGGCGATTTATCGTAGTAAACCGGCATAGTTTTGGACGTGGCGGCAATGTTGCGCAACAAGAATGGGGATTTCTCTCGTACGGTGTAGTTGGAAGAACTGCGCGGGCGCATTGCGGCTGCGATGAGAGACGGGAGATGCGATGTATTGCACCAAGTGCGGAGCTCAGATACCCGATGGCTCCACGTTTTGCACGAGCTGCGGGGCCCGCGTGGGTGGCGCCGAGGACCAGGCGGAGCCTGTGGCGTTTCCGGTGGAGGACGCGCCGGCGTCCGCTCCTGTGGGACAGCAAGCTCCTCAGGGTGCCCCGGTTCATATGGCGGCGCAGCCTCGTTATGAGGAGACTATGACCGAGTCTGCTGAGGCCGCTCAGCCGTTTGTTCCGACGCCGCAGCCCAAGAAGCCCAAGCACAGGGGCCGTATCGTCGCTGCCGTTATCGGCGGTGTTGCCGTTGTCGCCATTGTCGCCACTATCGTGATCGTGCCGCGTATCGGCGCATCTTCCGAGGTGACCTCGGGCGGCAAGGGCTATGTTGTCTGCGCGTGCGAGACTAAAGTGCTGCCCAAGAACAGCAAGGGCAAAAAGCTCAAGAGCTATACCGTCGAGCTGGCGCCGGTGTCCGGCAAGGGCAAGAGCTACACCATCAAGGTCGATGGCGAGGACGGCTTTGCCATGGAGGACTTTGGCGAGCCGCCCGACCAGAAGTACCAGATGACCATCACCTCGGGCAAGGGCAAAAAGAAGAGCACGACCACCATGAAGGTCGACTACGCCAAGGAAGGCTCGGACGCTCCCAAGAACGTTGAGCTCACGCAGTCCAAGAAGGAGGCCAAAGCCTCTGCCAAGGCGGCGGTCAAGACGGCAAACGAGCTGTTCACCGACAAAATCCTCGAGTATCAGAAGAAGTATGGCGAGGGTGAGGCTGTCGGGTTCGATGAATATGCGTATGGAGCCCAGGGTGTTGCTTACGCCAAGCTCATTGACTTTGATGGCGATGGTCAAGATGAGCTGCTGATTGAGTATTCCGATGAACCGGTGGACCGTGGGGATAACGCAGCCGCTGCGCATCTTGAGGTCTGGGCGTATAAGAATGGCGAGATTGAGAAGGTCTACACGCCAGAGGTAAACGTATCTCATCAGGAGGCGTGTGTGTCTGTCTGGCTTGATGAATACGAGGGCAAGATTGGTTTCTCGCAGTGGTATGACCATGGGACAGCAATTAAGCAAAGCGATCTCTCTGGCGAAAGTGGTCCTTCTGCTCACGAATACCAAGTTAAATTCATTGGCTACGACGGCAAGTCATTCAAAGCCATGACCGACCTTGTTGCCCCGAATGAAGTCGGTTCTGCCTCTTTGGGCGGTTTTGGTTTCTTGTATGCCGACGAGAGCTCGGTTAACAGCACCATTGGCACGGTGGCCACGACGCTGGAGCAGTTGAAGTCGAAGGACTCTGACGATGCGCAGGCGAGCTACGAGGCCGTCTCTGCTACGCAGGATGTCAGCTTTACGGCGCCGGTGGGCGAGGGCGCGCCTGATCCCGACGTTACGTGTCAGATTTCGGCTACGTGGATCTATCCCCAAGTAAAAGGCCAGGGCGTAGGTGTCGCCAAGTTCAACGAGGATATGATTCAGCTCGTCGCGGATGCACTTGATGCGAGTAAGCAGGCGACACCATATGATGAGGACAACCGTGTGACCACGATGTATTACGCTGAAATCGTCTCGATTGACGGCGATATCGCCTGCGTGCGAACCTACACCGATAGCTATCAACCTCCGTATCGCTCGGAGCAGGTGACGAGATCGGCATACTATAACCTCAAGACAGGCGAGCAGGTTTCGCTCGAGGACTCGCTCGCACAGCACGGGCTCTCGTTTGACACCCTCAAGAGTGAGGCTAAACAGGCGATTAAGGCTGCGAAAACTAATATGTATTCTTCATACGCCAATAGCTACGAAGATGATGACAACTTTACCGAGGACCATTTCTACTACGACGGCAAGGGCTATGTTGTGGTGCTCGATACCGGTGTATTTGACTGCGACGCATGGGGTACACACGATCTGGTGGCACATGCTTTTGACTCGAGCTATTCCAGCGGCCAGGACGTGACCCCCGAGTATCCTCGCTATACGTACACTCTTAACGAGTAAGGCGAGGCTGCAGAAAGTGAACTGAACAGTCCCCGGCAACGCCAATGTAGCGCCGCCCGGGACTTTTTGATGCAAATTGGCTCCGAAACAAGCTATCTGGGCCAGCCACGCCACGAAAAGCGCCCATCTACTACGTTTGCCAGGGCTGGACCGACCATGGAGCGTTTTTTAACAATGCAGCAAGACGTTTACCTGCGGTTTTGTTAACGCAAATTTGGCTATGGTTGGCACCCTTGGGTTAAACGTAGTAGATGGGCGCAATTTGTGGTGCACAGCCCAAGAAGGGATCATTAGCCGCGCTGGAGGCCGAAGAGTTTGGCGTTGCGCTCGGCGACCATCATGTTGATGTCGGCGATTTCCATCTCGCCGTCAATGTAGGGCTGGTAGGTGCCATATGGATCGCCGGCTCCCAAGCTGCAGCTTCCGCAGTTGTCGCAACTGCCGTTACCGCAGCCCGCGAGCGCTAGCTTGATGATCTCCTCACGCTCGGCACGCGTCGTGTCCTTGATGAGCTTGCTTTTTGCCATGACGTTCCTCGATTCGCTTGTGACCGTCGGCCGCGCTTGTCTTGTAGATACCGGCGGGCTTTGCCCATCATAGGCTTTTGCGCGGGTAGAATGCATGGATAACTTGATGCTTACGGGCGACGGAAAGGAATCGTTGCATGGACCAGGACAAGACGACCGTAATGGGTGGCTACGACTCCCCGCGGACGGGCAATGGCGCCGATGAGACCCGCGTCGTGCCGAATCCCGGCTACGCTGCTCCCGATACGACGCAGGCGTCGGCCGATCCCACGCGCGTTGTGAATTACGGAAACGTAGCGCAGGACCCGTATGGTGTCTCGTCGCAGAGTCCCTACGGCAACGCGGCGGCAGACCCTTATGATGACCTGCTGCAGAATCCCATTCCGCAGCCTCAACAGACGACATATATGCCGCGCACGGCACAGCCGCGCTACGAGTCGCGCGACCGATATGCGCGCGAGCCGTATCGTGAGTATCCCAAGTCCATCCCTCAGTATGGCGAGGACGAGGAGAAGAAGCCTTCGCGTTCGTCGAGCGTGATCAAGAAAATCCTGATCGTGCTGGCGATCTTCTTTGCCTTGTCGGTTGTGTTTGCCATCGTGTCGGGCATGCTCAACAAGCGGGGCGCCACGACTGATACCACGGCCGAGCAGACCGAGACTACCCAGTCCGGCACCGTCGACCTGAGCGATATCCCGGGTCAGTACTGGTCCAACGCCAAGAAGCTCCTCAAGTCGCGCGGGGCCGATCTTTCGAATGCCGTGATTCTGACCGACGACGGCTCGACGCCCGTTGTCGATGCCAATTGGGTCGTGACGTCTGCCTACTATAACGACAACGGCAACCTCGAGATTCAGCTCACGCGTAAGGACAGCTCGTCGGGTAATGCGTCCGGCGACCAGGGCGGCGCGGACAGCTCGAGCTCCAACACGCTGGAAGACCTGAGCAACAAGGCACAGGAGCTTGGGGATAAGGCCCAAGAGCTGGGCGACACGGCTCAGAACCTCGGCGATACCGCACAGAACCTGGGCGATATGGCTACCAACGCTTGGGATACGCTGCAAAACGGCATTTCGGGTGCGTAGGGGAACTAGCGGTCGAGCGGCTAGAGCCTTAGCAGTGCAAACAAAAACGGGACGCAGGATTTCGTGACCGGGCGCGTAGGCGCGTTGGTCGGCGGTCCTGCGTCCCGTTTTGCTGTCGATTACAGCTGCTCGGCCGGACGGTCGGGAGAGCTGAAGCCCGAGTCAAATGTGACGACGCACGAGACATCGGGCCGGCGCTCGTGCACGATACGCGTGACGAGCTCCAGCAGCTCCTCGTCGGATATGTCAAAGCCGTCGGGACGCACCAGGTCAAACGAAACAAAGCCGTCGTGCTCATGTAAGTCGTGGATGGAGAGCGCGGGGTCGATCTGCGCTACGCCGCGCTTGACCCAGCCACGCAGGTCGTCGCCGGTGGTGGCGATGGGGTCGCAGTGCAGCGTGATGTCGATGCCCATTTGATGCTTGATGTCGTGTTCGATGGTGTCCAGGATCTCGTGGTGCTCAAAGGCATCGCCCTCGCCGGGCATTTCCACGTGTGCGCTGGCAAACTGACGGCCGGGGCCGTAGTCGTGCACCATGAGGTCGTGTGTGCCCAAGACCTGGGGGTACGACATAATCCTGTCGCGGATTTCCTGGACGAGCTTGGGATCGGGCGCTTGTCCCAGCAGTGGGCTGATGGCGTCGCGCACCAGGCCCATGCCGCTGATGCAAATGAAGATGCCCACGCCCAGGCCCGCCCAGCCGTCGAGGTCAAAGCCTGTCGTTTGCGAAATAAGCGCTGCCGCTAAGACCGAGCCCGAGGTGATGACATCGTTTTTGGAGTCTTGCGCCGTGGCGATGAGCGTCTCCGAGTCGATGCGATCGCCCAGCGTGCGGTTGAACGCGGCCATCCAGAGTTTAACGAGCATGGATGTAGCCAGTGCCGCAAGGGAAACGAGCGTGTAAGCGGTGGGGGAGGGCTTGATGATCTTGGTGACCGACTCCAGGATTAGGTTGATGCCGACGGCACAAACGAGGACGGCGACAACCAAGCCGGCGAGGTACTCGTAGCGGCCGTGGCCATAGGGGTGGCCTTCGTCGGCCGGGCGGCTGGCAAGGCGGAACCCGAGCAGACTCACGATGTTGCTCGAGGCGTCGGAGAGGTTGTTGAAGGCATCGGCGATGAGCGAGACAGAGCCGGCGAGCAGGCCCGCGATGCCCTTGGCCAGGCACAGGGTGATGTTGAGGCCAATGCAAATGAGGCTTGCGGCAAAGCCCGCGTTGGTGCGGCAGGAGGTATCGACCGGTTCGCTTTCGCTGCCGGGAACAAGCGTATGTACCAGTCGATTTACAAATAGCATAACGATCGTCCTCACAATCATGGTTAAGGGGATAGTGTAGCTCGCATGGGCGCACCGTGAGCCGGTGCTCAGAAAATGCAGCAACGGTCTGCTGGAGCTAACGAGCGGCCCTTCTTGTCCGACAGGGTGCTGTATTTTGGGCCACATGGGTATAGGCATATGCCTGCCTGCCCGACATACTTACTATCGACAGCCCCTGCGCAAAGGAGGACGTATCCATGGACGAGATGTTTGCCATTAAATGCCAAAACTGCGGCGGCCCTATGTACTCACACCAGGCTAAACGCAGCTTTGAGTGCGCCTATTGCGGCACGGTCATCCCGTGGCAGGCCGATGCGGGGGAGCCCAAGAGCGCCCTGGGCATTCGCCATGCACCGTTGACGGTTGTCGATGGGCTGCTTAAGCTCACCCATGTGTCGCAGCTCGAACGCCCGGAGGACCCGGACTGGTACTTCTTCAATTCGCACTGGCGCAATCAGTCGGTTCTGGAGCATCTGCTGTGGGAGGACCGCGGCACGGCGCAGGAGTTCCAAGAGGCCACGCACGTGAGCATTCCCTGCCCCTTCTGCGGCGCGTCCTTTGAGGGGTCATCGACCCAGCGCGTGTTTGAGTGCCCGTCCTGCGGCAATAAGATCGGCGTTGCCGACCTGCTCAAGCCCGGTACCTTTAGCAAACGCTTGACCTTGGGCGTTGGTGCGGAGTATGTACCTGAGCAGGGCATTCCCTGCGAAATCTCGCCGCAGCAGGCACGTGCCAACGCGCTGCAGCTGGTGCGCCAGTACCCCGACGCCTTTGCCGGGCACGGCGTGGAAGACGCGATCCAAAATGACATGATGCTTTTCTACTTCCCCATGGCGCTCGCGGACCTGCGCATGATGGCAAGCTTCCCGGGCAAGGGGCTGAGCAAGGAGACCCTGGTGTACTACGAGGTGCTCGACTGGGCGTATCCGCGGGCAAACTACCTGGACGTTCGCCTTATGGGCATTCTGGAGCCGTGGGACTTTGCCAAGGTTGGGCCGTTTGACCCGGCCATGCAGGAAGGTGACTTCCGCGTTGTCTCCGTCGATGCGTCTACCAAGGACCAGGTGGTCATTGATAAGCTGGCGCTCGACATTGCCGGCAACGATGCCGAGGCGGTGCTGGGGCTCAATAAAAAGAGTATCCGCACGTGGGCGCGCAAGGCCCGCAAGCATAAGGACGGCCTGGTGATGGTGCCGGTCTACTTTGTCGATCGTCCGGCGACGGACAGCCGCGATGGCGAGCAGGTGCGCATTGCCGTAAACGGCCAGACGGGTCGCGCGGCCGCGGTGGTGTTTAGTGACAAGCGCGAGACGCATGTGGTGGCGCCGCTCAACCCGAGCCTGCATCTGTCCGGCGAAAGTACCGTGCAAGCCACGCCCATCGAGGTCAAATACGTTAAATCACCGTTCCTGTACCAGATCGTGCGCCGTGGAGGCGGCGAGCAGCCGCGCCAGGTGGCAGCAGAAGTCGAGGGTTCCTACCGAGAGGAGAGGCCCAAACGCAAGGGATTGCTCGCTGCGATCTTTGGGAAGTAGGGGAGCGGTACGGGACAGTACGCAGTAGTGCGAGCTGTCCGTCGTGGTAGATCTAAATAAACGGTGGGGCGGCTGCAAAAGAGCCGCCCCACTGGGTAGAATCAGATTGTGCCGCGGAACCCGCTCATCAGCTAGTCACACTTCGGAAGCGCGAGCAACGCAGGTATTATCGTCTAAAGGGCCGGCTGCAACCAGCCCTTTTCTGCGGCAGCGGGGATTCGAATACCAACACGGTGTACGGCCCCACGGTACTTTGCTCTGTGACGAACGGACCCATGACGGCGCATTCTGTAATCATCATTTATACGGTCCCTTAATCATTTGCGCGGCTGACATTGTTTTCGTTGAAGACGCGCTCTAAAACAGGCAGCTCTCAATCAGATCCTTCCCTCGTAGAGTATCGATCCATTCCTGCGGGATGGCCTCGATACCGTATGCCGTGCCGGCGAGGGCACCTGCGACGGCTGCGGTGGTGTCAGTGTCGTCGCCCAGGTTGACGGCGGCAAGTACGCATTCTTCGTAGCTGTTGGTGTTCACAAAGCACCAGGTGGCGGCCCTAAGCGTGTCAAGCACGAAGCCGCCAGACCTGATTTCGTGCTCGGACACGCCTTTCAGGTGGAGCGCCCACGAGGGGGGCGTGCCGTTCATCACGTCCCTCATCAGCTCGACAAATATGACGCATGCGTCGGTCGACGTTCTGTGGGCGTGCGTGATCGCGGAGACCTCGCCGATCTCTTCGTCTGTAGCATCGGTGAACGCCAAGGGAGCGATGCGCATGAGCGATCCGTTGCCGTTGTCGCGTTCGCCGGAGCCACCTTTGCCGGCACGCAAGGCGCGGGCGGTCGTGCCGCCGAAATCGAAAACGCCGTCGATCGTATACTCGCCACGGGCAATCCAGCTTACGAACTTGTCGCGCATGTCTGCGGTGTCGATGCGCCCAAGCTCTCTAATCGAGTCGCAGGTAGCAAGCGTCATAGAAGTGTCGTCGCTCCAGGTGCCGGCGGGCTGCCCATGCGTGCCGTAGCCGATCATGTCGATGCATTCGAATGTACCGCGGGGCCTGAACTCGTAGGGAACGCCCAACGCGTCGCCGACGGCAAGTCCATAGATGCAGTCGCGTAGCGTTGTTTCCGGTCTGTCTGTCATGGAATGCTCCTCTTATGCCAGGGGAAGTGGAACGTCGTCGGGGGTATCGGTCACAACGTGTTGCTACCCTTGCGCTTCGCCATTAGTCGCTTCGTTGATGGCGCGGTATTCGGCACTCAGCTCGCGCGCCAGCTCTTCCTTGCTTGGAAGGTACGGCAGGTATTTGGCGGCAAACACTTGGTCGTTGTCTTCGGGCAGCGTGTACTCGACAATCGAATCGCTTTTGTCCGCGCAGAGCACGATGCCTATGGGTGGATTGTCGCCTTCGTTCATGAGCTCACGCGTGTAGTAGTTCACATACATTTGCATCTGGCCCAGGTCCTGATGCGTAAGGTCATCGGTCTTAAGGTCGATGAGCACGAAGCAGCGCATCAGATAGTTGTAAAAAACGAGGTCAATATAGAAATGACGTCCATCAAAGGTGATGCGCTTCTGACGCGCCTCGAAAGCGAAGCCGCGGCCAAGTTCCAACAGAAACCTCTGAAGATGCGTGATGAGTGCCTGCTCTAAATCGCTCTCACGAAACGCAGTATCGTCCGAGAAGCCTAAAAACTCCAGCACATATGGGTCGCGGATAATATCCTCGGGGCGATGAACCGGGACGCTCTTTTGGATTTCCTGGGCGACGGTCTCTTTGTCCTTGCTGGCAAGTAGACGCTCGCGGAACATGGTGTTGATTTGGCGCTCGAGCTGACGCGTGCTCCAGCGAGAGTCGGCGCATTCGTTCATGTACCAAATGCGAGCTTCGGGGTCGGGAATGCGAGATAGTCTGCGATAATGTGTCCAGTTCAATTCGTGACGCAGTGCGTCACGAATTGGGAATGCTAAATAAAACTGCCGCATGTAGCGGAGGTTTGAGGTATCAAAGCCTTTGCCGAAATCTGTGGTAAGCCTGGTCGCGAGTCCTTTAAGCAGCGCCTCTCCATACCTGGCGCGCTCTTCTCCGCCTTGTTCCTCAACAATGCTCTTGCCGATCTCCCAATATGCCTCAACCATCGCAAAGTTAACGGCGGCATATGCCTTGTCGCGAGCAGCGTTGAGAATCGAGGAAACCTGCTTATAAAAACCTTCGGGCACGATTGCCGATTCTCCGCGGTTTGCCAGTTCGCCCATCACCATCGCCCACTTTCCTCCTGTGGAATGCATCTTTATCGCATTTAGTTTAAAGCCTCGCGCGGACACGAATTGCTGTGCTGTCTGGCACCTTCGCATGGGAGCCTTGCGGTGACTAAAATGTGGCCATAGAGGCAGTTTTAGCGAACCCCGCGGGAGTGACACGCATGGATAACAACACTTTGCTGTTCCAGGACAAAGGTTCGGGCAGGTTTAAAGACGTCAAGATCTAGCCTAACCGTATCGAGGTGCTCAAGAAGGGCGCGTTTGGTGGCAAGCACACCGAGATCGTTTACCTTAAGGACATCACGGGGGTCAACAGGATCAAGGGCCGCGACGTTTTTCTGCGCAATCGACTGTTAACCGCTTGCGTCTTTAGCCCGAGCAGTCGTGCGAAGGCCCAGGAGTTTGTTAACGCGCTGAACATGGTGATGTAGCCGATAACGGCGTACGGGCCAAGGTGAAAATCGGGGCGCAGAACGGTATTCTACGCCCCGATTGAGTTGATGCGCCCAAAAGACTGGCTTGCCTATTCGCTAGCACCTTCGTTGTCTTCGCGGTCATTGGCAAGCATTGCTGCGCCGGCAACCGTTGTTGCCACGGCGGCAGCGGCGAGCCCGGCGGCAATGCCGGAACCGTCGCCTGTGTCGGCGAGTTTTCCGCCCGAGCCCTTGCCCTTGTTGCCCTTACCGTTCTTGTCCGCGCTGCCCGCGTTGGCGCCAGTGCCGGTGCCGGCGCCGCCTGCGCTGCCCGAGGCCGCTACGGTGAAGCTTGCGGCTCCATCGCTGGCGAGCATGTAGTTCTGTGCCGCGTCGCCCAAAAGGCTTTTCACGCGCACCCAGTACGTTCCTGCGGCAAATGTTTCGCCCTCGGCCATTGCCGTGCCCGGAGCGCCGTCCGCGTCGTGCACAAACTCGAGCTGGGCCGTGCAGGCATCGGTTTCGAGCTTGCCCTCGAGTGATGCCGCAATCTTGGCGCGCGCGTCTTCGCCGGCCTTAAGGCCTTCGAGTCCCTCAAAATGGGGCGTCAGCGCACGTGGATCGATATCGATGGGCACAGGGCCCTGCAGCCCCGTAACAGTCTCGTTGCCCAGGGCGTCGACATCCACATATTCGATGGCAAACGCATGTCCCGAGGCTGCTACGTTGAGTACGTTGCTGCTATCGACGAGGCGGAAATGACCCTCGCCAACGGTCTTGCCGTCCTGGAGCGAGGCGTCGCTCAGCGAGTCGCCATATGTCATGTGCATGCGGGCTGGGAGGTAGCACGAAGCCGTCTGCTTGTGCTCCGTATCGTAATTGCGCTGGTAGATGCTCCGGGCCAGTGTCGCATCAACAAAGTCGGATGCGATGATGCCAATGTGCTTGCGGCAGTCCGCCTTTGTGCTCTCAACTCCGGTATTGTTTATATATGAGCTCTTGTACAGGTGCTCGTTGACCACTCGCGCTGCGGTAAAAGGGTTGTTTTGCGTGCAGCTAGTATAGTTGATAAACCAGCAGCGCTCCGTTGCCTGCACCGTTGTCCCGTCCGCGGCAGTGATATCTACGGTGCTGCGCTCGAACTCGGACGCTGCCTTCAGGGCCATATCGACCCAGTCGATCTTACTGGATCCCGTGCAGTTGTAATGGTCTTGGGCATATACCGCTGTGCTATAGGGCTCTTTGTCGCCCGTATTGCCCGCAGCCTCAAAGCCTTGCTCGTATTTCACGAGGCACATGGACTTTCCGGAATGCGCCTTGATCTTGTCATCCCATTCGGTGAGGTCGAGGCCCCACGTGTGGCCGTCTACGCTGTCGCCGGCGAGTTTAAATCGACGCAGCAGGACGATCTTTCCGCGCACCTCGTTCAGTGTGGGGACATGGCTCGACGTATAGAACAGATCGGAGTTATTGTCCATAACATTGGCGAAAGCCGTCGTAATGCTTTCGTCGGTAGCTTCGTCGTTGCCTCGTGACACCAGCATGATGAGCGCTTCTGACGGGTTTTCGTTCAAAAATGTTTTGAAGTAACCGATGACATCGGAGAGATGTATAAAGCCCCCGTCTTTTTTGAGCAAGTAGCATATTCCATGGTCGATGCCGGGGTCGCCTTTATCGTTGTTCTTTCCAAGTCGGATATCAAAATAGCGAATGCCTTCGAGCAACTGCGTGGGGATGTAATCCTGCTGGCACTTTGCAAGCGAGGTTTGGGGCTCGGTGTCGTTGTCGACGCTGCAGGTGCTTGAATCATGCGTGCCCGGGATGCTCAGCTCGTCGAGGTATTTGTTGCCGTCGACGTATTTCATCCAGCATGGTCCGTCGACGTAGCTGCTATACGTGGTCCAGTCGATGCTGCTAACTGTGGCATTGGTCTTGTCCATGCTGTAGCCGACAAGCTCGAGCTCCCACGGAATGCTCTTACTCTTATGGCAGATCTTATTGTTGTCCTGGTCTTTGCCGTCCTTTTCTATGGCCAGGTACTTAATGTCTTTTTTCTCGGTTTCTTTCTCGACCGTGCGGTCTCGGATGATATAGGTACCGTTTGATTGACGCTTGAACGCAAAAGAGCGACTGGCCTTGCCGTCATGCTCGCCACTCCATACGTGGATGACCTTTCCATCTTTGTCCGAGTCGCCATCGACCGACCAAATGCTGTAGCCCGTCTTCTTGTGCTCTTCGAAATTGAGCAAGGTGCGGATAGCATACCAGTTTGTATCGTCATTCTTGGTCGTTACGTTCTCAAGGATGAGCTTGCTGGACGTGCCGTCATTAAACAGGTGGCAGACGTTGCCGATGACGTTGCCGTCTTCGTTGACGCTCGCGGTGCGAAAATAGCCCGCGGGGCGAAGGCGAATGACGAACTTGTCGAGGGTGGCCGCCGGTGTGGGTGCGTCTTCTGCAAATGCCGCGCGCACGGGAAGGCCCAATCCCGCGGTTTCGGGCAGGCTTACAAATGGCGACAATGCTGCGAGTCCTAGGCCCAACGTGAATGCTCGACGGCTAATGGCGTGGTGTTCGGTCATAACTTCTCCATTCGCAGAGTGCGGTTATGCGATAGTTTTGGTCACTATACTGCCCAGATGTTTAAAGACGCCGGTTTAATTGTCTGCGCGGCGCAATAAATCGGCGGGTGGACGTGTTGGGGTGTTTGTCGTGTTCGTACTGTTGCCACATTTGGGGCGGTTCCGGCGTCCGGCGTCCTCGCGTTCGTCGGCTACCGGCATAAGAAAAGGAGGGTCGGTTTACCGGCCCTCCCTTGGTACGAAGCGCTGGGATACCGTCGCTTGTTTACGCTGCGCCCGTGTTTCCCGCTGCGCTCGCCAGTCGCTTAGCGTTTAATCTCGATATCCTCGAGCTTAACGTCCATGGCCTCGGTCTTGGCCGTGGCGATGTCGTCGGCAAATTCCAGAGACTCCATCATGGTCTCGACGGCGTCCTTGTGTTCCTCGACGTTGTCGATGCGCACGTACACGCTGCCGCCGTCAACGTCGGTGAAGTACTCGGTCGTCACGCCGCCCGAGTGCGTAAAGTAGGCGCTGCGCCAGGTCTTGCCGTTGTACTTAACGGGATCGCTCTCGGTCCATCCGGAGTTGGCCTTCCACTTTGCCTCGTAGTCAAACAGTTCATCGGCCTTCTTGTCAGGATCGAAGACGGGGATGAAGCAGTCGCTGGCGTGTTCGCTCTCGGTGAACTTAAACTGGGCCCTGTCGGCCGTGTCGCCGGCAACGTCGGTAATCTCGACGCCCTCGGGAACCTCGACCTTAAACCAAATGAAGTCGGTCCTCATATCCACGGCTGGCTTTTCAGCTCCGCCGCCACCGCCACTTCCGGTAGCGCCGCCGCTGCCACCGCAGCCCACCAGGGCAACTGCGGCAAAGAGGCTGATGCAGAGGGTGAGAATCGCAAAGGCCTTCTTTTTCATGGTCGTGTCCTCCTCGATCTGTAACCGCCTATGGATTACCTGTCTTTACTGTACGCGCGAGCGGCTCGTTCGGGTGGGCCATGTGTCCCATTCTGAGGGCCGGATTTGCGCCGACAAGTGGCAATATGCCCGGGCGTAAAAGAGGGGAGGGCCGGCCGATCCGATCCTCCCCTGGCTGGGCGTTCGATCATTTAATGACTGCGCATGCGATGCTGCGTGCGATCCCCTAATGCTTGATCTCGATGCTCGAAATCTCGACTTCGCGTGCCTCGGCAACTGCCTTCGCCATGTCATCGGGAAACTCGATGGAGTTGAGGAGCGCCTCGGCTTCTTTCTTATGCAGATCGAAGTTCGAGATGAGGACGTATACGCTTCCCGGCTCAACGTCGGTAAAGAGGAGGGTTGAGACGCCGCTGTTGTCCTCGTACGTTCCGACGAGCCACGTCCTGCCGTTATACTCGACGGACCCGCCATCCTTCCACTGGAACGTATCACCTTTCTTTTCTGCCTGGTCGGCGTGGGATTCCTCTGCCGTCAGCGCTTTTTTCCAAACGGGGATAAAGCGATCGGCCGAACCGTTCTCGTCTTCGGGGAAGGTGAGCTGGACCCTGTCGGCGTTCTTGCCGGCGGAGTCGCTTACGCCAACGCTCTCGGGCATCTCGATCTTAAACCAGATAAAGTCGGTCTTCTTGGCGACGGGAGCTTTTTCCTTGCCCTCGCTCTTGGATGCGCTGCTGCCCCCGCCCGATCCGCTCCCGCCGCAGCCGACAAGGGCGAGTGCGGCAAAGAGGGCGATGCACAGGGAAAGGATCGATAGGGTCTTTTTCTTCATGGTGGCGTCCTCCTTGTCTGCCGATGACATCACGGCGCCGCATGCTGTTGGGGTACTGATTGCGCTGGCGGCGGATGTCTCTGTGTACTGTGCGGCTTATGCCTCCGTTCATCGCTTGTGGCCGTTGCGCGGCCGTGCCCCAACGGGTTCCTTACTTATAGATATGCCCCAGTCTGTGACGTCCGGAAGTCTCGAAAGGTGGGCCATGTGTCCCATGTTTGCGGCGCCGACGCCTATCGTTCGTCATAGAAATCCACGATGGCCAGGTGTGCTGACGCTCATGTGCTTATGGGCTAGACTTAGCATCATTACGTGTTTGATGCGGTTGGTCGGCGGTTGCCGCCCGACCGATCTATATGACTTGAAGGTGCATGCGTATGAGCCAAGAGATGATGGACAAGACCTGCCGTGGGTTTGCCGAGGCGCTGGCCGCGCGCGAGCCGGTTCCCGGCGGCGGTAGCGCGAGCGCCTTTGTGGGCGCGCTGGGCGCCTCGCTTTGCGGGATGGTCGCTCGCTACGGGGCGACCAATCCCGCGCTTAGCGATCGGGCGGACGATCTGACGCGTGCATTTGCCCAGGCAGACGAGTTGGCGCAGGAACTAGTGGGTCTGGTTGCCGAGGATGTTCGTGCATACGGCCAGGTGTCTGCGGCATACGGTATTCCTCGTGATGACCCGGCTCGACCCGCGGCGATTCAGGACGCGTTGCGCGTGGCGGCCATGCCGCCGTACCGGATCATGGATGCCTGCGGGCGCGCACTGGCGCTGCTCGAGGACATGGCCGACAAGGGTTCGCGCCAGTTGCTGTCCGACGTGGCATGCGGCGCCGTGTTCTGCCGCGCCGCCATGCAAGGCGCGAGCCTGACGCTCTTTGCCAATACCACATCTATGAAAGACCGGGTGCGCGCCGAGGAACTCGAGGCGGCGTGCGATGAACTGCTGGATACGTGGTTGCCGCGCGCCGATGCACTGGCGCGCCGTGCTGCTGACGCCGCAAGGAAGAGGGGATAGCCATGGCCGAGTTGCTCAAGGGTGCTCCCGTTGCCCGTGCGTTAACCGAGGAACTTGCCGCTCATTGCGCCGCCCTGCGCGAACAGGGCATCGTGCCGACGCTGGCCATCGTGCGTGTGGGCGAGCGCGAGGACGACCTGTCCTACGAGCGCGGCGCCCTCAAGCGCTGCGAGAAGATTGGCATTGAGGCTCGCCGCGTTTTGCTTCCCGCCGATGTTTCGCAGGACGAGCTGTTGGCGGCTATTAAGGACATCAATGCCGACCCCGCTGTTCACGGCTGCCTGATGTTTCGTCCGTTGCCCGCTGGGCTTGACGGGGATGCAGTTGCCGCGGCACTCGAGCCCGCCAAGGATGTTGACTCCATGACGCCGGCCTCGCTGCTCACCACGCTTTCGGGGCGAGGCGAGGGCTTTGCTCCTTGCACGGCAGAAGCCGTGTTGGCGTTGCTGGACCATTACAGCGTTGAGCTGGATGGGGCCAAGGTCGCGGTCGTCGGTCGGTCGCTCGTGATTGGCCGTCCCGTTGCCGCCATGCTTACGGCTCGCAATGCCACGGTGACGACGTGCCATACGCATACGCGCGACTTGGCTGCCGAGTGCCGTGCGGCTGATATTGTGGTTGCGGCCGTTGGACGCGCACGTACGATTGGCGCGGATGCGGTTCGCGAGGGCCAGACGATCATCGATGTGGGCATTAACTGGGACGAGGCCGCTGGCAAGCTGGTCGGTGATGTCGATTTTGATGCTGCGGAACCGATCGTTGGCGCAATTACTCCGGTGCCGGGCGGCGTGGGGGCTGTGACCACCGCGATTCTCGCCAAGCACGTGATCGAGGCGGCGGAGCGCGCATCGAAATAGGCGTTTTTTGCCCACAGGGGCTGCCGGGGCGGCGGTTTCGCCCTTTTTGCGCTGAAACGATACACTGGTACCGTTTGATTTCTTCGCTCAAGGAGGATGCGCATGCCGTGCACAACGATTTTGGTTGGTAAGAACGCGAGCTACGACGGGTCGACGCTGGTTGCCCGCAATGAGGACTCGTCCAACGGGGTGTTTGAGCCCAAGCGCATGCGCGTAGTGCATCCCGACGAGCAGCCGCGTGTCTACACGAGTGTCCTGAGCCACCTGACCGTTGAACTGCCCGACAATCCCATGCGTTACACAAGCGTCCCCGACGTTGTCCCGGGTCATGGCATTTGGGCCGAGGCCGGCTTCAACGAGCTCAATGTTGGCATGTCCGCAACCGAGACGCTTACCACCAACGAGCGCGTCCGCGGCGCCGATCCGCTCGTGGACTACGTGCCCGCCAAGGGTAACGAGGGCGAGGACGGCTATGTTCCGGCGCAGCCCGGTGGCCTGGGCGAGGAGGACATGGTGACCCTGGTGCTGCCGTATGCCAAGTCCGCCCGCGACGGCGTGCGTGTCCTGGGCGACCTGCTCGAGCGCTACGGCACTTACGAGAACAACGGCATCGCCTTTAGTGACGTTGACGAGATCTGGTGGCTCGAGACCATCGGCGGCCACCACTGGATCGCCAAGCGCGTGCCCGACGACGCCTATGTGACCATGCCCAACCAGCTGGGTATCGATAGCTTTGACCTGGACGATGCCGAGGGCGCCCAGGCCGACCACATGTGCTCCGCCGACCTGCGCTCCTGGATGGCCGAGTGGCATCTGGACCTTACGCTGGGTGTTAAGGGCGACGGTCCCGCCGCGGTCTTTAACCCGCGCGAGGCCTTTGGCTCGCACAGTGACAGCGACCACGTTTACAACACGCCGCGCGCCTGGTACATGCAGCGCTGCCTCAACCCCAGCGATGTGTGGGACGACCCCGACGCCGACTACACGCCCGAGAGCGACGATATCCCCTGGAGCCGCGTGCCCGAGCGCAAGGTGACCATCGAGGATATCAAGTACGTGCTTTCGAGCCACTACCAGGGTACGGAGTACGACTGCTACGGCAGCAAGGGCACGCCCGCCACGCGTGGTGCCTATCGTCCCATCGGCATCAACCGCAACAGCCAGCTTGCCGTGCTGCAGCTGCGCCCCTATGCGCAGCCGGCGTATCGCGCCGTGCAGTGGATGGCGTTTGGCTCCAACTCGTTTAACGCGCTCGTACCGCTGTACGCCAATGTCGAGACCATGCCCGAGTACTATGCCGACACGCAGGCTCGCGTGACGTCCGAGAACTTCTACTGGGCCAACCGCCTGATCGGCGCGCTGGCCGACGTCCGCTTCCATGAGTGCGGTCGCGCGGTCGAGGATTATCAGGAAAAGGTCGGCGGCATGGGCCACAAGCAGATTCACGACGTTGACGCTGTCGTAGCCGCGCTGTCCGAGGCCGAGGTGCCTGCCGAGCTCGCCCGCGCCAACGAGGCCTTTGCCGAGCTCGTGCGCGTGGAGACCGATGCCCTGTTGGGCAAGGTGCTCTACACCACGAGCTGCGCCATGAAGAACTCCTTCGCGATGAACGACAACGTAAGGTAAAGGCAACCTTGCAGCGAGCGAGCGAGCGGGGCAAACGCCGTCAAAGGCTTTGCCCCGCTCGATTTCTATCTTGGCGGTAAAACGATTTTGTGTCGTTCGCTCAATCTTGGGTACAAGAAGTCCAATGCAGTTGTTCACGATTGGAGCCAACCATGGTTATGAAATTCGATCAGCTTGTTAACGGTGCCATCAACGTGGGCTTCGGCGCCGCTGCCGTTGCCGTCGAGGGCGGCAAGAAGGTCCTCGACGACCTCAATACCAAGGGCGAGCAGGTCCGCAAGGACGCCGGCACCCCCGATATCGCCCGCAGCGTGTCCGATATGTTCGAGCAGGCCGGTGGCACCATTTCCGACCTGACCGAGCGTCTGGGCATGCAGGGTGAGACTGCGGCACAGCGCGTGCTCGACGAGCTCATCCTGGCCCGCGTCCGCGTTATGACCGCCCCCGAGCGCACGGCCTTTTTGGCCCATGTGCGCGACATCGTCGATTCGGTCGAGGATAACGTGACCTCGGTGCCCGTCGAGTCCGTTGAGCCCGACGATGCAGAGGGCACCGAAGAGGCCGAGTAGCAGCGCAGATGGCAGATTCCACTACCGATTACAACAATCTAGATCCCTTGGGTGACGAGGCGGCGGTTGTCGACGAGGTCGATGCCGCCGTCTCGGGCGCTCGCAAGAAGCCGCGCGCTGTCGATATGGTGCCCGAGGAGCCCGACGCGATGGCGCCGGATGAGGAATACCAGCTCACGCCGGCAGGCCGCCGCGAACGCATTGGGCAGATCGTTCGCCTGATCAAAAAGTACCGCGTATGGGATAACCTCACGCCGGTTCGCCTGCGCCGCCTGCTCGAAGAGCTTGGCCCCATGTTCGTCAAGATGGGGCAGATTCTGGCCAACCGGTCCGAGATTTTGCCGCAGCGGTTTTGCGACGAGCTCCGTCGCCTGCGCTCCGACGTAGAGCCGGTGCCATATGAGGTAGTGCTCCGCTGTCTGGAAGAGGAATACGGTCAGCGCCTGGGGCAGATGTTCGACGCGATCGACCCCAACCCGCTCGGTAGCGCGTCGCTCGCGCAGGTGCACCGCGCCCGTCTGGTGACGGGCGAGGACGTGGCCGTTAAGGTGCAGCGCCCCGGCGCGCAACAGGTCATGGCGCAGGATATCGACATCATCCGTTCGGTGGTGCGCATCGTTTCCAAGTTCGTCAACACCGACCAGTTTGTTGACCTGCACGGTGTGGTCGAAGAGCTGTGGACCTCATTTCGCGAGGAGACCAACTTTTTGGCCGAGGCCAAAAACCTCAACGATTTCTATGACTTCCACAAAAGCGTGCACGGCGTTTCGTGTCCCAAATCCTACCTGGACCTTTGCACCGAACACGTCGTGGTCATGGACTACATCGACGGCATCTCCATTGCCGATCCCGAGCGCCTGGTGGCCGAGGGCTATGACCTGGAAAAGATCGGCTCGGCGATCGTCGAGGACTATTCGACGCAGGTGCTCGACGACGGCTTTTTCCATGCCGACCCGCATGCGGGAAACATCATCCTCAAGGACGGCATTGTCTACTTTATTGACCTGGGCATGGTCGGGCGCATGTCGAGCCACGACCGCGGTATCGTCAAGGATATGATCTTTGCCGTGGCCGAGGGCGATGTGCCCAAGCTCAAGGATTCGCTCATGCGCTTTGCCGTGACGCGCGGTGATTCGGCCGAGCTCGATCATTCGGCCTTTTTGTCCGATTTGGACTTTATCGTAGCCGACTTTGCAGGACTCGATCTTAAGGACCTGGATATCGGCGAGTTTTTGACCTCGTTGCTAAACCTGGCGCGCAAAAACGACGTTGAGCTGCCGAGCGTGGTGACGATGTTCGCCCGCGGCATGGTGACGCTCGAGGGTCTGCTGACCGAGTACATGCCCAACGTCAACATGATCCAGATCATCCAAGCGCACATCAAAAACGAGAAGAGCGCCTATGCGCGCGTCCGCGAAATGGGGCGCGACTTTGCGGCGAGCAGCTATCGCGCGGCAAAAGGCTCGCTCGAGGCGGCCGAGTATCTGGGCTTGGCGTCGCGTATGCTCACGCGCGGACAGCTTAAGGTGAACACGCAGATCATGAGCAGCGATAAGGCGCTGCGGCAGCTGGGTGGAATCATCGACCGCATGTCGATGGCAATTGTGATCGCCGGTCTGTTTATCGGTTCGTCGGTGGTGTACTACGCGCGCATCGAGCCGGTTGTGTTTGGTATCCCGGTGATTGGCTTTATGGGCTACGTGAGCGCGCTGGTGCTGGCGCTGATGCTGGGCCGCGAGATCTGGCGCAACAGCCACGGCGGCAAGCGTTAACGTTTTCCGGGATCAGAGAAAGACGGATCCTTTTGCTCGGCACTCCATCCGCACCCTTTTCTATCGCAAACCATAGCTTTTACCTTGGGCTTCGCCTGTGTGCGGGGCCCTTTTGCGTGCTACCATACTGACAGTAATAATCGATGGCCTAGATGGTGGTGCGGAGACGCACGAATGCGCGGTTTTCCTGCGCGTTTGGGAGAATCGGGGTGCAAATCCCTGGCTGTACCAGTAACCGTAATTCCTCTTGGCCCGGGATGTTCGCGTCGCAGATCGGACGGCGCGCCCGGGTTGGTAAGGTTAAGTCGGATCGCCTCCCATCTTGTACGCGGCTGCAGCTTTTGCCGCCGGTGTGCATAGGGCTCTGGAGGGAAGGGGGACCCCGATGGGGGAACTCGAGCGCAACATGCGCGATGACGTGGGGCAGCCTCAAGGCAACGCTCCAAGTGCAGACAGTAGGAGACAAATGGATATGTTTGAGGACGAGCGCCAGCGCGCCTCGCATCGTCGTGGCGCAATTGCGCGCGGTGTAGCAAAGCGCGGCCTGGTGGCATTCCTGGCCTTCGCGATGGCCTTTGGCACCACGCCGGCCCAGCTGTGGGCCGACGGCGTCGAGGGCATTGCCGAGGCTGTGGCTCAGGCTACGACGCCGGGCGAGGACGCGGGAGCTGCGGACGGTGCTGCAGATAACACCGCGGCTGCTACTGGCGCAAACGATTCGGCTGCCGATAAATCCTCCGAAACTGGGGATACGAGTCCAGTCGCGCCTGACAACGCGAGCAATGACGCGCTAGGCGACCCCGCTGCGTCAGACCCCGCTTCGGCCTCTCCGGCGAACGAGGCGTCCGACACCACCGCCGAGACCGGCGATGCGCCCGCGGTGGTCAGCGAGCCCAATGCAGCTAAGGCCGCACCCCGTGCCGCTGCCACGCTTTCCTCTAAAAATGGTGTCAGCGTCGGAAAGAGCCAGTCGCCTTCTCGCTGGACTGGCTCTAACGTCACTGGCTTTATCCAGAGCAATACTACGCTCTATGCGAATGTCTGGACTTCGTCCAGCAAGCGCGCCAGCGCTTCGGGCTGCACCTATCAGTGGCTTGCTGCCGACATCAGCAACAAGAGCGATGCGGACAATTCCGCGTTTGTTCCTGTCGAGGGTCAGACGGGCGCATCGATCGTTTTGGACGATGCCCTGCGCACTCAGCTTAACGGCAAGTGCCTGCGCGTACGCATTACCGATGCCAGCGGTAACGTCATCTACGGCCCGACTAAGGGCGCCAACAACCAAAAGCTGACAGCGACGAACACCATCAAGGCGCCCGTTCCTACCAAGACGGCACTGGATGCAAAGTCTTATGTCCTCATCCAGTCTTCGGCAGACGATTCGAGCTCGTATTCGTCTGTTAAGGCCGAGATGCTGAACCCTGGCACTACGCTTTGGGCGAACGCCTACGACGGCGAAGCGGTTCCCAATAAGCGTATTGCGACACAGGCCGGCTGGACCTATCAGTGGCTTGCGTCTGACGTGCGCGATGCCGAGGATTCCGCCTATCAGGCAATTCCGGGCCAGACCGCCCAGTCGCTGACGATCACGGACGAACTCGCTTCGCAACTTGCGGGCAAGTACATTCGCGTTAAGGTTGTCGGCGATGGCCAGGAGCTGTACGGTCCGAGCAGCTCTTTCGGGACGCCCGCGTCTGTTGGCTACAATACGCCGGGTCCTGTTGCCGCGAGTGACCAGATCGCGTTAGGCCATATCGTTCTCGCCTATAACGGCGCCGAATTTGGCGACGATTATGAGAACGTCCCCAACGCTAACGTCGGTGACACGATTAAGGCTGCCGCCTACTACCTTAACTACGACACGCCGACTGACCTCTATGGCTCCGACAAGGTCGATTTTTCTTGGTGGGTGTCCGATTCTGCTGACGGCACGTTCGAGCAGGTTGCAACTGGTGATACCTTCACGGTTACCAAGGAGTGCGCGAACCGCTACCTCAAGGTGGTCGCTAAGGCCAAGAAGGGTATCCCCGGCTCCGATAGCTGTGAGACCAAGGCGGGCCGCATTCTGCCCAAGGGCGCGACGACGCTCGATTCAGTTGCATTTACCAATGCGAGCAAGGGCGCCAAGGACACTGGCTCTACGATTGAGGCGTGCGCCTACAAGGCGGTCGATTACTCGTCTGAGCCGGTTACCGAGGGCGTTACCTACACGTGGCGTTGGTCCTCTGTCGACCCGTCTTCCTCTGCGCTTGATGCGAAGACCGACTGGCATGTGGTCGAGGGCAAAACCGACAGCAGCTTTACGATTCCCGATGACTACGCCAAGCGCTGGGTGAGCGTGTCGGCCACTGCGGGCGATAACACCGTAGAGGCGACTACTGCTGTGGCCGTTAAGGCCGCAGGCTCGCACGAGCTGTTCCTGACGTATCTCAAAAAGATCGTCGGCGATCAGAGCGATGACGCCAAGTTTGTCTACAAGAGTGGCGAAAAGATCGGTGTTACTGCATTCGAGAAGACGTCTGCAGGAACAAAGGGTGCCGAGCTTACATCTGATCAACTGACGTATACGTGGCAGATTGCCGATAGCGCCCAGGGTCCGTTCACGACGCTGACGGATGAGAACGCGCACAGGCCGTCGTTCGTAATTTCGCAAAAGTACGTCGGCAAGTACCTCAAGTGCATCGTCGACGGTGGCTACAACACCGACTATGCCTCCACGCGTTATGCCATCGTCAAGGGCGAAGATGCCAAGGCGTATACCCTGACATCGGTTAATGTCGCTTCGAGCGGCAACCTTGCACAGGTCGGCGGAACGCTTACCCCTACTGCCAATTACATGGCAACGGGCGATTGGGGCGATTACGAGACGGCACTCCCCGAGGGCTCCCTCGTCGATTACCGCTGGTATCTCGCCGATGACGCTGAGGGCACAAATGCCCACGAGCTGTTTGGCGCCGACGAAACGACCGGCGCGATCACGCTTCCCGCCTCGGCTGAGGGCAAATACGCCTATGTCGTGGCAAACGCCGGCAACAACGATGTCAAGAGCACCGCTTGGCTCGTTAATTCTTCCGACGAAAAGTCTCTTTCCGTTAACGTCAGGGTTGTAGGCGTAAGCAAGCACGATGTCGGTCAGTCCTATGACCTTGTGGACTGGGTGCCGACGGCCTCGTTTGAGTGGTCGAGTACCCAAAAAATGTCTGCCTGGGACATCTTTGCCAAGGTGCTTGACGACGCCGGCTATAGCTATAGCACGGACGGCGGCGTTCCCTATTCGGTTACGAACCCCGATAAGTCCCAGACGCTCGCGATGGAAAACACGGCGTCCGGCTATAAGTACTGGCGTTTTGATATTAATGGCAAGGCTGCCAACTCTTATGCCACGGGCTACTACCCGAGCGATGGCGACACGCTCGAGCTGGTGTACGAGGATCCCACGGGCACGGTTTCCACGCAGGTTTCCGCGACGTGTTCGGTCGTCGGCACCGACGCCAAGGGTGCTCAGCAGACCTGGGCCGCCGCTCAGAGCATTACGCTGAAGAAGGGCTCGACCGCGGCCGACCTCTCCGAGCAGCTCTTCAAGCAGACCGGCCTCAAGGCCGACTACGACCCCAACGGCTCCTGGGGCTGGGCGCTCAATTCGATCACGTCGCCCTTCGACTCCGGCCGCACGCTCGCCTACGACCCGACGACCGAAGCGTACTGGCAGCTGTTCATCAACGGCAAGTCCTCCATGGTCGGCGCCGGCGGCTACACGCTCAAGGCCGGCGACTCCGTCGTCTGGTACTACTCGAAGTACAACGACCCCGCTCCTGCCGATCAGCTTTCGGTAAGCTGCACCGTTATCGGCCAGGATGCTTCGGGCGCCCGGCAGACGTGGGCACAGCCTACGACAGCTCTCGTGGACGAGGGAACAACCGCTGCTGACCTTTCCGAGCAGATCTTTAAAAAGTCTGGCATTGGCGCCAAAACGGGGGAGAGCTCGTTTGGCTGGTATCTCGAGTCGCTGACCTCGCCGTTCGAAAAGAACGTGACCCTCTCGAGCGAGAAGGTTGACGAAAACACCTGGAAATATTGGCAGTTCTTTGTCAATGGCAAGCCTGTTGATGTTGGTGCGGGCGCCTATACGCTTAAGGCAAGCGACGAGATTGCTTGGGTCTATGGCTCCGACGGCACCATGCCTGGTCAGGTCTCCGTTTCGATGGAGATCATCGGCAAGAAGGACGATAAGGCTCAGCGCTGGACTGATCCTTCGATGCAGGTGTTCGTTGAGGGCACGACGATTAAGGATGCATCTGCTGCCTATTTCGATGCCCTGGGCATTGATTCCGTGATGCTCAATGATGGCGGCTATTGGAATGTCCATAGCCTCGTGTCCCCGCTTGATGGCACAAAGCTGACGGGCTCCTGGTCGTTCTTTGTAAACGGGGACCCCGGGACTCAGCTCGATGGTGACTACGCGCTCAAGTCGGGCGACAAGATCGTCTGGGCATATGCTGCCGGCGACACGGTGCCCAATCCTGACGAAATCGTCGTGGATCCGAGCGCTTCGCGCCCGACCGATTGGAAAGCCGACTGGAACGGCAATTCCAATGCGGTGGTCGAGAACGTGTCCACCCCTACGGGCGCGCTGGCAAGCTCTTGGACGTTCGATTGGAAGGCCTACTCGGGCGCCACGTATCCCAACGCGAGCGAGCCGATTGTCGTAAACGGCAACGTGTATCTCGCCGTCAACAAGCGCTTGCTTAAGATCGACGCAGAGTCGGGCAAGGTGCTTGCCGAGTCGAACCTTAAGACTACGATTGGCTACACGACGCGTCCGATTTATACGAACGGCTTGGTCATCGTCCCGCTCGATGGCGGTGCGGTCCAGGCTCTGACGGCCGATACGCTCACGACGGTTTGGGTTACCGACCCTGTGAGCAAAACTGCTCAGTCGAATTCTCAGCTGACGGTCGATGGCAACTATCTCTATGTCGGCACCGTTGATGTCGACTATGGTAAGGGCGTGTATAACAACGGCCATCTGACGCGCATCAATATCCTGACCGGTGCCGTTTCCTGGCAGCACGTCAACGCCGATGAGGGTTATTACTGGACGGGTGCTACCGTGGGTGACGGCTTTATTCTGGTTCCCACCAGCGCCGGTACCGTTGAGATGCTCGGCAAGTCTTCGGGCGCTGTGCTTGGAAGCGTTTCCGTTGGGGCTATCGTTAACTCCTCCTGTGTGCTCTCCGCCGACGGTAGCCATGCTTATCTGATTTCGCGCGATGGCAAGCTGCACGTTTTGGCGATTTCTGACGGTAGTTCGCGTGGTGCGGATGCCGCTTCGCGCATTTCCGAAGAGCGCGTCGTCGACCTGGGTCTTACGGGATGCGCCTGCATGCCTACGCTGTATGGCAACAAGCTGATTGTCGGCGGCGAGGTTTCCGGTGGTTCTGCGCTGGCGATTGTCGACCTTGATAATGACTTTGCTACGACGTTGGTTTCGTCTGCTGATGGCTCCGCGCTTCCCATCGGCGGCATCAAGGGTACACCGCTCGTGAGCGCCCAGGCAGATGGCACGTATGTCTACTTCACGGTTAACTACGGTGCGACTTCCGACTATGTGAACTACACCTCGGGCGGCGGTGTCTATCGCTACAAGCTGGGTGACGCGCAGGCGACCGGTGCGTTTAGCGCAACGGGACACAACAACTACTGCGACTCGCCGATTGCCTGCGACGCCAAGGGCAACCTCTACTACATCAACGATTCCGGCACGTTGTTCAAGCTGAATGGTGGCGTTAAGGTCTCGTTCGAGACTGGCGATGGTTCCAAGGTCGATTTCCAGACTACGGCCGACGGCAAGCTGGTTAAGCCTGCCGATCCGACGCGTGAGGGCTACACCTTCGGTGGCTGGTACACCGATGAGGCTTGCACGGAGGCGTATGACTTCAGCACGCCGGTGACGGCCGATATGACGCTGTATGCCAAGTGGACCAAGAACGCCGTTAACCCTGACGGCAATGGCGGTTCTGGCTCTAACGGTGGCAGCGGCTCCGGCACTGGTGCTGGTACCGGCACGGGCGCTGGCGCGGGCACTGGCTCCGGCTCGAAGGGTGGCGCTGTCGCCCCGGGTCAGAAGCCGGTGACCAAGACGACGGTGTCGACCAAGACCGGGACCAAGGACAACAAGTCCGACAAGAAGGACTCCGACAAGTCCGACAAGAAGGACGAGAAGAAGTCTGACAAGAAGGACGGCAAGTCCGACAAGAAGTCCGACTCCAAGTCCGACAAGGCATCCGCTTCCACGACCACTGCCAAGAAGTCCACTGAGGCTTCCGCGCAGGAGTCTGGCCTCAACCCGCTCGCTATTGTCGGCATCGCGGCCGGCGTGATCGGCCTCGCGCTCATCGCCGTCTTCATGCTGACCAAGCGCGGCAAGGGTGACGGTAATGCCCGATAAGCCCAAGGAGACCAACGGGCAGCAGCCCGACTCCTCGTTTATCCAGCTCGACGATGCAAAGCAAAAGGGCGCCGCTTCGGCGGCGTCCGCCCCGCGGCGCAAGGCACTTGTCGGCGTTTTTACGGCTGCTTGCGTTGCCCTGATTGTCGTCTCGCTGGGGTTTGTCCATCCCTCCACAAGCGGTGCCTGGTCCATCGACTGGATCGTTCAGGCCGTGACGGGGGAGAGCGTCGTCGCCAATGATGCCAAGGTGCCTGGTTCGGCTGCTGCTTCTAGCAAGGCCGACTCCAAGAATTCCAAGGTTTCGGGCGATGCGAAAGATAAGTCCAAGGACTCGGGTGACGCCAAGGGCGATTCCGAGTCTTCGAACAAGAGCTCGGATAAAAACTCGGAAGGCAAAAAGTCCGAAGAGCAGGATGGCAAGAAGTCTGGCGAAGCATCGGTTTCTCAGAATACCGGAGCTGCCGATACGACCAACACGTCTGGCGGTGCCTCTTCGGGCGGTGGCCAGTCGTCTGGCGGGGCCACGGCCTCTAACGGCGGAGGCGCTTCCACGGGCGGCCAGGGTGGCTCGCAGGAGTCTGGATACGTTACTGTGTCGGTCTCGGTTACGTCGAGTGCCGTGGGCAATCCTGTGTCCGCCGGCGGCACCTATACCTTTAACGAAGGTGCCACCGTCTACGACGCCCTATGCGCGCTCGGGCTTTCCGTCAACGCACACGGCTCATCGTACGGCACGTATGTCGCCGCGATCGGCGGTTTGGCCGAGAAGCAGTATGGCGGCACGAGCGGTTGGATGTACTCTGTCAACGGCTCGACGCCCATGACGGCCTGCAGCAACTACGTTCTCTCCAACGGCGACAACGTCGTCTGGTATTACGTAACAGGCTAGGGATCTCAACATAACGCACGGAACGGGCAGCTCGGACAAACATCCAGGCCGCCCGTTTTTTGATGCGAATGGGACGGAGTTTCCCAATCGAGGCTCAACCGGAAAGCGCGTCCCACTCTGGAGGCGGATTCCGGGATGCAGTTTCCGCTTCGATGGCCATTGGGAAACCGCGTCCCGTTCCGAGGTCGGATTCCGGGATGCACTTTCCGCTTGAGTGGCGTTGCGGAAACTGTGTCCCGCTTTGAGGCCTCAATCTGGGACGCGCTTTCCGGAACGGCGCCCATGGGGAAGGCGCGTCCCATTTCGGCACCGTGGCCCGTCCCGTACGTCTTCCTCGACAGCCTCGTCAAACAAAAAAACCGGCTGGAACGTGAATTCCAACCGGTTATATATTCAAGCAAATGTCGAATCGACTATGACTGCGCGCCCTCGAGGAAGAAGCGACGGCTAAAGTAGTTGTACCAGGTGACCAGGAACGTGGCGATGGCCTTCATGGCCTGGTAGCCGATGCTCAAAAACGTGACGCCCACAAACATGTACAGGTCGTTGAGGCCCAGACCAATCACCGACAGGATGGTGAAGATCGTGAACTCGCGCTTGCGGCTCATACCCTCGCGATGGTCGAACACGTACTTCATGCTGAGCCAGTAGTTGACCACGACGGACGTGATAAACGAGATCGTGGTGCTCATCAAAAAGTCGAGATGGAACAGCTCGACGAGCGCAATGAGCATGCCCCAGTCGATGCCAAAGGAGATAAGACCCACGACAGCGAACTTGAGGAATTGCTTAGTATGAGGTTGTGCCAGTGCCTTGCGCACGTAATCACATCCAATGCGTTGACGAATCGAGCAGAGGATACTTTAGAGCTTTTGCAAGGGAAACGTAAGGGCTTTGCCAAGAACTACACGAACTCGTCAAATTTGCAAGAGACAATCCGCAAACGTCGTAAATCCTTCCGTAAACGAGCAAGGCCCACGAACAACGCAGCGTTCGACGCGCGCCGTCCGTGGGCCCCGTAGTGCAAGGAGGAGGTCGAGCTACTTGGTCTCGTCGCCCTCCAGGAAGATCTTTCGGGTCACAAAGTTGTAGACCATAACAAGCGCGGTGGCGCAAATCTTGGCGATATTGGCCTCGAGCCCCAGGCCGGCGTTGAGCGCCAGCACGATACCGTCGTTGAGCGCCAGGCCGATCACGGACAGCACGACAAAGATAATGAACTCGCGGCGGCGGCTCATGCCCTCCTTGTGCGCAAACACGTACTTCATACTCGCGACGTAGTTAAAGATGAGCGAGACGATAAAGCCGCTGGTATTGGCAATCAGGATATTGAGGCCCAGACCGTAGTGGAGCAGATTCATGATGCCAAAGTCGATGACGGTGGCAACGACGCCGACGACGCCAAACTTCATGATCTGCGCAAGGAGCTTTTGCATGGTACCTGCCTTAGGGTGGCGCCGGAGCGCCGCGGGGATGACAAACTCAGCAAGTTTAGCCAATCCCCGCGGGTGGTGCTAGGCGCGTTCCTCGATAGCACCGTTTCTATATGCATCGAGCAGTTGGCGTAGGTCCTGGATCTGGCTGCGGATCTTGGCGCCGGTATCGGTGTCGCTCACCATGCGGCGCCGGTCGGCCTGGTCAAAACGGTTGGTCTCGCTTTCGATGTCCACGTTGCGGGTAAGTGCCTCGGCAACCGTTGTAAAGGCCCGGTGCGACTTAAGGCGACAGCCGCGTGAGCTCGAAATAAGCGTGTAGCCGGCGATGCCCGTCTTGGGGTGGTAGGCGCGGCAGAAGCCACCATCGATGACCAGCAGCTTGCCCTCGGCGCGGATGGGCTGCTCGCCCTTGGTGGTTTTAACGGGTGTGTGTCCGTTGATGATGTGGCCGGTCGGCGAGCATGCCATGGGCGCGACGCCAAACTCGCGCATGATGTCGTCGCAGACCGAGGGCGACTTGGTAAGCGTAAAGTACGGGTCCATCGGCTCGACCCAAGTGCTCTTATCAGCGATATAGGCGCGCTCAAAGGTACGCACCAGGCGTCCACTGGCGGGTGAGTTAAAGCCGATCCACAGGTACCACATCCAGTCGAGGGCGTCGCGGTCGCCCACGCGCCAGGCGCGGCGGGCGATGCAGTCGCAAAAATCGAGATAATCGCGGCCGGCGTGCCAGGCACCCAGGCAGTTCATGCTGCTAAAGGTGCCGTCTTCGTTGAGCGGCACGCAGCCATGGAACAGCAGATTGCCGTTGGCGACCTTGTACATCGAGCCGTGGGTGTAGAGGAAATCGATATGGCGATGCAGGTGATCGGCGGTGACAAACTCGGACACGAGCTTGTCGATGATGTGTTGCTCCTGGGGCGTGAGCGTGTAGGGGTCCGTCGGGTCGACGGTGGGGAAGTCGTTGGTCGTGAGCGGCCACACGCTGCCGTCGGCGAGCGTGACCGTGCCGGTGTCGTGGTCGATCTTGTCGAGCAGCAGGCGGTTGGTCATGTCGAATTCGGGGTGGCGCTGGATAATCTGGCCCTCGAGCTTAAAGAGCAGGACGTTGATGGCTTTAATCAGCGGGCTGATGGGCTCACCGGCGGTATAGGTGGCATCGGCAAAGGCGACAAGCCCGCGCAGCGAGATGCCGTAGTCGTTCTCAAGGATCTCGTAATTGTCGTAGCGCAGGTTGTTGCGCAGCACCGTGGCGATGCAGGCGGGCTCACCGGCGGCGGCGCCCATCCACAGCAGATCGTGGTTGCCCCACTGAATGTCGAGCGAATGATAGGTGAGCAGGCGGTCCATAATCTTGGCAGCGCCGCCGCCACGGTCGAAGATATCGCCCACCAGGTGCAGGTGGTCGACGGCGAGGCGCTTGATGAGCGAGGCGAGCGACTCGATAAAGTCGTCGGCGCTTGCGGTCTCTAGGATGGACTCCACGATGCGCTCGTGATAACGCACACGATAGTTGTTCTCGTCCGGATGCGTGTGCAGCAGCTCGTCGATGATGTAGGCGTAATCGCGCGGGATGGCCTTACGCACCTTGGAGCGCGTATAGCGGCTCGAAAGCGAGCGGGCAACCATGATGAGCTGGTCGAGCATTGTCTTGTACCAGGTGGGGGAGTCCTCGCGCCGGCTGCGGACCAGCTCGATCTTCTCGCGCGGGTAGTAGATGAGCGTGCACAGCTCGCCCTTTTCGTCAAAGGAGAGCGTGTCGCCAAAGATCTCGTCGACATGTTCGCGCACGACACCCGAGCAGTTGTTGAGGATGTGCATAAAGGCTTCGTACTCGCCGTGCACGTCGCTCATAAAATGCTCGGTGCCTTTGGGCAGGTTGAGAATGGCCGAGAGATTGATGATCTCGGTAAACGCGGATTGCTCGGTGGGAAATTGTCTCGACAGCAGACGCAGATACTTAAAGTCTTGCGGGTTGCGATCGAATGCGACCATGAAACACCTTCCGATGGGGCTGGTAAAACTGATAAACAGCGTCAAACGTTTATCAGTATGCGCCGCTTTTGTTTCCATTTTGCGCCAGCGGCTGAATTGTCGGCTGAACGGTTTGGTAAATCGATTTAGTTGAGGTTGATGTGTCGGTTGGGTGGAGACGTAGGGTCGTTTATATGCAGGCGCATACCTCCTGGATCGATAGAGAGGATGACGGTAAAGATGTTCACTACCTTTGGTTCAATTTGGTAAATAGTGGACATTTGTACTGTATTCACGCTTGCTGTGCGATAATTTACGCAGTAATAAGTAAGGAGCCTCATATGAGTGATTTTGTCCTGACCTGTGAATCCGCCGCCGACCGAACCCGCGAGTTCTTTGAATCGCGCAATATCCCTGTCGTGTGTTTTCATTACGAGATCGACGATGTTGTCTATACGGACGATCTGTATCAGTCGATTGCGCCGGACGAGTTTTTTGCCCAGATTGCCGCGGGCGCCATGCCCAAGACGTCTCAGGTGAGCGTGGGTGAGTACGAGGAGTTTTGGGAGCCGTTTGTTGCCGAGGGTAAAGACGTGCTGCACCTGGCGTTGTCGTCGGGTATTTCGGGCACGTATGGATCGGCCTGCGTTGCGGCGCAGATGCTTGCGGATCGCTATCCCCAGGGCGGCAAGGTACGCGTCATCGACTCGCTGGCGGCGTCTTCGGGCTTTGGCCTGCTGGCGGAATGTGCCGCCGACGTTCGCGATAGCGGCGCTTCGCTCGACGAGACGGCCGCTTGGATTGAGGAGCATAAACTCAACCTGCACCACTGGTTCTTCTCGACCGATCTGTCGAGCTACCTGCGCGGCGGTCGCATTTCGGCCGCGAGCGCGATCATCGGCGCGGCGCTCAAGATTTGCCCGCTCATGACGGTCGATTGCGAAGGTGAGCTGGCGCCGCGTGAGAAGATTCGCACCAAGAAGCGCGCGATCTCCGAGATGGCCAAGACCGTGATGGCGCATGTGCAGGACGGCGCGAACTATTCGGGCAAGTGCATCATGTCGCACTCGGCGTGCCGTGAGGACGCCGAGGCCGTTGCGGCACTGATAGAGGAACAGGTTCCGCAGCTCAAAGGCAAGATTGAGATCAATAGCATCGGTGCTCTGATTGGCTCGCATACCGGCCCCGGCACGGTGGCCGTCTTCTTTATGGGCGACAAGCGCGTGGATTAGCGTTCGTGGGCTGGCTGACGGTTTTAACGGCTGCGCCTGTCCCTCCCGACATTCGATAACAGAAAAAGGCCCGTCCCGTTGTTTGCGGGACGGGCCTTGCTGTTGCGGCTAGCGTTTCTTTCCGCGGAAGAAGAAGCCGTGCAGCGAGGGTTTGAGTCCGCGGCTGGCGCGACGCTCCTCGATATGATCGTGGATCGAAGCGACGCGTTCGATGACTTCGTCGGGGATCGGCACGTCGGGATTCATGTTCTCGACCTGGCTAACCTCGGCGGCGGCGACCTGGTCGATAATGGGCACATCGTCGCGCGAGATGACGGGCGTGGCGTCTTCTTTCATCTTGCGGTATCGCTGCATCATGTCGGTCTGAAGCTGCTGGGCCGAAGGCGGCGTCCAGATGATGGCGTTGGCGCCAGCGGCGATGGTTTCACGGATGCTCTCGGGCGTCTTGCCGCCCGGTGCGATGAGCGGCAGGTTGGGATAGTGCTCGCGCAGCTCGCGCAGGACCTGGGGCGTGTTTTTGCCGGCGGCGATGTTGAGAATCTTGGCTCCGGCGCGCACCTTGGCGTGAGCATCGTCGTCGCAGCGAACGACCGTGGCGATGACGGGGATGTCGGCGATGTTGGTGATGTGCTCGACCATCTCGGCAGTAGCGGGGGAGTTGACCACGCAGCCCGCCGCGCCCTGCATCTCGGATACGGCCGCCATCTGCACGGAACGCTTACCGGTGGTGGTGCCGCCGCCAACGCCCACAAAGACCGGGCACTCGGCAACAGTCAGCAACGCTTGCGTAATGGCGGGCTGCGGCGTGAAGGGGTAGACGGCAAACACGGCGTCGGCATTGGAGTTGCGGATGACCGCCACGTCGGTGGTGTAGATGAGCGATTTGATGCGGCGGCCAAAGAGCGTAAAGCCGCTGGCCCCCTCGATCTCATCGGGCATACGGAGGGCTGCCTTGCGCAGACGCCCGTCGATGGGCAGCGGCTCCATGGGCAAAAGGCCGTTGGGAGTTACGGCCACCTGGGGCTCGGTAAATTCGTCTGCAAGCTCAACCTCGGAGAAGTCGACCGAGGCGACGATGTCCTCGTGAACCTCGGCGGGAACATCGATGGGGGCTTGGTCGTTCGTCGCGGCAGGCGTCTCGAAGGAGCTGGTGCCGACAAAGGCGTCGACGCGCTCGTTCAAATCGTTGAGAGAATCCATGGCGGTCCGTTTCTATGCTGTGCGGTCGGCAGTGTACGACCGGCGTTGCGAGTGCTAAATCGTTTGACGAGTTGATTTTTCCCCGCTGCGCCATCCGTTAGACTGAAGGGCCGGCGAACGTGAAGGAGCTGTGGTGGCGGGAATCGAGGTGCTATCTTGAATGTCCCGTATACAAAAGAGAGGTGACGCGGTATGGAATTCTCGGCAATGTTGGGCTCGATTGGCCTATGCGTGGGCGCAATCGTTGCCGCCGCGGTCATCTACTTTGCGGTCACGGCCATTAAGGGCAAAAAGGCTGAGCGCAAGGAGCGTGAAGCGCTTGCGCGGCATGAGGACCAGCAGGACAGGCGCGCACGGCGATAGCTTGTTGAGTTTTGAATCCGTGCGCTAGCTGCGTTTTCGGACCAGGGCGATATAGAAGCCCTCAAAGTCGCGACTGGGCGGAATGGTCAGCGTGCCGGGCATGCCGTTGGCAATGGCCGAGACGTGGCCTTCGGCAATGGCTTCGGTAAGGGCGTTGCACTCGATATGCGGATCCTCGCCGGCACCCTGGGCGCGACGCGCTTCGCTTTCGCTTGGCGTGCCGTCGAGGGGGATGAGCTCGCAGTCCATGTGCTTGTCGAGGGCCTCTTGCAGGGCATCCTCGTTTTCCTGCGGCAAGATCGAACAGGTCGAATAGACGAGCGTGCCGCCCGGTTTGAGGGCCCCCATGGCGCGGTCCAGAAGCGCGCGCTGCGAGCGGGCGCACTTAACGAGCAACTGTTCGGTGAGGCCGCGCAGGCTCTTTTCGTTGCCGCTGATGACGGTGCCCGTGCCGGTGCAGGGGGCGTCGAGCAGGATACGGTCAAAGCGGAAGAACTCGTCGAGCTCGCGTGCGTCAATGCGCATGACGGGCACGTTTTTGGCGCCCTGGCGGCCCAAGTTTGCCTCGAGCTTTTCGGCGCGGGGAATGCTCATCTCACAGGCGGTGAGGTGCGCCTGTCCCTGGGTGAGGGCGGCGATCTGCGTCGTCTTGCCGCCGGGGGCCGCGCACATGTCCAGGATGTCCTCGCCGGCCTGGGCGCCCAGCACCAAAGGCGGCATCATGGACGACAGGCTCTGCAGGTAGATCTTGCCGTCACGGTAGATGTCGAGGTCCCACAGGTCGGATACCTGGGCGTCGGGCAGGATGAAGGCATCCTGATACCACGCGACGGAGCGGTGGGCGATCCCGGCGGCGTCGAGTGCCGCGGCAATGTCCTCGGCGGTCGCCTTGAGCGTGTTGGCGCGCAGCGTGACCGGGCGCGCGGCTGCGGCGCCAAAGCCTTCGATCATGAGCTCGGCATCGGCAGGCGTATAGGCGCCAGCAATCGTGTCGACCATAAAGCGCGGCAGGTCGATGGCACAGGGAAGGGCGGCAAGCTGATCGGAAAGCTCGGTGGCGGCAAACTGCCTAAGCTTGAGCTCGGGCTTAACCTGCTTTTTCTGCTTACGACGACGCGGCTTGGACATCCGTCTTTCCTTCCCGTCCCAAATTGACTACTTTCCGGGCACGCCGCTGCTGGCGTGCGTTAGTACTGGCTCTCGTGCTTGCTAAAGAAGTCGAAGCGCGGGGGCAGCGGCTTCACACGGTGCTCGCCGGGCTTCTCGCCCAGGCTATTCACAAACTCGTCAGTGGAGGCAAAGATGTTGTCCCAGCTAAAGAAGGCGACCGGATCGACGTCGAAGTACTCGCAGATGAGCTCGCAGCCGGCCGGGACGATGCCGTGCATCAGGACGGTCGCTACGCGCAGCTCGGTAAAGGCGTCGACCAGGGCCTGCTTCATGGCGGCGTTGGCCGGCTCGCCCTCGAGCTTGTTGGCGGCCTTGGAGGCATCGCTCCAGCGCTTGTTGGCGGCGCGCAGATAGTCGTCGCACACGGCGAGCGCGCGGTGCGTCTCGAACTTGTACATGGCCTGCTCAAAGGCAAGGGCGGCCTGCTCGGCAGCCTCGACCACAGGGGCGGAGGCTGCGCCGGCGGGAATACAACCGTTGCGATAGGGGCTCTCGTCGCCCTCCTTGACGGCGACGCCGTAGAAGCAGCTGCGGGCCAGGCGGTTGAACACGCCGGTCAAAAGGGCGCTCTCCTTAAGGGCCGGATCGATGACGCGCTTGTCGTCGCAGGCACGCACCTCGTTGCCGTCCTTGTCCTTGCCGGTCACGCGCGTGTCGTATGCCTTGGGGCTAAAGCTCACCGGCTTCTCGGACAGGCCGAGCGACAGCCAATGCGCGCGCATCTGCTCGCAGGTGTAGTGGTTGAGCAGGTCGTCTGCCGGCGGGGGAGGCGTCTGCGAGGACGAGCTGGCCTTTTTGCCCATGTAGAGCAGGTGGTAGCAGGCGCTGACGGTGCTCTGCGTGAGGTCCCAGCCCAGGGCCTCCCACATGGCGGTCTGCGCGATGCAGTAGAAGTAGATGTTGTCCTGACCGATGAACTGGTAGATCTGCGCGTCGTCCGAGCACCACCAGTCGCGCCAGTCGAGTGAGCTGTGCTGATAGGTGGGCGCGGGGACCTGCGTGGAATCGGCGGAGGGCTCGCCCATGAGGGCGGCGTCCTGGGCGGCGACACCCTCGGTTACGCCGGCGGCGCGGGCGTCGCGGGCGAGCACGGTGCGGGTGTAGCTGATGGGCGCCCACAGGCTCTCGGGCCAGCACCAGCAGGTGACGTCGGTCACGCCGTCGACCTCGGGCACCGGAACGCCCCAGTCGATGTTGCCGGTGATGCGGAAGGGCACGAGCGCCTTGCCGCTGCGGAAGCGCACGCCGCCGTTGGCGAGCACCGCGTGGGCGTCGTCGCGCTCCTTCCAGCTGGGGAAGGTGACGGTAAAGCTACTCTTGTTGCCCTCGGGCTCCAGCACGGTGTGCTCGGGGAGCTGGTCCTCGACGGCGTCGAAGGCCTCGCGGAACTTGTTCTGAATATAGAGCTGTGCCGGCAGCAGCCACTCCTCCATGGTCTTGGAGACCACGGAGCGAACCTGCGGGTTCTGGGCGAGCTTGGCGGTGTAGGCCTTCATAAAGTCGAGGTAGGCCGGCAGGTCGAAGTAGAGGTTGTCGACCGGGCGCAGCTCGGGTACCTCGCCAGTGAGCTGGCTCTTGGGCGCGATGAGCTCCTCGGGCTCAAACTGGTGACCCAGGTCGCACTCGTCGGCGTAGGCCTTCTCGGACTTGCAGCCCTGGATGGGGCAGCGACCGATCACCTGGCGGCCGTTGAGGAACGTACCGGCCTTGGCATCGTAGAACTGCAGCGTGGAGCGCTTGGAGATGGTGCCCTGCTCGTGCAGGCGCTTGATAATCTCGGCGGTAACCTCGTTGTGAATCTGCGCAGCCGGCTCAAGGCCCGAGCCGCCGTAGATATCACAGCTGATGTTGTAGTTGTTGAGGGTCGCGGCCTGGCGGGAGTGATTGGACTCGACATACTCGCCGATGGACTTGTCGTAGCCTTCGTTCTCCTTGAGCTTGCGGTAGCTCTCCATGATGGGCGAGCCGTAGCAGTCGGTGCCCGAGGTGAAGATGACGTTCTCGCGGCCCAGACGGTCGCGCAGGAAGCGGGCGAAGAAGTCGGCCGGGACAAAGACACCGCCAACGTGGCCAAAGTGAAGGCCTTTGTTGCCGTAGGGCTCGCCGGCGGTAACGATGGCGCGGCGAGGCCAGCTGGGACGGTCGTTCATGGAGTATTTGGATGCCATGGGACTCCTTCGCATATGGTGAGAGCGCAGCCGGGCGAAAGGCCTGGCGACGCGGTGGTCAATTCGTGCATATCGTTCGACATTATCGCACATGCGGACGGGTACGTGGCAGGGGCGCTATCCTAAGATGCTATGAATGAGATTTCCAACATACATGCGTTTGAGGACGAGGATTTTCTGCACGCCTGCTTTGTGTGGGGGATGGCGGTGCTTGGCGCATTTGCCGTGTGCCTGGTGCCGGTGTTTATGCTGCTGGGCGGGTCTGCGGATCTGGATGCGGCTGACGCGGGTGGCTGGACGGTTGTCTTGGGTTGGATAGTCGGCTTGGCTGCGGTTTCGGCGGCGTCATTTGCCGTGCACGAGCTGGTGCACGGTGTGTTTTTTAAGCTGCTGGCGCCTGCGGGCGTGCGGGTGACCTTCGGGGCGAATCGCGAAACCTGCATGATTTACGCCTGCGCCGAGGGCGTGGTGTATTCGCGTGTGAGGTACATGGTCATTTGCCTAGCGCCGACGGTTGCCTTGACGGTGGCGTTTGCCCTGGGGTTTGCGTTCTCGGGCTATCCGCTGCTGTGCTACTTGGCGGCTGGTCTGCACTTGTCGGGCTGTGTGGGCGATTGGTATTACGTGCGGACCATCCTGCGCGACCGTCGCATTGTCGCCTGCGAGGACACGTCCTTTGGTGTCCGTTTTTTCGCAAGGTAGTCTTTGGGATGATTTTTCTGGGACGGGGATGTTGATGAAGCCGTTGCTGCTGCATGCTTGCTGTGCGCCGTGCTCGCTGGAGCCGGTTCGCCTGCTGCGCGAGGAAGGGTTTGAGCCCACGATTTGCTGGACCAATCCCAATATTCAGCCTCGCGATGAATGGCAGCGGCGCTTGGACGAGCTGCGCCGGTGGTGTGCCGATGGCGACATCGAGCTCATCGAGGCGGGGGAGGACCGCGAGCGCTGGGAGGCCGGCGTGGCCCCACTGGGTGCCGATCGGCCCCGTCGCTGTCGCGCGTGCTATGCCTTGCGCTTGGCCGAGGCGTGCCGCGTGGCCCAGGAGCGCGGGTTTGAGTTCGTGGGCACGACGCTCGCCGTCTCACCGTATCAGCTGTTCGAGACCTGCAATGATGTGTTGGAGCGTCTGGCTGCCGCCCGCGGGCTTACGCCGGTCATTCGCGATTTTCGCCCGTATTACCCCGAGGCGACTCGCCGTTCGCGCGAGCTGGGCATGTATCGGCAGAATTATTGCGGCTGCCGATTCTCGGCCGTCGAGGCGGCCATGGACCGCGCCCGCATCTGTGATGAGCGCAAAGCTGCCAAAAAGTAGTTCATTTGGGACGTCAGCCTGCTAGGATGTAGAACGGACTTTAGCTATATAAGGAGAATCCGACGTGTCTATGCGTACCGATGATTTTGACTATAACCTTCCTGAGGAACTGATTGCCCAGGCTCCTGCCGAGCCGCGCGACTCCTGCCGCCTGCTGGTGGTGGATCGCAAGGGCTCCCAGGCGGGAACGCCGCTGGAGCACGGCGGTACCGTCGAGCACCGCATCTTCCGTGACATCATCGACTATATCGAGCCGGGCGATGTGCTCGTCATCAACAAGACGCGCGTGATGCCGGCCCGCCTGATCGGTCGCAAGACGGGCTCGGGCGGCGTGGTCGAGACGCTGCTGCTCAAGCGCCGCGAGGATGTTGACCCGCTGGGCCATGTTTGGGAGTGCCTGGTCAAGCCGGGCAAGCGTCTGAAGCCCGGTGCTCAGATTGAGTATCGCGCCGGTGGCGCCCATGCGCCCGAGGGTGCGCCCGTGGTGCTGACGGCCGAGGTTGTCGACTTTGTCACCGATAGCCGCGGTGGCCGTCTGGTGCGCTTTGAGCCGGCCGGTTGCAATGCCGCCGGCGAGCAGCGCACGCTCGACGAGGCCATCCATGCTGCCGGTCACGTGCCGCTGCCGCCCTACATTACCGATTACGAGGGCGATCCCGAGAAGTACCAGACCGTCTACGCCATGAAGGAGGAGCACTCGGCTGCCGCTCCCACGGCGGGTCTGCACTTTACTCCCGAGCTCATGGCCGCTATCGAGGCCAAGGGCGCGAAGTTTGCCGCCGTTGAGCTCGAGGTGGGCATCGATACCTTCCGCTTGGTGGAGGAGGACGACCCCACGCAGCACGTCATGCACACCGAGCGCTACCACGTGTCGCAGGAGGTTGTCGACGCCGTGCATAAGGCGAAGGCCGAGGGGCATCGCGTGATCGCTGTCGGTACCACGGCGGTGCGCTCGCTCGAGAGCGCCTTTGACGCGGACGCGCCGGTGTCCGATCCGGCCGTGACGGCACGCTATTTTGAAGGCCGCGAGGACGGCGCCGACACGCTCGGCCGCGGTGACATCGTGGTGCGCGAGAACGCGACAACGCAGCTCTACCTCATGCCTGGCTCGACCTATCACGTGGTCGACGCACTGATCACCAACTTCCACGTGCCGCGTTCCACGCTCATGATGCTCGTGAGCGCGCTTGCCTCCCGCGACCAGATCATGGATGCCTACGCCGCCGCTATCGAAGAGCGTTACCGCTTCTTCAGCTTTGGCGATGCCATGCTCATTTGTTAGTTACGCGGTTCTACGAACCGCGTAACTGCTCGACGCTGCAAACCCGCCAGAGCGGCAATCTGACGTTCAATCGTCGGGCATGACCAGAAGGTCAATGCCCTCCTCTTTCACGTCACCTTGCTCGCTCTGGCGGGTTTTCGCTGTCCGCGCCAAAACATTGGCGTTGCCGTGGTTGTTGCTGTAGTCATTGGGGACGTTCTTGTTCGACTAGTCGTTTAAGAACGTCCCCAATGACTACCTTGCATCAATCTAATAAGTTGCGGTGAGATAGTTCTTGAATTGGCCTTTTTGATGGCTAAACAGGAACTATCTCACCGCAACTGCGTTGAGTGTTTTTTGGCAGCTGGTTTACTTGCTCGCGAACAGCCAGATCAAGACGATCACGAGGACTACGGCGACAATGCAGACGATGGCGCCGGTGAATTTGATGCGTGAGTCGCGGGTGCGCTCGCGCACGTCGTCCTCGGCGGCTTCGAGTTGAGCCACTTCGCGCTCGGTTTCGGCGTGCTCGGCCTTATCGCGGGCCAAGGAGCCCGCGAGCGATTCGGTAATCTCGGGATGGTCGTGCACCTCGGTCGCCTGCTCGATGATCGACTGTGCGTGCGCGACGTCCGCCTGGGCATCGGCGATGGCCTGCTCTTGCTCTCGACGTGCCTTGTCCTCGGCGGCGATCTTCTCGCGCAGTTCGCGCTGGCGCGTTGCAGCGGCGGCTTTTGCGGTCTGTAGCTCGTCGCGCGCGGTATCGGCCTCGGCCGTCACGGCCTGATGGGCGCGCTTGGCGTCGGCGATGGGGGCTTGCGCCTGCTCGACGGCGTGCTCGGCGGCCGCGAGCGAGTGCTCAAGATCGGCGGTGATGTGCGGGACATCTTCCTCGGCTTTGCGCAGGGCATCGGCCGTGTCGGAGATCTGCATCGAAAGCTCGCTGGTGCGCACCGTGTAATTGGCGGGGTTTGCCGAAGGATTGCGCTGCAGCTCGGCATACTCGTGGCGCAGTGTTTCGAGTTGAGCACGCGTGGCGTCGACGGTTTGCTGTGCTGCGGCAACGCCGGCGTCGCGCTCGGCCTGCACCTTATCGCGGATGCGCTTGGAATCCTCGAGACGTCGTACGAGGCGGTTACCGGTCTCGCGCGAGCTGGCTTCGCGTGCCTCCACCGCGTCGAGCGCGGGTTTGAGACGCCGCTCGGTTGCATCGTCCTCTTCTTTTATTTGCTCGAGCTGCGCCTTGAGCTCTGTTGCCTTGGCAGCATGGGTATCGCGGCCGATTTCTGCCGCCGCGGCGGCCTTTTGTGCCGTTTCGATAGTCTGGCGCTGCTCGGCGACAATTTGGTCGTAGCGGCCTGCGATATCCTGGCGTGTCTCGAGCTCCTCGCTTTGATCGTCGATGCGCTGCTCAAGTTCGGCCAGGTGAGCGCGGGCGTCCGCGAGTGCCTTTTTCGCGGCATTCATCTCGCGCATGGCCGAGGCGCCCTGGGCGATAAAAGTGCCTACGGCGTTGGCGGTGTTTGAGACGGCGCTTCCCAGATCGCGGCTGGCTGCGGGGGTGTGCGGGGCGGTCGGGTGAGCGGCGTTTTCCGTGCCCACATCGGGCGCCTGCGACGTGGCGATGCTGCCGGTGCCGCCCTCGACTACTGAAAAGCCGGCGGCGTGCGGGTCAACTGCATCGGCACCAATGGTAGGGTGCTCAAGCTGCAGGAACGAGGGCAGGGTGCTGCCTTGGTCGGCAACGGGGGTCTCGCCGGGCACGAAGGTCGAGGCGGCCTCGGCGGCCTCCTCTTCTTCGGCGTCAACATCGGCGTCGGCCACGGCGTTTTTCATCGCTTTGACGGCATCCATCATAGAGTCCATGACGGCATCGAGCTCTTCTTCCGAAGACACCTCGATGGGGCCTTCTGCTTGCGGGGCGGCGTCCTTTTCGGGAGCGTCGTCCTGAGCGGCCGAATCGTCGTTTTGCTCGCCGGCATCTTCGGCCGCAGGGATTTCCGTCGCAGCGCCGTTATCCAGAGTGGCGTCGTCGACGTCGGTATCATTGCAGTTCGCAGCGTCAGTATCTGCGGCGACGTTTGCTGAATCATCAATATGCTGTTGAGTCTGGGGGTCCAGCTCGTCTGTCATAGGCATGTGCTCCTCATCGTTGTTTGTCACCCTATGATAAAGTCTCGCGCCGACATCCCGCGCGCTGCAGCAAAGTTTCAAAACGTGTTCGATGGCTCGCTTGGATAACAAAAATTCGGCCTTCTTATTCAGTTTGTGCTTGACATTCCCTTCGCCGAATGACGTTGCGCCGTTCGCCTGCTGCAGTCTTTATTTTTCACTTGAACCCGTTAAAGTTGCATTTCAGCTTTTGGCGCGTGAAGTTGGATACGCGCAGTCGGCGGGCGTGCCCGTCGCGATTTTGAAAGGACTTCGTATGGGACTTTTCACTGGTAAGACCGTGATCGTCACCGGCGGCGGCAAGGCCACGCTTAAGGACGGCTCTGCTGGCTCCATCGGCTACGGCATCGATATCGCTTTTGCCAAGGAAGGTGCGAACCTCGTTATCACCGGTCGTAACGTTGCTAAGCTCGAGGCTGCCAAGGAGTCTCTTGAGGCTGAGTACGGCGTCAAGGTTCTGCCTGTTCAGGCCGATGTCTCCGCCGGCCAGGACAACGAGGCCGTCGTGCAGAACGTTATCGACAAGGCGATTGAGGAGTTCGGTCGCATCGACGCCGTCGTCAACAACGCTCAGGCCAGTGCCTCGGGTGTGACCATCGCCGACCACACCATGGATCAGTTTAACCTGGCCATTTATTCCGGTCTGTATGCCACCTATCTGTACATGCAGAAGGCCTATCCGCACCTGAAGGAGACCAAGGGCTCCGTGGTCAACTTTGCCTCGGGCGCCGGCCTGTTTGGCAACTACGGCCAGTGCAGCTATGCCGCTGCCAAGGAGGGCATCCGCGGTCTGACTCGCGTTGCAGCCAACGAGTGGGGCAAGGACGGCATCAACGTCAACATCGTGTGCCCGCTTGCTTGGACCGCTGCGCTCGAGAACTTCCAGGATGCCTATCCCGAGGCGTTTAAGGCCAACGTCCACATGCCGCCGGCAGGCCACTACGGCGACGTCGAGAAGGAAATCGGCCGCGTGGTCGTTCAGCTCTGCGGCCCCGACTTTAAGTACATGAACGGTGAGACCGTTACCCTCGAGGGTGGCATGGGTCAGCGTCCCTAAGAGTTACGGCGTTTTACCAAACGCCGTAACGGGCCGACGCTGCAAACCCGCCAGAGCGGCAATCTGCCTTTCAACTTCGGCGGCATGATCAAAAGATCAATGCCGCCTTGTTTCAAGGCACCTTGCTCGCTCTGGCGGGTTTTCGCTGTCGGTGCCATAGCATCGGCGTTGCTGTGGCTGTCGGAAATGATCCGTTGGGGACGGAGGAAAACGGATCATTTTTATCCTGGTGCATTGGTGCAAGTGGGCAGGTTTCCTTTGCGCCAGTTTCTGTCGAGTCGGTGCTCCTTGCGGGTTGCCCGTATAATGGTTTGCGTATGAACCGCAACCAAGGAGTTCCAGTTTATGGACCAGAGCCTCTTTAAATTCGACCTGATCGCCGAGGACCCGACGACGCACGCGCGTGCCGGCGTACTGCACACCCCGCACGGTGACATCGAGACGCCGATCTTTATGCCCGTGGGCACCAAGGCAAACGTCAAGGGTATTCCTACCGAGACCGTCAAACAGCTCGGTGCCCAGATCGTGCTTGCCAACACCTATCACCTGTCTATGCGTCCCGGCGAGGACACCATCGCCGAGCTGGGCGGCCTGCACAAGTTTATGAACTGGCACGGTCCCATCCTCACCGATTCAGGCGGCTTCCAGGTGTTCAGCCACAACGACGCCGTCAAGCTCACCGACGAGGGCGTGCGCTTTATCGTCAATGACTACGACGGCCGCCACGTGTTCTGGACGCCCGAGGACAACATGGAAATCGCCATGAAGCTCGGGTCCGATATCTGCATGCAGCTGGACCAGTGCCCGGGCTATCCCGCCACGCGCGCCTACGTTGAGCGCGCCGTTGAGCTGTCGAGTATGTGGGCCGAGCGCTGCTATAAGGCGCATACCCGCGATGACCAGGCGCTCTTTGGCATCGTCCAAGGCGGCATGCACCTGGACCTGCGCCTGCGCTCGCTGCGCCATCTGGAGGAGTGCGGCGACTTCCCGGGTTACGGCATCGGCGGCTATTCGGTGGGCGAAGACCACGAGACCATGTTCGAGACGCTGGCGCCGCTGGTTTCCGAGTACATGCCTAAGCACAAGCCGCGCTACCTCATGGGCGTCGGCAACCCTACCACGCTTGTGCGCGGCGTGGGCGTGGGTATCGACATGTTCGACTGCGTGCTGCCGACGCGCACCGGCCGCATGGGTACGGCGTTCTCCAGTGAAGGTCGCCTTAACTTCCGCAACGCGCGCTTTGCGCACGACGACGGCCCTATCGACCCCACCTGCACCTGCCCGGTGTGCACGGGCGGCTACAGCCGTGCGCTCATCCGTCACATGGTCACGCAGAAGGAGATGCTCGGCGGTATTCTGCTGTCGATGCACAACATCTACTACCTGCTCAACCTTATGCAGCGTGCCCGTCAGGCCATTATCGAGGGCCGCTACGGCGTGTTTGTGAGCGACTGGATGAACAGTCCTGCGGCGGTGGACTACTAAGAGCGGCGCGGGCGCTTGCAGAGCGCTAGCAACGGCAAGGGGCGAGCGCTGGCCGGTCATCACGTTCGCTAACACCGTCTGCGCGACCGCTGACCGATGCCTTGCAAGCACTTGATGCATCGTGGGTACCATACCGAATAGTTGATGTTCGGGCGGGTGTTTGACGCATGGCGTCGACCCCGCCCGTTTCTATTTTCGATAGGAGTGCCCATGATTAAGAATGAGAACGTCGAGGGCGAGCCGGCTTACGACGAGACGTACCGGCGCGGTCCCGTGGTCATGCGCGGCCCCATGATTCCCAAGGACAACACCTACGCCAACCTGCTGGCACCCGAGGACTCGACCGACTGGTTGCACACCGACCCCTGGCGCGTGCTGCGCATTCAGGCAGAGTTCGTCGATGGCTTTGGCGCGCTTGCCGAGCTTGGTCCTGCGGTGACCATCTTCGGCAGTGCCCGCACGCCCAAGACAGATCCGCTCTACAAGGCGGCTCGCACGGTCGGTCGCAAAATCGCCCAACGCGGCGTGGCGGTTATCACCGGCGGTGGCCCCGGCGTCATGGAGGCGGCCAACAGGGGAGCGGCGAGCGTGAACGGCAAGTCGGTCGGCTTGGGTATCGAGCTTCCGCACGAACACGGGCTCAACAAATACGTGAACCTCGGCATGGATTTTCGTTACTTCTTTGTGCGCAAGACCATGTTCGTCAAATACAGCTCGGGTGCCATCGTGTTTCCCGGCGGCTTTGGCACGCTCGACGAGATGTTCGAGGTGCTCACGCTGGTGCAGACGCACAAGGTCAAGCGTATGCCGCTCGTTTTGGTGGGCACCGAGTACTGGCAGGGCCTGTTCGACTGGCTCAACGGCCCGGTGATGGACGCCGGTATGATTAGCCCGCTCGATCCGGAGCTGGTGCACATTACCGACGACCTCAACGAGGCCGTCGATATCGCCCTGAGCGGGCTGATGTAGGGCGAGCGCGCCTGTCGTTGTAGTGATGAGAAGGCAGACTGATGCTATTTAACATCAGTCTGCCTTTTAAACTGGGTATACTGATGAAAAAAGACGAGAGCGAGGAGGTCGCGTATGTCTACTGCAACGGTTAAGCCTACGACGGTTCGCATCGAAGAGGGGCTCAAGGAACAGGCGACTGAGTTCTTGGATACAGTTGGCCTGAGTCTCAATTCGTATCTCAACCTTGCTGTTCGGCAGCTGGTAAATCAGCGAAAGATTCCGTTTGAGATTGTGGGTCGGCCCGAAGTTCCCAACGAGGCGACGAGGCGCGCCATGGTGATTGCCGAGGCTCATGAGTTGGGGATTCTGCCAGACGACAGCCCGTCATTCAATAACGCTGATGAGCTTATATCGTTCCTCGATGAGGACTAGCGATGTTTGAGATTAAAGTCGAGGCTCAGTTTAAGGCGGATTACAAACGGACGACGCGCATCCATCCGCAGCTAAAAACCGAGTTTAAGGCGGCAGTCGCAGAGCTTGCAGCTCGCGGCTCGCTTCCCGCGGAATATGGCGCCCATGAGCTTTCAAACCCGGGCGGCAATTACAACGGCCACATCGATTTCCATCTATCCGATGGCTTGGTCGATGTGATCGTTCTCTACTTGCCGCATAAGACTAATCCTGTGATCCGACTGGTCAGAATGGGCTCGCATGAGGAACTGTTCCGGGGCCCGCAGGGCTGATTGCCGATTTCTAAGTTGCGGTGGAATAGGGATTGATTTGCGGCTGATAAGCCAAAAACAGTCCCTATTCCACCGCAAGTGGTAAAGGTGCCCCTAGTGGATGGGCCGGTAGCGGGGGCAGTAGCTGATGGCTATGGCATCGACGCCCACGTGGGTGGCGATGGTGCAGCCGATGGGGCCGGTGCCGGCGTCTACGTAGTTCTGGCCTGCGAGCGCTTGGTTGACGAGCTCTTGCTCCTCGGCGGCGCCGGTCGTGAGCACGCGCACGCTGGAGCCCGGATGCTCGGTCAAAAATGCGAGGCAATCGGCCATGGTGTTGGCGACGATGCGCTTGGCGCCGCGGCCCTTTTTGATGGCCTTGATCTCGCCCGATTTCCACTCCGGCGAAACGGTCAGGCGAATGTTGAGCATCTGCGTCAGCTGGCCGGCGAGCTTGGGCGCGCGGCCGTTCTTGACCAGGTTCTCGAGCGTGCGCGGAATCAGCAGCAGGTGGGCGTCGGGCAGCGTTGCGCGGATCTGCGCCTCGGTCTCGTCCAGGCTGCGGCCGTCCTCGCGCATGGCCAGTGCGTACTCTACCAGCAGGCCCTCTGCACCCGAGCCGGTGCGCGAGTCGATGCAGCGCACGTCGAGCTCGTGCGTTTCGGCCGTGAGGCTGGCGTTGGCATAGCAGGCGGACCACTCGCTGCACAGCGAGATAAAGATGGCGCTGTCGTGGCCGTCGGCGAGCACGCGATCAAAGAGTGCCTTAAACTCGCCGGCGCTCGGCTGCGAGGTGTGCGGCAGCTGCTCGGAGCCGGCCATGCGCGTGACGTATTCCTCGGCGGTAATCTGCACCTGGTCGAGCAGGTCCTCGCCCTCGATAATCACATGCAGCGGAATCACGTAAATGCCGAGCTCTTGGGCGCGGGCGGGGGAGATGTCCGACGTGGAGTCGGTTATGATGGCAAAAGACATAATTGCACCTTTCGTTGGGGCGCTTTCGCGCCGCCTTCTGAGAGCAAAGTGCGACAAGTATAGTAGAGTCGTTCCACATTACTAGGTTCAATTGTTGAATAGTCAACAGTTTGAAGTGTCGGTGTGGAAATCATCAACTGGGGAAGAGGAATGCCGATGGAGGCACTGGAGATATGCAGGCGGCCGGTCGTGTTGTTTGATTTCGATGGCACGGTGGCCGATACGGGCCGGGCGGTGATGACCTCGACGCGCAAGACGCTGACTGCGCGCGGGTTTTCGGAGGCGCAGATGGGTGACCTGCGTCGCATGATCGGGCCGCCCCTGTGGAAGAGCTTTCACGACTTTTACGGCTTTTCCCGCGAGGAGTCGCTTGTGGTGGCCGATGAGTACCGCGCCTTTTTTGATGAGCTGGGGCCGGAGGAGTATCCCGTGTTCGATGGGATTCCCGGGTTACTCGACGGCCTTGCCGCCCAGGGCAAGCGTATGGCCGTGGCGACGTCGCGCATGGAGGCAAAGTGCATCGACATGGTACGTGAGCTCGGGCTTTCTCAGTTTGAGGCGGTGGTTGGCATGAATCCGCCGCAGGGGCGCGAGACCAAGGCCGATTCGGTCCGTGATGCCCTGGCGGCGCTCGGTGCGACCGCGGACGAGGCCGTGATGATCGGCGATCGCTTTAACGATGTGGAGGGCGCGCACGCGATGGGCGTGCCGTGCATCGGCATCTATTCGGGCGCGGCGGCGCCGGGCGAGCACGAGGCGGCGGGTGCCGATGCGGTGGTGCACTCGGTGGCCGAGCTTGCTAAACTTTTCGCTATATAAGTATGTGATGTGAGGGGCGGGCGTGCCCGCTGCTCATTGGTAAGGAGGTCGTCCATGAATCAGGTGGAGCAGAGCGTTGCCGAGTATGTCGACGAGGTCTGGGAAGATGTCGTCGCCGATATCGAGCAGCTGGTGAGCTATCCGTCTGTGGCCGTTTCTGCCGATGCGGAGCCCGGTGCGCCGTTTGGTCGCCCGGTCCGTGATGCGCTCGATTGCGCGCTCGGCATCGCGCAAAAGCTCGGCTACCAGACGAGCGATGACGAGGGCTATGTGGGTATCGCTGATATCCCGGGTCGCGGCGATAAGCAGCTCGCGACTATCTGCCATGTGGACGTGGTGCCCGCAGGCCCCGGCTGGAACACCGACCCGTTTGCGATGGAGCGCCGCGAGGGCTGGCTGCTCGGCCGCGGCGTGATCGACGACAAGGGCCCGGCGGTGTTGTCGCTCTACGCTGGCGCCTACCTGCTCAAGCACGGCATTGTGCCACGCTACACCTTCCGCGCGCTGCTGGGCTGCGATGAGGAAGTTGGCATGTCCGACGTTCACCATTATCTGGAGAACTATGCAAACCCCGACTTTCTGTTTACACCCGATGCCGAGTTCCCGGTCTGTAATGCCGAGAAGGGCCAGTTTGGGGCGACGTTTGTGAGCCCCAAGATCGACGGCGGGCGCATCGTGTCGTGGAGCGGTGCCGAGGCGAGCAACGCCATTCCGTCGCAGTCTATCTGCGAGCTCGCGATTGCCGCCGATGAGCTGCCTGCCCCGGTCGAGAACGCCGACCGCCTGGAGATCACGGCGCTCGATAACGGGCATGCGCAGATTTTTGCCCACGGCATTGGCGGTCATGCCTCGATGCCCGAGGGAACGATCAATGCCGTCGGCCTGATCGTGGCGTATCTGCGCGAGGCCGAGGACGCGTTTGGTGCCCGTGGCGAGCGCCTGCTGACGCCTGCCGAGCACGAGTTTGTCAAGTTTTTGGCCTTTGTGCACGCGGACGCCTATGGCCGCGGCCTGGGTATCGACGCGACGAGCCCGGCGTTTGGCCCGCTCACCTGCAACCCCGGCGTCATCCGCGTGGCGGATGGCCACATCGAGCAGGTCATCGACGTGCGTTTCCCCGACAGCACCAGTGCCGATACCATCTGCGAGCAGCTCGAGCCGCTCGTGGGCCGTTTTGGCGTGACGTATCGCGTGGATCGTGCCAAGGTGCCGTTCTCGGTCTCTGCCGATGATCCGGCCGTGAAAGCGCTTATCGATACCTATAACGAGTTTACGGGCAAGCATGCCGAGCCCTTTGCCATGGGCGGCGGCACGTATGCGCGAAACTTTGCGCGCGCCGTGTCGTTTGGCCCCGAGGAGACCGGCCTGGAGCTGCCCGCGTGGGGTGGCCAGATGCACGGCCCCAACGAGTGCGCCAACGAGGAACAGCTCAAGCAGGCGCTCAAGATTTATATCGTGGCGATCCTGCGCCTCAACGAACTGGAGCTTTAAGGTTACGCGGTTTCCTAATCTAAGTTGCGGTGGAATAGTTCCTAGAAGGGGGTGCGGACGATTTCTTGGACCGCGCCTAGGCGTATCCAAGCTTCCTGCGGT
>OWIW01000038.1_pt1 | contig 113347 bp, 89 predicted proteins | sample 2433821 | NCBI WGS metagenome assembly OWIW01 (sample SAMN05065751, study PRJEB22554) | human gut metagenome | biome: ENVO:2100002; feature: ENVO:00000062; material: ENVO:00002003 | host: Homo sapiens | place: USA | reverse complement strand
AAATCCAAGTTAGACCATTTCAAATGGTTCGATGTCTGCCCGGATGCGACACTGATTGTGTCCATCCTCGCAGTATCCGGTTCTCAAGGTGCACGCTGTGCGGTCCATCCGGTTCGACCGGGCCGCGCGGCAAGGAGATATATTGCCAGACCGGAGGGCCCCCGCGGGCGGGAATCTGGGCGCACACATTTCCTACACAACTGTGCCCTCAACTGACGCTTGCCAGTTGATAGCTACCGCTTGCCGAGCACATCTTTATAAAGAGTGGCCCCTTGGCTAGAGCCGATATGCGCCCCTGGCCAAAGCGCAGCCGGCATCTAGCAGCTCATCGCGCTCCTCCACCGAAAAGCCCTCGGCGTACACGCGCACCACCGGTTCGGTCCCGCTGGGACGGATCAGCAGCCAGGTGTCATCCTCAAATGCCAGACGCAAGCCGTCCATATGGCTTACGCTCTGCGGCGCCTTGCCGCATATCGACTTGGGATTCACGCCGGGAAGCAGCGTGCGCAACGTCTCGGCATCCTCGGCCTCAAGGCGCAAATCTCGACGTCCGTAACTCGTCTTGCCAAAGCTCGCCTCGAGCTGATCGATAAGCACGCCCAAGGGCGCGCCGGTCTTGGCCATGAGCTCGCACAAAATCAGGCAGGCAAGGATGCCGTCGCGCTCGGGCATGTGCGCGGCGATACCGATACCACCGGCCTCTTCACCGCCCACGAGAACGCTGCCCTTCTTCATCTCGGCGGCTATATATTTAAAACCGACGGGCTTGATGACCACGCAGCAGCCGAGCGCCTCGGCAATGCGACGCACAAGCGTGGAGCATGAAAGGTTGACGACGACGCGTCCCTTCAGATTGCGATACTGGACCAAATCGCCCAAAACGAGCGCCATGATCTGATGTGGATGTATATATCTGCCGCGCTCATCAACCGCGCCGATACGATCGGCGTCGCCATCAGTCACCAGACCGGCGCACGCCCCGTCTTCGACAACTGCGCGCTCACAAGCATCCACCCACGGCTCGACCGGGTCGGGGCAGATATCTCCCCTATCGGTCGTCTCGTCGGCGTGAATCTCATGGACTTCGACGCCAAGCTCTCGAAGCAAGTCGGCAAGATATCCCTGCGCAGCTCCGCCCATGGGGTCAACCACCACACGCATATGCGCGGCGCGAATGGCATCCGCGTCGACAAACGATGCCACCGCTCGCATATAGTCGGGAATGATATCTGCCGTGCGGTATTGCCCCTCAAGCCCCAGCGGCTCGGCGGCCATCGTCTCCTCGAGCTCTTCGATGACATCCTGGTTGGCCGTCGAGCCATCACCCATCCGCAGCTTGAGGCATAGATAGCCCTGCGGATGATGTGAGCCCGTCACCATAAGCGCGCCGCATGCCTCGCCGTCATACGCAGCCGCCCACGTAAGAGCGGGAGTCGGCACCGGTCGAGACACGAGCACGGCATCGAGCCCGTGGGCGGCAATCACGCCCGCCGCGAGCTCGGCGAACTCGCGCGCTTGCGGCCGAGTATCAAATCCTACATATACCGTTTTACCGGGATTCGTCTTTTGCCATAGCCTGCCGATAGCATCAGTGACACGAGCGACGTTGTTGATAGTAAAGTCTCCGTCGACGCGAGCTCGCCAACCGTCAGTTCCAAAGTGAATTATCGCGCACACGCGCAGACACCTCGCAGTGTTTGGATCATGGTACGCATGAGGTATACCCGCAACGGGCATCCGGCAAGCCGCCGGCACGCTCGTTCACCGTTTAGGCAAAAGCGTCGAGGTGCGCACCGCCAACAAAAAAACCGCCCCAGCGGGGGCGGTGATTCGATACTCCCATTTTCGGGTTCTATATATTGAGCGCATCTGCCATAGCGGCTGTCGTAACCGCCGTGGTTCCGCAGCAGCTGCCTACCATTGCGGCGCCCGCCCGCTTCCACTCGACGCATGCGCGAGCGAAGGCTTCGGGGTCCTCATGCCACACGGGACCATCCTGTGTCTGAACCGGATTTCCCGCGTTGGGACGCACCGTGACGGGAGTAGTCGCCGATGCAACCATCCTGGGCACCGCCGCGTTCGCGGCCGCAAGCGAACAGCAATTAACACCAACCGAGTTTGCGCCGTGTTTTTCGGCGTACAAAACGGCTGTCTCGATGTTGAGGCCATCGCCCAACAGGTCGCCTTTATCGTCAACGACAAAACTCACCAGGACAGGCATACCGTCGGCGGCATCTCGGGCGCCGGCAAGCATGGGCTGCAAATTACGGATAGACGTCACCGTCTCGATCAGCAGACCGTCAACACCAGCATTGAGCAAGGCGTGCGCTTGTTCGCGCGCAATGCCTCGGATTTCACGATACTCGGCAGAGTCCTCGGCAAACCACTCAATACAAATCGGGCCCATCGAGCCCAGCAGCAGCTGTGGGTGCGCCTGGCGAGCATCGTCGACGGCCCCGCGATTGACCTCCGCCACGGACGGCGCAATCTGGTCGTGCTTGAGGGCATAGCTTGATGCCTGAAAGGTGTTGGTAATGAGCACCTGCGCGCCGGCGGCGACATACAAGCGATGGATACGAGAAACGGTCTGCGGCTCTGCCAGATTCCAAAACGCCGGTGGAATGTCGGCGGCATCGTACTCACTCAACAGAACACTGCCCATGGGGCCCTGCGCCAACAAGGTCTCGCTCGACAAGCGGCGCGTAAGTTCCTCGGCACCAAAGCGGTTGTAATAACTCGTATCCATATATATCCCGCTATTCCTCGACGCTGATTCCCTGCTTTTCGAGATAGGCGAGCCAGCGGTTCATCGTGTCCTCGGATAGAGCATGCTCCATCATGCAGGCCTCGGAATCGGCTCGCTCAAATTCGACACCGAGCTCCTGAACCAAAAACGTGCGGACCAGACGATGGCGATACCAGATAGCCGAGCCGACCTCGCGCCCACGGTCAGTCAGGATAACTTTGCCGTAGTGAGACTGTTCGACAAGTTCAGATGCCTTGAGAGCCGAAACCGCCTTGTTGACCGATGCCTTCGAGACGCCAAGGCGCTGTGCGATATCGACCGACCGCACGCCGCCGGTCTCCCCATCTTCACTTTCGATGCGAACCATGCACTCCAAGTAGTCTTCGTTCGCCACCGTTAGGTGTAGCTCGCGCGAGCTATTTGTCGTATCCATGAACATCCGTCCCTTCTGCACTCAATGGCTGATTCTACCCCATCCAAGCGTCGCGGTATGCCGCGGCATACCGTGCTAGAGTTCTTGTTGCACACGACGACCAAGATTGGAGCGATCTTTATGGAAAACACCACCACGGACCCCGACGTCCTCGAGCGTTTTTTGCGCTATGTCCAGATCAACACGCAGTCCGAGGATGCCAACTGCGACCAGGTGCCGTCGAGCACCGTACAGTTCGACCTTGCCAACGTGCTTGCCGAAGAACTGCGCGAGCTGGGTGCAACCGATGCCCATGTAACCGAAAACGCCTATGTCTGCGCGCACATTCCCGCTAGCGCCGGTTCCGAGAATAAGCCCGCCCTGGGCCTGATCGCGCACCTCGATACCACCGAGGTCGCGCCGGGCGCCGGCGTAGCGCCGCACATCGTGCACTACGATGGCGGCGATCTGGTTTGCGGCATCGTCGACGGCAAGCCCGTGTCCATGAGCACCGCCAAACTTCCTGCCCTCAACAACCTGGTGGGTGAGGACCTTGTCTGCACCGACGGAACTACGCTGCTGGGCGCCGACGACAAGGCGGGTGTCGCCGAAATCATGGCGCTTGTCGCACGCATCGCGCAGGATCCCTCCCTGCCCCATCCCGCGCTCGGCATTTGCTTCTGCCCGGACGAGGAAATCGGTCACGGTGCCGAGCTGTTGGATATCGAGGCCTTCGGCTGCAAGTACGCTTACACGGTCGACGGCGGTCCGGTTGGCGAGCTTGAGTGGGAGTGCTTCAACGCCGCCGAGGCAACCGTTCGCTTTGAGGGCCAGTCCATTCACCCCGGCGACGCCAAGGGGCGCATGGTCAACGCGGGCAACCTGTTCTGCGACTTCAACGCCCTGCTCCCCTACGAGCAGCGCCCAGAATACACCGAGGGCTACGAGGGCTTCTATCACCTTGAGGGCGTCTCGGCAACGGTCGACCATGCCACGGCGCGCTATATCGTCCGTGATCACGATGCCGCCAAGTTCCAGCAGAAACTCGAGCTGATGAATGCCGCCGCCGCACTGCTCAACCAGCGACTGGGCGAGGAGCGCGTAACGGTCGAGATTAAGCAGCAGTATCGAAATATGGCCGAGATCGTTCGTGACTATCCCGAGCTTATTGATGTTGCCAAGGAAGCCTACCTTGCCTGCGGCGTTGAGCCCCAAGTACTGCCGATTCGCGGCGGCACCGACGGCGCACAGCTGTCGTTCCGCGGCCTGCCCTGCCCCAACCTCTCGACAGGCGGCTACTGTTACCACGGCGTCAACGAGTTTGTCCCGGTCAGCTCGCTCGTCAAGATGACCGACGTCCTGCAGGAGCTCGTCGCCCGTTTCGCATAAGACTGGCTGCATGAGCCCAAGAGACGAATCGCCCCGTCCTCAACCGAGAACGGGGCGTTTTTTGGTGCAAGAAAAGTAGTCGGCATCGCAGGTTGAGCCAACGTCAGCGAGCGACGTCCAGAGCGAACAAGTTGGCATGAAAAAGGCAGGGCATTGACCTTCTGGTCATGCCCTGCCTTTTGAATGACAAATTGTCGCCTTGGGCGGCGCGCAGCGTCGAGCCGTTACGCGGGCTTACCAGCCCGCGTAACCCTAGTAGTTGGCTTCGTAGCCGTTGCCGTCACCGGTGGGCTCTTCGTAGTAATCGGAGCCGTCGCTCGAATCGTCGGAATCGTCCGAGCCACCCGACGAGGTCGCGGTGCCATATGCGTAGTCCTCGGACGTATTGTTGTTGAGGTCACCGATCGTGGAGCTGGAGCCGTCTGAAAGGCCCATGGTGTTGGGGCCCTTGGGATCCTCACCGGCGTCGACGCGGGCCATCATTTCCTTAAGCTCGTCTTCGTAGACAAAGACATAGCTCACGCCGTCGATCATAGTGCTGTCGTCAGCATACGAAGGCAGGTTGGCCGAGTAGATGCCCTCGACATCCATGCCGCGCATGGCATTAACCGTGGAGACGATATCCTGAACGCTCATATCGGTTACGAGCATATCGGACAGCGAATTAACCAGGCCAAAGATCTTCGTGGCATCGAAGTTATTGAGAATCTGGTTGGCAAGGGCGCCAAGCACCTGACGCTGATGGCGCATGCGCGTGTAATCGCCGTCGGCATAGGTGTAGCGGCAGCGGGCATAGGTAAGGGCAGTAGCGCCGTCCATATGCTGCTGACCAGCGGTAATCTTAATATCCAGGTGCTCGGGATCGTCGACGTCGTCGGTCGCGTTGATGTCGATACCGCCAACCGAATCAATAAGCGACTGCATGCCGTCAAAGCTGACCTCGGCATAGTGAGAAATCTGCACGCCGCACAGCTCGTTGACCGCCTGGACCATGGCCTCGGCGCCGCCAACGGTGTGGCAGGCGTTGATCTTCATGGTCTCGCCCTTGTACACGACCTTGGTGTCGCGCGGAACGGAAATGAGCGTCGCCTGCTTTTGCGTGGGGTCGATGCGTGCCAGGATAATCGAGTCGGCACGATACGTATCCTCGCCCGGACGACCGTCGGTACCAAGAAGCAACACGTAGAACGGATCTTTTGCCTCATTGGTATCGACCAGAATCTGGCGCAGGTTGTTGGTAATGACATTGGAGTCGCCAAGCTTGCCCATGATAGTGGCAAACCACAGACCCGCAGCAGTCGTGGCGCTCAGCAGCACGCCGAGTACGGCGATGAGAGCTACGCGGCGAACCGTGCGGCCGCGACGGCGCTGACGGGCGCGCTCGGAATAGCGTGCGACATTGTCGCGGCTGTAGATCTTGGCCTGCGCACCAGTCGAGGGTCTTCGGGTGTTATCCGCTAGGGGTTTCTTGTTAAACATAGGCAACCTGCATTAGTAGATGACGGGATCGGGAACGGTGGCATGTTCGACATGCGCGCCAAGCGCCTGCAGCTTTTCGACAAACTGCTCGTAGCCACGTTTGATGTGATGGATGGCCGAGACCTCGGTAACGCCATCGGCGATAAGACCGGCAACCACAAGCGCCGCGCCGCCACGCAGGTCGGGTGAGGTGACCTGTGCGCCCGAGAAGCCCTTGACGCCGTGAATCATGGCGTGATGGCTCTCGATACGAATATCGGCACCCATACGCACGAGCTCGGAGGCGAACATGAAGCGGTTCTCGAAGATGTTCTCGGTAATTACGGAGCTTCCGTCGGCAAGGGCCGAAAGCACCATGATCTGCGCCTGCATGTCGGTCGGGAAACCCGGGAACGGAAGCGTCTGGATATCGACCGGCCTGATGCGCTCGACGCGATTGACGTGGACGCCGTTCTCGATACGCTCGCACTCGATGCCCATAAGTTCCATCTTTTTGAGCACCATTCCCAGGTGGATGGGGCAGAAGCCCGTAACATCGACGCCGCGCTCATCGGCCATGAGGGCGCCGGCGACGATAAAGGTGCCGGCCTCAATGCGGTCACCCACCACGCAATGGGTAACGGGATGCAGCTCCTCCACGCCCTCGATGGTCACGACGGGCGTGCCTGCGCCGACGATCTTGGCACCCATCTCATTGAGCATGTTGGCAAGGTCGACGATCTCGGGCTCGCGGGCAGCGTTGTCGATAACCGTGGTGCCCTGTGCGCGCACGGCAGCCATGATGAGGTTCTCGGTGGCGCCCACGCTCGCGAATTCGAGCGTGACGGTGGTGCCGTGCAGACCCTGGGGAGCGCTGGCGTTGATGTAGCCGTGGGCGGTGTCGAACTCGACGCCCAGAGCTTCGAGACCCAAGATATGCATATCGATCTTGCGAGCGCCCAGGTTGCAGCCGCCCGGCATGGCGATCTTGGCGCGATGGAAACGACCCAGCAGGGGGCCCATCACGGCCGTAGAGGCGCGCATCTTGGCGACAAGCTCGTAGGGAGCCTCCCAGGAATCAACCTGGGAGGTATCGATTTCGAGCGTGTGCTCATCGAGAACTTCAATCGTGGCGCCCATGCCCTTGAGCACCTTGCCCATAACGTGGACATCGGAAATATCGGGCACGTTCTGCAGCGTCGTCTTGCCCGGCGCCAGAAGCGTTGCCGCCATGAGTTTGAGCGCGGAGTTCTTGGCACCCGAGACGGGCACGGAGCCTCCGATGGCGTGGCCACCCTCAACGCGGATAATATCCAAGGTCTACCCTTTCAAAAAGCATGCCCGGGGTGGCTGGGCCATCCCGGGCATGATGTGTTCGCAAATGGTCGAACGCTAAAACGTTTGACTATTGGGCAAGCTTGAGCTTACACCATGCGATTTCATTATAGAGGTAGGCGCGGCGTGCATCATCCTCCGACAAATTACCCAGCTTCTCTTCAAAACCTTGAATATCAGCTTTAACCTTGTCGGCATCGACGGTCGCCAAATCGCAAGCGCGCTCGGCGAGAACGGTCACGACATCGTCCGCAACCTGGGCATAGCCGCCGGCCACGGCAAACGTGTGGTCGACAGTGCCCATGGCCTTATCGGAAACGCGAACGTAACCGCGGTCGATCGTGCAGATTTCGCTGGAGTGAGCAGGCAGAACGCCAAACTCGCCATCCGTAGACGGAATCGACACAAACGCAGCGTCACCCTCATAGGCGAGGCTCACGGGGCACACGATGCGGATACGCATAACCTACTTCTCCCCCATCTTGCGGGCGCGCTCGCGCACGTCCTCAATCGTGGAAGCATAGCGGAAAGCCTGCTCGGGCAGGTCATCGGCCTTGCCGTCGACAATCTCGGCGAAGGAGCGGACGGTATCCTCGACACGGACGTAGACGCCGGGGTTGCCGGTGAACTTCTCGGCAACGTGGAAGGACTGCGAGAGGAACTGCTGGATCTTACGAGCACGGTTGACCGTAAGGCGCTGCTCCTCGGACAGCTCGTCCATACCCAGAATGGCGATGATGTCCTGAAGGTCGGAGTACTCCTGCAGGAGCTCCTGGACCTTGACAGCGACACGGTAGTGCTCCTCGCCGACGATCGAGGGATCGAGAGCGTCGGAGGAAGACGCGAGCGGGTCGATGGCCGGGAACAGGCCGAGTGACGAAATGCTACGTGAAAGAACCGTGGTGGCGTCGAGGTGCGTAAACGTCGTGGCAGGCGCCGGGTCGGTCAGGTCGTCTGCGGGGACGTAGACAGCCTGGACGGAGGTAATGGAGCCCGTCTTGGTCGAGGTAATACGCTCCTGGAGGTCGCCCATCTCGGTAGCCAGCGTAGGCTGGTAACCAACGGCGGACGGCATACGGCCCAGCAGTGCGGAAACCTCGGAACCGGCCTGGGAGAAGCGGAAGATGTTGTCGATGAACAGCAGGACGTCCTGGCCACGATCGCGGAAGTACTCAGCGGTGGTAAGGCCGGCCAGACCGATGCGCAGACGCGCTCCGGGCGGCTCGTTCATCTGACCATAGACCAAGCAGGTCTTGTCGATAACGCCCGACTCGCTCATCTCGAGGTACAGGTCGGTGCCCTCACGGGTGCGCTCGCCGACGCCGGTGAACACCGAGGTGCCGCCATGCTCCTGGGCGAGGTTGTTGATGAGCTCCTGAATCAGAACGGTCTTGCCGACGCCGGCGCCGCCGAACAGGCCCGTCTTGCCGCCACGGATGTAGGGCTCGAGCAGGTCGACGGCCTTGATGCCGGTCTCGAAGATCTCGGTCTTGGTGGTGAGCTCGTCGAAACGGGGCGCTGCATGGTGGATGGGGTAGAACTCCTCCACCTCGGGCATGGGCTTGCCGTCGACAGGCTTGCCCATGACGTTCCAAATGCGGCCGAGCGTCTTGGGGCCAACGGGCATCTTCATGGGCTCACCGGTATCGGTGGCGATGAGGCCGCGCTGCAGGCCGTCGGTCGAGGACATGGCGACCGTGCGGACGACGCCGCCCGGAAGCTGGCTCTCGACCTCGAGGATCGTGCTCAGATGACCGATCGGGGTCTCGGCCTCGACCGTGAGCGCGTTGTAGATCGGGGGCACCGCACCGTCAAACTTGACGTCGACGACAGGACCGATGATTCGCACGATGCGACCATCACCGGCAGTCGTCTTCTTGGTGGCTTCCTCGACCGCAAGCTTTACGGTGTTATTAGCCATTACTGTTCCTCCAATGCTGAGGCTCCGCCGACGATCTCGTTAATCTCGGTCGTGATCGAAGCCTGGCGCACGCGACTATACGTGCGGGTAAGGGTCGAGATGATCGCGGTGGCGTTTTCCGTCGCGGAGTGCATGGCCTTGCGGCGTGCACCCTGCTCGGCAGCCGCCGAATCGATCAGGGCCTGGTAGATGACCGTCAGGATATAAGACGGCACAAGCTTGCCGAGAACATGCTCGGGAGAGGGCACGAACTCGAACGTGGACGAGATGCGCTTAGGGGCGTCGGTCTCGTTCTTACGCGGACCGTGGGCCATAGCGATCATCTCGGGGTCGAGCGGCAACAGATGCTCGACGCGAAGCTCCTGATCCACGCGGTTCTTGGCGTGGTGGTAGACAAGCTCGACACGGTCAAGCTCACCGGCACGATACGCATCGCTGATATGAGAGGAGATCATGCGGGCCTGATTGAAATCGGGCTCAGAGGAGTTGCCCTCAAAGTGCATGACAACGTTTGCGCGGTCACGGAAATACGTGGCCGGCTTACGCCCACACGCGATGATCTCGCACTCGATGCCGTCGTTCGCCCAAGAAGCGGCGAGCTTTTCGGCCGTGCGCTCCACCGTCGTATTGAAACCGCCGGCAAGGCCGCGGTCCGAGGCAATAACGACAATCAGGCCATGCTTGACGCTCTCATGCTTCTGCAGCATGGGATCGGTGCCCGAGCAGGAGGCGTCGCCGGCGACCGTCAACATGACGTCGGTCAGCGCCTCCTTATAGGGCTCGGCCTGCTTGGAGCGATCGAGGGCACGACGGATCTTGGCCGTAGAGACCATCTCCATCGTGCGCGTGATCTGCTTGGTCGTGGTAACCGAGGAGATTCGCTTCTTAATGTCGCGAAGGTTGGCCATAGGGCTTAGTTCTCCTCTGATCCAGTCGTATCGGCATGATGCTTGGCCATGAACTGCTGCTTGAAGTCACCGATAACGCGCAGAAGCTCAGCCTTGGTGTCATCGTCGATCTTCTTGGCGCGAACCTTATCGAGCAGCGAGCCAAAGCCGTTGTCCAGGTACTCGATAAGCTCAGCGCGGAAAGGCAGCACGTCGGCGATCTCCAGGTCGTCCAGGAAGCCCTCGTTGCCTGCAAACAGAACTGCAATCTGCTCGCCAACCTCAAACGGCTTGTAGCGCGGCTGCTTAAGGAGCTCAGTCATGCGAGCGCCGTGGGTAAGCTGCTTTTGCGTGGCCTCGTCGAGGTCGGAGCCGAACTGCGTAAAGCCGGCGAGCTCCTGGTACGAAGCGAGGTCAAGACGAAGATTGCCGGCAACCTGCTTCATGGCCTTGGTCTGTGCGTCGCCACCGACGCGGGACACGGAGATACCCACGTCGACTGCCGGGCGCTGGCCCTGGAAGAAGAGCTCGGACTGCAGGTAGATCTGACCATCGGTAATGGAAATGACGTTGGTCGGAATGTAGGCCGAGACGTCGCCGTCCTGGGTCTCGATGATCGGCAGAGCCGTCATGGAGCCGTAACCGTTCTTCTTGGACATCTTGACGGCACGCTCGAGCAGACGAGAGTGCAGGTAGAAGATGTCGCCAGGATAGGCCTCGCGTCCGGGCGGACGATGCAGCGTCAGCGACATCTGACGATAGGCCACAGCCTGCTTAGACAGGTCGTCGTAGATGACGAGCACGTGACCGCCGGGGTTAGTCTCGCTGGCGGGCTTGCCGTCCTCGCCGTTGTACATGAAGAACTCGCCGATAGCGGCACCGGCCATAGGCGCGATGTACTGCATAGGGGCGGAATCGGCAGCGGTGGCCGAAACGATAATGGTGTAGTCGAGCGCACCGTGCTGGGCGAGGGTCTCGCGGATGTTGGCAACCGTGGAGGCCTTCTGGCCGATGGCGACATAGATGCAGACCATGCCCTTGCCGCGCTGATTGAGGATAGCGTCGATGGCAATGGCGGTCTTACCGGTCTTACGATCGCCGATGATGAGCTCACGCTGACCACGGCCGATAGGCACCATGGAGTCGATGGCGAGCAGACCGGTCTGAACCGGCTCGCACACCGGGGTACGGTCGATGACGCCGGGGGCCTTGAACTCGATAGGACGACGGTGCGTGGCGACAATGTCACCCAAACCGTCGATGGGCTGGCCGAGCGGATTGACGACGCGGCCGAGCATGGCACGGCTCACGGGGATATCCATAATGCGGCCAGTGGTGCGGCACTCGTCGCCTTCCTTGATGGAGTCGACGGCACCAAACAGAACGGCGCCGACCTCGTCACGGTCAAGGTTCTGGGCAAGGCCGAAGACGGTCTCACCGGTATCGGAGCTCTTGAACTCCAGAAGCTCGCCTGCCATGGCGCTCTTGAGGCCAGTGACGCGCGCGATGCCGTCGCCTACCTCGTCGACCGTTGAAACCTCATGCGTATCGACCGTCGCGGAGAGGCTCGTGAGCTGCTCCTGCAGTTTCTTGGCGATATCCTGGGCATTGAGGGTTTCGGACATTAGGCTTCACCTCCGTACGAATTAGCAGAGTTTGCGAGGGTCTCCTGTGCGATGCGCAGCTGCGTCTTGACGGAAATGTCACGACGCTCGCCGCGGGCCTCGAGCACCAGGCCGCCCACGATAGACGGGTCGACCTGCTCGATAAGGAATACCTTGCGGCCGAAGTCCTGCTCGCATTTCTTAGTGATGGTTTGACGCAGCTCGTCGTCGAGCGGGATCGCCGTGGTGACGGTCACGCCCACTACATCCTCGTCTTCCTCGGCAACATACTTAAAGGCAGCTGCCACCTTGGGAAGAAGGTCGAGCTGGTCGCGCTTGGACATGGTGTCGAGCACGGCGATGATCTCGGGGCTGGCGGAAGCCAGGCGCTCGATCATCTCGAGGTCCTCGAACACATGGTTCTCGGCCTTGGCGGCTTCCAAAAGGGAGCGCGCGTAGGTCTCGAGCACCTTGTCCTGATAGCGGCTAGTCGGCATTCAGGCTACCTGCTTCCTGGATGTAGCGCTCGATGAGCTTCTTCTGCCCGGCCTCGTCCTCGAGTGCCTCGCCCACGATCTTGGTGGCGACGGCAACGGACAGGTCGGCGATGGAGCTCGCGGCACCGGCGTAGATGGACTTGCGCTCGTCCTCGACGGTCGTGTGGGCCTTGGCGATAATCTCCTCGGCCTCCTTGTGAGCAGCCTCGATGATACGGGCGCGCTCGGACTCGGCGTCCTTACGGGCCTCGAGAACAATGTCGGCAGCCTGACGACGGGCGTCGGTGACGATCGAGTCGGACTCAGCGCGCTTGGCGATAGCCTCCTGCTTGGTCTTCTCGGCCTCGTCGAGGCTCTCCTCGATCTTCTTGCCGCGCTCCTCCATGGTTTTCATGATGCCCGGCAGGGCGACCTTGGCCAGCACGATCCAGATAATCAGGAAGGCGATAAGCGCCGGGATGAACTCCGCCATCTTAGGGATGAGGATGTCCGCACCGGCAGCGCCGTCCTCGGCGAACGCGGAAACCGGCATGAGCAGCGCGGCCGCGGACGCGGAGAGTGCGATCGCGCTCTTCTGGGATGAAAGATTCATACTTGACGCTCCGTGCTATTTAACGATCAGCGCGACAACGAAGCCGATCAGAGCCAGAGCCTCGCCGAAGGCGGAGCCCATGATGAAGACGGTGAACACGCGGCCCTGGACCTCAGGCTGACGGGCCATAGCACCCGTAGCACCCAGAGCAGACAGGCCGATAGCAAGACCAGCGCCGATAACACCGAGACCGTAACCGATAACTCCCACGATTCCTCCTTTGTCGTGCGTGTCTTATTTCACGCAGGATAACCTTTTTATAACTGCCGGGCTCCATGGGTACGGGCACCGGCGGTTTAACGAATTGCCTTACCTTTAAGGCGCGAACGGAAGACTACTCCTCCTCCGCGACCTCCTCTGCCTCGGAGACATACACGGCGGTAAGGACCGTGAAGACGTAAGCCTGGATGGCGCCGACCACAAGCTCAATCGTATAAATCAGGATGAGGATGGCAAGCCAGGCCAGCGAAGGCAGGGCGCCGACGGCGTGGGCCGCGGAAACCTGCTGAAGCAGCGGCTGCATGAACATGCTCGCCATGATGGCGAACGAGCCCATGACCACGTGTCCTGCGAACATGTTGCAGAACAGACGGACGGCGAGCGTGATGAGGCGCAGGAAGGTCGAGAAAAGCTCGACGACCCACACAAGCACGTTCATCGGGAAGCTCACGCCCTGCGGGGCGAGGCTCTTGATGTAGCCGATCACGCCGTGAGCCTTGCATCCGTAGTAGATGAAGTACACGAAGGCGAAGATGGCGAGCGCGGCGGTGGAGCCGATTGCGCCGGTGCCGGGCTTCATTCCCGGGATCAGGCCGATCATGTTATTGATCAGGATGAACAGGAAAAGCGAGCACAGGAACGGGAAGTGCTTCTTCCAGTTCTCACCCACGACGCCCTTGCCGATATCGTTCTCGACGTACTCGATGATGTACTCGAAACCGTTGACGAAGAAGCCCTTGGGAACCAGGGTCTGCTTCTTCTTGAACACGGCCAGGACGATCAGGAGCACGATCGTGGAGACGATCAGCCAGAACGAGTACTGCGTGATGCCGCAGCTCAGATCGCCCACGACGGGGGTGGAGCTGAACTCGCTGACCAGATGATTAATCTCATCAGGCAGCTTTTCAAAAATTTCCACGACTTACCTTTCGACCTCATGAGGATCTCGCAGCGCCTTGGCGACGCGAACCGTGCAGGCGGCCATAAAGACCACGAAGCCGATCGCCTCGCCCAGGAGGAACATGCGAAATGCCTCTCCGAACAACGCAAACACAACCAAGGTAAAGACGAGCAGGGCGACCGCCGAGACCGCCAGACTCACCATGCCCTTGAGCATGTCCGCATTCTGCTTATCGTCAAGAACCGGCTTGAGCGTAAAAACAAAGGGAAGGAAGGCAATTGCGCCCGCGATGGCGCCTGCAACGATAGCGAGCAGATCGGCTATCTGAAACACTGGCGTCCTCACTTTCCTCTTTTAACGCTTCCCAGAACAGTTCCCGCCAAACATTGGTGACTATTGTACGAGCCAATCGCTAAAGTACAACCGAAAAAGCATCGGTTAATACGCAGCTGTACGTTTTCTTAAGACCTTCTTTATCCCGTAGCTACGGTAACGCGTTTTTCCGTACCCTGCGGGGCGAAACGTCCGTTAACAGGGGTGAGCGCGATCGCCTTTTATTTGTCCGCGCGCACCGTTTCTTCGTATTTTCGACGTTAGCCGGTTTGGCCCAGAGACTACAGCGTGCCGTAGATGCGGTCGCCGGCATCGCCCAGGCCGGGGACGATGTAGGCGACCTCGTTGAGATGGTCGTCGATGGCGCAGGTATAGATATGCACATCGGGATCTTTCTCGGTCAGCGACTTGAGGCCCTCGGGGGCCGCGACGATGCACAGCATGCGGATGTCCTTGACACCGCGCTCGCGCAGATAGCTGATAGCCATCTCGGCAGAACCGCCCGTGGCGAGCATGGGATCGACGACCAGGCAGATACGCTGGTCGATATCCTTGGGCATCTTGCAGTAATACTCATGCGGCTCGTGGGTGACCTCGTCGCGCTCCATGCCAATGTGGCCAACGCGGGCAGAAGGCACCAGGTCGAGGATGCCGTCGACCATGCCAAGGCCCGCGCGCAGAATGGGGACGATGGCGAGCTTCTTGCCGGCAAGCTGCTTGAACGTGGCGGTCGTGATGGGGGTTTCGACCTCGACGTCTTCCATAGGCAGGTCGCGCATGGCCTCGTAGCCGTCAAAAAGCGCGAGCTCGCGCACGAGCTGACGGAACTGGTTGGTGCCGGTCTCCTTGTCGCGCAGGATCGACAGTTTGTGCTGGACGAGCGGGTGATCGACAAGGGTCACACGGGACGTATCGTAGGTGACGGTCATGGGTTGATGCCCCTTTCGTTGCGGCCGGAAGATGGCCTTGCTGACAAGGCGCATGGCGACGTTGTTGCCTCGCGCCGTGCATAAGTTTAACGGTTTGTTGTATCGAGCGCCCCGTCGCAGCCCTATTGAGCGGTGCTGAGCGAACGCCTGACCGCATCGTGCCAACCGTCCAGGTTGTGCTCGCGACGCTCAACGGACATATGGGGATGGAATGTCTTGACGATCTGGGTGTTTTGCTCCAGCTCCTCCAGATCCTCCCAATACCCAACCGCGAGGCCCGCCAGATACGCAGCACCAATCGCCGTTGTCTCCACCGACTCACATTGCAGTACGGGGATATCCAGCAAGTCTGCCTGGAACTGCATGATGAACTCGTTGCGCGAGGCGCCGCCATCGACGGACAGGCGCTCGATCGAAAGACCCACGTCCTGCTCCATGGCACGCAGCACGTCATAGCTCTGATAGGCCATGGACTCGCAAGCGGCACGCACGATGGTCGCGCGACTCGAGGCGCCGGTCAGACCGCATACGATGCCGCGGGCGTGCGCGTCCCACCATGGTGCACCCAAGCCCGCAAAAGCGGGGACAAAGTAGCATCCCTCGTTATCGCCGATCGAGGAGGCGAGCTGTGCCGATTCGGATACGTTGGAGATAACGCCCATGTTGTCGCGCAGCCAGTTCATCGTTGAGCCGGCGGCAAAAATAGATCCCTCGAGCGCATAGCTGACCTTGCCGTTCGCAGCGATACCGATGGTGGAGACCAGGCCATTCTTGGATTCGACGATCTCGTCGCCGGTGTTTATGAGCATAAAGCAGCCCGTGCCATAGGTGTTTTTGGTCTGGCCGGGATGGAAGCAGCAGTGACCGAACAGCGACGCCTGCTGGTCGCCCGCCACACCCATGATGGGCGGCATGTTGGTCATGATGTCGCTCGCGACGCGGCCGTAGTCACCGGCGCTCCAGCGAACCTCGGGCATCATGGCACGCGGGATGTCGAAGAGCGCCAGCAGGTCATCGTCCCAGTCCAGCGTATGAATATTGAAGAGCGCTGTGCGGCTGGCATTGGTGTAGTCGGTGGCAAAGGTTTGACCGCCGGTGAGGTTGTAGATGAGCCAGGTATCGATGGTGCCAAACATGAGGTCGCCCGCCGCCGCGCTCTCGCGTGCGCCGTCAACGTTGTCGAGAATCCACTGCACCTTGGAGGCCGAGAAATACGGGTCGAGCGTAAGGCCGGTGCGGGAACGCACCAGCTCCTCGCAGCCCTGCTCGACCAGCTCGTCGATCAGAGGTGCGGTGCGACGGCATTGCCACACGATGGCGTTATAGATGGGTTGGCCGCTTATGCGGTCCCACACCACCGTGGTCTCGCGCTGGTTGGAGATACCGATGGCGGCGATGCGATCGGAATGGATGCCGCTCTTAAACTGGACCTCCATCATCACGCCGATCTGGCTGGCAAGCACCTCCGTGGGATCCTGCTCCACCCAGCCGGGGCACGGGAAGCTGGTTTTGACGCTACGACGCGCCTGGGCGACGATGCAGCCGTACTCGTCGACGATGGTCGCGAGTACCGAGGTGGTGCCGCAGTCGAGCGCCATGATGTAGGAACCGCCAAAGCTAAACGAGGCGTCTTCCATACCCAGGCTACCTAGATTCAACGACATCGCTTACACCTTTCTATTGCATCGGGTCGGACAGGACCCGCTCGATCTCTGATGCGGGAAGTGCGCCTTGGCGCAGGATCTGGAGCTCGCCATGCTTAAACGTCACGATGGTCGAAGCATCGCGGCACGGCGTCTCGCCCGCGTCGACGGCCACATCGACCCCCTCCAGAATACGGTCCTCAACGGCGGCAAAGCTTGCCGGCGCGGGCGCGCCGTGCGTGTTGGCGCTGGTGCAGGCAAGCGGACTGCCACAAGTACGGATGAGCGCCTGCACCACGGGCGAGGCCGACGCGCGAAGGGCCACCGTATCGTCGGCGGCGCGCATAAAGGTCGGCACGCAGGGCGCCGCCTTGACCACGATAGTCAGGGCGCCCGGCCAGCATCTTCGAGCAAGCGCGCGGGCCTCTTCCGGAATATCCACGCCGTAGCGGTCGAGGGCCCCGGCATCACCGACCAGCCAGGCGACCGTTTGGGTAAGCTCGCGCTGCTTGAGGGTAAAGATGCGACGGTAACCGGTGCCGAGTGCGGGCACTGCGGCGCCATTGACGGCAGTCTGCGGATCGCGCGGCCACGATGGGAATTCGCTTGTATCTTGGGGCACGGCGTCCGAGAAGGCGTTGACTGCCACGGCGACACCATAGACGGTCTCGGTCGGGATCAGGGCCAAGCCGCCACAGCCGAGCACCTCGGCCGTACGCTCGACGGCGAGCCGATGCGGCTCACGCGCTCCCTCGAATACCCGATAGACCGTCTGCATGTGTATGCCAGCCCCTTACGCTCTGGTGAAAGTTTGTTTACTGAGGGGCATTCTCGCACGAAACGTTCAACCTATTTGCCCAGAGCGCATGTTGGTTTGGTGAGCGGCTCTAGTAGTCGGTGAAAGTGAGGGGGTTATTGGACTGCGACGAACTTCTTTGGCCTGCCGGCGTGGCGTTCTTGGGCGGCGTAGCGCTCGATGCTGTCTATCGTTATCATCCGACGGCCGTCGACGAGTTCAACATCGAGCTTTCCTGCTTTGACCAGCGCGGTAATCCGCGAAGCGGAGACTTTGAGGTCCAGCGCTGCGTCTTTAAATGTTCGGCACGCCGCTTCCCGAGCGTCATCGTGGTCGATTTCGACTGAAAGAGCCACGACCTCGGCCGAGCGTTCGTACCCTGCCGGAGTCAAACCGTTGTTGAGGTCGTCGGCCAAAAACGCCATCAGTGCCTCGGTGGCATGGGCAATCGCTTCTTCGCGCGTGTCGCCATCGGCAAAGGCGCCAGGAATCTGCGGGAAGCTAGCGCAGTAACCGTCGTCTTCTTTTATGAGAACGCAGTCATAGGTAAATCGCTGCCTCATTTTGCCTCCAACTACCATCCAGCTTGGCGACGAATACTTGCCCACGTGCCCTTCTTTGGTCGATCACCACCAGAGCCGTTCACGGTGACAACACGGTCACCAGAAACATACTTAGCATGACTACCGACTTGCGCGACCTTCACGAATCCATCGTGCTTGAGTAGGGCAATGATTTCCCGAAAGGTAGGAGGTTGCATGGGCCGACCTCTTTCAGCCGTCCTAATTATAAACTATTTTATAATTTTTGCTAACCAGTTAATAAATATTACTGGCGCTGTTTGGGCTCGGTGACGATGGCTCGGACGATGCGAGGACGATCGGTGAGGTCGCGGACGATGCGCACGGCCGAGAGACCCGCCTGGCGGCAGAGCTCGGCGGCGGCGTCGAGGGCACCCTCGTAGAGCTCGCAGGCAAACAGGCCGCCGGCACGCAGCATATAGGGCGCCGCGTTGAGCAGACGGCGGAAGATATCGAGGCCGTCGGCACCGCCCTCGAGCGCCAAATCGGGCTCGAAGTCCTTGACCTCGTGCGGCAGCGAGCGCATGACATCGCTGGGGATGTAGGGCGGGTTGGAGACGAGTACGTCAAAGGTGCCCCACTCTTCGCGGGGAATGGAGCTCACCAGGTTCGTGAGGCTGAAGGCGACCTCGTCGGACGTGAGGCCAAGCGCATCGCGGTTTTTGGTAGCAAGGTCGATGGCGCGCGGCTCGATATCGGTAGCAGTGCAGGTGACGCGGCCGCGACGCTCCCAGGCAAGCGAGAGCGAGATGCAGCCCGTGCCGCAGCCGACCTCGAGAACGCGGGCGATGCGGGGCTCGGCTGGGGCAGATACGTTGGCCTCGGCGGCATCTTGCGCGGGAGTCGTCTGTTGGTCGTTGCCCTCAATGGCGATGCCGTATTCGTCGAGCTCGGGCTCGGGGGTTTCCACGGTCTCTGCTTCTGCCGCCCGCACGGCGGCTTCCTCGGCCTCGCGATCGGCAAGCTCCTCGGCATAGGCGCGGCTACCGAGCACATCGCTACCCAGCGCAGCCTCATCGGCGGCCGTCAGGTTGGCGGCACGGCGCTCGGCGGTCGCGCGCTCGTCGGCCAGCGCCGCCTCGGCTTTGCGAGCCTGCTCGACCTCATCGTTCCAAGGCAGCTCCACGCGCTGGCGGGCGGCGGCCTCGGGGCTCAGCACCTCGGCATCCAGGTAGTTCAGGACTTCTTCGACGAGCATCTCGGTCTCGGGGCGCGGGATGAGCACGCCGGGGGCGCACGCGACGTCGATCATGCGAAACTGCGTGCTACCGGTGATGTACTGTAGCGGCTCGCCCTTCGCGCGACGGACGACCGCCGCGTGCATGGTCTCGAGCTGCGATGCGTCGAGCGTCTCGTCCATGCGCATATACAAGTCGATACGCGCCAGGCCCGTTGCCGCGCACAGCAGCCACTCGGCAGAAAGACGGGGATGCTCCTCACCGCGCTCGGCCAGGTACTCCTTGGTCCACTCGAGACAACGCTTGATGGTCCAGATCTCGTTTGCCATGGGGTCCTCCCCTCTTAAGCGCCGGGCGGCGCGCGAATGTCGGAGCAGATTGTACGCGAGGGCGACGCACGACAAGGGACGATTGAGAGCGATTATCGAGAATCAGCCCAGAATTTTGTTTGGAGCCCGCCCAGAGTGTTCATTCGTCGACGTCTAAATCCACATCCGTCAAGCTTTTGGCAAGCTTGCCCTTAACCTGACCAATATCTAACCAAACGCTTGCCACATCGCTTGACGCGCGACGCATCAAAAATCACCCCGCGACTTCTTGGACGATTTTTCGAGCAATATTTTCAATAGCGACTACATGCCGACAATTACTTTAAGCAGGTAAGCAGCTTAATATCCAACAAAGCAGATTAAATAAACTCGAAAAGTATTTTACCCAACCCAGTCATTTAAGAACGTCCCCAATGACTACCTCTAGGGCGCCGCAGGTTGAGCATAAGTCCCCAATGACTACCCGCCGCAGGTAGAGAACGGACAGCGAGCGGGTCGCATTTGAGACAAGGTGACGTGAAACGAAAGGGCGCTGACCTTCTGGTCGCGCCCTTGAAGTTGAACGTCAGATTGTCCAAATGCGGCCCGCGCAGCGTCGGCTGGTCCGCCGTTCGGTAGAACGGCGGAACCTAAACTGCCTGTGCCAGCTTCTCGGCTCGCTCGGCGGCGGCGAGCGCCTCGATCACGGTGCCGAGCTGATCGCCCAGAAGGACGCCGTTGTAGGTGGAGTTGAAGCCGATGCGGTGGTCGGTCACGCGGTCCTGGGGCTGGTTGTAGGTGCGGATCTTCTCGGAACGGTTGCCGTGGCCGATCTGGCTCTGGCGCTCGGCACCAAGCTCTGCCTGCTGCTTCTCAAGCTCCATCTCGTACAGACGGGCGCGCAGCATCTGCATGCAGACCTCGCGGTTCTGAATCTGGGAGCGCTGTTCCTGCGACTGCACCACGGTGTTGGTGGGCAGGTGGGTGATGCGCACGGCGGAGTAGGTGGTGTTAACGCACTGACCACCAGGGCCCGAGGCGCAGTAGGTGTCGATGCGCAGGTCGGACTGGTTGATCTGAACGTCAATCTCCTCGGCCTCGGGAAGCACGGCGACGGTTGCCGTGGAGGTCTGGATGCGACCCTGGGACTCGGTCTTGGGGACGCGCTGGACGCGATGCACGCCGGACTCGTACTTCATGACGGAGTAGACGCGGTCGCCCTCGACCTTGAACTCGATGGACTTAAAGCCGCCGGCCTCGCTGGGGCTGGAATCGAGCACGGTGGTCTTCCAGCCGCGCGACTCGCAGAAGCGCTGGTACATCTTGTACAGATCGCCGGCAAAGATGGCCGCCTCGTCGCCACCGGCGGCGGAACGGATCTCGACGATGGTGTTCTTGTCGTCGTTGGGGTCGCTCGGGATGAGCATGTACTTAATGTCTTCCTCGAGCTGGGGAAGCTTGGCCTCGTTTTCGGAGATGTCCATCTGGAGCATCTCCTTCTCATCGGCGTCGGTGGTATCGTGGAGCATTTCCTTGGCAGCCTCGATGTCGTCGAGCGCGCCGATGTACTCGCGCGAAGCGGCAATGAGGTCGGACTGGTGCGCGTACTCCTTGTTGAGACGCGTGAACTCCTTGATGTCGGAGGCGACGGCCGGGTCGGACAGCTTCTTCTCGAGCTCCTCGTAGGCCTTGATGATCTTTTCGAGCTTGTCGCGCATGGCGGGACTCCTTTATATGCGTGAAGGTGAAAATCGGCAGAGTTGATGGGGCGCATGGCGCCACTGCGGGGGTAAGCCCAGCTAGAACATGTCGATCTTCAGATACATGCGCATCCCTTCGCGTGTGGGGTACATAGTTGCGGTCTAACCCATACATGATAGCGTGCGCAGACAAACCTGCATATAACCCGCACGGAATGATTGGTGCAAACAAACCTGACCCCATTGCATCAAGGGCTTGCTTTTTGGCTAGAGCGTTTGAAGCAGGGCGATGAGGAAGCGAACACCCTGGAGGTAGGCACGGCGGGTAATGCGCTCGTTAGTGCCGTGGACACCGCACTCACACTCGTCGTCATCAACCACAAAGGCCGAGAAGCGAATGCACTCAGGGCAAATGTGCTGGTAGTTGGCAGCGTCGGTCGCACCGATTACGGTCGAGGGCACAATTGCTACCGGCTCGAATGATCCGTTTTCCTCCGTCCCCTTTGGATCACGGAAATAGCGGGCGGCAATGGAGCGAACCGCCTCGAGGCCGGGACCACCGATGCGCGGGGACGGCGAGGGTTCGGAGCTACCGGGGCCCAGCTCCACTTCGACACGACCGGCAAGGTCCGCCCCGGCAACCGCCTCACGGCAGCGCGCCACAACGTCGGCCACGCTCGTGCCCTCGAGCATGCGGAAGTTGATGTTGGCCCACATATCCTGCGGCATTACGTTGGCGCCGGTGCTGCCACCCTCGATCTGCGTGGGTGCGCAGGTGGTCGTCACCAGCGGATAGAGCTTTTTGCTGGCGAGGCAATCGCAGACAATGGCATCCCCGTTGGCGGCAATTTCATCGGCCGCGTAGAGCCCCAACTCGACGAGTTGGGCGGCAAGCAAGTCGGTCACGCGCGGCGGCCACTCGATATCGCAGATTGCGGTGATGGCACGACTGAGCATCTCGAGCGATGTGCCGCCGTAGGGGTTAGACGAATGCCCGCCTTCACTCTTCGTCTTGAGCACGATATCGGCATAGCCCTTCTCCGCGAGGTCGGCATGCATAAGCCAGCCCTCGCCCGCGCCATACTCGGCATCCGAAACGATGCGGTAGTCGCCCTCGTCGATCAGGTATTCAAGTTCAATACCGCGCTCCTCGAGCACACGACCGATCGCTCCCGCGCCGTACTGCGTAGTCTCCTCGTCCTGGCCAAAGGCCAGGAGCAGCGTGCGCTCGTGCTGCCAGCCGTGCGCCAACGCATACTCAACCGCCTCGAGAATACCTGCGACCTGATCCTTCATGTCGATAGCGCCGCGACCCCAAATGTAGGTGTCGTCCACGTGCCCACTAAAGGGGGCATGCGTCCAGTCAGCCTCGGTGCCGGGCACCACGGGGACCACGTCCATGTGACCCATGAGCATGACGGGTTTGAGGGCAGGGTCGGAACCGCCAAGCGTCACCAACAGCGAATGGTCGACAAGCTCGACCTCGCCCGTCGCAAACACGCGCGGCCAGGCCTGCTGCATATAGGCGCGCAGGTCGGCAAACGCCTGCCAGTCCACCGTCTGGGCATCCATGCTCGAGATGGTCGGAAACGACAGCACGCGCCCCAGGCGCTCGCACGCGCCAGTTTCATCCAAATCGGCAAAATCGTCCTCATGCGCAAAGAAGCGCCAAACCTCGGCCATGACATCCTTTCGATTGTGACGACAAAGGCCGCCCCACGGGAGCGGCCCTGCAACGCAAGAGTTTGCGGTCGGTTATTTGTCCTCGAGATAACGCGAGAGGAACTCGCGGGTGCGCTGGTGCTTGGGGTTGCCGAAGAGCTCGGCCGGCGCGGCGTCCTCGAGCACCACGCCCTTATCCATAAAGACCACGCGGTCGGACACGGTTCGGGCAAAGGCCATCTCGTGCGTGACGACGACCATGGTCATGCCGTCGGCCGCGAGCTTGCGCATGACCTCGAGCACCTCGCCCACGATCTCGGGGTCGAGTGCGGAGGTCGGCTCGTCGAACAGCATGATCTGCGGATTCATACATAGGGCACGAGCGATGGCAACGCGCTGCTTTTGGCCGCCGGACAGGCGACCCACGGCGGCGTGCGCGAACTTCTCGAGTCCCACGCTCGTCAGATGCTCCATCGCGACCTTCTCGGCCTCGGCCTTGCTCATCTTTTTGAGCGTGACGGGCGCGAGCGTGCAGTTGTCGAGCACGTCCATGTTGTTGAACAGGTTAAAGCCCTGGAATACCATGCCGATGTCCTCACGCAGCTTGTTGATGTTGCAGCGCTCGGCCGTAAGGTCCTGGCCGTGGAACCAGATGTGGCCCGCGTCCGGGGTCTCGAGCAGGTTGAGGCAGCGCAGGAAGGTCGACTTGCCCGAACCCGAGGCGCCGATAATGGTGACGACCTCGCCGGGGTTAACGGACAGGTCGATGCCCTTGAGTACCTCGAGCGAGCCGAAGCTCTTGCGCAGGCCCTCGACGCGGATGAGCGGCTCATTGGTCTGTGCGGCGGCCGCGGTGCCGGTAGTGGCGATATCTGCCATGATGATTCTCCTCGTCTTGAGCCTAGTTGGAGCTGGGCAGCGTTGCCGGGGCCTCGGCGCCGAGCTTTTTGCCAAAGGCCTCGAGCAGGCGGCTCGCCACGAGCGTCAGGATCAGGTAAACCACGAGCGCCACGCAGTAGACCTCCATCTGGCGGTAGTACACGCCGGCGACCGTGGTAGTAGCGTACATGAGGTCAAACACGCCGATGACCGAGAGCACCGACGAATCCTTGATGTTGATGATGAGCTCGTTGGTGAGCGCCGGAATCGCGTTTTTAATGCCCTGGGGGAACACGACTTTGCGCATAGCTTGCCACTGCGACAGGCCCAGCGAGCGTGCTGCCTCGGCCTGGCCGGGATCGATGGATTCGATGCCGCCGCGCAGGACCTCCATCATGTAGGCAGTGGAGTTGAGCGAGATGGTAACGAGGCCGGCGGTGAAGGTGCTCCAAATCTGGTTGGCCTGAGCGGTTTCGAAGCCCATGCCGCGCAAAACGGTGAAGCCCGCGTAATAGATGAGCAGACCCTGGACCATCATGGGCGTGCCGCGCACGATGGTGGAGTAGACGGTCGCAAAGCCGCAGCCGATACTCTTAAAGAGGCGCACCAGGTCGTTGTCCACGCGATCGAAGGTCTGAATGCGCAGGAACACAAAAAGCAGCGCCAGGAAAAAGGCAATGACGGTGCCGAAGGTGGCAAGCGCGATGGTGATCTCGATACCGCGGATAAAGAAGTCCCCGCTCTTGTAGGTCATGTAGACCAGGCTCGACAAAAAGTCGCTGGGGTTGGAATCCGAGACAATACTCACCTGCACCAGGTCGATAAACGACATGACGCAACGGTCGATAAAGAAGATCGCCGCGATGGCGACCACAACATAGCTACCCAGGCGCGCGCCGCGGCGGAAACGCCCGGATGCGAACGGCGACTTTTCGCGATAGTCGCTCCAGTGCATAAGCTTGGTGACCAGCGCCGCCGCCGACACGACGAGCCAGGCCCAAAGAATCGCCCAAAGGCAATCCTGGAACACGCCCGTGGGGGCCAAGAAGCTCAGCGGCGTGGGGTTGCGTTGGCTAAACGCCAGGCCGAGCGCCGCGATAACGCTCGTGCCCAGGTATACATAACGGTGGTCGGCCTTGATAAAGGAGGCCAGACGATTAATGGTTTTCATGCTGCCTCCCTATGCCGGCTGACGGTCGAGGCACGCGTCCCACATTTGGTCGCGCTCCTCTTGGCTAATGCCCTTGAGCGTCTTGTCGATGAGCTTAAGCAGCTTGTCCGAGCCCTTGCGGCAGCCGACGTTTGCCGTGACCTCCTGCTTAAAGCCCTCGCCTTCGGCAAAATGAATGGGAACGATGCCCGGGTTTTGAGCCATATAGCCCTTCTCGTTCTCGGTGTTGTAGGTCACGGCGTCGCAGGTGCCCTGCAGCAGGTTCGAGAACACCGTGGGGACGGAGTCGACCGGGTTTTTGTGCACAACGCCCGGGATCTCGTCGATGACGGTGTCGAGCATGGTGTCCTTTTGGCCGAGCACCGTGGCACCGCTAAAGTCGCTAAGCTTGGTGGCGTTTTGGTAGGGCGAGCCCTCTTTTACGAATAGGCCAAAGTAGCCAATGAAGTACGGGTCGGAGAAGCCGACCGACTCTTCGCGCTCGGGCGTGGCGCTCATGCCGGCGATGATGAGGTCGATTTGGCCGTTGTTGAGCGAATCGATAAGGCCCGAAAAGCTCTGCTTGACGGCAACGGGCTCGCCACCGAGGGCCTTGCAGACGATCTTGGCGATCTGCACGTCGTAGCCATCGGCATAGGCGCCCTGCACGTTGTCGATGGGGATGGTGTACTCGCTGGCTTCGGAAACCTGCCAGTTGTACGGGGCGTAGGCCGCCTCCATGCCAATGCGGATCTTATCCTTGCCGATAACGGAATCGGACAGGTCGTCGCGACCGCCGCCCGTCGTGGGCTGAACCACCTTGAGCGTGGACGGGCGCTGACAGCCGGCGAGCGCGCCGGCGATGACGGAAGCGCTCGCAGCGAGAGCGCTACCCAAAAAGATGCGACGGCTGCATACCGGCTGGGTCTGCATGCCGCGCTGTTGCCGAGGTTGCATCTGGTGCCTTCCCTATTTTGCGTTACTGACAATAAGACAGGATATACGCCCGCAACCAGCAGCGCGGCATGTGCGCGAAAAATTAATAGACACAGTAGTCGTTTAAGAACGTCCCCAATGACTACCTACCAAAAAGCCTCCCTGCCGGATGTGGCAGGGAGGCTTAGCGGGCGGGAAGGGACAAAGGGGCTGTCCCTTTGTCACATCTAGAGCAAGGTGACGCTAAAGCTACGTTTATCGGTAGCGCCGGGAGCCAAGGTGATGGTGTTGACCTTGTGCTCAAAAACGTCGTCCTCGGTGTCCATGGTGGTGTGACCGGTCCAAGGCTCGAGCGCCACAAACGGGGCGTCGTTGGCGGCAGACCACACGCCGATGTACTTAAAGCCCTCAAAGTCGATCTTGACGCCGTGGCCCGACTTGCGGCCGCGCAGCGTGAGCGTGGAGCCCGGGGTATCGGTGAACATGATGGCATCGTTATCGAAGCTGCGGTGCGTGATGGGCAGCACGTCAGAGCTATCGGGCGCCTTGTAGCTGCCCTCGAACGTCATGAGGCCATCGGGCGTGATGATGGGAGCCTCGTTGGTCCAAGCCTCGGTAAATGCCAGCTCGTAATCCTCGAATGCCTCGTCCTCGGCACCGGGAGCCGGTACGTTAAACGCGGGGTGGCCGCCCACCGAGAACGGCAGGTCCACGTCGCCGGTGTTGGTGACGGCAAAGGTCTGCGTGAGCGTGGCGTCGCCGGTTAGGGCATAGGTCATGTTGAGCTTAAAGTGGAAGGGGAAGGCCTTGAGCGACTCGGGCGTATCGGTGATCTCGTAAGTTACCGAAGAGCCGTCCTCGGAGACCTCGACCAACTTGTGCTCGACGATGCGCGCGAGTCCGTGGCGCGGCATCTCGCAGGTGCCAGCCGCAGACGTCGCCGTGTTGTTGCGCAGTGAGCCCACGATGGGGAACAGAATGGGCGCATGCTTGCCCCAAAAGGCGGGGTCGCCCTGCCACAGATACTCGTTGCCGTCGAGGGCAAGGCTCGTGAGCTGGGCTCCCATGGAATCGATGGCCGCGGTGAGGCCGCCGCGCTTGATGGTGGTGACGGTGGACATGCTACTTCCTCCAAAAGTAAACAACGGTGTTGAGGGTTATTGTCCCACTCTTGGCGGCAAGGAGAAGCGGCAGGCGCAGTTATTGAGCGATTGCGTAAAGGTCGAATCCGCCCTGCGGCGTGCTGTCGACCGTATCGGGCGCCTGCGAGTTAAAGCTCACGGGAACCATGCGCTTTGAGGCGCGGAAGCGCGTGCCATCGGTGGCGACGGGCGGCTCGTCGACCGTGAGCTCGTAGTCGCCGGGCTTGAGTTCGATGCCGTCGCCAGCGGAGTTGACATATTGATACTCGTCAATCGCCTGCCCCCTGAGTGTGCGGCCCACGATATGGATGAGCATCTGGCTGTCGCCGCGGGCGGTGTCCCATGTCGCACCGTCCTTGACCTCGACCGACACATGCACCGAGCGCGTGCGGCTGAGCGATTGCTCGACAGACATCTCGACCTTGGCGGCATCTTTGCGCTGTTGCTCCACATGGCTCCAGACATTTCCGATCGCCGAGCAAGCGATGACGCCGGCCATGAAGGCGATGAGGATGGGGCCGAGCGGGGAGCGGCGGCCCGCGTCTTCCTCGCGAGCCAGGTCGGGGCGATGCGTGGGCGCAGGCGCCTGAGCACCCTGCGCGGGCACGTCGAGTATGCTGAAGGATGCCGTGCTGCCGGGGTCGATGTTATGGCGCGGCTGCGGGGTCTTGGCCGGCGAGATGGACATGTCCGCCGGCTCACCGAGTGTGGCCGTGGCATCGGCCTTAGCCTCGTCGGCCTCGGCCTGAGCCCAGGCCTGTTCAAAGGTTAGGGGTTCGGCGGCATCGGAGGCGGCGTCAGGCTCGACAGCGGCATCGTTGCCGGTCTCGTCCTCGTCGCTCGACACGTCACGCGGCGCGGGCTCGTCCCACTCCTCGTCCGGAGCCTCGCCCTCGCTATACCACCATTCAAAGTTATCGATATCCATACGGGGCGCCCCTTAGGCCTCGCAAATAAACACTTGCTAGCCTTATACCCCCAGACGGCGCTGGAGCTCGCCGGCACAGACAGGAAAACCATCACAACATTCGACGCTTTTCCTCGATTTCGAGATTTTCGCCGAATGTTGTGATGGTTTGGGCGACTGGCTGGCAGCGCAATGTGACAAAGGGGCTGTCCCTTTGTCACATTCTGTTAGAGTTGCAGGGATTGAATCCCGCTTATTCATGCGACATTGGAGTGACAACCTTGACCGCCGCAACCACGCCTAAAAGCAAGTCAACCGCCGCCGCGCTCTCCCCCGCGCGCACCAAGCTCTGCCTGGCGCTGCTCGTACTGTTGGGATTCTCGCTCGGCTGCTCCGAATTCGTGGTCATCGGCATCGAAAGCGACTTGGCGACGGAACTCGGCATATCGCTTGCCACTGCGGGCCAACTTATTAGCGTGTTTGCGCTCGTCTACGCCATCGCGACGCCAGTGCTTGCGCTCAGCACGGGGCGTTTTCGCCGCTACCAGCTGCTCGTGTGCTACAGCATCGTCTTTGTGCTCGGCAACCTGGTCATGGCGTTGGCGCCCAACTTCCAGGTGCTGTTTATCTCGCGCATTGTCCTGGGCTCCGTCTCGGGCGCACTGCTCGCCGTGGGGGTGACGTACATCCCTGAGCTTCTGTCCCCGCAGCAAACTTCGCTTGCCATCTCGGTGGTATATGGTGCGTTTTCCGTGGCGATGGTCTTTGTCACTTCGATCGGCAAGTTTGTGGCCGACACGCTCGATTGGCACGTGGCCATGTACGGCACGCTGACCTTTGCCGTTCTGATCTGCGGAGCGCTCGTGGCGTTTATGCCGCGCGCTGGGCAAACCGACGAGCCTGCCACCTTTCGCGAGCAGGCGGGTCTGCTACGCGAGCCGAGCATCATCACCGGCATGCTCATCTTTTTGTTTGGCGTGGGGTCGGTCTACGTTTTCTACGGCTACGTGACGCCTTATCTAGAGCAGGTGCTGGGCATGGGCACGGTCGAAGCCAGTACCACGCTTATGGCCTACGGCGTATTCTGCCTGATCTCGAACATCCTGGGCGGATGGATCGATGCGCGCTTTGGTATGAAGGCACTGCTTGTGACGTTTGTGCTGCAAGCTGCAGCGTTACTCGGGCTGTTTGCTGTGGGCGGCACCATACCGCCCGCGCTGGTCTTTGTCTTTAGCTTGGCGCTGCTCATGTACCTGTTCTCGGTGTCGTGCATCACGCACTTTATGGACGTGGCTCGCAGCCGCCATCCCAAGTCGATGGTACTCGCAAGTTCGGTTGAGCCCATGGCGTTTAACGTCGGCATCTCGTTTGGCACCGCAGTGGGCGGTGCTGTGGTAAGCGGCGTTGGCATTGCGTACGTGGGCGCAGTGGGTGCCGCGTTCTCGCTTGTGGCCTGGGCGCTCACGCTGGTGACGATTAGGTTGGCTCGCTGGGAGCGCCACCGTCAATCAGCACAGCCCCGGATGCAGGCATAGGGGCGAACATAGCCCAAGGTGGCGAGCAACCGGTGAAAACCGCCCAATATGAGTATGTTTATCCGCCTGGAAGCTTCAGCAGTGCAATTTCGTGTACTTCAGATACACGCTTTTCTACGATTTCGTGTATTTCACGTACACGAAATGCGCGCGGGGCAACTCAAAAGCGGCGGCAGACGCATTGTCTGCCGCCGCTTTTTGTACCGGATTTTATAGATATGTGGAGCGTTTATTCCATGCCCAGCAGCTCGCGCATCTGAGTTGCGTAGTTAGATGCCATGTTGCCGTAGACAATCTGCACGCCGCCGTTAACGTGCACGATGCCACGCGCTTCGAGCTTTTCGGTAAACTCGGCGTCATCAACCACCTTGTCACAGTCATTGAGCTGGATGCGCAGACGGGTGAAGCAGGCCTCGACAGACTTAATATTGTTGTCGCCGCCCACTGCCTCAACGATGGCGGGAATGAGGTCGCTGATCACGGTCTTGGGAGCCTTTTCGGCCTCATCGTCAGACTCTTCCTCGCGGCCGGGGGTCTTAAGGCCCTTCTTAAGAATGATGAACTTGAAGACGAAGTAGTACACCACGAAGTAGATGGGGCCGAGGAACAGGATAACCTGCCAGTTGGAGCCCTTGGCTGCACCCATAATGCCGTTAAAAATCAACGACAAGAGCGGGCCGCCAAAGGATGCGGAGCCAGCCACGTTGAACTGCAGGATATAGGTCAGCGCATAGGCAAGACCAGCCATGAGAGCGTGGAACACGTAGAGGATGGGCGCGATAAACAGGAAGGAGTACTCGAGCGGCTCGGTAATGCCGGAGAGGATGCAAGGCACCACGATGGCGATCATGAGCGCTGCGGTCTTCTTCTTGTTCTTGGGAAGCGCCGTCTTGTAGAAGGCGAGTGCAGCGCCGGGCAGGCCGAACATGGCGAAGATAACCTTGCCGTTCATGACAAAACGGCTGACCTCGATGTTAAACGGCGTGCTGGGAGAGCCCAGGATCGCGTTGTAGATATTGATAGCGCCCTGAACGGTCTGGCCGTCGATGGTCTCGACGCCACCGAGCGACGTGAAGAAGAACGGCAAATAGACAAAGTGATGCAGGCCAAAAGGCAGAAGCATGCGCTCGCCGGCGCCGTAGACAAATGCACCAAAGGCACCCGTGGTCTTGATGAACTCGGACAGCGCACCGAGAGCGTTCTGAATAAACGGGAAAACAAAGGACATGGCCAATGCGAGGACACTGCATGAGAGCAGCGTTACCGCCGGGATAAAGCGTGTGCCGTTGAAGATGGAGAACACGGCGGGCAGCTCAATCTTGTAGTAACGGTTATGCAACCATGCGACGATTGCACCAACCAGAAGACCGCCGATAACGCCAGTGTCGAGCGTGGTGATACCGAGGATCGTGCTCTGGCCCGTCGTAAGATTCGCGGGATCGATAACGCCAGTCGCCGTAAGGAACGTGCCCATCACGGAGTTCATGCACATGTAGCCCAAAAAGCCACAAAGCGCCGCGGTAGCCTTCTCGGACTTGGCGAAGCCATAGGCGAGACAAATCGAGAAGATAACCGGGATGTTGTTCATAACGATGCCGGCTGCGGCCTTAAGAATCGAAAAGAAAATCGCAAAGCCCGGAGCAGCAAGCCAGGGAACAGCTGCCGTAAGGGTGGGGCTGGTAAAGGCATTACCAAAGCCCTGAAGGATACCGGCGATTGGCAGGATCAGGACAGGCGTCATGAGGACTTTGCCCAGGCGCTGGAACTTTGCCAGCAGCTCATCTTTGTTCATGGGATACCCCTCTTAAAGAAACGGGGCGTGCAGCTCTACAATCCACACGCCCCATAACAGTTATCATGCACTGTAGAACTAGCTACTTAAGCTCCGGCCAGTAATCCTTATTGGCCTCGATGAGCTTATCGAGCACCTTACGCGCCTTCTTTGCGTCACCGACCAGACGATTAAGCGTGAGTGCCTGCAGGGCCTTCTCGTAGGAGCCCTCCATCCAAGCCTCAACAGTCAGACGCTCATAGGCGTACTGGTTCTCCATAAGGCCGCGATAGAAGGTGCCGATCTTACCGACAGCGTAGGGATGCGGGCCATTGGAGCCAACGCTCGCCGCAACCTCGACCATGGCGTCATCGGGCATGCCCTCGATAATCCCGTTGTTGGGAACCATGACAATGAAGGTCTTGTTGGTGTTGCGATAAATGGCCGAGGTGATTTCCACGATCATATCGCCATGAGCATCGTTCTGCACAACCGAGGAGTTCTTTGCGGTGCCGACTTTGGCAACACGCTCGCACTCGGCGAACACGCGCTTCTCACGACCGTTGATGACCTCGTCGGAACGAGTGTAGTTGGGGTCGAGGTGAGCGACCTTGTACTCGGGATACAGATAGTACTGCAGATAAGTGTTGGGCAGATAGTCGGGGAAGTCCTCGAGCATGTCCTTGACCATGGCGTAGGTATCAAGCCAGGACTGGTCACGCTGCTCGGCATCGGCAGGAAGGAAGCCGTTCTTCTCCGTGTGTTCCTTAATCTGCGGGACGAGGTCATGGCCCTCTTCATCGTAGATGTGCTTGAACCAACCGAAGTGATTGAGACCAAAGTACACGGGCTCCGTCTTGCTCATATCGCGACCGAGCAGGCGACCGTAAGAGCGCATGAGGTTGACGGGCTGATCGCAGATGTTGAGGACGCGATGCTCATCGGGCAGGACGCGCTCGAGACCATATGCCACAATAGCAGCCGGGTTGGTGTAGTTGATAATCCACGCCTCCGGGCTATGAGCGCGAACGTCGTTGACGATCTCAACCATGTCATGCATGGAGCGCATACCGTAAGCCATGCCGCCAGGGCCCACCGTTTCCTGACCGATGATTCCCATATGCAGCGGAATCTTCTCGTCCTTGCTACGCATCTCGTAGCCGCCGGTACGAATCTGGCAGAGCACAAAGTCGACGTCGGTGTAAGCCTCGTCCTTATCGGTGGTGTAACCAAACTCCACACCGGGCTCCTCCTCGGCGAAGAGGATCTTGCCAAACTCGCCGATCGGACGCTGACGCTCGGCATCGATGTCATAGAGCATCACGCGGTTCAGCGGCAGAATGTCCATGTGCTTGGTCAGGGCTTTAAGAATGCCAGGGCACCACGTGGAGCCGCCGCCAACGATCACAATATTGAGCTTATCCTTCATGTTCCGTCCTTCCAGGGTTGGCTGATCGGTGTTCTCGAAGACCTTGGGCTCCGCGGTTGTCCTCGGCTTGCTTCGTTTCGATTGATATTTTGCGACATGAGGTCATCTGAGAGTCTCCGTGTGGGCCAATGCGAAACGGGGACACATGATTTCGCTCACAACACAGATATGTGTAGGCAGACACGCACGTTTGCCCAGTTCATGGGCAATAGGCAATCTTGACCGATTACCGATTTCTCACCTGGCAACACAAAGCGGTACCATATATACGACGAGGTGCGAGGGGCTGAAACATCTTATGAAAGATCAAGAATCTTTTTATGATCATGTGCGAGTTGGCGAGAGCAAGCTCAACGATCTCGAAGGCGAGATCATGCGCTACATCATCGAGCTGCGTGATGATATTGACGATATCACGCTTAAGAGCGTTGCTGAACGGTTCTTCGTCGCTCCCAATACAATCGTCAGGCTTGCCCACAAGCTTGGCTTCTCGGGGTTTACAGAGCTCAAACAATCGTATTCCGCCTCGCTCGACCGCAATCGATTCACTATCGAGGCACTTCCTCTTGATACCCAGCTCGTACAGACCAAAGATTTGCTTAACGACCGGGTCATCGATTCGGTCGTGAGTCTTATCCAGGACGCCTCGCATATCGTGTTCTTCTGCTCGGGCTTTTCGAAGTACCCGTGCCTTGAGATGGCTGAAAAGCTCAAAATAATGGGCAAGAATACCGACACGCTCAGTGAACGCCACGTCATGAGGCATTACGCAGAACTCCTCGGCAAAAACGACCTGGTCTTCAGCGTTTCCGTAAGCGGCGAGACGCAGGTGTCTATTGACGCCACATCGATAGCCAAAACGCGCGGATGCAAGGTCGTCACGCTCACCGGCTTTTCTCGAAATTCTCTCTCGAAACTAGCCGACTACCCTATCTACACCGTGCAAAAAGAAATCCGCTTGGGCAGCATGGACCTCGACAGTCGATTGATGTTCTATTACGTTTTCGAATTGATATTTGAGCGCTACTTCAAACTGGCGAAGAAATAAAACTTGGCATGCGCCCGGCTTCGACTCTTTAGCAGCCTTCTATATGAAAGGTATCGTTCTATGCAACGCGTACTGTTTATCTGCCATGGCAACATCTGTCGCTCGACGTTGGCTGAGTCGGTGTTTACCGAGTTGGTGCGCCGCGCCGGGCGCGAGGGCGAATTTGTCATCGATTCCGCTGCGACCTCGACCGAGGAGATTGGCAACCCGCCGCATCATGGCACGGTCGCCAAGCTGCGCGAAGTCGGGATTCCCGTCGTCGCGCACCGTGCCCGCCAGGTGCGTCGCGCGGAGTATGGCGACTGGGACCATATTGTCTATATGGATGCTGAGAACGCGCGTGGCCTGCGTCGCATCTTTGGCGACGACCCCGACGGCAAGATTACGCGCTTGCTCGATTGGACTGATCGCCCCGGCGACGTGGCCGATCCCTGGTACACCGGCAATTTCGATGCCACCTACCGCGACGTGATCGCCGGCTGCACCGCCATGCTCGAGCAGCTGTAGGTTCGTGGGCGCACGAACCGCACCTAAACGGGAGAAAATCCACGCTCATGAATGCGACAAAGGGACTGTCCCTTTGTCGCATCCGGGACTAGCCCTAGACCGGCTTGACCTCCAGCTTTATCCCCTCGGCGCAGGAGTCGCCCAGAACATCCGAAAGGGCCCAGGTCGCATATAGCGGCAAATAGAGAACCGCTCCGTTGCGCTCAACGTTGCCTCTCGAGAAAACAATCCCGAGCCTTACGCCATATTCAGCCGTATCAAGCACATGACCGAGCGCAGCGTGCGCGTGGTAATAGGAGCCCGATTTAACCTCGATCGGAACAGCCGTCCCATCCGGTCCATCGACCACAAAGTCCACTTCACCGCGCTTTTTTGTCTGATAGTAGTAAAGCTGGTGATTTTGGGCAGCCAGCTGCTGGGCCACCACGTTTTCGTAAATGCCGCCCAGATTGGGCTCCTTGCTATCAAGATACGCCGCTTGGGCGACTCCAACGGGGTAGCGCGCCATCAACATGCCCGTATCCGATTGATATAGCTTGAACTGCGATGGCCGCGCCGTCTTGAGCAGGGGCGATTTTGGCTCGGTTACGATATCGGCTTTGAGAGCAACGCCGGCATCGACAAGCCATACAAAATCTCGCTGATACTTCTCGTAGTGAGCCTTGGGGTCAATGGAATTGAGCACGAAGCGCTTGTTTTCGCCCTCGAGCATAATAGGGAGCTGATCGTAGATGCTCTGCGCCTGAAGGGCTCGCCCGCTTGCATACTTGGAGATATCCCGCCGGTACTGTTCGTTGAGCTCTGACTGTAGCTGACGAACAGAGGCAAGGTCGCCCTGCGTGTCAAGGAAACGCTGCACAACCTCCGGCATTCCGCCGACAACGGTATAGGTCCTGAAGTTTGCCATCATCGCGTCATGAATGTAATCGGGAACGGGCCTCTCGCTGGTACACGCGTCATGTATCGTTTGGCGAGCCCCCTCGCTCACCCCGATTGCCCAGCAAAACTCCTCAAAATCGAGCGGGAACATCCTAAGCTCGTGGACATACCCCACGGGATAGGACCTGACGCCCTTGAACTGGGTCCCGAGCATTGACCCCGAAAACGCCCAACGGCACCTCCCGTCCTCAACAAGGAACTTTGCCATCGTCATGATGTCGGGGGCCTCTTGGACCTCATCGATAAACACGAGCGTTTTGCCTGGCGCAATCGACTTTCCCGAAAGAAGCGTCACCCTGCTGATGAAATCATCGGCATCCCGCGCCTCGAGAAGAGCATCTTTTGCCTGGCGGTTTTCCATGAGGTTAAGCTCGATGTAGGTTGCATGGTTGGCTTTGCCAAATGCGCGAATCGAATAGCTTTTGCCAATCTGGCGAGAACCCGTAATGAACAAGGCCTTTTGCTCGGAAGACTTCAGCCAACGCTCCAGCTCTGCCGCTATTTTCCTGCGCAGCATAGGCTCTCCCCTCGGTGTCATCGAATGAAATGCAAAGTTTTATATGCTTGATTATCGATGAAATGCAGGATTTTTAGAACCTAAAATCGGATGAAATGCAGAGATTTGAGATTATAAGCAAAAGAAGGGGCGCCACCGGCGAATGTGTCAAAGGGGCTGTCCCTTTGACACATTGCGCTCGACTACTCGTCAACGATCTCGGCAAGCCAGACGTTCAACGTATCGACCTCGGGGCAACAGAACTTTGCCGTGCCGGGCTCGTTGCCGGGCACGGTGCCGCCGTAGCGCAGGATGTCGATATAGGGAAAGCCCACATGGCAGGCCATGGTGCACATCTTGCCGCGATCGCGGTCGAAGTCAAAGACGTCGCCCAGCTTGTGGCCATGATGGCAGCGGCACGTCCCCAGCTGGTCCACGCAGCTAATGCGGATACGCGGACGCTTGCCGCGCGGAGCGCCGAGCGGTTTGCTCTCGCCCGCTGCCTCGGTACCGCTCTCGTCGGCGCTACTCATGGTCAATCACATCCAGGCAGGCCTCGATGGGCAGGCCGGCGGACTTGTCCTCCTGGTCGGCATTGCGCTCGATAAGCTCAGCCACCACACGCATGGCATCGGCCGTTGCGCGCTGCAGGCTCCAACCGGCCATCACGCGGCCGACGAGCACCGCCGAGAACGTGTCGCCCGTGCCCGGGAAATAGACCGGAATGAGCTCAAAGGGAATCGTAAAGTACTCCCCCGCCACATGGTCGTAACCGATAACCGCGTTCGTGCCATTGACTACGGCGCTCGTAATGACCACAGACTTGGCACCCAGCTCACGCACGGCGTCCACAAGAGCGCGGGCCTCATCGGGCGTAATCTGCTCGGCGATAGGCCTATCGGCAAGCAGGCACGCCTCGGTATAGTTGGGCACCGCGTAGTCTGCGCACTCCAGTAGATGCCGCATAAGGCCAATCGTGGACTCGGGCACGCCGGCGTAGAGCTTACCGTTGTCGCCCATGATGGGGTCGACGAACACCTTGGTGCCCTTTTGCGCGCGGCGGTGACAGAAGTCCGAAATGATACGCGTCTCTTCCTCGGTCACGATAAAGCCGGTCGAGATGGCGTCGAACTCAAAGCCGAGTTCCTCCCAGATGGCGAGACTCTGACGCACGTACTCCGTGGTGTCGTGGATGTAGAACTTGGGATAGTTGAGCGTATCGGACACCAGCGCCGTCGGCAGGTTGTGGATGCGGTAGCCCATATGCGACAGCACCGGAAGCATGGCGGAAAGCGCGACCTTGCCATAGCCGCACATATCGTTGATCAGCAGCAGCTGAGTGTTCTTCATGAATGTCCCCCTTGGGTCGGGCGAGGCGCGGCGGCGCCACAGTGCAACTAAGTGTAGCGCAGGGGACGTTGCGAGCGGAGTCGAGCAGTGCGAAGAGCAGATTGTTGCGGAAAGGTTTCGGAAAATGATCCCTTTTCCTCCGTCCCCAAGTAGTCGTTGGGGACGTTCTTAAACGACTAGTCAAACAAGAACGTCCCCCAACGACTACCTTTTGGCAAGTTTGAATCAAGGCAACGCCGATGTTTTGGCGAAGTCAGCGAAAACCCGCCAGAGCGAGCAAGGTGCCTTGAAACAAGGCGGCATTGACCTTCTGGTCATGCCGCCGAAGTTGAAAGGCAGATTGCCGCTCTGGCGGGTTTGCAGCGTCGAGCGGTTACGGCGTTTGGCAAAACGCCGTAACTTAATAAGTTTGGTACCTTGACATTCCTGTCGTCCACTCCTAGATTAGTTAGGCACAAAACAATCCCACTACCTAACTAAAGAAAGGAGCGATACGAATTCATGTGCGATGAACCCCTTAACCTTCGTCCGCATGAGCCCGGCGGTGACCCGTCGCAACCGGTAGACATACCCGAAGCGGTCAGCGCCGAAGACAAACTCGCCAAGCGCATCCTGAGCGGCCTGGGCTTTTGCGGCCATTACATGCATTTTCATGGCGGAGGCGTGTCCGGCAAGGCGCCCATTATCTGCCTGCTGGCCAAACAGCCCGGCGGCGAGATGTCGCAGCAGGAACTCGGCATGCACTTTGACCTCAAGCCGGGGTCGCTTTCCGAAATCCTGTCCAAGCTCGAGGTCAACGGCCTCATTGAACGCAGCCGTAACCCCAAGGATCGACGGCAACTCACCATTCGCCTGACCGAAACCGGCCGGGAAAACGCCCGCATCGACCAGGCGGCCCGCATCCGCTTTAGAAAACAGGCCTTTAGCGCGCTCACCCACGACGAGCGCGAGGACCTCGCCGAAATGCTCGATAAAATCCGCGTAACCTGGGAGGAACTGGATGATTAAAACCCTCATGGGCAGCATCCGCGACTATATGAAAGTCACCGTTGCCACGCCATTGCTCGTGCTTGGCGAGGTGCTCTGCGAGATGCTGATTCCATTTATCACCGCCAACCTGATCGACGCTATCAAAGACGGCACCACCGTAGCCGAGATGCTTCCCACCGCAGGCTTTTTGGTGCTCATCGCGCTGACGTCGCTTGCTTTTGGCGCCGCTGCCGGCGTTACCTGCAGCCATGCGAGCTGCGGCTTCGCCAAGAATCTGCGTCACGACCTGTTCTACAAGATCCAGACGTTCAGCTTTGCTAACATCGATGAGTTCTCGAGTTCCTCGCTCGTCACGCGTCTGACCACTGATATCAACAACGTGCAGCAGGCCTTTATGATGATCATCCGTATCGCCGTGCGCGCGCCGCTGGTATTGATCTTCGCCTTTAGCATGGCGTTTATCATGGGCGGCAGCGTCGCCATGGTCTACCTGGTCATCATTCCGCTGCTGGGCTTTGGACTGTTCTTTATCATCTTTAAGGTGCGCCCCATCTTCTCGCGCGTGTTCCACAAGTACGACGCCCTTAACGAGTCCGTCGAGGAAAACGTCACCGGCATGCGCGTGGTCAAGAGCTATGTTCGCGAAGACTTTGAGAAGGAGAAGTTCGCGACCGCCGCGCGCGACGTCCAGATGGACTTCACCCGCGCCGAGAAGCTACTCGCCTTTAACAACCCCATGATGAACATCTGCGTCAACGGCGCGTTTGTCGTCATCATCTACCTGGGCTCCAAGCTCATCATCACGAGCCAGGGCACGCTGTTCGATGTGGGCCAGCTCTCCTCGATCTTTACCTATGGTTTCCAGATCCTTATGAGCCTGATGCAGCTGTCGATGATCTTTGTCATGGTGACCATGGCCGACGAATCGGCGCACCGCATTACCGAGGTGTTGGCCGCCGAGCCCACGATCGCCAATCCCGCCGAGCCCGTGCTCGAGGTTGTCGACGGTTCCATCGACTTTGACCACGTGAGCTTTAAGTATTCCGCGCATGCGAAGCGCCAGGCGCTCGACGATATCGACCTGCACATTAAGAGCGGCGAGACCATCGGCATCATCGGCGGCACTGGCTCGGCCAAGTCCACGCTTGTAAACCTCATCGCCCGCCTGTACGACGCCACCGAAGGCACCGTGCGCGTGGGCGGCATGGACGTGCGCGACTACGACCTGGACGCCCTGCGCCACCAGGTCGCCATGGTGCTACAGAAAAACGTGCTGTTTAGCGGCACCATCGCCGAAAATCTGCGCTGGGGCGACCCGAATGCCACCGACGAGGAGGTCCGCGAGGCGGCACATCTGGCCTGCGCCGATGAGTTTGTCGACGGTTTCCCCAAGGGCTACGACACCTGGATCGAGCAGGGCGGCTCCAATGTTTCCGGCGGTCAGAAGCAGCGCCTGTGCATTGCGCGTGCCCTGCTGCGTCGCCCCAAGATCTTGATCCTGGACGACTCCACCAGCGCCGTCGACACCAAGACCGATGCCAAGATTCGCGCAGGGCTGGCAAGCTATCTGCCTAACACGACCAAGCTCATCATCGCCCAGCGCATTAGCTCCGTGCAGGACGCAGACCGCATCATCGTCATGGAAGGTGGCCGCATCGCGCAAATCGGCAACCATGACGAGCTGCTTAAGACAAGCGAGATCTACCGCGAGACCTTTACCTCGCAAAACAAGATGTCTGCCGAGGGCGAAGGGGCCGTCGAGGCCGACACCGAGGCATCCACAACGCAAGCTCAGACCCAGGAAGGAGGCGAGGCACATGAGTAAGGCAACGACCGCCGAGCGCGCGCTCAACCGCAAGGGCGGCACCATGTCGCGCCTCATCAAGACGCTCTTTGGCTTCTACCCCGTGCTTTTGCCCCTCGTCGTCGTCGGCGTGGTGCTCTGCGCCATCATCAACTCCATCGGCGCGACCTTCCTTCAGAGCGCCCTGCAGATTATTAGCGAATCGTGGCAGTCGGGCGATTGGGAAGCCGCACAGCCCAAGATCGCACAGCTCGTGACTACCCTCGCCTGCATCTACGGCGTCGGCATCCTGTCTTCGCTCTTCTGGAACCGCGCCATGGCCATCGTCACGCAGGGCTCGCTCGAGAAGCTGCGCGAGAAGATGTTCAACCGCATGCAGGACCTGCCGATTCGCTACTTCGACACGCACCAGCGCGGCGACATCATGAGCCACTACACCAACGACATCGACACGCTGCGCCAGATGATCAGCCAGTCGCTGCCCAACCTGCTCATGACGACCATCGTCATCGTCACGGTATTCTTTATCATGCTGTACTACAGCGTGTGGATGTGCCTGGTCATTGTGGCCGGCGTCGTCTTTATGACCTTTATGACCAAGCTGCTCGGCTCCAACTCCGCGCGTTTCTTTATTGCGCAGCAGTCCGAGCTCGGCGTGGTCGAGGGCCATATCGAGGAAGTCATGAACGGCCAGAAGGTCGTCAAGGCATTCTGCCACGAGTCTGCCGCCGAGGCTGATTTTGACGAGCGCAACGAAAAGCTCTTCGAGGTCTCGCAGAAGGCCAACATGTACGCCAACATCCTCATGCCCATCCTTATGAACCTGGGCAATCTGCTCTACGTGCTGGTGGCCCTTGCCGGCGGCATTTTCCTGGCGCTGGGCGTGCCCAACCTGAGCATCTCGGGTATGGCGCTGTCCATCGCCGTCGTGGTGCCGTTCCTCAACATGACCAAGCAGTTCTGCGGACAGATCGGCCAGATCTCGCAGCAGATCAACGCCGTGGTCATGGGCCTCGCCGGCGCCGACCGCATCTTTGAGCTCATCGACGAGAAGCCCGAGACCGACGAAGGCTACGTGACGCTCGTCAACGCGCAGGTGAACCCCGATACCTGGCAGCTCGAGGAGGCCGACCACCACACCGGCATGTGGGCGTGGAAACATCCGCACCGCGCAACCGGCGAGATCGAGTACGTACCGCTGCGCGGCGACCTGGTCATGGACAACGTCGACTTTGGCTACACGCCCGACCACGAGGTGCTGCACGGCGTGTCCGTGTTTGCCAAGCCGGGCCAGAAGGTCGCGTTTGTCGGCGCCACCGGTGCCGGTAAGACGACCATCACCAACCTCATCAACCGCTTCTATGACATCGCCGACGGCAAGATTCGCTACGACGGCATCAACGTCAACAAGATCCGCAAGGCCGATCTGCGCCGCTCGCTGGGCGTGGTACTGCAGGACGTGAACCTGTTCACCGGCACCGTGATGGATAACATCCGCTACGGCAACCTGGACGCCACCGACGAGGAGTGCATCGCGGCGGCCAAGCTCGCGGGCGCGGACGACTTTATCACCCGCCTGCCCGACGGCTACGACACGATGCTCACCGGCAACGGCGCGCAGCTGTCGCAGGGCCAGCGCCAGCTGATTTCGATCGCACGCGCTGCCGTCGCCGATCCGCCGGCGATGATTCTGGACGAGGCCACGAGCTCCATCGACACCCGCACCGAGGCCATCGTGCAAGCGGGCATGGACAAGCTCATGGAGGGTCGCACGACGTTTGTCATCGCGCACCGCCTGTCCACCGTGCGCAACTCCGACGCGATCATCTGTCTGGACCATGGCCGCATTATCGAGCGCGGTAACCACGACGAGCTGATCGCCAAGCGCGGGTATTACTACCAGCTCTACACCGGAGCGTTTGAGCTGGAGTAGTTCGGCCCGCCGAGATGGCCGATTTGTCGCTCATTCGTCGGGCATGACCCTAAGGTCAATGCCCTCCTCTTTCGGGGCAAATCGACTCATCTCAGCGACCCAAACACAATGCGCCGCAACGAATAAAGCCTCCGCAGCCACACGGGCTGCGGAGGCTTTTCTATACCCTCTGTTACAGGCTTACCGCTCCTCGCGTTGCGGCCCAGCTGCCTCGGCTGTCTTTACGCGGTTCTTGTCGATGTACATATTTTTGTCGGCCTGGGAAAAGAGCTCACGCATGGTAGGCGGTACATCAAAATCACTGGAAAGCGCGTAGCCCACCGCATAGCTGATAGGCATGTCGGGGTGAGCCCCGGAATACTCGTTCACGTTCGCACGAACCCGAGCGAGACAGGACTCCACGGCAGCTCGGTCGGCATTCCACAGCACCGCGATAAACTCATCGCCGCCGTCGCGACCCACAAAGCAGGTCTCGGACGCCACGCACCCCAGCTGCTGGGCAAAAGAACGGATGTACTCGTCACCCTTCTCGTGGCCAAAGCTGTTATTGACCGTATGCAGATTGTTAAGATCGAAAACACACAGCGCAACAGGCGCTTCGGCGGAAACGGGATGCCCCTGCCCCAAGATTTCCTCGCACTTGTTCTTGTTGGGCAGTCCCGTGGCTTCATCGAGATAGACTTTGTTCTGCAGCTCGCGATTGAGCGCGGCAGTGCGCACCGCGCGAGCAAGTTCGACCGCAAAGGTCGCCACCAGGCCCACGATGTCGATAATCACCAAACCCTCAAGGCGATTGAGCGCCGTGGCCTTCTCCTGGGAGTAGTCCTCCGCAAGCCTCGTGGCATCGTCACAAATGCCAAAGAACTCCTCGCTCATGGCGATGATGTCGGTGTTCTCGTAGCCGACTTCGCGCACACGGGCAATCTCGGTGCGAAGCTTGTCAAAATAGCTCGCGAGCTCGGTCATCTTTGCCTGATACTCATCGTCATCGAGACGGACGAGATTGAGGTCGTCGCTTCCGTAGCGCAAACCACTAATGTATGAATCAACGGCCTTGAGCAGGTCGTCTTGTGGCTGGCCTGCATCCTCGAGCTTAACGATTCGCTGCGTGGTGCCGCGCACCAGACCGGCGTAGTTGACCACGCGCGCCGTGCCCTGGATGTCGGAGACGAGCAACATGACATTGATGAAGAAAAAGATAAGAACTGCCGTGAGCGCCATCATCAGAAGGCGCACCGCCTGGCTGGCCTTCTTGGCGACAGAAGCATTCACAAGCTCACTCCTCCAAACGGTAAAAGCTCAGATAGCGCGCAGTGTGCCGAAATTCACGCGCGGACAACTCTACCATGATGGACCGAGAGCCTCAAACTTGATGCAGCCTATGGGGCGCAGCTTAATCGGAATATTCAATGAGCTACAAGACCTCTGCTATAAGTGCTCGGCGCCCGTTTGTTTTATCACTGCAGGTAGAAAGAGCGATGATGCGCGAATCAGGGCCAACGTCATCCATGTCCGCATGCACCGCCGTCTGCGAGATATGCGTGAGCAGCGTCTGCATCGAGGCCTGGTCCAGGTTTCCCGGCCCAAAGATAATGTCATCACTCGCAGCAAACGAACACACGGCAACGATGCGCAGCCGGAACGCCCCATCCTTTGTGTAGAGCGTGCCCGTGCGGTGCAGGTCAAAGAAGCCCCTGTCTAGAAACCGATCGACATCGCCAAACATCGCACCGTTATCCATGTGGTGCGCATAGAGCAGATTGTAGGGATCGGTCATCGCGCGGCTGTTGCGCGTATCCAAAAACACCGCTCCCGAAACCGCGGACTCCCCCAACACGTTTTTGTTGAGGTATTCCTGGTTATCTTTTCCCTGAACGAAGGGATAATCGATGTTGGTGCCATCGATGGTGACCCATCCGACAACGTCGGGATTTTTGGCCATCAGATCCTGCAGGCGTGCGCAATCGTTGGTCCCGGTGGGTTTGTAGTGCAGCAGCTCATCGCTGATGAACCCGCCGTTCATAACGTTGTTTGTATCCCACAGCGAATAGCCCCCGTACAGCAGCATGAGCAGCACGAGAAAGCCGGCAAACCACGTAAGCACGCGGTCGCCGGCTCTCGCCAGCCGAGCTATGCGTTTAAGCTCCATCGGCTGTAATCCTCGCTGTTTTAACGACGATTACGACGAGGACGGAAGAAGACCACGCCCATCACGGCAGCAAACGCGACGATTGCCGCATAGGGAACGACCGTCCGAATAACATCGGTCGGAACGGTAACATCCTTGGTGTTGGTAAAGATCACCGTGGTGTCGTAAGCACCGATAGCTTCCTCGACAATAGAGCTACCTTCTGTCGAATTGGTGCCATCACCAATCTTGTACGACGTCTTATAACCGTCGCCATGATAATCCGCCTCAGTTACGGCGAATTTATCCTCCGATGAGAGACCGTAAACGATGACGGATTCCCCATGCTTAAGGCTTACGGTAACCGCAGTTCCCGACGTAGCTGGAGTTTGGCTCATGGTGGTGGCACCGTTTTTCACAGTGGCGTACTCATAGCTCTCCCCGTCAGCGCCTTTAATCGTGAAGGTAAAATTAAAGTCCTTATTCTTGTCACCTTGGTTGCCCTTGACGACCTTTGTGATGGTCAGCTTATGGGTGACATATTTGTTCAAAAAACCTGCGGTCTTCTCGCCCGAGCCTGCTTCTGTTCTAAGAATACAGCCCTTAACAACATAGCCCGAACCGCCATTCTCTTCGTTTTCTACGTAAACATCCAGGAAGAGCTCCTTGTATGTAACGTTGAGACCGTCCAGCCCTGACGGCGTCTGCGTAATTTTATATCGATAGATACCCGGAGCCTTGAACAGAGAGGTTTTAATTTCGGCACTCAGTTTGGCGGTTATTGTCTTAGTTTTCTCACCGGTATTCTCTGTGCTTGTAAGGCCTTTGTTGGAAAAATTAACGGAAGTCGGCGAAAGCGTGACGGCGTCTGTCACTCCAGCATAAACGGGCATACCGCTCGTGCTCGTAAGCTCACTCTCCTCATCCGCCGGCGCAATCGAATAGTTAAACGTCGCATTAGGCACCACGGCATTCTCATTCATGGTAAGCGTCGAGGTGATCGTAACCTTGTTGTCTTTTACCGGCAGATGCGGTTGAGCGGCACTGTCCTCCGCCCACGCGGGCGCGACAACTCCCACCAAAGCCAGCAGCATCGTGGCAGCCACAACTGCAAATGCTGTCAGTCGTCTCTTTCCAGTTTTCATGTTGTATCCTTCCTCTCGGGCATATGCCCTTAATAAAACCAATCTCCGTGCCTACAGGTTCGACCTGCGCAGCACGCTGATCACGTTGCCCTTGATCTGCGAGCGGGCAATCGGCCCGTACAGGCGGCTGTCGTGGCCGCCCTCACGCAAATCTGCCAGTACAAAGAACTCATCCGTTCCCAGGCGCACGGGATAGTCCACAGCAGACTCATAGCGCGGCGTCGGCGTGGTGATGTCGCTTTCCACAACAACAGCCCCGTTAACCATGAGCTCGCCTTCCTCGGTAATCGTGACCTCATCACCGGGACGGGCAACCACGCGGCCTAGGCGCTCTGCGCCATCCGCGGTGTATACCACCACGTCACCCTCGTTGAAGCTCTGGCTGAACCTCCAGTAGAGCATGACGTCACCCGAACAGATACGCGGGGCCATCTCGCCAGTCGTGACTGCACCCACGCCCAAGACCACGCCAAAGAGCAGCCAGAGCGTCACGACAAAAAATGCCAAGCGCGCCAGAAAACCCACGATATCGCGCCGGTCGTCCGCTTCTCCCAGATCTGGCGCCGCATGGGCGCCCAACCTCACGTTCGACGCGGCCGAATACCGCGAGCCCCGGGGTCTTCCCTGCGGGGCCGCTCGTGCGGCTGGCCCATCACCAGCATTGCTGGCGCCATGTCTTCTCATAGGCGCCCGCCCCTCTTGGAGCCGCGGCGTAAACGCAGCGCAACCATGCCCGTAGCCAACAGCACGCCGGCGGCCAAAATCGCCAGGGCATAGATGGGGTTGCGCGTAATACCCGTAGGCACCGCGACCTGTCGGGAATTGGTGGCCTTAGCTTCAACGGCAACGGTCACACGCGGACCGTTGAGCGTGCCGCTCGCACCCGTAAGCTCGGCGTGGTACCCCAACGACGAATAATCGTCTTCGCTCACGGTATAGACCGCGTTGTAATCCAGCGCCTTAATCGAAACGGTCAGGCCGTCCTTAACGGCAAACGGCACGGTCGCCTTGCCCTGGCCATCGGCCGTAAAGGCCGTCTTGTTTTCCACGGTCTCGGCCCGATCATTCGGTCGCGCCACGAGCGCATGGCTGCCTTGGGCAGACGCATCCGAATACTCGATGGCGTAGGTCTGACCAGCCTTGAGGCCCGTAAAGGTCGCCGTCATCTTAAAGTAGGCACGCTTGTCGCCCATATTGCCCGTAACGCTCTTGGAAACCTTGAGTGTGTAGGTGCGCGGGGTGAATCGTGCGTATACGCATCCCGTATGGCGATCTTTTACGTTGTACGTATAGGTGGGTGAAGACGACAGCAGCTCCGGGGCGTCCGGATTCGATAGGTCGTACCAACCCTCAAAGTGATAGCCCTCCTTGGGAGCGGCCACCGCCTCCACAAACGTGCCGTCATCCACAAAGTAGGCAACGCCCGATTTTTTGTACGCGTCCTCGTCCTTGCCCGAGCCATCCCCGGCATCGATGGAGCCCTTTGCCCCCTTAAGCTTGGAGCTGACCGTGCCGCCCGTCGTTACGTTGCTCCACGTGCCATCGGCATTTTTAAGCTGGGCAACAAAGGCCTGACGATACTTCCATTGCGCCACGAACGTCGCGCCCTGGCTCTCGGGAATGTTTTCGACGGTTACCGCATCGCCCACAGCACCGGTATCCGGATTGACCTTCTTGCCCTTAATGGTAAGAGTGCCGGAATCCGTGGTGCCCTCGGGAGCTGTATGGGTCACCGTGTGTTTGGCATCGAAGCGAACGGCTTTTCCCGAGCCCGCGTACTCCCAGCCCATAAACTTCCAGTTGTCGTTTTGTCCAACGGCAGCATGGGAGGTATAGCTCGCTCCAGCGCCAGAAAGCTGTACGAAATCGCCCGTGGACTCATTGTACGGATCGTAGTGATACGCTTTGCCGCCGTTCACATCGTATTGAACGCCTGCCTTGGAAAACACGAGGTGCACTTTGTAGTGCTTTGTGACCTTGTCGACCTCAAAGCGATAGGTACCATCTTCCAATCTGGTCCAATGTGCGTCGTCGTCTGCGGAATAGAACTCGCCGTTGACAAAAGCACCGATAAAGACTGCCCCGTCATCGCGTTTGGCATCGACCATAAAGTAGGAGTTCTTCTCCTGTTTACCTACGTAGTTTTTGGCATAGGTAAAGTCCGCCGTCTTGGTATTGGCGTTATAAAAATACGTTCCGCTTCCGTTGGGCGTCGTGTATGTCTCGATGCGATAGAACTCCCTAAACGAGATATTGTCGAGGAAGTTGCCGGTCGAATTGCTCCCGTTGGCCGTGTTGTAGGCCACAAAAGCAAAGACGCTCTGGTTTTGGCCATCCGGAATGGTGTAGGTATAGTCGTAGTCAACCTTTTTGCTCTGCTCGAGCGCGTTGGAACCGTAGGAAGCCCACGCGTCGTTTTCGGACGCCATGATCCATACGCACCATTTTTCGGTATGCTCCGCATCGGCCGTCCATGAGAACGCGCTTCCGCTGGACGCATTGGCAAATCCGCCCACTTTGTCAAACTTGGTTGAATACAGGATGATCTTTTTGCTGCAGCCCGATTGGGAAAAATTGACCACATCCAAGCCGACATAGTTGTCGACGCTCATTTGAATCCATTGAACAATTTGCTGGTACTGATCGAGTGCCTTTTGATTGTCCTTGTACGGCTCGTTTTCTTGTCGCGGACCGATGATAAGGGCCATGGCGTCTCGACCCGAGCGGCCGCGGTGGTCGAGCCCCCACTCGTACTGTTTTCCCGGCTCGGTCGTCACATATTGGTAGAGCGAACTCGCCTCGTGTGCGTTGAGCTCGGCTGCATAGTCACCATCGGAGGGCGTAAACGTAACAGAATGCCCAACTGGGTCGATATAGTAGTCGTTCTTGGCAACGATCTCGATACGATGGTCCGTCTCGGTCGTACGCCAATGGGGCGAGCACAACGTAAACTTGCTGGGCCTCTGGTTCCCTAGATGTATATCCTCTTCAAAGCTGCCGTTAGCAATGTTCGTATTCTCGTTCTTAAGATTCGAGGTCGAGAACGCATAGTTTGTGAGCGTTGTCATGGTCTCGGACGAATTTTCCCAATACACCTTGGCAAAGTCGCTATAGATGTCGCGTGTGCCCTGCTTTTCCACGTGAACGTCGTTGACCAGATTACCAAACCACTCCCGGTATTGTTCGTTCTCCCCCGTAAGATTTGAATCGTAGCAAGTCAGCGCAAGCATCGTTTTGTCGGACGCTGCGGTATAGTCAGCCTGATAGGCAAACTCATCGTCTTCCTCGGGAAGATCTCGATAATAATGCGTGCTGTTGGTGCCAAAGGAGAACCAACCCTGTCCGTTAGAGCTTACGAGCCACACAGAAAGCGCGATGCGACCGTCGCTCTGTTCAAACGAAAAGTGGGATCCATCAGCACTGTTACCAGCAAATCCGCCGTTTGCAGCAAAGGGATCGCTGTAAACGGTGTACTGCTCAACGGTATTTCCCTGGGGCATCTTGACCTGCGCCTTAAGCCAAGCCCGCAGCTGCATAAGCTGGTCTTGGCCTGCGCTGTTAATCGACAGATTCTCCTGTTGAGGACCCATCGTGAGCATCAGCACGTCGTGGTCGGTTGCGGCGCGATGGTTTAGGCCCCACTCGTACGTGGCGCCGCTCTGGGTGGAAAAGGTGGTGTAGGTTGATCCAGGTTCAAAATAAAGATTGGTGCCCTGTGGCCTAAAATTCCACGCAAGCGCAAAGTGATTGCCGTTAGCTTGTTTGGTGTTCGTTTGGGGCTTGAGGAGCTGCGTGGAAAGCTCGAGCTTCATCGTCTCGCCGATTCTCTCATTCGGAGAGGTCGTCGACCAGCCAGTAGCTTGGTTAAGAAAGTTTGGGTTTGTTATAAGGTTGCCATCGTCACCGTACGCGCGCGAGGGCAACCCCCCCCCGGCCATAACGAACACGCATAAGGCCGCTGCCAACATCATAAAGGTGCGGCGCATCGACGCAATATGACCGAAAGGACCCTGCACGGGCGCATCCCCCCCCCAGCCGCAGCCCGAGCTTTCGCGCAAGCTGCACAAGTAGTTCGTTTAAGCTTTTTGATTCTACAACCAGCCCCAGGGCAAAAGCAAAATCATGCGTGACCGATTTGCAGTCATTTTTCGCATCATTTTTCGCATTGTGCTGGTAGTGCGGCGAAAGTAGCTAAAAAGCCCCGTCCTAAATTAGCTAGTTAAGGAGTTGGGCCATGGCGTTGACGAATTTTTGGACTTGGAGGGTGGGCTCGAGCGGGTAGTGCAGAAAGACCGGTACCTCGCGACCGCACAGGAACGGCACGCCCACAAAGGCCGGGTGCACGCCCGACCATGCGCCGCAGGTGAGCACCGCGTCGCCCTTTTCCTCCGCCTCGTTAAAGAGCGCAAAGTCGAAGCTATCCACGTCAATCACGTCCACGCCGCCGTCGGCCAACAGGTCGATGCGCAGGCTGTCCATGGCGTCGTTGCCGTGGCGGAGCACGCGCAGGCGCATGCCCTCCAAGTCGGCGACCGTAATGCGTGTCTTGCGCGCCAGCGGGCTCGTGCGCGGCACGTCGATATAAAACGGCACGTTGACGATGCGGAGCTTTTGGCAGGCATCACCCCAGCGCGGCGTCGAAAAACTCGACTGCACTACATCCACCTCGCGACCAAGGCTGCGCATGACGGATTCGCGCTCGTCGTAGAGGTCGCTTACCGGCACAATCTCAAATCGCAGCGACGGCTCCAGATCGTGGATGCCCGTCCACATCGAAAGCGTTTGGCGCCCCGGACACATCATCGACACGCCCAGGCGCACGGCACCGCCGTCGCCCGCCGCACGTCGGGCACGGCGCAGTGCGTCCTCGGACTGCCGCATGATCGAGCGCGCGTCGTCCACCAGTAGTGCGCCGGCCGGCGTCACCTTAACGCCTGAGTGCGAGCGTTCGAACAGCGTGATGCCGAACTCGGCCTCGAAGCCCGACACCTGCTTGACGAGCGCCGGAGTCGACACACGCAATTTTGCCGCCGCACGCGAGAAGCTTCCCAGCTCCGCGGCAGCCGATATGGCCTCGAGTCGTCGATCGTACACGTCAATCTCCCGTTTTCGCGCCTGTGACCGCATGGTGCCACAGGGGGTTGTTTTCGCAGGTCACGCGCTCAATTGAGAATAAACTGCATCGCACAGTGTAAACCTACGGTTAACGCAATTCTAACAAATATGCAATTCACCTGCGCAAATGCAAAGCATACGATAACCAGCGAAAACCACGTGGGTCGATTAATGGGAGCGGCCCACCGGGAGGCACAAGAAGGGAAGTTCCTATGAGCAATTGGCTTAAGCTCGAGGGCGATGTCTGCGCCGTGACTGGCGCGCTCGGCGGTATGGGCGCCGAGATCTGCCGCGAGTTCGCCCGCAATGGCGCCAACGTCGTCCTACTCGATCTGGACGAGGAAAAGGTCAAGGCCGCTGCCGCCGACCTCGCTGCCGAGTTTGGCATCCACGCCGAGGGTTACAAGATGAACGCCACTGACGAGGCCGAGGTTCAGGCTGCCGTCGACGCCACCATCGCCAACTTCGGCCACGTCGACGTCCTCGTCAACACCGCCGGCATCCTGCGCTTCGCCGCCATGGAGGACCTGCCGCTAAGCGACTGGGAGCAGGTGCTCAACGTCAATCTCACCGGCTACTTCATCACCTCGCAGCGCTTTGGTCGCGAGATGATCAAGGCCGGCCAGGGCCGCCTGGTGCACATCTCGACCGTCGCCAGCCACTCCCCCGAGACGTTCTCGGGCGTGTACAGCTCCACCAAGGCCGGCGTCAACATGATGTCCAAGATGCTCGCCGCCGAGTGGGGCCCCTACGGCGTCCGCTCCAACTGCGTCGAGCCCTGCTTCGTTAAGACCCCGATGTCGGCCAACTTCTACGCCGACCCCGAGGTCGAAAAGAGCCGCAGCCGTCTGATCGCCACGCGCCGCATCGGCGAGGTCAGCGATATCGCCAACGCCGTCATGTTCCTGGCGTCCAAGCGCTCGGACTTTACCACCGGCGATGCCATCAAGGTCGACGGCGGCTTCTCCAACATGATGGGCGACCTCACCGCCAAGCCCGGCGGCCGTCGCGCCTATGCCGACAACTACCTTAAGAACAAGGGTGTCGAGCTTTGGTCCGATGAGTCCGGTGTCGCCAAGCCGACCGACCAGTAAACCAACCTGGCAGGGAGGTCCCGCGGACACGCCCGCTCCTCCCCCGTATCGATTAGAAAGAGTCCAATGGCTTCCACCAACTCCAACAAGGGTCGCGCCGTCGTGCTTTCCGCCGCGTGCGTCACCATGTTCTTCATCAGCTCCATCGCGCTGTATTCCGTCGTGAGCAAGAACCTGCTCGCCGTCTACCCCGAGTGGTCGAGCGCCCTTACCTGGGCGTTCCCGGTCTTCCAGACCATCATGGCCGTGACGGGCATCTTCGCCGGCCGCATCTCCGACAAGATCGGTCCGCGCAACGTCGTGATCGCTGCCGCCGTGTGCTACGGCCTGGGCTGGTTCATGTCCGGCACCGTCACCGAGCCGTGGCAGTTCTACCTGTGGTTCTCGCTCGTCGCCGCCATCGGCAACGGTCTGGGCTACAACCCGGCGCTCACCACCGGCCAAAAGTGGTTCATTGACAAGAAGGGCCTCGCCTCCGGCATCACCCTGGCCGCTTCGACCGCCGGCCCCGCCGTGCTGTCCCCGGTGCTCGCCTCGCTGCTCATCCCGAGCCTGGGCATCTTTGGCGCCCTCAAGGCACTCGGCGTCATCTTCTTTGTGACGATCGCCGCCTCCGCCCTGTTCCTGAAGGCCCCCGAGGCCGGCTGGCTGCCCGAGGGCTTCGAGGCCCCCAAGGGCGGCGCGCATGCCGGCACCTTCGGCGACCTCACCCCAGGCGAGATGGTCAAGACCCCGCGCTTCTGGGTCCTCATCGTCACCTTCGCCTTTGCCGCCACCGCGGGCACCCTGCTCGTGGGCAAGGTTGCCTCCATCGCCGCCGTCCAGCTTTTCGCCGACCCCACGAGCGCCGCGGCCGTCGCCCTCGGCGGTGTAGTGGTCTCCGTCAACACCTGCGCCAACCTGGTTGGCCGCCTGTCCTTTGGTCAGATCATCGACAAGCTCGGCGCCTACAAGTCACTGCTCATCAGCCTTGTCGTCACCATCGTCGCGCTCGTCATCATGTCGATGAGCTTTACGCAGGCCATGTTCTTTGTGGCGCTCGCCCTGCTCGGCTTTAGCTTTGGCGCCCTACTCGTCATCTACCCGCCGCTCACCGGTGGCGCCTTTGGCACCAGCAACATCGGCGTCAACTACGGCATCATGTTTTTGGGTTACGCCGCTTCCACCTGGATCAGTCAGCCCATCACCGCCGTGCTGTATCACGCCGAGGCCGGCAGCGCCGCCTACCAGCAGTCCTTCTACGGCGCCATCGTGATCGCCGCCATCGCCGTCGTGCTCACCGTCTACATGATGGTCTCCGACAGCAAGAAGAAGTCCGCCTAGTTTTACCGATGCGACAAAGGGACAGCCCCTTTGTCGCATTCCACCGGTCACCAGTATTAAGGAGTCGAAATGTCTGAGCTCAACCCCGTCCGCATTGCCGTTATCGGCGCCGGCGCCATGGGCCGCAACCACATCCGCTTTGTCACCGAGGAGTCCGAGGCCGAGCTCGTCGCCATCGCCGACGCCTTTGAGGGCGCCCGCGCCACGGCCGAGGCCGCCGGCGTGCCGTTTTATACCGATCCCGCCCAGATGATGGACGAGGTCAAGCCCGAGGCCGTCATCATCGCCACCCCCAACGACCTGCACCTGGGCGTTGCCCGCGAGGCCGTGAAGCGCAATATTGTGCCGCTGGTCGAGAAGCCGATCTCCAACGACCTCGAGGATGCCCAGGCCTTTGCCGCCGAGGCCGAGACCGCCGGCGTGCCCGTGCTCGTGGGTCAGCACCGTCGCCACAACCCCTTCGTCAACAAGGCCAAGGAGATCATCGAGTCCGGCGAGCTGGGCAAGCTCACCGTGTCGAGCTTCCACTACATGATCTATAAGAACGACGAGTACTTCGACGTCGAGTGGCGCCGCAAGAAGGGTGCCGGCCCGATCCTGGTCAACCTGGTGCACGACGTCGACCTGCTCCGTTACCTGCTGGGCGAGCCCGTTGCCGTCCAGGGCATGCAGTCCAGCGCCGCCCGCGGTTTTGAGACCGAGGACTCCGCCGTGGTCAACGTCCGTTTTGCCGATGGCGCGCTTGCGAGCATGACCATCTCCGACGCCACCGCCAGCCCCTGGAACTGGGAGGCCACCGCTCGCGAGGACCCGCAGTACCGTCCCTTCGACGCCGACGCCTACTTTATCGGCGGAACTAAGGGCGCCCTTTCGCTGCCCCGCCTGCACCAGTTCTCCTACGACGGCGCCTCCAACTGGCACAAGCCGCTGCAGATGGAGATCCCGGCCGTCGACCCGGCGCTGCCGCACAAGATGCAGCTCAAGCACTTTGTGAAGGTTGTCCGCCGCGAGGTCGAGCCCGTCGTGACCCCCGCCGACAACGTTAAGACGCTCACGCTTCTCAACGCCATCAAGGAGGCCACCGAGACCGGCCAGCTCGTCGAGCTGTAACGCCCCAGGGTGGGCCGCGGCAGAAACCCTGCGCCGAGCCCCTCGGCCCGCTATCGACAAGCCCCTCTTCTCTGCCCCGCGAGCAGCCTCCTGCCCGCGGGGCTTTTGTGCAGTGGCATGCGACAAAGGGACAGTCCCTTTGTCGCATCGCGGGTGGTATCCTTGGTAGCTCTGTGCTGCAAACGCACCTTAAACGCAAGGAGTTCCATGGATCTTATCGCCCAGCTCGCCCGCGAGCTCAACCTTAAAGCCGCCAACGTCGAGGCGGCCGTCAAGCTCATCGACGAGGGCAACACCATTCCCTTTATCTCGCGCTACCGCAAGGAAGCAACGGGCGGCATGGACGACGTCGCCCTGCGCGCACTCGACGAGCGCCTGTCCTACCTGCGCAATCTTGAGCAGCGCAAAGAGGACGTCATTCTGCTCATCGACGCCCAGGGCAAACTCACGCCCGAACTCGAGCAGCAGATTCGCGAGGCCACGCAGCTCCAGCGCGTCGAGGACCTCTACAAGCCCTACCGCAAAAAGCGCATGACCCGCGCGCAGAAGGCTCGCGAGGCAGGCCTGGAGCCACTCGCCAACATGATCATCATGCAGGCCTCGGCCAAGGGCAGCGCACTCGACGCCGCCGCGGCATACGTCAACGAGGAGGCCGGCTTCGACACGCCCGAGAAGGCGCTCGCCGGCGCGGCCGACATCGTGGCCGAGACGGTGGCCGAAGACCCCGAGAACGTCGCCGACCTGCGCGCCTTTACGCAAAACACCGCCGATATCGTCGTCGAAGCCACCGACCCCACCGAGAAGACCCCCTACGAGCCCTACTACAACTTTGACGAGCCGCTGCGCCGCATACCCAACCACCGCGTGCTGGCTATCGACCGCGGCGAGCGCGAGGGCAAGCTCCGCGTGCGCGTGAACGTCGACGGCGCTACCGCCACGGCACGCCTCGGCAGCCGCTGGCCCCGACGCCAAGGCGTGTTCGCTCCCGTCTTCGATGCCGCCATCGCCGACGGCTACAAGCGCCTCATGGCCCCCTCGCTGGAGCGCGAGGCCCGCGCCAAACTCACCGTTCGCGCCCAGACCGAGGCCATCAACGTTTTTGCCAAGAATCTCGAGGGCTTGCTCTCGGCACGCCCCGTCCGTGGCGCCCGCGTACTCGCGCTCGACCCGGGCTACCGCACCGGCTGCAAGGTCGCCGTTATGGACGAGACCGGCAAGCTGCTCGACCACGGCGTGGTCTACCCCACCAAGCCGCGCCACGACGTCGCCGGCACCAAGCGCGAGCTCGCCCGCCTCGTCAAGAAGGACGGCGTCAACACCATCGTCATCGGCAACGGCACTGCCAGCCGCGAGACCGAAGAAGTTGTCTCGGAGTTCATCACCGAGCAGGCGCCCAGCCTTCGCTACACCATCGTCAACGAGGCCGGCGCGTCGGTGTATTCCGCCTCCGAGCTCGCGAGCCAGGAGTATCCCGATCTGGATGTCACCGTGCGCGGCGCCATGAGCTTGGGTCGTCGCCTGCAGGACCCGCTGGCAGAGCTCGTCAAGATTCCGCCCCAGTCCATCGGCGTGGGCCAATACCAGCACGACCTTGACCAGGCCGAGCTCTCGCGCACGCTGGGCCACGTGGTGGAGGACGTCGTCAACCGTGTGGGCGTCGATGTAAACACCGCGAGCGCGAGCCTGCTGGGATACGTATCGGGCATCACGCCGAGCGTGGCCAAGAATATCGTGGCTTTCCGCGAGGAAAACGGCGCCTTTACCGATCGCCGCCAGCTCAAGAAGGTCCCCAAGCTGGGGCCCAAGGCATATCTCAACGCCGCGGGCTTCCTGCGCATCAGCGGTGGCAAGAACCCGCTCGACGCGACGAGCGTCCACCCCGAAAGCTACGAGGTGGCCACGTCCGTCCTGGAACGCGCCGGCGTTAAAGCCAGCGAGCTCAGCCGTGGCGGCGTGCCCGACATTGAGCGCCGTCTGGGCAGCATCTCGGCGCTGGCAAGCGACCTGGACTGCGGCACCCTCACGCTCATCGACATCGTCAACGAGCTCAAAAAGCCCGGCCGCGACCCGCGCGACGATGCGCCCGAGGTGGTCTTTAGCCGCTCGGCACTTTCTATTGACGACCTGGAGCCCGACATGGAGCTCAAGGGCACGGTACGCAACGTCGTCGACTTTGGCGCCTTCGTCGATGTGGGCGTGCACCAGGACGGCCTCGTACACATCTCCAAGCTGGCCAACCGCTTCGTCAAGCACCCGAGCGACGTAGTACGCGTCGGCGACACGGTAAAGGTATGGGTCGAGAAGGTCGATCGCGACCGCAAGAAGATCTCGCTCACCATGGTGCAGGGGAAGTAAACCGCCAAAGCAAGGGTACCCCCTACAGCGACGTGCAAAATCGCGAGTATTCTGCAATTTCCGCCGCTCCGAACGCCCCTCAGAGGCAATAAAGCAAAAAACAGCCCCCGTTTTGGCGTTTTTAGAGCCAAAACGGGGGCTGTTCCGTGCTTCAACCAGCTGGTAAAAACCTTTACCTTGCTGAATACTCTCAATTTTGCACGGCGCAGGCGGGGGTACCTTTGTCCACGGCAGGATATGGAAGCCGATTACCAGCCTACTGGCAGGCTCGTGTCGGCAGCCCCGGCCTTTCCTTTGCCTGGCGCGACCCTCGCGAAGCGCGTGAGCGATAGGGAAAGGAAAGGCCGGGGCGAACAACCCGCGGCGCAGCCAGTGTTCGCGCTACGGCAGGATATGGAAGCCGAGCGAGGCGATATCCTTGGCAAAGCCGCGGACGGTGTCGAGCGAGACCTCGTACGGGTCGCGGCCGATGTTCTTGCGCTTGGCCAGGATGCTGTTAGGCACCGTGATGATCTGGCAACCGCAGGCCTCGGCCTGGTAAATGTTGATGAGCTCGCGCGTGGATGCCCACAGGGCCTCGCAGTTGGGCTTGGCGGCGGCCTTCTTGACCGACTCCGTCATAAACGGAATGGGATCGACGCCGGTATCGGCGATACGGCCGGCAAAGAGCGAGATGATGGACGGCGTCTCGGCGTCAACGGCCTCGACCATCTCGTCGACCTGCTCGGGCGTAAAGATGGTGGTGACGTTGACCTTGATGCCATCGGCCGAAAGCTTGCGGACCAGCTCGGCGGTGGACTCGCCCTTGGTGGTCACGCACGGAATCTTGACGTAGACGTTGTCGGCCCAGGTAGCGATCTCGCGGGCCTCGACCTCCATGGTCTCGACGTCGTCGGCAAAGACCTCAAACGACACGGACACATCGGTGATGTGAGCCAGGACCTCCTTGGCAAACGCGCGGTAGTCCGTCACGCCGCCCTTCTTCATAAGGGACGGGTTGGTCGTGAAACCCTGAACGTTGCCGTTCTCGTACATGTCGAGCATGCCCTCGAGGTTTGCACCGTCAGCGAACACCTTGATTGCCATCTGCCTGATTCCTTTCGTTAGCATACGGCCGATAAACTGCTAAACACTTTAGCTACGTTTATCAAGGCGTGAGCTGCGGTTTTTTATCTTCTCGGCGAACGGTATAAACACCTCAGTGTTTGGATTGATAAATCGATTGAGCATGCAAAAGCAAAGAGTCGCAGTTTGAGCAAACGTCAGAACGCGGGATTCATTAGATGAGGCCGAAATGCTGCATCGCTGTGACGGTACCGTCGTGCGCGACATCGTCGGTCACGTAGTCGGCGAGCGCCTTGACCTCGGGCATGGCGTTGCCCATGGCGACAGCCGTCTCGACGGCAGCGAGCATGCCCAGGTCGTTGCCCGAATCGCCAAAGCCAAAGGTGCGCGCATTTCCCTCGCGGCCCAGATACGTCAGCGCTCGCGCCACGCCCACGCCCTTGTTGATGCCCTTGGGGCTCAGCTCGCGATTCTGGCCACCGGTGTTGCAGGCCTCAAAATAGCGCTCGATAAAGCCGTCATCGTTGGCTACGCGAGCCAAACTGGGCACATTGAGGCATACCTTGCCCACGCGCAGACTGCCGTCGACGCGCATTTCCTCGGCGCTGTGCACCACAGAAGTGCCGATCAGAGACGACTGCTCAACGCCCGCGGGTTCCAGGGCAAAAGTAGCAACGTTGGTCTCGAAAAAGGCCTCAATCCCTGCCGCGGCCATACGGCGTGCAAGCTCCTCGACAACGTCCTCGTCAAAGCAGTCCTCGTGTACCACGCGGCCCTCGACCTCGAGCGTGGCTCCCGCCATGGCAACGACACCCGCAGGCTCCAAAGCACGCAGGCCATCGGCAATCAGCCACAAGGGACGACCCGTGCAGATAAATGCTTGGTGGCCCGCATTGCGCAGACGGCCAAATGCATCGACAACGGCCTTCGACGGGTGGACCGCATTGAAGTCCTTATCGGTCATATCGTCGGGATCGAACGACGTCAGCGTGCCGTCCACGTCAAAAAAGAGCACAGCGGGTTCGGGACACGCATCAATCATATGGGTTCCTTTCGAGGATAAGGGCAAACGAAGCATCCATCATATAATGGAGCGACGCAACCAGAGAGGTCACCCATGGAATTTTACGCAAGCTGCCCCGAGGGCTTTGAGTCCGCACTCGCCGATGAGCTTAAACGCCTCGGGCTTTCGCATGTCCGCCGCCTGAAGGGCCGCGCCACGTTTGAGGGCGAGCTCGAAGAAGGCTACCGCGCCTGTCTATGGTCGCGCCTGGCGAGCCGCGTGTTCGTGGTACTCGGACGCTTTGAGGCACAGGATGCCGACGAGCTGTACGATAGCGTTTACGACATCGCCTGGGAGACCATCATCCGCCCCGGAGCCACCATCGCCATCACCGCCCGCGGCGTGACCGAGCAGCTGCGCAACACGCGCTTCTCTGCCCTGCGCGCCAAAGACGCGCTGTGCGACCGCCTGGCCGAGACCACGGGCCGTCGCGCCGATGTCGATGCCGCCGACCCCGACGTTCACCTGCTGCTTTCGCTGCGCCAGCGTCGCGCGAGCATCAGCCTGGACCTTTCGGGCGATCCGTTATTCAAGCGCCTGCCGCCCGCAGCGACCCGCGCCGGCGAGGGCTCGCACGTGCTGCGCCCCGACTACGCCGCCCTGGTGCTTTCGCAGGTCGGCTGGACCACGCTGTGCGAGCGCGAGCTAACGGCCGACGATTACGAGAACGAAGCCCTGCCCACGCTGGTCGACGCCTCGTGCGCCGGCGGCGACCTGCTGCTGGAAGCCGTGAATATCCTAACCGACCGCGCCCCGGGGGCCGCCCGCGAGCGCTGGGGCTTTGAGGGCTGGCAGCTGCACGACGCCGCCCTGTGGGAGCAGCTGCTTGCCGAGGCACGCGAGCGCGAGGCGGCAGCACGCGAGCGGCAGGCACGCATCGTGGCCGTGGATGTTGACCCCGCCGCCCGCAAAACCGCTGAGCGCATGGTCAAGTGCGCCGGCTACAAGCGCTTTGTCGATTTTTGCGCCGCTAAGTCCGCGACCGTACTGGACCACGCGGGCGCCGTCGCCGGTGCCGCCGTGGTCGCGGACACCACCGAGACCCCGCTGTCGCTCATGCACGACGCCATGACGCTGGTCGGCGAGCTGCACCGCGCGCCCGAGCTCGCTTCGGCGCCGGTCGCCGCGCTCACCCGCGACGGATTGCTGGCCCGCGCGCTCCACGCCGAGCCCGAGCGCGCGATCGCCATCATGCCCAACAACGAGGAGGCGACCGTCGAAGTCTGGCCTTCGCTCGAGCAGGCCGCCGCGGCGTTTGAGGCTTCGACCAGTGCGGATGCCGAGGCCGAGGTCACGGATGCCGACGAAGTCAACGACAACGCCGCCGACACCCCCATGCTCGAGCCTGCCGCCACACTCGACCTGGGCGACGGCAAGCCACTGCCCGTGCTCACCCCGGAGTCGGAGCAGTTCGCCAACCGCCTGCGCAAGAATGCCCGTCTGCGCCGCAAGTGGGCCAAGCGCGAGGGCGCGAGCTGCTACCGCGTCTACGATGCCGACCTGCCCGATTACTCCGCCGCCATCGACCTGTACGAGGGCTGCCCGCAGACGCCGGGCCGCTGGCTCGTCATCGCCGAGTACGCCGCGCCTAAGACCATCGATCCCGCGCTAGCCCAGGCCCGCATGCTCGACATCTTGGCCATCGCGCCGCGCATCCTGGATGTTCCGGCCGAGCACGTGCACGCCAAGGCCCGCATGCGTTCGCGCGGCGGCTCGCAGTACGGCAAGCAGGGCGCCGGCAAGGGCGGATCGGGCGAGCGCGCCAACATCGCTCGCCGTCGCCTGCCGCTCATCGAAGAGGGCGGACTCACCTTTGCCGTCAACTTTGACGATTATCTGGATGTGGGCATCTTCCTGGATCACCGCGTCACCCGCAACCTGGTGCGCGAGCACGCCAAGCAGGCGCGTCGCTTCCTCAACCTGTTTGCCTATACCGGCACCGCCACCTGCTACGCGGCGGACGGCGGCGTCGAGGAGACCGTGACGGTCGACCTCTCCAACACCTACCTGGACTGGGCCGAGCGCAACATGCGCCAAAACGGCTTTGTGGGACCGCAGCATCATTTTGTGCGCGACGACGTGCTCGCCTGGATTCGCGACCAACGCCAGACGCGCAACCGCTGGGACCTGATCTTTGTCGACCCGCCCACGTTCTCGAACTCGTCCAAGATGGGCCGCCGTACCTGGGATGTCCAGCGCGACCATGTTGAGCTGTTGGCCGGCGTATCGCGCCTGCTCGCGCAGGGCGGCCATGCCATCTTTAGCTGCAACCTGCGCGGCTTCCGCCCCGAGACGCGCAAGCTCGCACGCGCGGGCGTGGTGCTGGAGGACATTACGGCACAGACCATCCCCGAGGACTTCGCACGCAACCAGAAGGTGCACCATTGCTATATCGTGCGCCGCCTGCCCATCGAGGACGCCATGGCCGAAGTCGGCTTTAGCGCCGAGGAGATTGCAGAGCGAACCGAGGAACTGCGCAATCCCGAAGCCCGCAAGCCCCGTGCGGCAGTACCCGCGCACGCGCAGGCCGGCAACGGCAAGTCGAACTTTGCCGGCAAACCCTCTCCTGCCGGCAAGCCCAAAAAGAAGAAGTTCTACGCCAGCAAGCCCGAGGGCAAATAGACAAAGTTGCGGTGGAATACGGACTGTTTTGCCTGGAATGAGGCAAATTTAGACCGTATTTCACCGCAACTCATATTGGGATGGTGGTTGGCGATCTAACCTTGGGTGACCAATCGGTAGCCAATGCCCACGTGCGTTTGGATATAGCGCGGGTGCGCGGGGTCGGACTCGATCTTCTTGCGCAACGTGCCCATAAAGACGCGCAGGCTCGCCAGGTCGCTCTTAGTTGCCGTGCCCCAAATCTCGTGCAGGATAAACTGATGCGTCAGCACCTTGTCGGCGTTATGCGCCAGCAGGCACAGGAGCTTGTACTCGATCGGCGTCAGATGCAGCTCCTCGCCATCCATCGTGGCGATACCGGCATCAAAATCGATATGCAGCTCACCGGCATCGAACGAGCCCTCGGACGCACCCATGCCAATCTGCGCATACGAAAGGCGTCTGAGCGTTGTGCGAATGCGCGCGAGCAACTCCTCGACCGAAAACGGCTTGGTCAGGTAGTCGTCGGCGCCGGCATCGAGCGCGCGAATCTTGTCCGCATCCTCACTGCGCGCCGAGACCACGATGATCGGCATACCCGACCATGCGCGCACCGACTCCACCACCTTGACGCCGTCCATATCGGGCAGGCCCAGATCGAGCAGCACAATGCTCGGTGCCTGCGATGAGGCGGCGGCGATGGCGGCATGGGCGGTCTCCACGGCCATATGGCGCAAGCCGTGCGCCTCGAGTGCGGCAACGATTAAGTTGCGAACGGCGGGGTCGTCCTCAACGACCAAGATGAGCGGTTTTACGGCAGAGTTCGGCACGGCGCTACTCCTTATCAAACGAAACGTCAGCGACGGGAAGCTCAATCGTAAAGACCGAGCCGTGCGGGTCCGCCGCGGCAACCTCTATGCTACCGCCATGCGCCAATGCAATGGAGCGGCAGAGCGAAAGTCCCAGGCCCACGCTACGGTGGCTGTCGGCCAAACCGTGGTTGGCGGTGTAGAACGACTCAAAGATTCGCTCGCGGTCCTCGGGCGCAATGCCCGGGCCGTCATCGGCCACCGAGCACGCCACGCGTCCATCGTCGACGCCAATCGAAATCACGATATGCGAGCCTGCGGGCGTATAGGTGATGGCATTGTTCACCAGATTGACCACCAGCTGCACCATCAGGCGCGCATCGACGTTAACGAGCGCCGGCTCGTCGCACGGCACCACCTTAAGGTCGTGCTCGCGCACGGCAGGGTTCACGTGGCGCAGTGCCTCCTCGACGATATCGTCCATGAGCTCGAGCGTGGTCGACAGGCGCATGCCGCCACCCTCGAGCTTGGTGATAGCGAGCAGATTCTCGACAGTGGCGTTGAGCCATTGCGCATCCGAGCGAATGGACAGGAGCAGGCCGCGGCGCGTCTGGGCGTCGAGCACCGCGGTGCCGGTCGAGCCCTGATCGAGCAGCACGTCGGCATTTCCCGAAATACTGGTAAGCGGCGTGCGCAGATCGTGCGAGATGGAGCGCAGCAGGTTGGCGCGCAGCTGTTCGTTTTTGGCGAGCACCGCCGCTTCTTCGCGGGCCTCCATGGCGCGGGCGCGATCGAGCGCCAGCTCGCCTTCGCTCACGATGGCATCGGCAAGTGTCCGTTCCTCATGTGTCAGCACGTCGGGCTCGGCAACGATAGCCAGCACGCCCACCACCGAGGCGGGGTCGCCCGAGCGCACGAAGCCGTCGCCTGTGCGAACCGTCAGGTAGATGCCATAAAACGCCGATCCGCCATAGGTGGCGTCGAGCGGCGTTCCCACGTAGGCGGACGCCGAGAGCCTCGGCGGCATCTGCGGCGCCAGCTCGTGCACCGGGGCGGCATCGCCCACGGCCGTGTACGTCGCACGCGGCAGCAGGTCATCGCCCTCGGCGTCGGCGCTGTACCACACAACCGGACAGCCCGAAAGACGCGCCAGCTGCGTGGCAATGGCGTGAACGATCTGATGCTGATCGGCGCACCGCTGCAGCATGCGGTTGGTCTCGAGCACCATATGCGTGCGGCGGTCGCTGGCGGCAGCCTGTGCCAAGGCGCGGCGCAGGGCCAACGCAATCGAGCTCGACACAAGCGAAACCACGAACATGATGAAGAACATGCCGGGATAGCCGCGGTCGATAAGCGACAGCGAGTAGCGCGGGTCGACAAACAAAAAGTTGTAGAGCGCCACGGCGGCAGCCGAGCTCAGCAAGCAATACAGGCGACTCCAGGTAAAGAATGCGCACAGCTGAACGGCGAACACATAGACGATCATGATGCTCGGCGCGAGACCCGGATGGTCGAGCAGCGCGCCCACAATCGTCGCCGCGACCAGCAGCCCCACCGATACGCAGGCGTCATACAGAGGAGTGCGGCGCGTCAGCGTTGTGCGCCGCCACCAAAAGCTATCGGCAATATCGCCGTCCGTACGGACGTCCATCAGCGTCCCGCCCCTCTCTCAAAAACAAAAACCACCACAAAGGGGACAGGCACCTTTGTGGTGGTTTCCCCTTGTGGTGGTTCCAAGTGTAAAGCCTTTGCAACCTGCGGTCGTTAGACAAACAGCACGTGCGCGAGCAGTGCGCACACGCACGCCGCGACAAGCACCGTCACCACGATCGAAATCACGCGGTCGGCCATATCCATGTTGGCCCGATTCGTAAAGAACCGATCTTCGGCAGCATCGGCGCGTACCTCACGCACCAGCTCGGTCGCAAGATCGCAACCGTCAAGCACCTTTGCATCCATGGTTTCCTCCCAGGACTCAATCCCCGTCAATACAAACCCGCCCGTTCGCAGACAAACCTCGAGCGTCGACTACGGCCGCTCGTTGGGAGCCAGGCGCTGCATCTTATTCACGGCCTTGAACTTGGTGAACAGCGGCACGTACTCAAAGCTCACGTTGGAGTTCTCCAGGCCGTACCAACGCGCGGGCGTGCCGGCGGCGCGGCGGATGATGTACTTGAGCGTGATGGCCGTACGCTCGCTGGGCTCCACATCGCTTTCGGGCGCCAGAAGCTTACGGATCAGGACGAACTTGAACGTGCCGATGTTACCCGGATCCTTGTAGACCGAGTAGTCATGCGTCTGCGGCGGCAGCTCGCCGGTGGCAGCCAGGTCCTGAACAACCTGACGCAGGTAGGCATTGACGCGCTGGTTGATCTTGTAGCCCAGGTACAGATGCACGCGGAACACGTAGTCGGTGCCGAACGTCTCGACCGAATAGGCAAAGGTATGCGGTTCGTCCATGGTCTCGACGTTCACAAACCACCAGGCGTGGGCACGCTTGGGATGCTTGTCCAAGATCGAGTAGACAATATCGCGGTCGATGTAGTCGGTATGGGTGTCCTTGGTCAGGTACACGACGTTGTCGCTCATGCGCTCGTAACGGTCGTCGTCGCGCAGGCGCTTGAGCTGCGGCAGGTAGCTGCGCAGCGGCAGCAGCGTAAACTGGCGCTGCTCGACCGCCGTGCCGTTGTACCAGCACACCATAATGCCCATGATGAGTGCAGCCATGAGGATGGTGAAGTAGCCGCCGTGGAAGAACTTGGTGAGCGAGCTCACGAAGAAGAAGCCTTCGAGCAAAAGGAAGAAGGCCGCGAAGATCCACGGAGCAACCTTGAGCTTGCGCTCCTCGTGCAGGTAGAAGAAGAGCAGCAGCGTGGTGCACATCATAGTCAGCGTAATGGCAAGGCCGTAGGCGGCTTCCATATGCGCCGAGTTCTGGAACAGCAGCACCACGATGACGCAGCCCACGAGCATGACGTTGTTGACCATGGGGATGTAGAGCTGGCCCTTGGTCTCGGCAGGGTAGAAGACCTGCATGTGCGGCATAAGGTCCAGACGGCTGGCCTCGGACACCAGCGAGAATGCGCCGGTGATGAGCGCCTGCGAGGCGATGATGGCCGCAACGGTGGAAAGGCCGACGGCAAACGGGCGCAGGCCCGGGGCGAGCATCTGGTAGAACGGGTTGAGGTCGGCAATGCCCATGAGCTCGGGGTTGGCAGCGTTGTTCATAAGCCAAGCGCCCTGGCCCATATAGGAAAGCAGCAGGCAGCACTTAACGAACGGCCAGGTGGCGTAGATGTTGCCGCGGCCGACGTGGCCCATGTCGGAGTAGAGCGCCTCGGCACCGGTGGTGGCGAGGAAGCAGCTGCCCAGAATCATGATACCCGCGTGGTTGTTGGGGCTCAGCAAAAAGGCGATGCCACGCACCGGGTTGAGGCACAGCAGCACGGCGGGGTGCTGGAAGACAAAAAACAGACCCGTGCCGCCCAGGAACAGGAACCACAGCGTCATGATAGGGCCAAAGGCGTGACCGATCTTGGCCGTACCGATGCGTTGCACCAAAAAGAGCGCGATGATGATGGCGAGCGTAATGGCGACGACGCGGCCCTGGTCATCGCCCAGCACGGCATGGACCGCCGGGATGGTGCGCAGGCCCTCGATGGCCGTGGTAACGGTAACGGCCGGCGTCAGGATGCCGTCGGCGAGCAGCGCGGCGCCACCCAGCATGGCGGGGATGATAAGCCACTTGCCACAGCGCTTGACCAGGCTGTACAGGGCAAAGATGCCGCCCTCACCATGGTTATCGGCGCGCAGCGAGATGAGCACATACTTGATGGTGGTCAGCAGCGTGACCGTCCACACGACAAGGGAGAGCGCGCCGAGCACGAACTCCTCCGTCACGCTTCCGATGCCGCCGTTGCCGGCAACGAGCGCCTTGGTTACATACATAGGGCTGGTGCCGATATCGCCGTACACCACGCCCAGCGTGACGAGCATCGCCGAGATGCTCACAGGAATCGCAGCGTGCGAGGCTGCCTCCTTGGCCTTTTGTTCCATAAGCCGGTTTCCTCCCAACTTTAATGTTCGAAGGAATTATAGGTAATCGGCCCATGTTTGAATGGCACTGTTTTCCCAGCTAAATAAACATTTATACGGCCTTTAGGCCACCGCGGCGATATGAAATGTGACAAAGGGACTGCCCCTTTGTCACATTCGTCATTTTCCGAGCCAGTTTTTGAACCACCACTCCATGGAGCGGCTCATCTCGGCCATAAAGGGGCTCGTGTGCTTGCGAGTGTAGATATCCACGACGCGCTCCCCCACCTCACGGGCATGCGGACGGAACATCGCGTCCATCTCGGCCACCTGCGCGTCCATGGTCGCGGCATCCGCACGGCAGTAGCGCTCCTCGTGCACCAGGTTCACCACGGGATGCGCAATGGCCGGACGCTCCTTACGGGGCGTGCCGATGATGAGCATCGACAGCGGCATGGTATAGGGCGGCAGATCGAGCAGCTCGGCAACTACCTCGGCGTTCTCCACGATATCGCCAATGTAGCAGCTTCCCAGCCCCAGGGCCTCGGCGGCAACCACGGCGTTTTGCGCGGCGATCACGGCGTCCTGGGCCGCGATGGCAAAGTCGCCCAAACCCGGCGCGCGGCGGGGCGCCTTGCCCGTGCGCTCGACAAACTCGGACTCAAAGCAGCCCACGTGCTCAAACAGATCGATCCACTTGGCATAGTCGACCACAAATATTAGCGCCCAGGGCGCCTTGGCGATCATGGGCTGGTGGTCGCACAGGTCGGCCAGACGGTCCAGCGTAGCCTGCTCGCGAATGCTCACGATGGAATACATCATCATGGCGCCCGCCGACGGCGCGCGACTCGCCGCATGCAAGATTGCCACCCGCTGCTCGTCGGTCACCGCCACGGGACGGTCGTCGTCATCACGCGCGAAGGCACGCGTAGACGAGCGATGCTCCAAAATGTCCAGTACCGCGTTGCCCGTAGTCTCGACCGGATAGCCGCATGTATCCACGACCGCAGCTCCGTCGCAGTACTCGGCACCCGTCATACAAACCTGCTCGCCCATAGCTCTATCCTCGCCATTTCTTTAAGAAGCCTTTACGTTTCCGTGTAATTCCCGTCCATTATCGCGCAGGTCACCACTACATTGCGCCACACCGCCGCACATGCGCGTTAATATGGCTGGTTGTTGTGCGCAGCCCGCAAATGCAGCGCATATTTAGGTAACAATCGGGTAAACCCCCGCTTTCGTAGGTTTTAAGTTTGTGAGGAGTCTCAGCATGTTCGCTGCCGCCATCTCGCTCGTCGGTCTTGCGGCGACCGTCTACCTTGTTTTGCGCGAGGCCAAGGCCATTCGCGCTCAGTCGGGCACCGTTGCCAAGGGCGCCTTCGCCTGGAGCGTCGCCTTCGGCCTGTTCCAGCTCTTTTTGACCATTTGGGGCGCTATTGGCCTCGTCGCGCAAAACGAGCCGCTCGCCTTTGTGATGCTCATCCTGACCAACGCCATCCTCACCGGCTGCGCTTGGGCCAGCATCGCCCGCAACCGCATCACCCCGCGCGTCTTTGCGTTCGCTGCTACCGATGCCCCCGCCCCCACCGGCAAGCTCGCCCGCCTGCGCGGCGCCTTTGTGGGCAAACCGCTCGTCGCCGCCGTCCTGTGCCTGCTGCTCGCCGGCGTCTTTGCGCTGCTGGGCATGGAGGTCTCGTCCAACCACGACTTTACCTGGGTCTACCCCCTGTGCATCCTGCTCGAGTGGGCCATCATCACCACGCTCATAGTCGGCCTGTTCTTCCTGTTCCAGCGCCACGGCGCAGCTCCCGCGGTCCTGGCCTTTGCCCTCTTTGTCCTGGGCATTGCCGAGTTCTTCGTCATCACGTTTAAATCAATGCCCATCCAGCCGGGCGACCTTTCGGCCATTTCCACCGCCGCTGCGGTCGCCGGCACCGGCTACACCTTCTCGATCTCGCTGTTCTGCGTGCTATCCATGGGCTTTACCGCCATCGCCATGCTGCTGTGCGAGTACGCCGGCCTGGTGGCACCGCACCGTCAGAAGGGCGCCGCCAACGCCAAGCGCATGCTGCTCACCAACCTGCTCGTGGCGGTGCTGTGCCTGGGCGGCGTGACCGCGCATGTCACGCTCATCGACTACTACAACACCCTCGGCATCACCGTCTACACCTGGCGCCCGCTCGAGAGCTACTGGCGCGAGGGCTACCTGCCCGCTTTCATTAGCGCAGCGCAGTCCATCAAGCCGCCCAAACCCGCCGACTACTCCGTCGACGATGCCAAGGCCACGCTCAAAAAGTACACCAAGGCCTACGACAAGTCCGACGCGGCCAAGAGCGACGAGCGCGCCGCCGCCGAGGAGCAGTTCGATAGCGAGAAGCCCACGGTCATCGCCATCATGAACGAGACCTTCTCAGACCTTTCGATCTACCAGAACATGCGCGCCGGCTACGAAGGCCCGCAGTACTTTAAGAACCTGTCCAACTGCCTCAGCCGCGGCAAGCTCTACGTGAGCGCCTACGGCGGCGGCACCGCCAATACCGAGTTTGAGTTTATGACCGGCAACTCCATGGCCAACCTGGGCTCGGGCGTGTATCCGTACACCATCTACAACATGGAGACGACCGGGAACCTGGCAGAGCAGTTCAAGTCGCTCGGATATTCCACCACGGCCATGCACCCCAACCACGCAACCAACTGGAACCGCGAGAACGTCTACAAGGACTTTGGCTTTGACCGGTTCCTGTCCATCAACGACTTCCAGGGAGCCGACACCCTGCGCGGCATGGTGACCGACCAGGCTACCTATGACAAGATTCTTGAGCTGCTCGATCAGAACGCCGATCCGCAGTTTATCTTCGACGTGACCATGCAGAACCACTCGGGCTACGACACGGGCCTGCTGCCGGCCGACAAGCAGATGCACCTGAACATCGACACGACCGACCTGGACGCTAAGACCGTCGAGGACGGCACGCTCTCCGATGTCGATGAGTATGTCTCGTGCATCGAGCAGTCCGATCAGGCGCTGCGCTACTTCCTCAATGCCTTGAGCAAGCTCGACCGCAAGGTGGTCGTGGTGTTCTGGGGCGATCACCAGCCGTTCTTCCCGTCCAAGTTCAACGATAAGTGGTTTACCGGCGAGGACGACGCCACCCACCAGGAGCGCTTGTGGCAGACCGACTACATCATTTGGGCTAACTACGACGTTGCCGGTTGCGACCAGACGAGTGAGACCGACGACCTGTCCACCAACTACCTGTCCACCCAGCTTATGCAGCTGATCGGCGCACCGCTGACCGACTACCAGAAGGCGCACATGACGCTGCGTGAGTCGCTGCCCGCCATCAACTCGGTCGGCTACGAGGACGCCAGCCTGCGCTGGGCGCTCTCCTCCAACGTCACCGGTGACGACGCCGCCGCAGCAGCCGCCACCAAGGCGCGCGAGGATTACGCCAAGATGCAGTACTACGAGATGTTCCGCGACGGCAAGAACGTGTATACCGAGCACTTCCAGACCGAGGCCAACGAGACCGACCCCAACCTGGCACCGGGTACGACCAAGATCAAGTAGCGGCGCGTCTTAACTGGTTCGTCTGCCCGGCGGCGCGGAATGTGAGGTTCCCTGCTCGGACAGTCCTGCTCGCACGGAGAGCACATTAAGTGCTCTCCGGCTCGTGCGGAACTCGCGATGAACCTCACATTCCGCGTCGCCGGGCAGACGCCTCGGTGTTGAAGCGCGGCTTGTCATGGGGGCACCTGCTGAACATATATAAGTTGAAGGCCACGTTATGTGGCCTTCTTTGTTTGCGGAAAGTGTGTCCCGGAATTCTTGTCTGGAATGGGATGCAGTTTCCGCTTGGGACCCGATTGGGAAAGTGTGTCCCACTATTCAGCTGGATTCCGGGATATATTTTCCGGTTGAGGCTCGTTGGGAAAGTGCGTCCCACTTTGGGGGCTGATTCTGGGACGTGGTTTCCGGTTGGCTCTCATTGGGAAAGTTCATCCCATTTCTCGGCCTAATTATGGGACGCAGTTTCCGTTGAGGACCCTTTGGGAAAGTGCGTCCCGGTCTGGGCGCTCAAACTGGGATGGATTTTCCGGATGAGGGCTTGACGGAAAATGTGTCCCGTTCCGGGCGCTAATTGTGGGATGCAGTTTCCGCTTGCGGAGTCTCCACTCAACAGAAAACCCGGGTGGCCTGTTTTTTGGCTACCCGGGTTTTTGGGTTGTCGATATGTTCGACTGGCTACTAGTGGGTCTTGCGGCGCTTGATCAGCATGATGAGGGCTATCACTACGAGCGTTGCTCCCGCTGCTGCTGCGGTGGCGACTAGGGCGAATGTTTGGTCGCCGGTGTTTGCGAGGTCCTTCGCTGTGGTCGTAGTCTTGACCTTGGTGTCGGTCTTAGCTCCGTTGTCGGACTTGGGCTTGTCCGGGTTCGTCGGGGTCTCAGGAGTCTCGGGGTCCTTTGAGCCTTCGGAATCGGTTGGGCCGGCGGTGTTTACCAGCGTATGGTCCAGGAACTTCTTGGCGCCCGCACTTGCCTGTGAGAACAGGCGGCGCGTGCGGATCGGGGTGGCGTTCACCGTTGTGGGCGCCGTCTCCTCGGCCTCGATATTCACGAGCGTCGTGCCGGTGTCGAGGCCCACGTCGTTGTATCCCACGTGGCAGTAATACTGCGCACCGTCATCGTCTGCGATCAGGTCAATCTCGAGCTTTGAGGCCGTTCCAGCCGCGAGGTTGCCATCGGCACCCACGAGCTTAAACTCTGTCTCGCCGCGGCCCTTGCGGTACCACATATAGGTCGGTGCCAGCCCTGTTTCGCTATCGTCGGCACCGAGTTGCTTCACATGGCCAATCGCCGAGAGCGTCAGGTGGCTTCCCGCCGTGCGCTCAGCCGAAGAGTCGTATCCAAGATCCGACCCCTCCGCAGCATCCGCCGCAGGTCCGCTCACGGTCATCGTCATGCCATCGGGCATGGTCTTGACCGTGATGATTGCCGAGCGAATACCTGTTTCGGTCGTGGATCCATTCTTAACGGCGGCGATGGCGAATCGATACTCCGTATTGGGCTGCAGCCCATCCCACTTGAGCGAGGTCTGCGTGTTGTCGGCAATCTTCCAGCTATTGACGACCGCATCCGCCGCATTGCTCTGCAGCATGCCCACGCCGTAGCTAAAGCCACTCTTGTTTGCGAGTACATCGTCCCAGCTAAACGTAACGCTGGTCGAATCGACGGCGTTTGCCGTAAAGCCCGTCACGGCCGGCGCGTCGGGCATCTCGACATCCTTGACGTCATAGCCCACGATCCAGAACTGGTCGGTGTCCTTGGTGCCGAGCTTGTCGCCCGAGTCTGCCTCGAACTTGTCGACATCCACCGCGTTGACACCCAGACGCCACACAAAACCGTACTTGCCCTGCGCGGCCTCGGGCAGGTTGTCGACGGTGCCGCCGTATTCGGTCGATTCACTCGAGGAGTTACCCGTAGTAAAGCCGGCGTTGGCACCAAAGCACAGGCCGCCAAACAACTCGTGCTTTGCGAGCTTCGCGCCCATGACAACGCTGCCGTTCAGCGTCAAGCCGAGCTCGAGCTCCTGCTCCTTGCCCTCCTCGACTTCGATGGTCTGCTCAATGCTCGCCCCCGACTGCGCGGCGGCGCCGTTAAACCCATCGTGCGTGTAGGCGCGCGTTACGCCAGGCTTGCCCAGGCCAAAGGAATCCCCAACGGGAGTCTCGCCGTTGAGCGTCGTTTGATAGGTTCCGGGTTCTCCCGACCGGTTGGTCAAAAAGTAGCTGAGCGGCGTCATATTGTGCTGTTTGGCAATGCGGTCATAGGCCTCGACATTAACGACCGAGGTCTGCGCGCCGAGCGACACGGGCGCCGCCATCACGCCCTTGCCACCAGTTTCCTCATTTTCGATCTCATACTCGTAATAGACCATCGGAATCGTGTAGAGCACGGCCTTGTCACCCTCGCCGGCATGCGACTCATAGCTTACGCTTGCGCTGACCGTGCGCTCGCTCCGGTAGTCATAGCATCCCTCGGCGGCAAAATCGACTGAAGCATTCATCGCGACCAGGGGCGGACCGGTCTGCACCTCGACGGCAACGCCCAACTCGGCGCCAATGGTATAGCCCTGGGATGTCCCCGTGCCCTTTTCCTCTCCGTATGACGTGCCGCCCAACACCAGATAGCCGTATGCCTGCTCCAGATCCTCAACATAGGGCGCATCCTGCAGCACGGCAAGCACGCGCGGGTTGGTATAGACCTTGTAGCGGTCCTTGTACGTGATCTTGACGCTGTCGTTGTCGACATCGGGCAGCGCGAGCGAGATAAATGTGCCGTAGGTAGTGCCGCGACGGTTGCTCTCGCTAATCACCTGCTCCTCGCCGCGGCGCACCTTTCCGTTCTCGTCGAGCGAAAAATGCGAGGCGGTCATCCAATAGTAGTCATCGTTCTTGCGCAGGTCCTCGTCGCGGTGCTTGCCCACCACAGCGATAAAGCTCTCGTTATAGCGGTCCGAACCCGAGACGCTGCCCGCCTTGACGTCGCTAATCCACACCTGCTCTATACCCTTGTGGTCATGCTTGTTGCTGCTGTTGTATTGCTGACCGCTCATGCTCATGGTTCCGACCATGGACCCCAAGCCCTGAGCCCCGCTCTGTGCCGTGTTGCAGGCAAAGTCGCGGAACACATCGCCGCCCACGAGCACCTCGTCGACCGCCAGCTGCTCGGACAGGCCGTCAAGGTTGGCAGTGGCAAGGGCAATAGGCGCCAAGGTGCACGGATAGCGCTTATCCTGAGCGCTATCCTTCCATGCGCTGTTGGGCACATGCATCAGCCCATAGGAGGCGAGGAGCCCGTCTCTGTATTCCTTGCAATCGGAAAGCTTGAACTCGCCAGACTCCGAGTCAAAATACGCGTAGCGGTACAGCGCGCCGTACAGCCCCTTGCTGCCGTCAGAAGCGCCGTAATCAAAAGCGCTGCGTTGCCAGTCATAGCCCGCAAGAATAAGGCCCGTGACGGTTTCACCCGTCTTCTTTCCTTCTTCATCGTAGGCGGCAAACGTGCCGAACGTCGCATTCGCAGCGACCATGGTCTTGCCGTTCGCGGAGAGGGAGATTGCGCCCGCGTCGCCCAGAGCATCGACATGGACGAGCGCACCCTTGGATGCATCCCACGAAAACAGCTCGCAATGCGTCGACTTATCAATATTCTTCTTGCCGTAGGGTGCCGAGACCACGATGGCGAGGTCATCGCAAAAATCGCGATCGAGGTCGCCGGCCGCTAGCGAAACGACAGGAGCTGACTGAAGCTGCGTCCAGGAGTCGTTCCCGCCCTTGTTGTGCGTGGTGTAGTCCGCGGCGTTACCGGCATCGATCTTGACGACGCTTTGCTTCCAGTTGCCGCCCTCCAAGTCATACATGTCGACTACAGCCTTGCGCACGCCGTTCTCGTCGACATAGCAGCCCGCGTAGACAAAAAGCTCGTCGACGCCGTCGCCATCGACATCGCCCGCCTCGACATCAAAGACGGCGTCGTGCTCTTGCAGGTAACCGGCATCCAGGTACTTAAAACGGCCTTCGTACATCATATTAGTGTTGACCGTCACCGGCAGGTGTGTGTCGAGAGTGCGCGTACGCCCGTTGCTAAACGAGTAGAGGACCAGCTCAACCTTTCCGGCGTATGACTTGCCGTCAATCGTCGTGGAGGAACTGTCGCCGTAGGCACGGAGCTCGGCAACGCGGCTCTTTTTGCCCGTGCTGGCGTCGCTGCAGAACTCAACACTCGTGGCGTGAATGCCCGAGAAACCGTTGTTGTCGTTGGCGAGTACTGTTGAGGACTCATTGTTGCTTAGGTACGACCAGGTGCCGCCACCGTAGTCGCTATGCCTGTAGAGATCGCTGTTCGTATCGAAGTTGTTGACGTTTTGCCAGAACTTTGCGGCGCCCCACACACTTCCATAGCCATCGGTGAGTTTGCTGCTGCCGCCAATGTCACCGCGCTCGACGTTCTCGAGCTTGTCGCGCAGAGTGTAGCGATTGCCATGGCTACCGTTAGCTGCCATATAGACCTCGCTGCGCGTGGCAAACGTCGTGGGGGTATCAGTGGAATAGGGGCCAACGGTATCGGCCGGAATGTCCTCGCTCGTGCCCAGACCCAGGGCTTGATAATCCTGCTCGGTCATATCGGTGATTGCGGGCGCGTCTGCCGCCTGGGCAACCTGGGGCGTGGCCGTGAAGCAGGCGACGCTCGTGGCGATCAACGCAGCAAGCGCCGCCGTCCCAACAAGCGGGATTTTCGACAGCCTACGGATACGGGGGTGTGGAACGTACATGAGGGACCTCGCTTTATTCGAGTGGAGTTGACTCATTTTTGCAAATGATACGTCCGATGCCCGATATCACGTGTCTCATTTTCGCCAACGGCGTGTCTCATTTTTGAGAATTCGAGATGCCGCGGAAATCTTATCCCAGCTCAAAGGCCATTTCTGGGATGTATTTTCCGTCGAGTGCCTCATCGGGAAACTGCATCCCATTTCAAGCGTCGATTCTGGGACGCACTTTCCCCTTAGACCCTCAACCGGAAACCGCATCCCACTTTGAGCGCAAATTCCGGGATGCATTTTCCGCTTGAGCCTCATTGGGAAACGGCGTCCCACTTTGAGGGCTGATTGTGGGATGCATTTTCCGGTTTTGCTCTCATTGGGAAAATGCATCCCGTTTCTTGACCGAATAATGGGACGCAATTTCCCGTTGGAGCGCCTTTGGGAAAGTGTGTCCCACTTCGACCGCCCAGAGTGGGATGCACTTTCCGCAAAGCACCTCAACGGGAAACTACGTCCCATTCCAAAGGCAAATTCCGGGACGCATTTTTCGAAAGCCTGCCCATCCGGAAAGCCCGTCCCGCTTTGGACGCATCCGGGCACGGAACCATCGACCTATCAGGCCCCCCCATCAATAAAGAGGCGTCCTCCCGGACGGCGGGGCACGAAGTTCATCGCGAGTTCCGCACGCAAAGAAGGCCACTTAATGTGGCCTTCGTCTTGCGCAGGACTGTAGAGCAGGGAACTTCGTGCCCCGACGCCCGGGAGGACGTTTCATTTAGAAAGATGGACCGACCGCCGTCAGCGATGGGAGCTACTCCCCCAGCACGGCCTTTTTGGCGGCTGCAGCCATGTTATCCAGATCTTCCTTGGTGGGATGGTCCTTTGCGGCAACCCAGTTGTCGAGCAGCATCTTATAGCGCGCGTTGTCGGGATCTTGCTCGAGCATGGCCTCGTAGCGCTGCTTGACCGCGGGGCCCATCTTGCCCTGACACATCGCCCAGCCCGCAAGCTCGGCATCGTTGGCCAAATTGGAGGTCACGCGGTCGATAATCTGCTGGTAATAGCTCTGGTCGGCGCCAAAACCGCAGGTGCCAAACAAGAAGACGCGCTTGCCGTGCAAGGCGGAGAGCAACGCCGCGACCGAAGGCGTGCACGCACCCTTGTCGCACCAAAAACCGACGAGCACCGTGTCGGCCGCGCAGGCGCCCTGCGCCTCGAGCGCAACCTGATCTGCGTCCGCATCGTCGCTCAACGCCGCAGCGTGGACAAACTCAACGCCCGCAGCCTGCAGAGCGCGCTTGATCGCACCCGAAACCATCCTGGTATTACCGCTCTTGCTGTTAACCACCAAAGAGCACGTCATAGTCACGTTGCCTCGTTTCCCCCAAAACTAAAGCCACTATTGCAATTTATTAGATGAATATCTTAGTACTAACGTAACAGATGTAAACCACCGTCTGTCGATTGGCGACGCAGACGACATCTTTGGACAGATTTCGAACAGTATGTACTTCGGATTGAAACCGCCGCAGAACGTTTCACGAATGGCCGAAAAACTGTTTCACAAAACGCCGTCAAATTGTGTCACGGAGTATCGTCAAAATGTTTCACGCGCTGGTAGAACGCTATATAACAAGATCGCTCTATGGGACAAACAAACCTGATTAATTTGCCCCACGGGCTTGCTCACTGGGCGAATTGGCTGCGGTAGAGTTCGGCGTAGAAGCCGCCTGTCGCTAGCAGCTCGTCGTGCGTGCCGCGCTCGATAATCTCGCCGTCGCGCATCACCAGAATGCAGTCGGCGTTGCGGATGGTGCTCAGGCGATGCGCCACCACAAAGCTCGTACGGCCGGCCATAAGCTCGTCGAATGCCGCCTTCACCTGCAGCTCGGTGCGGGTATCGATGCTCGACGTCGCCTCGTCCAGCAGCAGAATCGCAGGGTCGGTGAGCATGACGCGCGCGATGCACAGCAGCTGTTTTTGACCCTGGCTAAACATGCCGCCGTCCTCGCCGATGACCGTATCGTAGCCGCTTGGCAGCTGCACGATAAACTTGTGCGCGTGCGCGCGCTTGGCGGCTTCGATAACCTGTTCACGCGTGGCATCCGGGCAACCGTAAGCGATATTTTCCGCCACCGTGCCCTCGAACAGCCACGTATCCTGCAGCACCATGCCAAAGGCGCGGCGCAGGCTTGCGCGCGTGTAGCCACGCGAAGACCGGCCATCGACCATGATGCGTCCGGCATCGATATCGTAAAACCGCAGCAGCAAATTGATGAGCGTTGTCTTTCCGCAGCCCGTGGGGCCGACCAGGGCAAAACGCATGCCGGGCTTGGCCTCGATGCAGATATCCTGCAGCAGCTTGCGGTCGGGCACATAGCTAAAGTCCACGTGTTCAAAAGTCACCTCGCCACGCGGGGCGGCAAGCTCCTCGGTGTCTGGCGCATCGGGCTCCTGCTCGCGGGCGTCGAGCAGTGCAAACATGCGGCGCGCCGAGGCATACGCCGTCTGGATTTGCGTAATGACGTTGGTAACCTCGTTGAACGGCTTGGTGTACTGGTTAGCATAGGACAGGAAAATCTGCACGCCGCCCACCGTAAGCGCCGCGGGCACGCCCGTGATCACGCCCACGCAGCCGATCACAGCGACCACGGCATAGATGATGTTATTGATAAAGCGCGTGCCGGGGTTGGAGAGCGAACCCATAAACTGCGCGCGCTCGCCTGCCGTATAGAGCTCGGCGTTGAGGGCGTCGAAGCGCGCTTGGGCGTTCGGGCCGTAGGCAAACGCATCCACCAGTTTTTGCTCGCCCACATACTCCTCGATATGGCCACCGAGCTGACCTTGAATGCGCTGCTGTGCCGTAAAGCTCTTGTTGGAAAGCTTAGCGATGGCGCCGGCTGCAAAAATGGAAAGCGGCGTGACGAGCACCACCACGAGCGTCATGGTCAGGTTGATGGAGAGCATAAACGCGAGCGTGCCCACAATGGTGATAACGCCGGTAAAGAGTTGCGTGAAGCCTTGCAGCAAGCCATCGCCAACCTGGTCGACATCGTTGACCACGCGGCTCATAAGGTCGCCGTGGGCATGGCTGTCGATAAAGCTGAGCGGCATGCGGCTGAGCTTGTCGCTCGCCTCCACGCGCATGTCGCGCACCGTCTCGTAGGACAGGCGGTTAACGCAGTAGCCCTGCAGCCACTGGAAGGCCGCAGCACCTACGACGACAATCGCGAGCTTGGTGACAAGCGGCAGCAGCGCATCGAAGTCCACCTGTCCGGCGGCGACGATCAGGTCGATGCCTTCGCCGATGAGGATGGGCGTATAGAGTTGCAAGATCACCGAGATGGCGGCGCTCACAAACGACGCCGTAAACGAAATACGGTGCGGACGGACGTAGCCCATCAGGCGGCGGGTCACCGCGCCCACGGGATAGCGCTCAGGGTCGCCAGGCTGGCGTGGGCCGTCGCCCAGGTCGTTGAGCTTGTCGTTGCCGGACACATTGGCCGTCATCGTGGCGACCGAACCGGACGAAGTGTACGGATTCATTTAGCAGCCCTCCCTTGCGCACGTGGATGCCGGGGCAGCCGGGGCGGATGCGGGCGTCGCGCTCCCCTGCTGGCCCTCGAGCTCCTCGCGGCGCAGCTGCGACTGGCAAATCTCGCGATAGAGCTGGCAGGTCGTATACAGATCGTCGTGCGTACCCAGGCCCGCGACCGAGCCGTGGTCGAGCACGCAGATCATGTCGGCATCGCGCACGGTCGAGACGCGCTGGCTCACGATCACCGTGGTCAGCGGGAGTCCGCCCGCGGCGGCCCCGCGTGCGCTGCGCTCGCGGATGGCATGGCGAAGCGCCGCGTCGGTCTTAAAGTCGAGCGCCGAGGCGGAATCGTCCATGATCAGAACCTGCGGCGAGCCCACCAGGGCACGCGCAATGGTCAGGCGCTGGCGCTGACCGCCGCTGAAGTTCTTGCCGCCCGCCTCGACCGGGGCGTCGAGCCCCTGCGGCTTGTTGCGCACGAACTCGCTGGCCTGCGCCATATCGAGCGCCGCCCAAAGCTCCTCGTCGGCCGCCGACTCGTCGCGCCAGGTTAGGTTGCTGCGGATCGTGCCGCTCACGAGCGACGCGCGCTGCGGAACAGTCGCAACCACATGGCGCAGCTGGTCGAGCGGCCAAGCGCGCACGTCGGCACCCATCACGCACACGCTGCCGGCGCCCGTGTCGTACAGGCGCGGGATGAGCGAGACGAGCGTGGACTTACCACTGCCCGTACCGCCAATAATGCCGAGCGTCTTGCCCAGTGGGAGTTCCAGCGTCACATCGTTGACAGCATTGGCCGCGCCGGCGCCAAACGAGAAGCTCGCATGGCTCAAGCTCAGCGCAGGAACGGGAGCGACATTGCCCGGCTTGGGCAGCGCGACCGGCTGGTTGCCCTCGTCGGTGATGCTCGGCACGCAATTGAGCACCTCGTTGAGACGCGACGCACTGGCGCTCGCCTTGGTAAAGACCACGACCAGGTTGGCGACATACACGATGGAGGTCAGGGTCTGCGTCATGTAGTTGACGAACGCCATGACCTGGCCCTGCGTGAGCTCACCCACATTGACCTGGATGCCGCCCACCCACAGGATGGCGCACACACCCAGGTTCATCACCAAAAACGTTACGGGGTTAAGGACCGACGAGAGCTTGCCCACCGCGATTGCGACACGCGCCTGGTCATCGGCCGCCTGGGCAAAACGCTCACGCTCGTGACCCTCGCGCACAAACGCCCGGACCACGCGGGCACCCGAAAGTCCCTCGCGGCAAATAAGCGCGATGCGATCGAGCTTTGCCTGCAGCTGCTTGTAGTACGGGATGCAGCGCGCCATGACAAACCAAAACACCAGGCCGATAGCGGGAGTGCAGATCAAAAAGATGATGCCGAGCTTAAGGTCGATGGCAAGGGCCGCGCACATGGAGCCCACCGCCAAGAAGGGCCAGCGGATGAGCATGCGCACGCCCAGCGCCACGGCAAGCTGCACCTGGTTGACGTCGTTGGTGATGCGCGTGATGAGCGACGGCGTGCCAAAGCGGTCGAGCTCGGCGTAGCTCAGCTTGTTGATGTGCTCGTAAAGCGCGCCGCGAATGTCGGTGCCCATGCCCTGCGAGGTCAGTGCCGCCATCTTTTGGCAGACAAGCGTAAACGAGATGCCGATCACGGCCATGGCGGCAAGCAATATACCGTAGTGGACGACAGCGTTCACATCGTGCACGCCGATGCCCCTATCAATCATCTGGGCAATCACCAGCGGCGTAAGCAGGTCAAAGATTACTTCGATCAACTTGCACGCAGGACCAATCACCATATACCGGCGAAACTTACCACCAAAACGCCTGAGCAGCTCAATCATAAAAAGGCGCTCCCTATCATCATCTCAATTCAATCTGATTCATGATAGTACGGAGAACCCTGGAGATGCGTAAGCAACTCGTTACAGATGTAAGGGCAACGGTCGCTAGCACCCAAGGCACGTAGCAGCCAATGTTTTGGCAACGCCAGCGAGCGCCACTAAGCACGGGATTGAATTGTTCAGCTAAACGCGCCTTTACGGGTGATTTTTGGACGACGGGGCCCGGCCGGCGACGAGGTATTTGGTAGTCGAGCGATCCCGCAGGCGCAGCCGAGGACCAGCGAGACACCAAATACCTCGTCGCCGGCCGGGCCATGTCGCGGCACCAAAAAGCGCCCGTGCGCTCGATGGATTCGGATGCCCGACAGAGGCTCCTTATGGCTGCTTCCTTCCGGACCTGACCAGATTCGGAACATGTCGTCATCCGAACCCATCGAACGCGCTAGGCGCTCGATATATCTTACCCGCTCCCGCCCGATGGGGCAAGGTAGCTAATTTGGGATGGAGCTTTTTTGACTACTTTTAGATGCGGCCAAGGTCGTAGGCTTGGGCTGCCGCTTCACCGGCGCAGATGAGGTTGGTTTTGGCTTCTTGCACACCGAGTGCCTGGTCGAGGGGCATGGGCTTGCGACAGATTGGCAACACCAGGTCGACACCCCGCTCATACACTGCATCCAGGTTATCCGCGCGACCGCCCACGACGGCGACCACTGGCTTGCCATAGCGCTTCGCGCGACGGGCCACGCCCACCGGCGCCTTGCCGGCAGCAGACTGCTCGTCCATGTTGCCCTCGCCCGTTATGACCAGGTCGACATCGCGCACGCGCTCGTCAAACCCCACGAGGTCGAGCACCGTCTCCACGCCCGAGCATAGCTCCGCGCCGAGTGCCAACAGCGCTGCTCCCAGGCCGCCGGCGGCACCTGCGCCGGGCACGCCGAGCACCGAGCCAAATGTCCGTGCGCCCTCGGGTGTGCGCAACAACCCCTGAGCCCGTGCCTCGGCAATCGCCGTATCGAGCAGGCGACCGTAGCCGACCATCCAGCTGTCGTACCCGCGCAGCACCTCGGCATCACCCGTCGGCAAACCCTTCTGCCCACCAAACACCGCCAGTGCGCCTCGACGCCCCACGAGCGGATTCTCGACATCGGACAGCACGACGATGCGTGCGCCATTCAGCGCCCGAAGCGCCGGTGCCAAATCGATACTCGCCACGTGTTCAAGGCCCGCGAGCCCCGGCGCGATATCGCAGCCACGATCATCGACAAGACGCGCGCCCAGCGCTTGCAGCATGCCGGCGCCGCCGTCGTTGGTGGCGCTGCCGCCCAGTCCTATATATAGAGTCCTCGCCCCCGCGCGAACCGCACGGAGCATCAGCTCACCCACGCCATAGGTTGTGGCCGCCAACGCCGCAGGCTCTGTGCAAGGCGAATACCCAATACCCGCCGCCTCGGCCATCTCAATTACAGCAGATTCGCGCTCGCCGTCCACCAGCATCCGGGCAGCCACGCGGTCGCCCAAGGGGCCTGCGACTTCACATGCCACGACCTCACCGCCGCACGTGGCAACGGCATCGAGCGTTCCCTCGCCGCCATCCGCCAGCGGCAGCGCGCTTACCTGGGCATCGGGCCAAACGCGGCGTACGCCTTCGGCAACCGCCGCCTCCGCCTGCGCGCTCGAAACGCTGCCCTTAAAGGAGTCGATCGCCAGCAGCACGCGGCGGGGCCGGCGGCACGCGGCACCAAAATCGACCGCCTCAACGGCAATATCTTCGGCACACGCGAGTGCCTCGGCATGAGCGGCATGCGCCTCAAGATCGGCCCCACAACCGCAGCCAGCACCATCGGTGTCACGCAGCCCACTAAAATAGCCGCTCAACACCTCACGACACTCATCCGCCAGCACGCCGGCGGTCACATTAAACCGATGGTTCAGGCGCGAATCGGCATTCAGGTCATACAGCGAACCCAGCGCGCCCGCCTTGGCATCAGCCGCGCCATACACGCAGCGTCCTACGCGCGCGTTGACCATAAGCCCCGCACACATGCAGCAAGGCTCGAGCGTTACATAGACCGTGCAATCGGAAAGGCGCCACCGACCGAGCGACCGAGAGGCAGCGCACAGGGCCGCGAACTCGGCATGAGCCGAAGGGTCCTGGTCGAGCTCGCGGCGATTATGCGCCCGCGCGACAATATCGCCCGCGCGCACCACCACGGCACCAATCGGTACCTCGCCCACCTCAGCGGCGGCGCGCGCCTCGGCCAGCGCCTCACGCATGAACTTCTCGTCGATTTCGGTGATCGTCATCGTTCGCCTTCCCTGTTGCAAATTCAAAACGATGCTATCATTACGACTCACGGAGAGATGGCAGAGCGGTTGAATGCGGCGGTCTTGAAAACCGTTGAGCGCGAGAGCGTTCCGGGGGTTCGAATCCCCCTCTCTCCGCCACTTCTAGTGATGCACCGGCGTCATGGTTCGCTCGAACAGTGCATCGACCACGTCGGCGATTTCGGATCGGCGCTCTAGGACGTGGCCCGATTCCCACCACATGGTAAAAAGCCGAATAATGCCACCGGCGACAAACTCAGACGTTGTCTCGAGCGATACGGGCGCGAGCGCGTCCTCGTCAAGCGCGCTCATCACGCGCCCGCGTATGGAGCGCGCGATGCGGTCGCAAATCATGCTGGTCAGCATACCCGACATGCTGCTCGCCAAAATGTTATCCATGAGCTGCTCATGCGCCAGAATCAGATCCATGGCATCGGCGAACACTTCGTGGCGAAGCGCGCGCACGTCCTCGACGCCCTCCGCGCCATCCGCATCGGCCCGCTTTTGCGGCAAGCCCGACATGAGTTCATCGATATAGAAGGCAAAGTAATCGTTTTTGTCGCGGAAGTGCTTGTAGAACGTCGTCCGACGAATCATAGCGCGGTCGCACAGCATGGCAACCGTCACGTCCTCAAACCGATGCTCTTCGAGCAGCTCAGTAAAGGCCTCGAACAGGGCCCGATAGGTTTTCTTGATGCGAAGGTCCATATGCATCGCCCTCCTCAAGGAAAAGACAGCACTCACTAATCTGTCGCATATCTTACACCTGTATCGCCCGCCCTCTGGCGAATGGCCTCACCTTGGTGGAAACATAACGCTTACCGGAAAGTTCGGTATCGCCAAAGGTTGCGGGTATACTAGTAGCGTTACACCAACGGCAGCCGGCGGAAGACGCCGCGGCCATTCGAAACGGAGACACCATGATTCCCGTCATCATCGGTATCGTTGTTGTCGTTGTGATTGTCTGCGCCATCGCCGGCATCTACAACAACATGGTCACCAAGCGCAATCGCATCGATAACGCCTGGCAGAACATCGACACGCAGCTGCAGCGCCGCAACGACCTGATCCCTAACCTGGTCGAGACCGTCAAGGGCTACGCCAAACACGAGCAGGACACGCTTGCCGCCGTGGTCAACGCGCGCAACGCCGCCGTGAGCGCCACCACGCCCGAAGCCAAGATGGAAGCCGACAACGTGCTGACCGGCGCCCTGCGCCAGCTCTTCGCCGTGGCCGAGGCTTACCCCGATCTTAAGGCGAACACCAACTTTATGCAGCTCCAGGCCACGCTCGAAGACACCGAGAATAAGGTGAGCTACGCGCGCCAGAGCTACAACGACTGTGTGCTTAGCTACAACAACGCCATCCAGACCTTCCCGGCCGTCATCTTTGCCGGCATCTTCCAGTTTAAGGAGCGCCAGGGCTTCGAGGCCGCCGAAGCTGCCCGCCAGGCACCGACCGTCAAGTTCTAACAGATCAGCAGCGTATCCTTAATCGGGTATATGCATAAACCGCCCCGTCGAATGCATACTTTGACGGGGCGGTTTCCTTTGTCGCGAAGGTCCCCCTCAAGGCGCCGTGCATTTTTGGGAGTATTCAACATAACCAAGAGCTTCGGGCGCCACGATAAATGCCAAAGACCGCGAATATCCCTGCAAATCAAACGTTGTCAGCCCATAACCCCGCCCATCATTCGTAGAAAACATCGAGAAATCCCGATTTTTCGCCCGAGGTCGGTATGCAGGGGCCTTCGATTGCAGAATACTCGCAAAAATGCACGTCGCCACCACCCCCACATGGCGCGAACCAAAACAAACGCGCAGCCTAAAAGGCCGTGCGCCATCTTTAATTCAGCCAAGTAATCCCCTGTCGCGACAGCGCCGAGCCGCAGGGCAGAGAGCAAGCTCCCTCCCGGCGCACTCCGCAGGACGCAAGAAGCCCTCGCCGCACGAAGTGCGCAGCGAGGGCTTCTTGCATGTCCGAGGACGCGCTGGGAGGGAACTTGCTCTCCGCCCGGGCAGGTAAGACGAATTACGCCACGGTGTAAACCCAGTCGTGCTTATCCTCAACAGCACCAGACTGGATGCCCGTCAGGGTCTCGCGGAGCTTCTTCATCACAGGACCGATCTCGGTGTAGCCAGCCGGGAAGGTCACAGTCTCGTCGGCACCGTAGACCTTGTTGTCGATCTCGCCGACCGGGGAGATAACGGCAGCGGTGCCGCACAGACCGCACTCAACAAAGGTGCCGGCCTTGACCTCAGCCCACTCGACGGGACGCTGGTCGACGGTCATGCCCAGGTCCTGAGCAACCTGAACGAGCGAACGACGTGTGATGGAGGGAAGAATGGAGTCGGTGTGCGACTGCGGGACGACAAGCGTGCCGTCCTCCTTCACGAACAGGACGTTGGCACCACCGGTCTCCTCGACATAGGTGCGGGACTCGGAGTCGAGATACAGGTTCTCGGCATAGCCCTCGCGGTGAGCCTCCATCGTGGGCTTAAGGGACATGGCGTAGTTGAGGCCGGCTTTGATGTTGCCGGTGCCGTGCGGTGCAGCGCGGTCGTACTCGGAAACGCGCAGCTTGACAGGCTTGAGGCCGCCCTTAAAGTACGGACCGACCGGGGTCACGAGAATACGGAACGTGTACTCAGGAGCGGGAGCCACGCCGATCACGTCACCGGAGCCGATCATAAACGGACGCACATACAGGGTTGCGCCAGAGCCGAAGGGCGGAACCCAGGCGGCGTTGGCGGAGACGACCTGCTTGACGGCCTCGACAAACTTGTCCTTGGGGAACGGGGGCATCTCCAGACGCTGGGCGGAATTGTACATACGCTCGGCGTTCATATCGGGACGGAAACAGACGATGCTGCCGTCCTCGGCGGTGTAGGCCTTCAGGCCCTCAAAGACCTCCTGGCAGTAATGGAAGATGCCGCCGCACTCGGAGACATGCAGGGTGTGGTCGGTGGTCAGGCCGCCCTCGTCCCACTCGCCGTCCTTCCAATGGGCCTCGTAGCTGTAATCGGTCTTCATGTAGCCAAAGCCGAGGCTACCCCAATCGATATCCTTCTTCTCGACAGTCATATGTCGCTCCTTACATACACGGTTGCATACTCGCGAACCCGCACGCAAGGACCGAAGCCGGCCGCGTCGCAACGTCGCATACCCGGAAGCGTAGAGCCGGGCAGGACACGCGGGCAGCATCAAAGCCGATGGCGCGTCGATTCGCATGCAGGTGATTGTACTCCCCGCACGCCCTGGATAAAACGCTTTTCTTTAACTAAGTAAAGTATTTTCATTTGCTTTCAACACAAAAGGCCCGCCATCGAATCCGATGACGGGCCTTGGAATTAACGTCCAAAAACAAGCTCGAACTAGGCGTTCTTTTTGCCGAGCTTAGCCTTAACCAGACCGACCACGGTCGGAATGATCGACACGGCGACAATGCCGACGATCAGCAGCTCAAAGTGCTCCTGCACAAACGGAATGCCACCAAAGAAGTAACCCAGCAGCGTAAAGACCGTCGACCAGGTAATGCCACCCAGCACGTTAAAGATGACAAAGTTGCGCCAGTGCATGCCGCCCATGCCGGCGATAAAAGGCACAAAGGTGCGGATGAACGGGAAGAAGCGACCGAGGAAGATGGCCAGATGGCCCCACTTATCCAGGAAATCCTCGGACTTTTTGATGCGCTCGGGCGTCATGGCCTTGACCTTGCCCGAAGCGATAATCTTTTTGCCAAAGAAGTGGCCGATCATAAAGTTGCACTGATCGCCCAGGATGGCTGCGGCCCATGCGGTGGCCAGAAGCGCCACGATGTTAAAGCCGCCGTTATGGGCAAAGAAGCCCGAGGCAAACAGCAGCGAGTCGCCAGGAAGGAACGGGAAGAACACCACGCCCGTCTCGATAAAGATGATCAGGAACACGCAGCCGTAGGCCATAAGCGGGCCGGCGGCGATCCAGCTGGCAATCGCGGTGCGCGGGTCTTTAAGCAGCTCGGCGATAAAATTGATGAAACCCATGAAGTAAAACCTCTCAGTTGTGGGCGCGGACACGTCCAAGTTGACCAGTATACGGTTGCGGCGCCCCCTCGTGCGCAACCCCACAAAAGCATGACTCCATTACCAGCAAGTTTGCATAACTGACACTTGTCGCCCAAAGCAAAGCAAGATTGTTCTTCCTAATCCCTAGCGAATCGCTATACTTTAGTGAATCGCATTGTCACGGCGCTAAGGGAGGGCGGCCGGTGAGCTTTATCAATACCATTCGCGAGGACATCAAGACCGTCCAGGCGCAGGACCCTGCCGCGCAAAGTGCCCTGGTCATCTTCCTGTCCTACCCCGGCCTGCATGCCAAGTGGAATCATGTGCCCGAGCACTGGCTCTGGGAGCACGGCCATCGCTCGCTCGCCCGTGTGCTCTCGCAAATCACCCGCCACATCACCGGCGTCGAGATTCATCCCGCCGCGCAGATCGGCAAGCACTTCTTTATCGACCACGCCATGGGCGTCGTTATCGGCGAGACCACCATTGTGGGCGACAACTGCGTGCTCTACCAGGGCGTCACGCTCGGCGGTACCGGCAACGAAACCGGCAAGCGCCACCCCACCCTGGGCAACAATGTCACGGTGGGCACGGGCGCCAAGGTGCTTGGCAACATCCACATTGGCAACAACGTCAAGATCGGCGGCAACTCGGTCGTCGTCAAGGACGTGCCCGACAACTGCACCGTCGTTGGCGTGCCGGGACGCATCATCAAGCGCAACGGCTGCCGCGTGTTCGAAGAAAGCTTCGACGCCAAGCAGCATCGCGAGTACATGCCCGACGATGCCGCCGAGCAGAGCGCCCTCAACCGTCAGGGCATCACCGAGAACGCCCGCCGCGTCAAGGAACTCGAGCGAGAGGTGGCCGAGCTCAAAGCCCTCGTCGCCAAGCTCGTGGACGAGCGCTAGGGCCGCGGGCAACTGCCACAGCATGAACGCCAACACAAAAGGCACGCCAGGGAATCCGCCCCCGGCGTGCCTTCTTTTCGATGTGACATGCGGGACTGCCCCTTTGTCACCTTATGCGAACTGGCTTAGGTAGAGGTCGGCATAAGCGCCCTCGGCAGCCAGCAGCTCCTTGTGCGTACCCTGCTCGATGATATTGCCGTGATCCATGACCAGGATGAGGTCGGCATCGACGATCGTCGACAGACGGTGCGCGATCACAAAGCTCGTGCGCCCGCGCATGAGCGCGTCCATGGCGCGGCCGATGGCGAGCTCGGTGCGCGTGTCCACACTCGACGTCGCCTCGTCCAGGATGAGGATCGCCGGGTTGTTGAGCAGCACGCGCGCGATGGTCAGCAGCTGACGTTGGCCCTGGCTGATGCTCTCGGCATCGTTAGCCACACGCGTGTCGTAGCCCTGCGGCATAGTGCGCACAAAGAAGTCGACCTGAGCGGCACGCGCGGCCGCGACAATCTCCTCGCGCGTCGCCTCGGGACAGCCATAGGCGATGTTCTCGGCAATGGTGCCATCGAACAGCCAGGCATCCTGCAACACCATGCCAAACTGCTGGCGCAGCTCGCCGCGATCCATGAGGCTCGTGTCCACACCGTCGAGGGTAATGCGGCCACCGTCGATCTCGTAGAAGCGCATGAGCAGATTGATGAGCGTGGTCTTGCCCGCGCCCGTGGTTCCCACCACCGCGATCTTTTGGCCCGGTTCGGCGGTAAACGACACGTCTCGCATAAGCGGCTTGTCGGGCGCATAGCCAAAACGTACGTGTTCAAAGGCAACACGGCCCTCCACCTTGCCCGGCAGCTTGGCGGCGGCCACCGGCAACGGATCGGCTTCCATCTCGGACTCGTCGAGCAGGTCGAACACGCGCTCTGCGCTCGCCAGCGCGCTCTGCAGCGAGTTAAAGGTAAACGACAGCTGCGTCATGGGCTCGGACGCCTCGTAGATAAACTGGAAGAACGCCTGGAACACGCCGACGGTCATATGCCCGGCAACCAACATGCTGCAGCCCACAAGCGCAATCACGATCTGCGCCAAGCGGCCGATAAAGCGCACCGCGGGACCGACGGCGTTAATCATAAAGTCCGCCTTGGTGCTCACGCGCGCCAGCTCCTTCGAAGCCTCGTGTACCTCGGCAGAGCTCTGGCGCTCGCGGTTAAACGCACGGATCACCAGACGACCCGAGTAGCCTTCCTCGACCGCGCTCGTAATCTTGGACACCCACTCCTGGCGCTCGCCCGTCACATCGTGCGTGCGGCGCGAAACGACCTTCGTCACCAGCAGCGAAAGCGCCGTAAAGAACAAAAAGACGAGCGTGAGCGGCACGCTAAACACGAACATCACGCTCACGGCGCCCACCACGGTGCCGATCGACACCAGAAGCTGCAGCAAGCCGCGCTGCATGCTCTCGGACATCTTGTCTAAGTCGTTGGTCGCACGGCTGACGACCTCGCCGGGACGATGCGCGTCAAAGTAGGCAAGCGGCAGACGGTTGAGCTTTTGTGCGATGCGGTTGCGTAGACGCAGGTTGAGGCGCTCGGCAACGCTCGACATCAAAAAGCTCTGGAGCGCGTAGAACGAGGCGGCGGCGGTCCAGATCATAAAGTAGATGAAGATGGTCCTGCCGCAGTTCTCCCAGGTAATGCTGAAGGTAGCGTTGTTGGCAAACGCCAGCTTCATGTGCCCCCACAGCTCATCGATCACGCGGGCGCTGTAAGCCGGCGCCGCGGTGTTAAAGATGACATAGAACACGATGCTCGCGAACACGATATAGAAGCGCCAATGGTCGCCGGCGGCCTCGCTCCACAGGCGGCGCACCGTCGCCCAGGTGTCGCGGGGCGTCTCGTCCTCGTCCTCGTCGTCAACGTCGCGCATGCGTTCCGCCTCGGCGCGGGCGCGCTCGTCCTCGGCGCGCTCGTTTTCCTCGTAGAGTGCCTGGCGGCGAGCCTCGCGCTCCGCCGCCTTGGCGGCTTCGTCCAGGCCGGGTGTGGCGCCCGTCTCCTCAACTGTCTCTGCAACCGCGGCATCCTCGGCGATGGCCTGCTTCTTGAGCTCCTCGGTCATGCTACTCACCTCCCTTCATCTGCGATTCCGCGATAGCACGGTACACCTCGCAGGTTTCCATGAGCTCGTCGTGCGTGCCTAGGCCCACGACCTCGCCATCCTTGAGCACCACGATCTGGTCGGCATGCAGAATGGTCGAGATACGCTGCGCGATGATGAGCACCGCGGCATCGCGTGTCTCGTCCTGCAGCGCATGGCGCAGGGCGGCATCGGTCTTAAAGTCCAGGGCCGAAAAACTGTCGTCGAAGATATACAAATCGGCATGCTTCATGAGTGCGCGGGCGATCGCCAGGCGCTGGCGCTGACCACCCGAGAAGTTCGTGCCGCCCTGGGCCACCGGAGTATCGAGCCCCTGCGGCTGGTCGAGCACAAAGGTGCTCTGGGCAACCTCCAGCGCATGGAGCATGTCAGCCTCGGTCGCCTCCTCGTTACCAAAGCGCAGGTTGCTCGCCACCGTACCCGAGAACAGCCACGCCTTCTGCGGCACGTAAGCGATATGCCCGCGAATCTCACCTTGCGAAAGGTCGCGCAAATCGACGCCGTTCAGGCGAATGGCGCCCTTCGTGGCATCATGGAAACGCAACAAGAGCTTGGCTACCGTCGATTTGCCCGATCCCGTCGAACCCACGATCGCGGTCGTCTGGCCACGGCGACAGGCAAAGCTCAGGTCGCACAGGGTGTCCTCGTCGGCATCGTCAAAACGGAACGACATATGGTCGAACACGGCCACAGCGTCGGCCCCATCTGCGGACTCAGGCGCCCCGTCGCCCAGCGTAGCTTTGCCGTCCACAATGCTCGGCTCGATTTCGAGCACCTGCTGCGCACGGTTGAGGCACGCCGCGGCGCGCGGAAGCGTTAGAATCACCATCTGCGCCATCATCACAAAGAACAGGATCAAGATCGCGTACTCCAGCACGGCCGAGATGCTGCCGATTTGCATGGCATGGGCGCCCACGCGGTTGCCGCCCACCCACAGCACCACCACCTCGGCGATGTTCATCAAAAAGAAGCTGGAGCTGTCGAGACCCACAAACAGGTGGTTGACCTTGATGGCGTTGGCCGCGTAATCGCTAAACACCTCGTCCAGGCGCTGCTCCTCGTGGCGCTCCTTGTTAAATGCGCGGATAACGCGCACGCCCACGATATTTTCGCGCAGCACCACGTTCATACGGTCGATAAAGCTCTGCAGGCGCATAAAGATCGGCGCGGCGTTGGCCACGGTAAAGACCGCCGCCACCAGCACGATCGCAACGACCACGCCCAGCAGCGTGCCCATGGCGGGATCGATAAACCAGGCAAAAATGATGCCCGCCACGGCCAAGAACGGTACCGGCAGCACCAACTGAATCGTCTGAAGGACAGCCTGCTGAATCACGTTGATGTCGTTGAGTGAGCGCGTGATCATCGAACCCGTGCCAAAGCGCTCAAAGTCGCTAGCCGCGAGTTCGAGCGACTTGTCGTACACGGCATTGCGGATATCGCAGGCCACGTTGGCGGCCAGGCGCGCCGAAAGATAGCAGCCCAGCACAGTGCCGCCGCTGGCCATGCCGGTCGCGATAAGCATGTACAGGCCGTTGCGTAAAATATAGTCGATATCGCCCGTGGTAATACCGGTGTTGACCATGTTCGCCAGCATCGTGGGAACCAACAGCGTACCGACGTTATCTATCAGCACCGCAAACAGCGTCACCGCAATCAGACCGCGGTACGGCCTCATAAACCTCATTAAGAGTCGCATGTGTCCCCCTCGCCCTTATCGTCAGTCTCGTTCTCGGCGGCTACCTGTTGTTTAAATGCCTCGCACTCTTCGTTCAGAACATGGGAGAACTTACCGACCAAGCGCATGATCTCGCGCTGCTCCCACGGCTCGAGCGCCTCGAATGCCTGCTGCTCGGCTTTTTGCGCCGGCAACGCGTAGCGCTTGGCAAACCGCACGCCTTCTTCGGTCAGTCGCACAACCTTGTTCTTACGACTGCCCTCGGCAAACTCCAACGTCGCAAGCCCTCGCGCCCTAAGCGTTTTAATCGCCGAATTGATGGTCTGTTTGCTGTAGAACCATTCACTCGTCAGCCGACTCACGGCAACGCTTCCGCCCGCTGCACTCGTGTCGACGAGCATCCAGTAGGTGCAGTCCGAAAGACCGCAGGTGCGTGCGAACTCCGAATAGATACGGTCAAGCCCGTTGAGCATCCGGTCGAAATCGACCAGGCTAACTGCACTATTCATCTCTCCCACCATTCGATTGTCCGAGTTTTGACCAATTTATATCTCTACATTAGTCCGAGTTTTGACTATCGTCAATAAGCTCGTTGTTTATGGTCGGCTCTACATAAGCATATCGACAAAAAAGACCGCCGGCGCGGGGGGGGCGGCGCCGGCGGTTGCGAGAGAATATCGAGTGTTGGCTGTTAAGCAGCGACGGCCTCGTAGACCGTGGCGCCCGAGAAGCTGTCGTGTAGGCTCTTGCCGCAGATCCACGGCAGTTCGACGACCTCGCAGACCGTGTTGACCAGCTCGGAGCAGTCAGTAAAGTGGCCCTTATCGTTGAGGGCCTCGCAATCCTGAACACGCCAATAGCCATCGGTGTGCGTGATGTAGTACTCGTGATCGTTAATCGACACGAAAGCGCGCGTCTTGGAACGCAGCAGCTTCAGAAATCCTTCGAAGTCGGTCTCGACGACATCTCCAGCCTGGAACATGATGTTACCTCCTGGCCCGGCGCCACCATGGCGCGTTGATAAACGTTGATACTCCTTTAGTAAAACCTTTATCAGAGCTTATGCGCGTATCATTTAGGCAAGTGGTAAAAAACCGCAGGGTAGACGGGATAAAACGTTTAATCATCCCACCGGTTTGTCACATTCTGGCTGAAGTTTTATGCAAACCAACTTTTCCACTTGGTAGCTTGCATTGTTTGGGGCCGACTGCGCGATTACGGTTTTGGCTCGGCGGGTAAGAACGAGGCATCGAAACCAATGTCAGGAGGACACATGGAGGCCATCGAAGCGCTCATCCACCGCCGCAGCTGCCGCAAATACAGCGATCGCCCCGTCGAGAAAGATAAGCTCGACCGCATCATCGAAGCCGGCCAGTACGCGCCCAGCGGCATGGGACGCCAGCCGGTCACGTTTGTCGCCGTCACCGACCCTGCAACCGTCGAGCGCCTCTCGCAGCTCAACGCCCAAGTTATGGGCAGCGAGGGAGATCCCTTCTACGGCGCCAAGACCGTTGTGGTGGTGCTCGTCGACCGCAGCGTGCCCACGCACCTGGAAGACGGCTCGCTCGCCATGGGCAACCTGCTCAACGCAGCCTATGCGCTGGGTGTCGATTCGTGCTGGATCCACCGCGCGCACGAGGTCTTTGACTCGCCCGAGGGACTGGAACTGCTGGCCAAGTGGGGTCTGCCCGCCGACGGAAGCCTGCGCGGTGTAGGCAATTGCATTCTGGGCTACGCCAAGGACACGCTACCCGAGCCCAAACCCCGCCGTGACAACGTGGTGTATGTTCCGCCGTTCTAACGAACGGCGGACCCGTTGACGCTGCGCGAGCCGCATTAACGCCAATCTGACGTTCAATTTCGAGGGCGCGACCAAAAGGTCAGCGCCCTCTCATTTCACGTCACCTTGGCGCAAATGCGGCCCGCTCGCTGTTGGTGCCTGACATCGAGTGAGCCGCTGTCTTGGGCAGCTAAAAGGCCCCGTCCCATATTTGCTGCCCCACTCGCAACTTATCTTGCCGATGGAGTTGTTGCCGTTTCGCTCGTCTGACTCGCATCGGCGTCGTCGCTTTGCCCGCCTTCGTCCTTTTGAGCATCGGCAATGGTGGCAGCAGCTGCGACCATACCGCGCTGGGGCGCCACACCCGTCTGGTCTTGTGCGCCTTCAACAAGCTCCGTGCCAGCATGCGCAAGTTCGGGCGATTTGAACATCGCGCCCAGACTCGCGCCGTCGCCGGCATATCCGAGCGCCGCGAGCGCGATGACAATCACCGCAACAACGACCGCGATCGGAACGTAGCGATGCCAGCCTGCGGGATTGAGGCCGCTACGGCGAGCAGCGCCACGGCTAATGTAGCCGAGCGTTCCATCGTGCTTGAGCTTTGAGCCCACCACGCGCCTTCGTCCCCACAACGAGGACTCGGCCTGCATGGCCAAGCGAGCGCTTGCCGAAGGATAGCCATATTTTGTGCGCTTGAACGAGCCGTCGAACCCCGAGGCGCTTTTGCCCCACGTCCGCGAAGTCGTACGCCGGCCGACCGGCGCCGCACTTCGCTTTGTTCGGTTCGTTTTTGAAGTCTCCGCCATACTCCCCCGCACGCCGTAACACAATCGAAACAATGCTTCTTTGGACTGTATCACACGCACCGCACGCGGTCACGGCGCCTCGCTCAGCGGTCGTTGTCCTTCAGCAGGCGCCATAAAGTCGTGCGGCTTATACCGAGCACCTCTGCCGCACGTGTCCTGTTGCCGTGAAGGTGCTGCAGGACCAACCGCGCGACATCGCGCTCGGTATCGGCCAGGGGACGCAAGATGTACAAATCGCTTTCGAGCGCCGGGGCGCCAAAGGTCGCGGTCTTGATAACGTCCTCCTGGGCAAGCACCTCTTTCGCCACGGCACGCTCCACCGTTCCAGCCCCCACTAATATATAGAGTCGTTCAGAGACTTCACGCAGCTGCAGGTAATTGCGGGGCCAACGGTACGCATCGAGCGTCTCTGCCGCGGCGGCGGACAACATGGGGGCACCCGTCTTAAACATATCTGCCAGATACCCCAGATAGCGCGCAACCTTTTCCGACGCGCCGCCCTGCTCGGCAATCGCCGGCGCCACACTCACTGCACAGGCCAGACGCTCGGTTACAAAAGCAGCCTGATCGCTTTCGCCGCCGCCCGGCATATCGTTTGCCGTCAACACCACATGGCAACGAGTTGCGAGCGCCGTGTCGATCATTGCGGACACGAGCTCGCGCAGACGTTGGGGGCCAACAGCATGCCAGCCGCCCATGCAAAGTGTCAGCCCCGTTTGGAATAGCGGCGATTCGGAACTTTTGAGCAGATGGCGCCAGCCGCGATCCGTAAGCTCATCGAGCGCAACGGACACAAAGGGCTGATCGGCATAGGGTCCATCCAGGTACAGGCGTTTTGCAATCTGATCCTGCCCCGCGCCCAGCTCGCCCTCGAGCATAAGGGGCACCCCACGCGCATAGCTCTCCCGTACGGGGGCAGCGACCGCCGCCGCGTCTTCGACGATGCCGTACGTGCTCGACGCGTAGCGAGCCTCGACTTCGTCGGCATTGAGCCACTCGATGCCCGCATGCGTCGCAGCGGCGCGCACCTCATGCGCCACGACCACCCAAAGCGCTCCGCGCTCCTTGGCCGTCGGGCGCACCGTCAAGCTCAACCGCACGCCCTCGTGGCTCATCACCAGGCGCGCCCCATCGCCCACGCGAGCGAGACGCTCGGAAACAAAAGCAGCGATATCCTGCTCGAGCGCCGCGTCACTCATAGTCGAGATCACAACGCCACCGCGCTCGTCGATTGCCAGCGCCGATGCTCCGGCTGCGGACAATGCCTCAATCAGAATCTGCAGCTTGGCATCGCTGTCCATGGTTCGTCCCGTCTCCAGCCGCGGCCCCATCTGAGACCCGGCATCTCAAGTGTTTCAAAATTGAACGATAGTGTTCACCAAACACTATAGGGCAGAAGTCGCCGTCCTGCGAGTATATGAGTTGCCCCGCATCGCCATCCTGGCGGGGCGATAAGAGCTCTTCGGGACCTATCAACCTGCGGACAAGCCATACCCGCAAGAGCTCCTATCGCTCCACCGCGGACATGCGCTCGCCAGCACGCAGCACGCAAATCAGCTACTTCTCTACCAGATTCCCAGCACGTGCTGCATTCCCAAACTCATGCACGCAATGCCAATCCAGCAGCAAAAGCCCAATGCGATGGGCTTGCCGCCCTTTTTGACCAGCTCGACGATATCGGTATTAAAGCCAATAGCCGCCATGGCCATCACGATAAAGAACTTCGACAGCTCCTTGATGGGTGCCGTAATGGATGCAGGAAGCTGAAGCACCGTGGTGATCACGCTCGCCAGCACAAAGAACAGCACGAACATGGGAAATGCGCGTTTAAGCGAGAACGTGCTTTTGGCGTCGCCGCCGGCCTTGCGCGCCAGATGCATCTGCCAGCATGCGAGAGCCAACGTAATGGGAATAATGGCCAGCGTCCTGGTGAGCTTAACCACTGTGGCGCTTTCGAGCACATTGGCGCCGGGATGCATGCTATCCCAGGCGCTCGCCGCAGCCGTTACCGACGAGGTGTCGTTGATGGCGGTGCCGGCAAACAGGCCAAAGCCCTCGTTGGTCAGCCCGAGCATGCCGCCGAGCGTCGGAAACACGAGCGCCGCGATAACGTTAAACAGGAAGATGACCGAAATGGCTTGGGCAATCTCGCGATCGTCGGCATCGATGACGGGCGCGGTCGCAGCGATGGCCGAACCGCCGCAAATCGACGAGCCCACACCCACAAGCGTCGCAATCTTGCCCGGCACGTTCATAACGCGGCAGAGCACGAAGGCGATGACAAGCGAGGTCGAGATCGTCGCCACGATAATCGGCAGCGACTGGGCGCCCTTGGACAGAATCTGGGAGAGGTTCATGCCAAAGCCAAGCAGGGTAACCGCGTACTGCAAGACTTTTTTAGACGTATAGGTGACACCGGCGGCGAGCTGTTCGCGACGATTCTTGGGAAAGACGAGCGCCAGGACCATGCCAAAGAGAATGGCAAATACCGGACCGCCGACCACCTCAATTTGTTTGCCGAGCAACGTCGCGGGAATGGCGATAATCAGGCAGAACAAGACGCCTTTCCAGCGCTCGCGTACGATATTTGCCAGTTGCATATGGGAGTCCTTCTTTCTATTTCACGTTTGCGACGGCTTATGATACGGCAATGTTGAGCACAGCCCTGCGCAAATACAGACTAAAATGCCTCAATAGTTCTCGGGCAACAGCCGAATTACCCACCGCGGAGAGCTGGTTCGCGGCATAATAAACAACTGACATATGAGTTTGATAGAACAGTTGCGAGGCGCAATGGAAGAATCGATGCACATCGGCGAGCAGGAAACGAGCCTACAGGACCAGTCCTACCACACCATTCGGCGCAAAATCGTCTACCTGGACTACAAGCCGGGCGAAAAGCTAGGCGTCAAGCAGCTTTGCGATGACCTGGATATGGGACGCACCCCTGTGCGCGAGGCGCTGGTGCGTCTGGCGCAAGAGGGTCTGGTGCGCACCGTGCCCCAAAGCGGCACCTATGTCTCGCCCATCAACCTCACCTTTGCCGAGAGCGCCTGCTACATTCGCGAACACTTGGAAAAACAGGTGATTGTGGAGTGCTGCGCCCGTGCCACCTCGGCAGGCATCGAGCAGCTCGACCGAGCCATCGCGCTGCAGGAAAAGGCCATGGCCGAAGAGGATCGCATCGGATTCTTTTTAAGCGACAACCTCATGCACCGCATGATCTTTAGCATCGCGTGCCGCAGCACCGTGTGGTCGTGGCTCGAGGCGACCAATGCCGACCTGGAGCGCTTCCGCTGGCTGCGCGCCGCCACGCAGAGGCTCGACAATCAGGAGATTGTTAACGAGCACAAGCAAATCCGCCGCGCCATCGCCGGCCGCGACCCCATCGAGGCGAGCTTTTTGGTCAGCAAGCACCTGCATATGATGTTCCGCAACCAGACCGAGGTCCTGGACCAATATCCCAAGTATTTCGAGACCAGCAAGCTCCGCTAACCTGCCAAAACCACCACAAAGGGGGCAGGCACCTTTGTGGTGGTTTCTCCACACAAAAAGGCCCAGCTCCGTCTGATGACACGGAGCCGGGCCTTAATCGTAAGGATAACGGAACTCGATTACTCGACAGTAACGCTTTTCGCCAGGTTACGAGGTTGGTCAACGTCGCAACCGCGCAGGATGGCCACCTCGCGGGCGAGCAGCTGCAGCGGAACGCTCGCCGTGATGGGGCTGAACACGTCACGGACGGACGGCACGCGAATGATACAGTCGGCAATCTTGTTGATTTCCTCGTCGCCCTCGGTAGCAACGACGATGACCTTGGCGCCGCGAGCCTTGCACTCCATGAGGTTCGACACCGTCTTATCGTACGTTGCGCTCTTGGTTGCCACCGCGATGACAGGGAAACCCGGATCGATCAGCGCGATGGGGCCGTGCTTCATCTCGCCGGCGGCATATGCCTCGGCATGCAGGTAGCTGACCTCCTTGAGCTTAAGCGCGCCCTCATAAGAAATGGCGGCGCCCATGCCGCGACCCACGAACAGCGCGGACTGCGCGTCCTTGCACACAAGCGCGGCCTCGTGCACGGCCTCGGTCTGCGTATCCAGGATCCACTGGATCTGCTCGGCCGTATCGGAAAGCTCGCGGAACAGCATGCGCGTCTGCTTGGTGGTCAAGCGGTACTTGACCTGCGCCAGCAGCAAGGCCAAAAGCGTGAGGCTCACGACCTGACCGATGAAGCTCTTAGTCGAGGCGACTGCAATCTCCTTGTTGGCCTTGGTGTAGATGACGCCGTCGCTTTCGCGCGCCACCGGGCTGCCCACCACGTTGGTGATGCCAAAGACCTTGGCGCCCTTGATGCGCGCATCGCGAATGGCGGCAAGGGTGTCGGCCGTCTCGCCCGATTGGGACACGGCCACGACGAGCGTTGTCGGCGTGATGATGGGGTTGCGGTAGCGGAACTCGCTAGCCGCCTCAACCTCGGTAGGAATACGAGCCCAGCCCTCAATAAGGTTCTTTGCGATGAGTCCGGCGTGGTAGCTGGTGCCGCAGGCAATCACATATACGCGGTCGATATCGTTGAGTTCCTCGAGCGAAAGGCCCAGCTCGTCGATATCGAGCTCACCGGCAGGGGTCATGCGGCCCACCAGCGTGTCGCGCACCACGCGCGGCTGCTCGTGAATCTCCTTGAGCATAAAGTCGGGATAACCGCCCTTTTCGGCCATGTCCAGGTCCCAGTCGATATGGGTGATTTTGGGCTCGATAACGTTGCCGGCCTCGTCGGTATACTCGACGCCCGCGGGCGTGAGCTTGGCAAACTGACCGTCTTCGAGCACCACGACATCGCGGGTGGCATCGATAAGCGCGATCACATCGGAGGCAACGTAGGAGCCGGTCTCGCCCACGCCGACCACAATCGGGGAGTCCTTGCGGGCAACAGCGATCACGCCAGGTTCGTCGGCGCACACGGCGGCCAGGCCATAGGCGCCCACCACGTGGGTGCAGGCCTCGCGCACGGAAGCCATCAGGTCGCGCGTCTCGGCATAGGCCTCTTCGATCAAGTGCGCGAAGACTTCGGTATCGGTCTCGCTCTTAAAGTGATGGCCGCGGCCCTCCAGCTCTTCGCGCAGCTCGGCGAAGTTCTCGATGATGCCGTTGTGGACGATGGCGATGCGACCATCGCAGCTGGTGTGGGGATGGGCGTTGACAACGGAAGGCTTGCCGTGAGTGGCCCAGCGGGTATGGCCGATACCGCAGGTAGCGTCGCTGTCGATATTGGAAAGCTCGCTCTCCAGGCCCGCAACCTTACCCACGCGGCGGATGACGTCGAGGTGAGCCGCGGCGCCCTCGCCCACCTCGAGCGCGACGCCCGAGGAGTCATAACCGCGATATTCCATACGCTTAAGGCCCGTGACCAGAATGTTCTTTGCAATATCAGAGCCGGTGTAGCCGACAATTCCGCACATAGGATAAATCCCTTCGCTCGCGTGACTGCAAAACGCCCACGCACGACGGGCGCTGAGACGTATAACGTCCGAGTATTGTACTCACACAAACGCAAGCTGATATACCAGAAGTGGTATCTTAAACTGGATACCACTCGATGCACACACCCTACCACCACAACGGTGACAGGCACCTTTGCGGTGGTTGGCACTCCCCTAGGGACGCAGGCGGCGCTCGAGCCGATTGCCCAGGGCCGTGAGTGCCATAACAATGACGTAGTAGACCACGGCCACCACTAAAAACGGTTCAAAGGCTCGATAGGTGAGCGCCTGCACGCTCTGGGCGGCGCGCATCATATCCATCAGGCCGATGGTTGCCACCAGCGAGGAGCTCTTGAGGACCGTGATCACTTCGTTGACCAGAGCAGGGGCAATCGAGCGCATCGCCTGCGGAACGATGATCTTGCGCATCATGGGAACATAGCGAAGCCCGATGGCCCGAGCGGCATCGTACTGCCCCCTGTCAACGCCCTCGATACCACCGCGCACCGTCTCGGACACCGTCGCTGAGCCGTTGAGCCCCAGTGTAATGGCACCGGCGGCAAACATCGAAATTTTGAAGCCCGTGAGCTGCGGCGTCGCAAAGTACGCCAAAAAAAGTAACACGATGAGCGGCACGCCGCGAAAGATAGAGGTGTAGAAGTTGAGCACCGCACGCAATGGGCGACAGGGCAAAACCTTGAGCACGGCAATGAGAAAGCCCAGGACGAGTGCTATGGCCAGCGCGGCGGCCGTCACCTGACAGGTCACGACCAGGCCGCTCATAAACATCGGTATATATGGTTCTAGCAGTTCAAACTTCATCAGCATGCCCTTGGCGCGCGCCTCACCGGCTCGCTATTTTCCGGCAACCGTCGACGTACCGGAAGCGGAATAGTCGCCGTTCCACATGAAGTCGGCGCCCACATACTGCTTGATGCAGTCATCGATGGTGCCGTCCTCGAGCATCTCGCCGATGCATTCGTCAAGCGCCGCGACAAATCCGGCACCCTTCTTGGCCATCAGGCGGTACACGCCCACGTGATCGCTCGCCTCGGAGCGATCGAGCAGGCCCAGCACCAGGCCCTCATTCGCATCGCGCATGGACTGGCCCTCGGCGCCGTCACACAGGTAGGCATCGATGCGCCCGGCGAGCACCTCTTGCAGGCACTGGTCGCCACCGTCGTACGTGTGAATATCAGCATCGGGCATGACCTTGGCGATGAACTTGTTCTGCACGGTACCGGTGGTGCAGGCGATAGACTTGCCGGCGAGGTCCTCAACGCGCTTGACGGGATCGCCGCCGAGCGTGAGAACGCCCACAAGCGGCTGATAGTAGCCGCGCGTGAAGTCATAGGTCTGCTCGCGCTCTTCGTTGGAGCTCATCGCCATGGTAAAGGCCTTGTCATCGCTCTGCACCGATGCAAGCGTGGCGGCAAAGTCCTGCGGCTCAAAGTCGTAAGAAAAGCCCAAGCGCGAGGCCATCTCGTCAGCGATAGCGATGTCCAGGCCGACAACCTTCTGTTTGCCGTCCGACTGCGTCTCCAGATAGCGATAGGGCGCAAAGGCATCGTCGCCCACAAAGGTGAGCTTGGCGCCCTTGATATCGTCGCCCGCAACCGCAGCAGAACCAGCGGCAGAGCCCTTGTCAGCGCCACTGCCAGCGCAACCGCTCGCCGCAACCATTGCAGCACCGGCGATCAAACCCAGGAAATCACGACGAGAAACAGCGCGAGTCATACCAAAGCCTTTCAATCTACGTTCAAAGCGGCTTCTATTGTAGACACTCCACTGTTTAGCGAGCAGCCCAGCTGCGGCAAAACCACCACAAAGGGGACAGGCACCTTTGTGTGGTCTGGACTCCGGTGTTTGCCCAGATAAAACCTGCCAAAATAAACCTGCCCCTAATTGGTAGGTTTTGACACCCTGGGAACGGGCGATGCTACAATCTGACTCGTACTTGAAACGCATCAAAGGGGCCGCTATGGCAAAGGTAAAAATCAGCGACGTCGCGCGCGAGGCAGGAGTCTCACTGGGCACGGTATCCAACGCGCTCAACCACCCCGAAAAGCTGCGCCCCGAGACCCTCAAGCTCATCAACGAGACCATCAATCGCCTTGGCTACCTGCCCAACCAAAGTGCTCGTCAGCTCGCGGGCGGCGCCACCAAGTCCTTTGGCCTGGTCCTCCCCCGTCTCGACCATGGCTTCTCGCTCCAAATTGCCAGCGGCGCCCATAACGAGGCCCGCAAGCACGGCTATGACCTGCTCATCGCCAACGCCGATAACGACGACATCCTCGAGGACCACTACCTGCGCTATTTTATGGGCACGCAGATGTCCGGTGTCATGGTTCAGCCTATGGCGTCCCCCGATTGGCACCCCGCAATGACCAAGATGCCCGTGCCGATCGTCCATCTGGACATCCACTGCTCCGAACCCGGTTACTACGTGGCCGCCGACAACGAGGCGCAAGGGCGCATTATCGCCGAGCTCGCCATCACCCGCGGCGCGCGCCATATCACCGTTGTGGGCAGAGCGGCATTTATGCAGCTCACCCTGCGCGTACTTGGCATTCATAAGGCCCTCGTCCTGCATCCCGATATCAAAATTGAGGTCATTGACGCCGGAGAATGGAATACCGCTGCCGATGGTTACAGCATCGGCGCTCAGATTGCCGAGCGCTCTACCGGCGAGCGTCCCGATTTTGTCATCGGCCTTACCGATGTATTGGCCTCGGGCGTTATCTCGGCGTTGACCGACAAAGGCATCTCCGTCCCCGAACAGGTTCGCGTGGCCGGCTGCGACGGCAACCCGCTTGCATGGAGCGGGTCGGTCCCCCTCACCACGGTGGCACCCCCGGGCTACGAGATTGGCCGCAAGGGTGTCCAGCTGCTCATGGAGCAAATCGAGAACAAGGCGCCGGCAAAAACCAAGCACATCCGCATTGGTTCCGCAGCTCGAACCGTTACCGCGGTCACAGCCGCCGAGGACATCAACCGTCAGGAACTCGTGCGGCCGTTCCTCTTGGAGCGCGCCAGTACCCAGGCGAGCAGCCAAGCCGAAGCCACCGCCATCAACCTCGGCGCGTATCTATAGCACGTCGGTCAGTATGCCAAAACGCCGCTTAAGCAAAAGAGGCCCGACCATTGCCGGACCTCTTTTGCTTAAGCGCAAGGTCAGCCGATTGCTCGTTTCAACTCCGCAATTGTCTAGCGCACGGCCTTGACCGCCGCCGTCAGATCGAACAACGTGTCGAGCACGGCCTCGCAGCCATCCACCACGTCCTGCGGCAGCGGCACGATATCGGGGACGGCAAAGACGTGGCAGCCGGCCGTGATACCCGAGACGCAGCCGTTGCGCGAATCCTCGACCACGGCACATTCCTCGGGAGCGAAGCCCGCGCGCTCGCAGGCAAGCAGGTACATCTCAGGGTTGGGCTTGCCGTGCACGACGTCCTCGCCACAGGTCACCGTTTCAAACTTGTCAAAGAGGCCGACCATCTTAAGGTTGCGCTCCGCCGTAACGTGGCGCGACGACGTCGCAAGGCCCACGTGATAGCCCGCAGCCAGCAGCTCGTCTAGACACTCGGCGGCGCCGGCCTTAAGCTCCAGTTCGGTCTTGACTATCTCGTCGCGAATCTCCTTGTGGCGGACATAGATCGCCTCGGCGGTTTCGCGACTACCGTAATGTTCATCAAGGATGTCCATGACATCGGGCAGCGTGCGGCCGATAAACTGATGGATCAGAGCATCATCAATCGCGATCCCCAGCTCGGCAGCGCCCGCTTTCCATGCCTTGATGCCTAAACGCTCGGTATCGACCAGCGTTCCGTCCATGTCAAAAATAACAGCCTTGATCATATCGGCCCCCTCACCGGATTGCATTACTGCCACTCTACCGCACTTTACAAACTTGTATATAACGTATATAGCATATTGCACTTTCGTTACATAAGCGGAAGTCTTATGACAGGCAGCTCGGTAGGATTATAGTTTTCGACCGAGTACTCAATGGTAAGGATCGTTTCATGCTTTCAGACACTACTGCACCTGCAGAGGAGCTTCAGGACAAACTCGCGACGCTCGAGCAGTTGCTTTTGGCATACGGACGCGTCGCCATCGGCTTTTCCGGTGGCGTCGATAGCAGCTTTTTGGCCGCGGTCTGCGCCCGCATTATGCCTGCCAGCACGCTTCTCGTTCACCTCACCACGCCGCTCATCGGCACGCCCGAACAAACCTCGTTTGAGCGATCCGTTGACGGACAAACCAATGAGGGGCCGCATTTTAAGCTCCCCGTGCTCAATCTTTCGGTCGATCAGCTGCAGCTCCCCCAAGTAGCCTGCAACGACGCCAATCGCTGCTACCACTGCAAGCAGGCCGGCTTTACCGCCATCGTCAACCACGCCAAGTCGCTGGGCTTTTCCACCGTCATCGATGGCAGCAATGCAAGCGATCGCGGTGACTACCGCCCCGGCATGCGCGCGGCAGAAGAGCTCGGCGTACGCTCCCCTCTCATGGAGGTCGGCTTTACCAAGAACGAAGAGCGCGAGCTGTTGCGTGCATGGGGCTATCCCGTTTGGAGCCTGCCGGCGGGAGCCTGTCTTGCCACGCGCGTCCCCACGGGCGAGGAGCTTACGCGCGAGAAGGTCGATTTGATCCGCGCCTGCGAGGATTACCTACACGATCTTGGTCTGGCGCAGGTTCGCGCGCGCTTGGTCGGCGGCTGCATGCATATCGAAGCCGCACCCGCAGATGTCGTCAAGATTGCCGCCCTCGGCGGCACCGCCGTCGATACCGAGGGCAAGACCCCGCTGCCCGCTGCGATCGAATCGGCCCTGCGCGACCTAGGCTGCGGCCACATCTCCCCCGAGGTCACCCCCTACATCCACGGCAACATGAACCAATAGCGCTTCCCGATGAGTTGCGGTGGAATAGTTCCTGTCTTGCGGCCAATCGGGCACAAACAGGAACTATTCCACCGCAACTTCGTTTGGCGGGCATTGACCCGCAGACCTGCCAATAAGGGACAGGTTCATTTTGGCAGGTTTTATCTGGGGAAACGCAGACAGGGCCGCGACACCTCTATGGCGTCGCGGCCCTTTTCCTTGGAGAAGGATCGATTGATTGAACGGGATGACCGTTCTAGTCTTCGAGTCCGCCATTGATGAGCTCCGCGATCTCAACGGGATCGGTGCTCGCGAGAGGCGGCGGTATACCCAATCGTCACTTGGTTGGCGGATACCAATCCCGTGGAAGTCTTCCTTACAACACAGACCTGACCGCAGCTTCGATACCGTCGGAGTCCAAACCGTACTTGTGCAGCAAATCGACCGCAGGGCCGGACTCGCCGTACACATCGCGCACGCCGACGCGTCGTATCGGCACCGGATGCTGCTCCGCGAGCACCGAAGCCACGGCCTCGCCAAGACCACCGATAATCGAATGTTCCTCGGCGGTGACCACGCGACCGGTCTTCTTGGCGCTGGCAACCACCAGGCGCTCATCAAGTGGCTTGATCGTGTGCATGTTGATGACCTCGGCGTCAATACCATCGGCAGCGAGCGTCTCGGCAGCCTCAAGCGCCTCGGCGACCATGAGGCCGCATGCGACGATAGTCACATCGGACCCCTCGCGCACGACCACGCCGCGGCCAATCTTGAACTCATAGTCCTCGCGGTCGTTGATGACCGGTGTTGCCAGGCGGCCGAAACGCATGTAGACCGGACCCTCAAACTCATAGGCGGCGCGCGCGCAAGCACGAGCCTCGATGTCATCGGCGGGAACGATCACCGTCATCCCCGGGATCGTGCGCATGAGCGCAATGTCCTCACAGCACTGATGCGTGGCGCCGTCTTCGCCGACCGAGATGCCCGCATGCGTGGCGCCGATTTTGACATTGAGGTGCGGATAGCCGATGGAATTACGAACTTGCTCGTACGCGCGGCCGGCGGCGAACATGGCAAAGGTGCTCGCAAAGGCAACGTGGCCCGTGGTCGCAATGCCGGCGGCAAGTCCCATCAAGTTGCTTTCGGCAATGCCGGCATCGTAGAAGCGCTCAGGGTGCGCAGCCTTAAACTTACCGGTCTGGGTGGCGGCGGCCAAATCGGCATCGAGAACCACAAAGTCATCGCGCTCATTGCCCAGCTCGACAAGTGCCTCGCCATAGCTAACGCGCGTGGCGACTTTCTTGACGTCTGCCATTAGAGCTCCTCCCCTGCTGCTGCGAGCTCGGCCATGGCCTGCTCAAACTGTTCATCGTTGGGTGCCTTGCCGTGCCAGCCCACCTGGTTTTCCATAAAGGAAACGCCCTTGCCCTTCACCGTCTCGGCGATAATGGCCACAGGCGAGGCGCTCACTTTGCGCGCCTCGGCAAAGGCGGCGGCAATCTGCGCCATGTCGTTACCGTCGGCGAGCTCGATCACATGCCACTTAAAGGCGCGGAACTTGTCGGCAAGTGGCATAGCCGAGTTAACTTCGTCGATACTACCGTCAATTTGCAGGCCATTGTGATCGACGATAGCGACGAGGTTATCCAGGTCGTGGTTGCCGGCGAACATAGCCGCCTCCCACACCTGGCCTTCCTCGCACTCGCCGTCGCCTAACAGCGTGTAGACGCGGTAATTGTCACCCCAGTGCTTTGCGGCAAGTGCCATTCCAACCGCGGCGGAGATACCCTGACCGAGCGATCCGGTAGACATGTCGACGCCCGGCGTGTCATTCATATTGGGATGACCCTGCAGGCGGCTGCCGATATGACGGAGCGTCTCGAGCTCCTCCTTGGGAAAAAACCCGCGCTCGGCGAGCACGGCATAGAGCGCCGGAGCGCAATGTCCCTTGGAGAGCACAAAGCGATCGCGCTCGGCGCGGCTCGGATTCGCCGGATCGACATCCATTTCCTCAAAGAAGAGGTAGGTCATAATGTCGGCGGCGCCAAGCGATCCGCCCGGATGCCCCGACTTGGCGGCGTGAACCGCAGTCACGACACCCTTCCTGACCTCATTGGCGACCTTCGCCAGTTCCTGGTTAGTCATACGAATTCCTCTCTTGAGAACAACCCCGGCACTGGATAATGCGATGCCGGGGCAATTCACTCGTTTAAGGCGGCGCATTCATTCTGAATCGCCTTCTGGTCCATATACGTGTGGGCGATACCCACGGTACAGACGGCACCGCCTGCGATCCTCATTTTTCAGATGGCGTGCCAGACGGAAATTTCACCCTAAAACACAAAAGCCCCAAGTCAACAAAAGCTAGGAGCCTTTGCCAACTTGGGGCATTACGAGTCGCCGCCGTACAGGCAACGACGACCCTTACTCCTTCTGTCATCAACCGATATGGACGAATCGGCTTGTCCGGTTACGGCAGGATGTGGAATCCAAGCGTTTCGATATCACGCGCGAAACCCTTAACGGTGTCGAGCGAATACTCCATGAGGTCCTTACCGACGTTCTTGCGCTTGGCCAGAATGCCGTTGGGAACCGTAATGATCTGGCACCCCACGGACTCGGCCTGATAGATATTCAGCAGCTCACGGGTAGATGCCCAGAGCACCTCACACTGCGGCTTTGCCGCGGCCTTTTTGACAGACTCAGCCATCAACGGCAGCGGATCAACGCCGGTATCGGCAATACGGCCGGCGAAGATAGAGATGATAGACGGCGTCTCAGCGGAGACAGCGTCCACAAACTCATCGACCTGCTCGGGAGTAAAGATCGTCGTAACGTTTACCTTAATGCCGTCAGCGGAAAGACGTTTAACGAGCGCCGCGGTCGACTCACCCTTGGTATTGAGTGCGGGAATCTTGACATACACATTGTCAGCCCAAGTCGCAATCTCGCGAGCCTCGGCCTCCATACCCGCCTCATCGTCCGCAAAGACCTCAAACGAAACCGAGACATCGGTGATGTGCTCGAGCACGGTCTTGGCAAACTCGCGATAATCGGTCACGCCACCCGCCTTCATAAGCGATGGATTAGTCGTAAAGCCCTGAACGTTACCGTTCTCGGCCATGTCGAGCATGCCCTCGAGATTGGCACCGTCGGCAAATACCTTGATTGCCATAATGTACTCCTTACATACATGATGATATAGAAATGTACGGACTGAATTGTTTGTCAAAAGTGCCGCCGCGTCAGAGCGGGACGGAGAACTCCTTAATCGAGTTCGATCTCGAGGTGATAGAGGTCGGCGCGGTAGAACGACTCCACATACTCACGGGGCACATTCTGCTGGTCATGAGAAACCCTCGTAATGTTAAGCAACGGAGCACCGGCGCTGATGCCCAAAAGCTCGGCCTGCTCGTCGGTAGCAACGCAAGCTCCAATCTTTTGGCTCACACGGCTCCAGCGAATATCGCACGAGTTATTGAGATAAGAGCGAAGCGATTCCTTGGAAAAGTCGCGCTCCGCAATATGCGGAACATAACCGTCTTCGTAATAAATCGTCTCCAGATAGAATGAGCGATCGCCCGACACGCGCACACGGCGAAGGCAAAAGGCCTTTGTGCCCTCAGCCAAGCCCAGCTCGTGGGCAACGTGCTGAGGCATGGTTACAACGCCAGACTCAATCAAACGTTTTTGAGGCACTGCAAACTCGTCCACATTCTTTTTGATATAGCTCGAGACACGCTTAGGCGAGCTAAGTGGCACGTTGGCAATAACCTCGGATCCGCGGCCGCGCTTCTTCTCAATCAAGCCATTATTAGAAAGCAGCTCCATCGCTTTGCGCGCCGTTGCACGCGAAACGTCATAGCGCTTCATAAGATCGCTTTCGGAGGGAATGTAATCGCCAATCTTGTAGGCACCGCTCGTAATTCCCTGGAACAAGATATCGTACAGCTGAGAGTACAGCTGTTCCTTGCCGCTAAAATCGAGCTCAGACGTATCGGTCATCATCCCTCCCCTATCTGGACTAATTCTCTAAATCCTTGATATCAGGTGCTGTCTTTTAACAAATGTTAACTGCATAATCTCAAAAGACACACATCGATAACGCTGCCCGCGTATATTCCACTCCAGCCGAGCATACTCCACCGACTCACCACCATCTTGGGGCATTCTTTATGCAAAGAATGCCCCGGACTGCCTCTAGCGCGCGCCGAAAAGCTTGCGCGGGCTGGCACTCGCGCCGATACGATCGGCACCGGCGCCGGACATAAGTGCAAGATCTTCTTTCGTGCGAACGCCGCCCGATGCCTTGACCTTTACACGGCCGCCCAACTCTTGAGCAAACAGATAGACATCCTCAACCTGGGCACCAGCCGTACCAAAGCCCGTAGACGTCTTAATAAAGTCTGCGCCGGCAGCCTCGACGGCATGACAGATCGGCTTTTTGGTTTCCTGCGCCAAATAGCACGTTTCGACAATGACCTTGAGCGTCGCATTGGGCACGGCCTCGCGCACGGCTCGAATATCGTCCTCGATGGCCTGGTAATCGCGGGCTTTGACCATGCCCTGGTCAATCACCATGTCGATTTCGGAGGCACCGTTGGCGTAGGCATCGGCCGCTTCGGCCGCTTTCGCAGCGCTCGTCATATAGCCAAGAGGAAAAGCGATGACCGTGGTGAGCGCAAGGTCGGGATAGGCCTTGTGAGCACGGGCGATATACGAAGGCGGGATACATGCGCTGGCACAACCGTACTCGAATGCCTCGGCGCAAACGGCATCAATCTGATCCCAGGTCGCCGTCGGCTTAAGCAATGTGTAGTCAATGCGCGAGCAGAGGTCCTCATCGGTTAACTCTGCCCCCGCCTTGGCGGCAATGGCGGCAACCGACGAAGGATCGTCCAGATACTCATCGACCTTGGCCAAAAAGCCCGGATAGTCAACGGTATCGACATTGGTCACGTCAAGCTCAATGGTATGACCCAGCTCAAACGTATCATAGCCGCGGTTTTTGATGCGGTCGACAAGGATATCCAAATCGACCAGGTCGTCGCCCTTGCTACGATCTTCGAGCACATCGCCCTTGTGATAATGCGTCACAATGTGCGCAAGATGACGCGTCGGCTTAAGATCGCGAGCACGGTAGCGCTTGCTGATCATAACGGGATCGGCGACAAGACGAATCGTGAGCACACGATAGCCGTGCTTGTCTGCCAGCTCGGCAAGCTTGTCGTGCTGCTTGGCGGAAAACGGATAATCGCACATAATCTGCGGCCCATCCGCCATGGCGACATCGAGGCGACGGAACCACTCCTGAAGAGCGTTCGCATCAACCTGCGCCTTTTCCTCGGCATTGTTAAAGCCGTACGTATCCCAATACTCTTCTTTAACGTCGTCAAGCGAGACGCTCAAAAAGCTCTCAGATGTATGGCGAGCCTTGATGCGATCTGCCAAATCGGTTTTGCCCGTAGCCGGAGGTCCGGCAAGCAAAATCAGCGTCTTTTCCATGCTAGGAAACCCTTCTTACTACCCGATTATTTGCCACGAAGCTGGTCTTTGGAGATAGCAAGCATCTCGGTAACCTTGTCCATGTAATACTTGATAGCCTCATCGTCTTTCGCTTCGGCGGCAGCCGCACGCTTCTTGTTGTACAGCTTGACCAGTGCCGCAGACGCCTTGCCCATCGTGCGATTGACTTCCAGGCTTTGCTCGTATGCCTCAACGGCCTCGTCGACCATGTTGGCATCGGCATAAAGCTTGCCAATCTCGTTTAGAACGTTTGCGGCAGCGACGCCCTCCTTGCCCTCGAGCTCGGAACGCTTTGCCTTAACGGCGTCGAGAACGGCATCTCGATCGAGAACGGGTGCGGTCTCGGCTGCAGCGGAGGCCACCTTCTCCTTTTTCTTGCCAAATCCAAACAAACCCATTGGAAACCTCCACTAGCAGTAATAAACGAAGGGGGTTGTTCCCCTGCCGGGGACCAGGCACAGGAACAACCCCCTTAAAGAAAGACTTGGACCTTCGTCAGGCGCTACAAGAATCCTTATGCGATACCAAAGACGCTGAGGATGGACTTGATGGCCATGAAGAAGAAGCCGGTGACGACGGTGTCGACGTCGGTGCAGGTCATGTTCACGAAGCCAATCTGAGCGAGCATCGGGGACAGGAGCGCAGGCAGGATCATGATGAAGATGCCGTGGAAGATGCAGCCGATGATGGCGCCGCGACGACCGTCGATGGCGTTACCGAAGACACCAGCAGTGCCGCCGGCGAAGAAGTTGGACATAACACCGGGGATGACGAGGGTGCCCATGAGGCCGGTGATAGCCATGCCGATCAGCGAGCCAAGCGTGGTGAACACAAAGCCGAAGATAACGGCGTTAGGGGCATAGGTGAACAGGACAGGGCAGTCCAGAGCGGGGCGCGCATCGGGGACGAGCTTCATCGAGATGCCCTGGAAGGCGGGGACGAGCTCGGCGAGCAGCAGGCGAACGCCGGCGAGCAGGACGTACAGACCAACGACGAACTGCATGGCCTGGAGGAAAGCGTAGACCATGAAGTTGGTGGCGCCGCAGTAGTCAGCAGCAGCAGCGGGACCAGCGAAAGCAGCGACGACCAGGTAGAAAACGATCATGACCAGGCCGACAGCAGCGTAGGTATCCTGGAGGAAGGACAGGGACTGCGGAATCTCGAGGTCCTCGGTGGACTTGGACTCCTTGCCGCCAGCGAGCTTCTTGGTGATGCTTGCGATAAGGGCGGTGAACATATAGCCAAAGGTGCAGAAGTGACCCAGGGCAATGTCATCGGACTCGGTGATCTTGCGGACAACGGGCTGAGCGAAGGCAGGCATGAGGGTAGCGAAGGCGCCACCGACGATGGAGCTGACGACGATCAGGGGGATACCGCGCAGACCGCAGAAGAAGGCGAACACGACGCAGAGCGTGGACTCCCACAGAAGGGCCTGGCCAGTCAGGAACACATACTTAAACTTGGTGAAACGAGCGAGAATGATGTTCACCACGAAGATGCCAGCGAGGCAGATGGCGATCTCGGAGCCAAGGCCGAGGTCGGTCATTGCCTGACCGTTGATGCCCTCGATGGAAGCGACGACGGCGGTCATGCCGTTGAAGCCGAAGGCGGAGTTGAACATATCGCCAAAGTAGGCAAGAGAGCCCTGCATGACGCTCGAGCCGGCAGCCAGAACAAGGAAGCCGAGCATCGTCTTAAACGTGCCGAGCAACACATCGTTGGCCGACTTCTTCTGAAGCACAAGGCCCAGGCAGGCGACGAGACCGATAACAACGGCGGCCTGCGTCAGGATGTTATTGATAATAAACTCAAGAACAGCCATGTTGTACACCCCTTTTTCTCATGTACATTTCTATCAATCTAGGCGAAGAGGCCCTTACTCTAGGACGCCCATCTCCTTGAGCACCGGGGTCAGCTTTTCCTCGATTTCCTTCTTATCGACAAGACGCTTGAGGAACACGCAGGGAAGACCGGTGTTGTAGCTTTCGATCTGCGTCTTGAAGTTCTCGGCAGCGACGATCATGTCGAAGCCCTTAGAGGCGCCCGCGGCGCTGGAAACGCTGTCGTGGTCCATCTTGCACTGGACCCCGAGCTTCTTCATGACCTGCTCAATAGCCATCTGGCAGGCAAAGCTGCTTCCAAGACCATTGCCGCAGCAGCACAAAATCTTGACCATGTTCATTTCCTTTCCTTTGGGGGCGCGTGCCCCACCTCGGGGTAGATGCGGGCAAACACATAGGCTCGCCCGCACCAAGCGACACTGTTTTATGCCGCCGCACCCGTAAATGCCTGATAAATCTCGTCGGCATCATCAGAAGCGACGATCTGCGCAATCTTGTCCTCATCCATAAAGATGCCAGCAAGTACCTGCATAGCCTCAATATGTGAATTGGAATCCTCTGCCGCAAGTGCGACCAAAAGACGAACATCGAAGCTGTCTTCCGAGAACCTAACGGGCTTCTTCAGAACCGTCACGGCAAGCTGACCTTTAATGCAGCCATCCTCGGGGCGACCGTGAATCAGCGCGACGTCTTCGGTGAGCACATAGTAGGGACCCATCTCGTTGGTGGCGCGGATAATCTCATCCGCATAGCGATCCTCGACGTAACCGCCCTCGTTGAGCGGAGCGACGGCGAGCTTGATCGCGTCCTGCCAGGAATCGACAGAATCGGCAAGGCGAACGTTTTCGCGCTTGAGCATCTCCGTAATCTGCATCGGTGCGCCTCGTCCCTAAGCGACGATATTCTTGAAGAGGCTGATGCGATGCTCGACAACCTCTTCGACGGCCTTCTGAGCAGGCATAACCATGTTGCGGTTGGAGGCGTTCTCCTTGAGCTCGTCATAGCACTGCTTGGAGGTCTTGTTCCAGTTGACGAGCAGATCGGTACCAACATTGAACTTACGGATACCCAGGTCGATGACGTGACGAACGTCCTCGTCCTTAACACCGGTGCCACCATGGATGACCAGGGGGAAGCCGTTCACGGCATCGCGGATCTTCTCGAGCTGATCGAAGGAGATGTTGGTCTTGGACTTGTACTGACCATGGTTGGTGCCGATAGCGACGGCAAGGGCGTCGATGCCGGTCTTCTCGATGAACTCAACAGCCTGCTCGGGATCGGTATAGCGCACGTCGGCATCGGCGACGGCGACGCCATCCTCGGTACCGCCGACGGTACCGAGCTCGGCCTCAACGGAAGCGCCGTGGGCCTGAGCCATCTCGACGATGCGTTTGGTACCAAGGATGTTCTCCTTGAAGGGAAGCGCGGAGCCGTCAAACATTACCGAGCTATAGCCGGCCTCGAGAGCCTTGCGGATCTCGTCGAAGTTCTTGGCGTGGTCGAGGTGGAGAACAACGTTGACGCCGTACTCCTCGGCCATGGACTTGCACACAGCAACCAGGTTGCGATGACCAACGTAGCTAGCGGTGCCCTCGGAGGTCTGGATGATCACGGGGGTGTGCAGGCGAGCCGCGACGCGAATAATCGACGGGCACATCTCGAGGTTATGGGTGTTGAAAGCACCAACGGCCATGTTGAGCTGGTTAGCCTCTGCCAGGACTTCGCGCAAGGTTACGTACATAGTGTTTGCCTCCTGTTGTCTCCACTGGATGTATCAAGTGGCGACCGCACAGGGGGTGCCGGTCGCCGTTCTTGATCGACAATTAGATTATCACAAACGTCCGTATATTCGGATGTCCGTATGATATTTCGTTTGAAATGTTCCGATTTGACCGTTCACCTGAATTTTTCGACCGTTTACCCGCTAAAAAAGGCACCGCAACCCATGCGGATGCCCTTGGCTGTCAGCCGCTCTCAACCAAAACGGAGTGCAAGCTCAACTGGCTCGACTCCACCCCGATCTAGCCATACGTCAAATATGAGGCAAATGAATCCGTAGCGTTTGTCCCAAATCTTAAGTATTTGTTCGACAGAACGGCCCCTGCCGGCTCCTGCTAGACTGGTAGACTCCCAACCGTCCATCCAGGAGCCTCCATGTCGCGCAAGTCCGCCTACAAGCAAGTACTTTCCATCGGCACCGCCGTGGTGCTGGGGTTTGCGCTGTTCACGGGGTCGCTCGACGGAGCGCCCAAGCTGTTGTCGCCACAAAGCGATGAGCAGGCGGTAGCTCTGGCCGAAAAACAAAACGAGAGTCCCAGCCGCACCGACGACGAGGCAGACCTGGTTGCCCGACTCGAATCGGGAACAGCGAGCTCCTCGGACTCTCAAAATAGCCAAAACTCCGGCGATGGCTCCGAATCCACCGCGACCAACAACAACGGCAACGTTGCCTC